>Ga0315282_10013167_pt1 | contig 12512 bp, 16 predicted proteins | sample YL17G07_20_MG_FD_203693 | JGI IMG/M metagenome (GOLD analysis project Ga0315282, IMG submission 203693) | Sediment microbial communities from Yellowstone Lake, YNP, Wyoming, USA - YL17G07_20 | ecosystem: Environmental > Aquatic > Freshwater > Lake > Sediment | place: USA: Wyoming | collected... | reverse complement strand
CAAAAGCATCATTCCTCGATCGGTATGATGAAGCCCAACTTCTCCATGGAATCGCGGACCTGCTTCTGCAACTCTTGGTTGTTCCGGTCGGTACTCCACTGCTTCAAGAGTTCGGACAGGCGCAGAAGTTCTTCCCACCATTCCTTGCTCTGTTTCGGCAGCATTTCCACCATTGCCTCCTAATACTACTGGTTCAAGTGTTCCGGCAGAAGGTCGCGGGTGGCGCAGACATGCCGGCCCTTGGCCATGTCTGCGACCGACAAAGGCACAGGACTCCCGCCAATCCCGCCCTGCGGGACCACTCTTGGGCACAGAATCATCCCCAGACGTCAAAGCGATATCTGCGTCGCCCGGCCCGCTGGCTCGGGTCTAGCCACCCCTTATCTTCCGAAAAAGGATTTCTGCGATCGCTTTGGGTGTCATGCCCCGGATACTGATATAGCCGATAGTCGACGGCAGACCGGGTACCTCAGAATCGTCCAGCCGCAACGGCAAGATATACTCTCGCTTCACAGCAAGAGCGCGCGCCTGTGCGTGCCGACGCTCATGTTGGGGCCATCCTTTACGAACGTAGTGCTCGGATATAAACATTGCGCAGTAGCTCGCCTGCTTCCCGTAGATTTCTGCAAAGTGCGCGGCCAAGTCCTTCCCCAACAGATTCACCTCTTCGAAGCGGTCGTAGAAGACTTTCACTCCTCTGAAGCGAAGATCCTCGGCTACCTGCTCGATCAGGGGCCTGTTCTCGCCGGCAAACGAAAGGGCGATCTCGTAGGGCCTTGGGGCTGGCTTTACCGGTATCCGGGCTTGGCGTGCTTGGCGCAGAGCACCACCGCGTTCACGCAGATCTTGAAGAAACATATCACCAACCCTGCGCAGATTCCCATTTTCAAAGAAGAAATCCCAAACTATGGCAGGCTCGGTGGTGCGAAGGCTTACGGCCCGACCACTTCTTGCCAACTGGAGAAGTTCTTTCAATCGGCCTGGCATGTAAGCCAGCAAGCATTCGAAAACTACAGAGGCCGCACCACTATGATGTAACCTTCCGGTCAGCACTTCCCACATTGACTTATAGTTGGTTCGAGGCACACGCATATTGCGAGACAGAAAGTACTCTTGTTTCTGGCTCTTGGTCCCTGGAATGTGTTCGAGGACACCGACGAAAGCATCTTCAACAGCCACCACGTCTTTGGCGAGAAGCATGTATGTTCCCACCTCGGTCGCGAGATAAACCTTAACCGGGATTTCCGTTACAATTTCCCGGCCGACCGGTAACATACTCCTAAGTACCTCCACATGCAATGCTCCAGTCCAGAGAACAGCGACGAGTGCCAAGTGATGAGCAAAGAACAGGGGCTGGGGACAGCGGCATTGCCGATTGTCGATTGACGATTGACCTGGTGAATATGCCTTCGGATCTGAGAACGCCAATCCAACCGCTGGCGGCCATTCGGCATTGTGAAAGAAGAAGAACCGCGGACCTCAAGAACAGAGGGCCGCGCTGCCTGCTGTCGGATGCGTCGCGGTTCAGACGACCTGGAAGGATTGTCCTAAGGGCTGAAATTCAGAGGTTTCCTGCCGCTCGAGTTTACCCCTGATTTCTTCAAATTTGGTTACATCGTCACGCGAGTATAACCGCGCGCCGCAATGCAGGCAGACCTCAGCCGCCACTCGCACAATCGCGGTGTGGTTGCCACCGCGCAGGAGTTTCTCGACGTCTTTGCGGATTAGCTCGCCGCCACATACCGGGCATTTCTCAAAGGGCATCATCGCGGCTTCTTCCTTTCCCGCCAGTCCGTCCAACGCTGAGGGTCCGGGCGGCAAACCGTGATCAGAACGGCCCATCCATTCTTCATCTTATACGCCCAGACGCTGTGAACCGCAACACCCGAAGGGGTCGCTCCGAAAATCAGGCAGCAGGGTCAGGAACTCGCAGAGGAAACAACCAGCTTCGCGCCCGTGAGTCCCAAGTGGCGATCGGTTGACCAACAAGTGGAGATTCGGCGCTCGTGAATCATGACCAGCCCGTGAGCATCGGCTAGGGTCAGCGACTGGTCGCCGAACTTCTTGATTAGCCGGCTCGTCTTCGTCAACTCCTCGCGATCGAAACTCTGAATGGCAAGGACCAAGAGATCGTCAATGAAGTTGAGAAACTGGATGGCCCGATTCCGGTCGTACCGCCGCAGAAACCAGCCGTGCCCTTCGGCTACGACCAGCGCCGAGGTGACAAGACGGGGCGGGCTGGAAAACAGTCTACGAAATAGAGGATGGTGGATGTCAGACCGGTCCAAAAAGGCAATCAGGGCGGAAGTGTCGACGTAAGCCTCAGTCTTTATCGCCATAGACGATGTCATCGATCGACTGGCTGGACCGTGGGTCCCCCGATTCGACCAGTCCTGCGTATCGCATCCAGACCGGTCGACCGGAAGGCGGGAGCACGCGGCGAATCGCCCGACGGACATACTCCGCCACGGGGATTCCCAGCGCTTCCGCTTCCTTCTTGGCCAACTTGTAGTCCTGCTCGTCGAGGCTGACCTGGGTACGAATCATGTTATCACTCTCCCTGGATATGATAACACAACGGGAAGATGGTGAGACATAGCGTTTTTGATGACTGCGGCCATCGCTTCGAGTTCATCTGCCTCAGGCTCCCGCATCCCATTGCGAGATTAGCACGCCAGACCGAGGGCCGCCAAAGTCGGAAAGGGCAGGTGCCAGGGGTCAGGGGGTGGGAGACGGGCGAAGGCGGAGAGTCGAAGAGTCGAAAAGGGAAAACCCCGGCGGTCCCCGACGTGGCGGGGAGCGGCGCACTGTCCGCTCAGCCGAATCCTCGGGTAGAATAGTGTGGGGCGAAAGGACGCGACATGATTCACGAAGTTCTGCCTGTGGGGATGTTGGCGTGCAACTGCTCGATTGTGGGGGACGAGGCGAGCGGGGAAGCCGTGGTGATCGATCCCGGCGATGAGGTCGAGCGCGTGCAGGAGATCCTCGCGCGGCACAAGCTACGCGCCAAGTACATCATTGCCACGCACGCTCACATCGACCACGTGGGCGGAGTCGAGAAGCTGCAGCAGGCAACCGGAGCTGCCCTCCTCATGCACGAAGGTGATTTACCCCTTTACCAGAACATGGGGATGCAGGCTGAGTTGCTGGGTGTCCCTGCCCCAGGCACGGTTGAGGTGGACCAATTCCTGAAGGAAGGGGAGGCGCTGCGCTTCGGCCCTTACGCGCTGGAAGTCCTGCACACCCCGGGACATTCGCCCGGCAGCCTTTCTCTCCACCTGCCGGGTGACCAGCAGAGAATCTTCAGCGGCGACACGCTCTTTCAGGGCAGCATTGGCCGCACGGACCTGTGGGGTGGGTCGTTCGAGGAGATCCTCCGTTCCCTCCACACCCGGCTGATGATTTTCCCCGATGCCACGCCGGTGTTCCCCGGTCATGGCCCCCAAACCACCATCGGCGAGGAACGCGAATACAATCCCTACCTGCAAGAGCTTTAGCCCGAGTTTCGAATTTCGAGTTTCGGTCTTCTATTTGAGCAGGGGAAGGATTTCCTTAAATTCCGGCGTTCCGCTCCTGCCAAGCAATTCGTAAACCGCCATTTCCGTGGAACTGATGACGGCCCCGGCGCGCTCCATCCGTTTCAAACCGATCTGCCAGTTCTCCGGCGTGCGGGAGGATGTGGCGTCGGCCGCCACGTGCACCAGGTAGCCCGCCGCGAGGGCACCCAGAACGGTTTGGGTCACGCAAACATGGCACTCAATCCCCGTAACCAGCAGGAACCTTGCCTGGGGCGCGCGTTGCTTCAGGTGCCGCAGGAAATCGGGCTCGCCGAAACACCCGAAACTGGTTTTCTCCAGGGGCTCGATGCCCGGCGCGAACTGGGTGATCTCCGGGACGATGCTCCCCAGGCCCTTGCTGTAGTGCGAGGTCAAGACGGTGGGGAGTCCCAAGACTTGCGCCAGGCGCAGCAAGAGCTGGGTGTTCCGAATCAGCCGCTGGGGCTCAACGACGGCAGGAAGTATCTTGGCTTGCAGGTCTAAGACGACCAGCGCGGCCGATTCCCGATCCAAAAGTTGCGCATCGGGATGGAGGTTGGTGGTCACGAGGGTTCTCCTTGCAGCAGGCAATAGGCGCAGGGATTATAGCAGGAATGACGCCCGCCGCCCGTGGCGCGTTGTCCTTCGCCTTTGCCTTTCGTCGCCGGCTTGGTTATAAAGGGTTCTTAGGGGTGGTCACGGTTCTCCTGCAGAGGGGGATGGGACCGTGGCTTTTTCCACGATTTCGCTTCAGACGGAGGGGGCCGATGCCAGGCGCGGATGTCCGAACCAAGTTTACAGCCCGCAAGATCCATCGCGGAACTCAGGCGATCTTCGGGGAGAGACAACACCTCCAGGAGGTTTGGCGCTCCGTGCAGCGAGCCAAGTTGCCACCGGCCCGCAAGCGCGCCGAGCTGAAGCAACTCAAGAAGCTCATCCAGGTTCGCACGCAAGAACTGAACCGCCTCAGCCCGGCCTGGGACCGTAAACTCAAAATCGCGCGCAACCCCCAGACCACCTCCCAGGAACTGCTGCGGCTGGCTGGGTCTTTATCCCCGCATGACTACCTTCTGGCGCGTGTTCTGACCGAGCATCCGCAAGCCCCCGGCGAGCTGCTCGAACACCTGGCCACGCATACCTATTCGGCGGTGCGCGAGAACGCGGCTCGCCACCCGCACACGCCACCAGCGGTCCTCCGGCGGATGGCCGAAGAGGCCAGCGAACCCCTCTGGTTCCTGGTGGCGTGTAACCCTTCCACTCCTCCCGACCTGCGCGAGCGCTTGCGCGCGAGGATGCAGCAAGCAGCGGGCGCTTCCCCCTGAAGGGTCTTGGTAAAGAGCCGTACGGGTTGCTCTGGCGGCGCTGGGCGCCTGCCCCGACTTGTGGGGGAGCGCCGAGCCAGGTGGTGCTCGGAGACCCGGGCTACAGAGGCCGATTTGGCCTGCCGCCAATTTGGACTACTTGGCTCTTTACAATCCACGCCTCTTGGCATAAATTGGACTGGCAATTATGACCGGGAGGCTAGGGCTGCGGTGCTCCTGACACTGGATTCCAGCTTGCACAAACCGCTTTACGTCCAGATTTGGGAGCAGATCCGCGCGCGCATCCTCTCCGGGACATTGGCCAGCGGCGAGCGCCTGGAAGCGAGCCGCGAACTCGCCAAGCGTTTGGGTGTTCATCGCACCACCGTCGGCAATGCTTACGCCGACCTGCAAGCGGAAGGGTTGATTGCCGGAACGGTGGGGCGGGGAACCTTCGTCACGCCGCTCGCGGCCAGCCTGAAATCTGCCCGCACGCCCACCCGCCGCGCCAGCAACGATGTTTTTTGGGACAGCTTTTTCCCTGAGGAACAGCGCGAGGATGCTCTGGGTCGCCTGATGGCCAGCGCCTTGGCCTCGGGTGTTATTTCCTTCGCCAGCGCCCATGGTTCGGAGGAACTGGTTCCAGCCGACCTCGTGCGGCGCGCCACGGACGCGGTGCTGCGCCGGGAAGGCGGGAAGATCTTCCAATACGGCTCGAGCGACGGCTACCCGCCTCTCAAGCGCTACTTGCAGGCGCGCCTGCGGCGGGACGGCATCCTCGTGGAGTTCGACGAGCTCCTCATCACCAACGGCTGCCAGCAGTCGCTGGACCTGTTGCGCCGCTCCCTGGTGGCTTCGGGGGACGTAGTGATTTGCGAAAATCCCACCTACACGGGGCTGTGGCACCTCTTCGACTCCCCGGGGGTGCGGCTGATTGGCGCCCCCGTCAGCGCGGAAGGCATCGACCTGGATTTCCTCGCCGCCGTGCTCGAGCAGAACAAAGTCAAGCTGCTCTTGACCAGCCCGAACTTTCAGAACCCCACGGGGCGGACCATGCCCCTGGCGGCCCGCCAGCGGCTGCTCGAACTCGCCACGCGCTCTCAGACGCCCCTGGTGGAAGACGATATCTACGGCGCCCTGCGCTACAGTGGCCGGGAACTGCCCCCCTTGAAGGCGTTCGACACGGCGGGGCTGGTGATTTACTTGAACAGTTTTTCCAAAGTGGGATTTGCGGGTTTTCGGGTAGGATGGATCGCCGCCTCGCGGCGGCTGGTGGAGCGCCTGCGCTGGTCGAAGCAGCGCGCCGACCTGCACACCAACCTGCTGGGCCAGGCGGTGCTGGAAGAATTCGGGCGGCGCGGCTGGCTTGACAAGCTCATCCGCCGCACTCGCAAGGTCTACGCGCGCAAGCTGGGGGTCCTGGGCCGGGCCGTGGCGCGACACTTCCCGCCGGCCGCCCGGGTCTTCTATCCGGAAGGGGGAATGTCCGCCTGGGTGGATTTGCCGGCACAACTGGACGCCGCGGAACTCCTGGTGAAAGCCCAGGACCGCCGGGTCATCTTCGCCCCCGCGCGCTACTTCTACTTTCAGAATCCCCGACACAACGCCCTTCGCCTCTGCTTCACGGGCCTGGCGGATGACCAGATCGAGAAGGGAATTGCCATCCTCGGGGAATTGCTCAAAGGGGAAATGCGCAAGGTGAAGGCGGGAAGGAAAGCCTCCACGGTGGGAGCCGGCATGGCGCTGGTGTGAGAAAAAGTCGAAAAGTCCAAAGTTGAAAGTCGCAGGTGAGAAGCTTGCGCTTTGAGACTTTCAACTTGAGACCTTTCAACTTTTTGACTGCTCTTCAAGGAGATTTTCCATGTGGGAATACGATCAACAAATGAAACTGAAAATCGGCCTGGCCGAGATGCTGAAGGGTGGCGTCATCATGGACGTCACCAGCGTCGAGCAGGCCAAGATTGCTGAGGACGCCGGGGCGGTGGCGGTGATGGCGCTCGAGCGCGTGCCCGCAGACATCCGCAAGGAAGGCGGCGTGGCCCGCATGGCCTCCATCAAGATCATCCGCGACATCATGGAAGCGGTGACCATCCCCGTAATGGCCAAGGCGCGCATCGGCCACTTTGCCGAGGCCCAGGTGCTGGAAGCCGTCGGCGTGGATTACATCGATGAGAGCGAGGTGCTAACGCCCGCCGATGAAGAGCACCACATCCACAAGTGGCCCTTCAAGGCGCCCTTCGTGTGCGGCGCGCGCAACCTGGGCGAGGCGTTGCGCCGCATCGGTGAAGGCGCGGCCATGATCCGCACCAAGGGCGAAGCCGGCTCCGGCAATATCGTCGAGGCGGTGCGCCACCTGCGCGCCATTACCGGCGAGATGCGCCTGCTCACCACCCGGCGCGAAGAGGAACTGATGGCCAAGGCGAAGGAGCTGGGCGCGCCTTACGACCTGGTGAAATGGGTGAGCCAGCAGGGCAAACTCCCCGTGCCGAACTTCAGCGCCGGAGGGATTGCGACGCCGGCCGACGCTTCGCTCGTCATGCAACTGGGCGCGGAAGCGGTCTTCGTCGGCTCCGGCATCTTCAAGTCGTCGGACCCCGAGAAGCGCGCTAAGGCCATCGTGCGCGCCACCACGCACTACAACGAGCCACAGGTGGTGGCGGAATGCTCGGCGGAAGTCGGCGAGGCCATGCGCGGCATCGACGTCGCCAAGCTCGACCCGAAGGAGTTGCTTCAAACCCGGGGTTGGTAGGGGCGAGGCGGTGCGTTGCCCTGGGTGCAGGGCGACCCAGTAGGTCGCCCCAACATAACGATGTGGTAGGGGCGAGGTGGTGCCTCGCCCGGGGTAGAGGGTGACCCAGCGGGTCACCCCTACTTGGTGGCAAGGAATGGATCAATCCCACCCTTCCAGGGTGGCCGTCCTGTAACAGCGCAAGCTTCAAGGAGAAAGAACATGGACCTGCGATACCCCGTTGGCAAGCTTACTTGGCCGGAACAAGTCTCGGAACGCGACCGGGAGGAATTCATCCAACAAATCGAGGAAGCCCCGGCCAAACTGCGGGCTGCCGTACAGGGGCTTACGGAGCAGCAGCTCGACGCACCCTATCGCGTTGGCGGCTGGACGGTTCGGCAGGTAGTTCATCACCTCCCCGACAGCCATATGAATGCCTACGTGCGCTTCAAGCTGGCGCTCACCGAAGACCAGCCGCTTGTCAAGACTTATGAACAGGATCGCTGGGCGGAACTGGTGGACGCGAAGACGGCGCCCATCGAAAGCTCGCTCACCTTGCTCGAGTCTCTTCACGCCCGCTGGGTGATGCTGCTCAAGTCCCTGCGTGCCGCGGATTTCCAACGGACGCTGAAGCACCCCGAATTGGGCGAAGTGAATCTGGACAGGTCCTTAGGGTTGTATGCCTGGCACGGCTGCCATCACGTGGCGCACATCACGTCATTGCGTGAGCGCATGGGATACTAGTGTTGTGCGTCTAACGCTTCTTTACAATGGTTGATGTTCTTCATGATCTCGCAAGCCGGTGCGGTCCAGATGAAACGGCGAGGATGGCGGTCATCCTCACGACAAAATCTAGCCGCATTGTATAGTTATGTGCGACGCACAACACTAGTGACGTTCGCAGGAAGCGTCCAAGCGGGCCGGGCAAATTGTATCGATCTGCTCTTTCCGGAGGAAATCGTTCAGCGCCTATGATGCGAAGTCTTCTCCTGTCCGCTTCTCAGAACGTCTGGCTGCGGAATCGCGTCCCGCGGTACGGGTTTGTGCGCCGCGCAGTCTCACGCTTCATGCCTGGCGAAGACCTCAGCGACGCGCTTTCGGCCGCACAGGTGCTTCAGGGCAATGGTATCGCCATGGTGCTGACGCATCTGGGTGAAAATATCACCGAGGCGGGTGAGGCCGGCTCCGTGACCCGGCATTACCTCGAGGTGCTCGATCGCATCAGGTCGCTGGGCTTGCGCGCGGAAGTCTCGGTCAAGCTCACGCAGCTCGGTCTGGATTTGAGTCCCGGGATTTGCTACGCGAATCTCCAGAGAATCATCGAGCATGCCGGGGTGAAAAGTGTAGTTTGGATCGACATGGAGGCAAGCAACTACGTCGATGTGACGCTCGAGCTGTATTGTCGCGCGCGCCTCGCCTACCCGAACGTGGGGGTCTGCCTGCAGTCGTATCTTTACCGGACTGCCGCCGACCTGGCTTCCTTGATTCCGCTCGGCCCGGCCATCCGGTTGGTGAAGGGCGCGTACAAGGAGCCCCCGGATCGGGCGTTTCCGCGCAGGAAAGATGTGGACAAGAATTTCTTTGTTCTGTGCCAGCAGCTCCTCAGCGAGGAGGCTCGGACCGCTGGGGTGCGAACGGCCATTGCCACACACGACCTCAAGCTGATTCGCCGCGTCCAAGAACTGGCAGAGTCTTTGGGTTTGGGTAAGGACAGTCTGCAGTTCCAGATGCTGTACGGCATACAGCGCGCAGAGCAGATTCGATTGGCAAAAGAGGGTTGGCGGTCTACCGTGCTGATCGCCTACGGGCCCTTTTGGTTTCCATGGTATATGCGGCGGCTCGCCGAGCGGCCCGCCAATCTCTTCTTTGTGGCCCGAAACTTGTTTGGATGATAGGCGCAGCAGGCGATTTCTTACACCGTGGGTAGCAACTGACAACTGACCCGCCGCGGCGGGACAACTGACAACGAACTCTTTCTATGAACAACGGAAACAAACCCGTTGGCATCCTCGCCATCCAGGGTGACTTCGCCATGCACGCGAAGGTGCTGGAGCGCATTGGCGCGCCCTGGCGACTGATCAAGCACGCGGCGGAACTTGCGGACGTAAGCGGGCTCATCATGCCGGGCGGCGAGAGCACCACCATGCTGAAGTTCTTTGCCAACGAAGGCATGGGTGATGCGATCAAGAAGTTCGCGGCGGCGGGTAAGCCGGTCTTCGGAACCTGCGCGGGCGCGATCCTGCTGGCCAAGGACGTGTTGAATCCGCCGCAGGAGCGGCTGGCGCTTCTGGACATCACCATCGAGCGCAACGGCTACGGCCGGCAGATTGACAGCTCGGTGCGTTTGGGCCAGTGCCCGGAGTTGGCAGACCGCCCGGTGGAGATGGTTTTCATCCGCGCCCCCATCATCCGGCGCGTGGGAGAAGCGGTGCGGGTGCTGGGGCGTGCGGACGGCCTGCCCGTCCTGGTCGAGCAGGGCAATCTGCTGGCGGCCACCTTTCATCCTGAGCTTACCCTGGACGAAACCATTCATCGGTACTTCCTGAAAAAATTGAGTGATTGAGTGATCGGGCGATTGGGTGATTGAAGAAAACGGGAAATTGGATGATCATCCGAGTCGTCGCTCAATGAATCAATCACTCAATCACCCAATCACCCAATGACTCAATCACGCAATCACCCAATGCCGGAACGACTCGTCCAGATTCTCTTCGTCTGTGTCGGCAATGCCTGCCGCAGCCAGATGGCGGAAGCGATTGCCAACCATCTCGGGCAGGGGCAGGTGCGAGCCTGGAGCGCCGGGTCGTATCCGGCCGGCTGGATTGCTGACGGGACGGAAGAAGTGCTTGCCGAGAAGGGGTATTCACTCGAGGGTCACTGGTCCAAAGGGCTTGACGATGTCCCCGTCTCCGAGATGGATGTGGTAGTGGGGATGGGCTGCGAAGTGGCTTGTCCTGTGCCCCCGGGCTTCCAGGGCCGCATCATCGAATGGACCATCCCTGACCCATTCGGGAGCGAGTTAGAATTCTTCCGCAGCGTGCGCGACCTGATCGAAGAGCAGGTCAAGGCGCTGATCGCCGACATCAGTCATGAGCAAGAGGCTGGGAAGAACGGAGTATGAAGTGTGAAAGATGAAGTATGAATTATGAATTCTGAATTATGAAATCCGGCGAGGCTTCGTACGGCGCACTTCCATCACCGCAATTCGCGCCGCATTTCCCGCGAAAGCGCGGTGGGAAGAATACTGGAAAAGTATTTTGAGGTTGCGCTGTGCGCACGGTGGAAGGACTTGCTCTCGGTGTTTCACGGCCTGGACGTGGCGGCACTGAACGCGGGCCTCAGGGCATTGGTTCGCAACGGAGTGATTCGGCCTGGCGTGAGCCTCCGCGGGGCGTCGGGCGAATGGCATGTGGGGAGCAGTGCTATGATAGCAAGTGGTTGAAGGGCCGAGGCTTCGCACCAGGAAGCGTCTTCACGGCCACGCCTGGCGCGGCGATCCTAATGGAATCTTCGGGAGGAGAATATGCGGACCCACTTAGACCATCACGATGCGGAGTTGTTGTTGCGGCTCTATGACCTGCGGCGAGAAGACAAGTTGCGCCAGGCGCGCGAGTGGTTCGCGCGGGAATTCAAGGCGGAATCGGTCGAGGACTTTTACAAGAAATGCCCGACTGGAACGCAGGAGAATGCTTTCTTCCGCATGGTCGTCAGTTACTGGGACATGGCGGCCTCCCTTGTGAACCGCGGCCTCATCAACGAGGATTTCTTTTTTGAGAATACCGCTGAGTTCTATCTCGTCTGGTTCCGGGTCAAGGCGTTGGTGCCGGAGTGGCGCGACAAGCGCAAGAATCCTTTCGTCTGGAAGAACCTCGAATTGCTTTCCGAAAGGTTTGAACAGTGGTCTGCGAAGCGCGCCCCGGAGGCGCTTGAGACTTTCCGGCAAATCGTGGGCGAGCCGGTAAAGAAGCAGGCCTCGTAGCGTCTGCTGGCGACGAATTCTTGCGCAACCTCCGAGGGCGCGCGTTGCGAGAATGTAGGGGCGGTTAGTTGACCGCCTTTATTTCTGGAGCTGCTGCTTCCAGCGCAGGATCTTGGCTTTGTTCGCTTCTTCTTCAGCTTCCTTGATCATCCCCAGCTTCTGGTAGCAAACTGAAAGATTGGTGTGGGCCAGGATGTCGTCCGGGTCGGCGGCTTCAATCCGCCGGGCGTAATGGATGGCCTGCTGGTAATCGCCCTTCTGAAGGTAGGCCCGCGTCAGCCCATGCAGGGCGTCCACCAAGGCGGGATCGAGCTCGAGGGCTTGGAGGTATTCGGCGATGGCCTCGTCCATCCTGCCTTCGCCAAAATGATCGACTCCCCGGTAGTAGTGGTCTTCCGCTTGGGGACTGGGCATGGTTCCTCGCCTTCTGGCGCTGGCAGACTGCCGGCATTTTAGCTCATATCGGTTCCGCCTTCATTGCTGTGCCGAGTCTTCGCGGTTGACACGCTGTGAAAGCAGGGGGACAATAGTTTCAGGGCAAGTTCGATGGGCGCTACTGCGGTTCAACCGAAACTCCACGAAGCCCGCTGGTGGGAGACTTTACCCAGCGGCAAGGTGCACTGTTACCTCTGCCCGCGCCATTGCCAGATCGGCGAGGGGCTGGGGGGTTTCTGTTTCATCCGCAAGAACATCGGCGGGAAGCTCTATAACCTCGGCTATGCGCAGCCCGCAGCCCTGCAGGTTGATCCCATCGAAAAGAAGCCGCTCAACCACTTCCTGCCCGGCACCAAGATTTTTTCCCTGGGCACCGCCGGGTGCAACATGGGCTGCTTCTTTTGCCAGAACTGGGACATTTCCAAGTCCAAATCGGATCAGGTGAACTCCGAGCGCCTGGAGCCGGAGGCGGTGGTTCTGGCCGCCATCGAATACAACTGCCCCAGCCTCGCTTTCACTTACAACGAGCCGAC
>Ga0315282_10013166_pt1 | contig 12513 bp, 9 predicted proteins | sample YL17G07_20_MG_FD_203693 | JGI IMG/M metagenome (GOLD analysis project Ga0315282, IMG submission 203693) | Sediment microbial communities from Yellowstone Lake, YNP, Wyoming, USA - YL17G07_20 | ecosystem: Environmental > Aquatic > Freshwater > Lake > Sediment | place: USA: Wyoming | collected... | reverse complement strand
GCCGCGCAGGCCCTGCTGTTTGACCTTGCCGCCGAGGTGGTGCGCCGGCACAATCTCGCCGACGCCCCGCTGGCCCCCGAGTGCGTCCAGGTGATGACCTTCCACGGGCTGTGCGCCTGGATGGCCGAGCGCTGGCCGCTGGAAGCCGGCCTGGCTCCCGGCACGCGCGTGCTGGATGAAACCGAGGTCGCCCCCCTGCAAAGGGAGGCCCTGGAGCGGCTGCGGCTGAGGCTGTGCCGCCTGGGGGCTGAGTCCGCGCTGCGCCAGGCCTTCGAGCGGCGCTGCCTGCGCCTCGACAACCGCTGGGACGCCCTCGAGGAGGAGCTGGCCGGGATCATCTCCCAGCGCGACCTCTTCGCCGACCTGCTCGCCCTCGTCGAGCGCGGCGAAGGTGAGCTGGCCAGGGCCCTGGGGGAGCGCGTGGCCGAGCTGGCCGCCCTGCGCCTGGCGCGGGCCTGCCGCCTGCTCGCGGCGAGCGATCTGGGCCGATGCTGGCCGCAGTTCGTGGCCGAGCTTGGGCAGCGCGGTTGCGACCTGGCGACGAGCCTTCCCGCCAGCCTGCCCGAGCCCGAGGCCGCCCGCGCAGGCGAGTGGGCCGCCATAGCGTGCGCCCTGCTCACGGGCAGCGGCACGCCGCGCAGGTCCTTCGGCCCGGCCCTCGGCGGCTACCCCAAAGGCTTCAAGAAGGGCAGCCCCTTTGCCCCCCTCATCGAGGCCCTCGCCCCGGCCTGCTGCGAGGCCCTGGGCCTGTGCCGCGCCCTGCCCGGCCCCGGTGGGGCGGCCGACCTTGCCGCCCTGGCCGACCTGGTGGCCCTGGCCGGTGAGGCGACCCGCCTCTACGAGCAGCTCTGCCGGGAGCGGGCCGTCGTCGACTTCGCCGGGCTCGAGGCGGCCGCGCTCAACCTGCTCTCCTGCGACCCCTTCCCGGGAACCTTCCAGATCAGCGACGGGCTGCTGGCGATGGACGCCAGGGTGCGCCACGTCCTGGTCGATGAGTTCCAGGACACGAGCCGCAACCAATGGGAGCTGCTGCGCCGCCTCTGCTCGGGCTTCGGCGAGGGCGAGGGCCGAACGCTGTTCGTGGTGGGCGACCCCAAGCAGTCGATCTACGGCTTCCGCAAGGCCGAGGTGGCCCTCTTCGAGCAGGCCAAGGGGGGGCTGCCCACCGATGGCGGCCACCTGAAACTCACCCCGAGGCAGCTCACGGCCAACTTCCGCTCCGAGGCGGGGCTGGTCGGCTGGGTCAACGGTGTCTTCGAGCGCGTCATGGCCGACCCCTTCCGCGAGGCCGACGAGGTCGCGTTCGCGAGTGCGGAGCCGACACGCGCAGGTGAGGGCGAGGTGTCGCTCAGCCTCTTCAGCCACGCCGCCCCCGAGCCCCGCGAGCGCGAGGCCCGCTGGCTGGCCGCGCGGGTGAGGCACGAGGCGGCGCGCCTTCTCCCCGGCGAGCGCCTGGGTGTCCTTCTCTTTGCCCGCACGCACCTGTCGGCCTACCTGCGCGCCCTGCGCGAGGCCGGGGTGGCCGTGAGCGTGCGCGAGGGCCTGCACCTGGCCGACCGCCCCGAGGTGGCCGGGCTCTTCGCCCTGCTGCGCGCCCTGGTGCGCCCCCACGACGACCTGGCCTGGGCGGCCCTGCTGCGCTCGCCCTGGGGCCTGGCGGACACCAGTGCCTTCTGCCGGGTGGCGACGGCGGGCGGCCTGGGCTGGCCCGAGAAGCTTGCCGCCTCGACCGACCCCGCCCTGGGGAGAGTGCGCGAGGGCGTGGCCCGCGGTGAGGCGCTGGTGGGCAGGGTGCCGCTGGCCGAGGCCCTCAAGCGGGCGTGGGTGGCCCTGCGCGGCCCCGAGGAGGCCGCCCGGAGGCTGGGTGCGGCCTGCCTGCCCAACTGCCGCGCCGTGCTCGACCTGCTGGCCGCCTGCGAGGCCGCGGACCCCGGCGCCAGCCCCGAGGAGGTGCTCGCCGCCTTCGAGGAGCGCCTCGAGGCCGCCTGGCAGCCGCCCGCCGACGACCGGCCCGAGTCTGCCGTGCAGCTCATGACCGTCCACGCCGCCAAGGGACTGGAGTTCGACACCGTCTTCGTCCCCTTCCTCGACTGGGAGCCGCTGCGCCGCGGTGGCGGCAGGCCGCGCCCCTATCTGCTCGAGCGCCTGCCCGGCGGCGGCCACGTCGCCGCCCTCGCCCCGGACCGCCGGGAGAATGGCGACGACCCCGTCTGGTCGCTGGTGAAGGGCTTCTCGAACGACCGGCGCCTCGGCGAGGCCAAGCGCCTCTTCTACACCGCCGCCACCCGGGCCAGGAAGGCGCTGCACCTGAGCGCGGTGGCCCGGCTGGGCGACGGCGCACTCAACGCCAACGGCCGCGGGCCCCTGGGCTGGCTGCTGGAGGCCGCGGGGCTGCAGGGGATGGAGGCCGCCGCAGTCGAGGGCGCGGCTGTCAACATGGCTATCGGCGGCATGGCTATCCGCCTCGACCCGGCCCCGGAGGGGGAGGCGGGCGCCGCCACACCCGAGGCCGCCGCCCTCAGCCGCCCGAGTGCGGCGCGCGAGCCGCTGCGCTACCGGAAACTGAGCGCCTCGGAGCTGGCCGGGGAGGCCGCCCCGGAGAGACATGCGGCGGGCTTCGAGCCCTCCCTCGAGGCCAGGGTGCGGGGCACCCTCGTTCACCGGCTCCTCGAGCGGGCCGCCGCTGGTGTCGCCCTGCCGCCCGAAGCGAGTGTGGCCGCCGCGCTGGCCTCCGAAGGCACCCCCCCCGAGCGGGCGAAGGACTTGGCCGCCGAGCTCTTGTCCGAGGTACGGGCTGCCCTCGCCGACCCGCTGCTTGCTGCCGGGATGGGTGCGGCGCGGCACTTCGCCGAGCTGGCCCTGGAGGCCCTGGCCGACGCACCTCCCGGCCCCGAGCGCGCCCTCGACGTGGGCATCATCGACCTGCTCTTCGAGGACGGCGGCCTGTGGTGGGTGGTGGACTACAAGACGACGCGGCCCGAGCCGGGCAAGACGGAAGCCGGGTTCTTAACCGAGTTCACAACCGAGTTCATAACCGAGTTCCTGGCCGCCCAGCGCGACAAGTACCGGCCCCAGCTGGAGACCTACCGCCGGCTGGTGGCCGCGTGGCAGAAGGTCGCGCCCGAAAACGTCAGGGCCGTCCTATACTTCACCGCGCTCCGGCAAGCGATCGAGATTTAGGCGGTGTATTAATAATGCATGGACTGGGGTAGAGGGGCTCTAGTGGCCAAAGCGACTCTCAAGAGGCTCTTCACCGGCTACAGGATCGGCCTGACCCTGCTGCTTGCCGCGGGCGTGTTCTTCCTGGCCACGCTCACCGGGGAGGAGTACTACTTCGCCCTCCACCCGCGGGGCTTCCTGCCCATCCATACCGTCGCCGAGCTCTTCAGCATCGTCGTCGCCTTCTCCGTCTTCGCCGTGGGCTGGTACACCCCGCGCGACGAGAGAAACCCCCGCGTCCACGTCCTGTCGGCCGCCTTCCTGGCCGTCGGCCTGCTCGACCTGGCCCACACCCTGGCCTACACCGGCATGCCGCCGAGCTACCTGATCGAGCCCTCGGCCAACCGGGCCACCCTGCTGTGGCTGGCCGCCCGCATCGTGGCCGCCGCGGGGCTCTTCCTGGTGGCCGTCGAGCCGTTCATCCCCCGCACCCCGCTGCGCCGGGGGCTGGGCCGCCTCCTCTACCCCGGGGCGCTGGCCGTGGCCGTGGCGGCGATCGCCGTCGTCGGCCGGCATGAGGCATGGCTGCCGGTCGTGTTCAGCCCCGGCGTGGGCCTTACCTCGGTCAAGGTCTGGACCGAGATCGCCGTGGTGGCCGTCATGGGTGCGGCCGGGGCCGTCGTCTATGCCGAGACGCTGCGGCGCGAGGACCTGCCCGCCGTCCACTTCGTCCAGGCGATCATCTTCCTGTTCTTCGGCGAGCTCTCCTTCACGCTCTACCGCAACGTCTACGACGTCTACAACCTGCTCGGCCACGCCTATAAGGTCCTCGGCTACTACTACATCTTCCAGGCCGCCTACGTGGCCAACGTGCGCCGCCCCTACGAGGAGCTGCAGCGGCTGGTGTTCGAGCGCACGGCCGACCTCGAGCGCGCCCTGGCCGAGCTCAAGGAGGTGGACCAGCTCAAGGACGAGTTCGTCTCCGGCCTCTCCCACGACCTGCGCACGCCGCTGGTGCCGGTCAAGGGCTTCATCGACATGCTGCTGGCCGGCCGGGTAGGCCCCCTCAACCCCAAGCAGGAGGAGTTCCTCGGCCACTGCCGCCGGTCGGTGGAGCGGGAGGCCGAGCTGATCGACGAACTGCTCGACTACTCGCGACTGCGGGCCGGGCGCATGCAGCTCGACCGCGAGGTGATCGACCTGCGCGCCGTGCTCCGCGACGCCGTGAAGGGCCTCGAGTCGATGGCCATGCAGCAGGGCTTGAAGGTCGAGGCCGAGCTTGGCGGGGAGCCGGTCATGGTCGAGGCCGACCGCGCCAAGCTGCTGCGCGTGTTCGGCAATCTGTTCTCGAACGCCGTGAAGTTCAACCGCGACGGCGGCCTGGTGCGGGTCGAGCTAATCACTCGCGCGGGCGGGCAGGCGGCGGTGAGCGTCGAGGACACGGGGCCGGGGATCGCCCCCGAGGAGCGCGAGAAGGTCTTCGAGCGCTTCTATCAGATCAACCGCGAGGGCCATTCCCGCAAGGGGGCCGGGATCGGGCTGTGGACGGTGCGCGAGATCGTGCGCCTGCACGGCGGCCGGGTGGAGCTGGCCAGCGAGCCGGGCCAGGGCAGCCGCTTCACCGTCGTGCTGAGTCTCGCCGCCAAGCCCACGCAGTAACGGCAAGAGACAGCAAGAGGGCCGCTCAGTTGCCACGGTGGCTGTGCCTCGCCGCCTGGGCCTAGCGGTGGCTTACCCACCAAGCCTCAACCGCCTCAGCATCAGACAGAAGAGAACGGCAAGAGGCCCTCGGTCGCCGGGCGGGCTCGTGCTCTGCCTCTGGCGCCAGGGATGCCCTTGCACCCGCAATCGCCACAGGCTTCCCTCGCGCACTTGAGGGCTTCGCCCCGAGAGGAAGTGCGCGCCGCTTGCAATAGAAGAGCAAGCGGGCAGGGAAGCCTGTGACGGCGGGTACCCGCAAGGGCTATCCCAAATGGCGCCTGCCAGCAGAGCACGGGTGGTTGAAGAGAAGAGTCCTCATTGCCGCGTAGCCTTGCCCCTGCAACGCCCCGCTGCCAACGGCAGCGGGATTCCAGGCCCACGCTGACAACTCAGTAGCCACTGAGCCGCCTGGGCCTGGTTATTGCCCGTCGGCGCTGCCGACCCCGTGGCGGCTCGCCACAATACGCCTTGACACCCCGCTTGCAGTGCGGGTAGGTTGTGGCCAGCTATGGTCTGCCCCTCCCACATATCCCACGGCTGAGCGCCTCCTTGTTGAAGGGGGCTTTTTTTTCGCCGCGGATCGGGGAGGGCGGGTCCGCGCCTGCCTGCTTGACGAATAAACCTATGGCCTTTACGCGCAAAGACTTGCTGGGCATCGAGGGGCTCAGCCCGGAGGAGATCGGGCTGATTCTCGACACCGCCGTGTCCTTCAAGGAAGTGAGCACCCGCGAGATCAAGAAGGTGCCCACCCTGCGGGGCCGCACCGTCATCACCCTCTTCTTCGAGCCCAGCACCCGCACCCGCGCCTCCTTCGAGATAGCCGCCAAGCGCCTGAGTGCCGATACCGTCTCGCTTAGCGCCTCCGCCTCCAGCGTCGTCAAGGGCGAGACACTCATCGACACCGCCCGCAACCTGGAGGCGATGAGCCCCGACGTGGTCATCTTGCGCCACTCGGCCGCCGGGGCTGCGCACCTCATCGCCCAGCGCCTGGCCTGCTCCGTGGTCAACGCCGGCGACGGCATGCACGAGCACCCCACGCAGGCCCTGCTCGACATGTTCACCATCCGGGAGCGTAAGGGCAAGATAGGCGGCCTCAAGGTATCGATCATCGGCGACATCGCCCACTCGCGGGTGGCCCGCTCGAACATCCACGGGCTGACCAGGATGGGGGCCGAGGTGTGCCTCTTTGCGCCGGGGACGATGTATCCCGCGCAGGTGGAATCATTGGGGGCGCGGCGGGCGGCGTCGATGGACGCGGCGATCGAGGGGGCCGACGTCGTGATGCTCCTGAGGCTCCAGCGCGAGCGCCAGAAGGGCGGCCTCTTCCCGACCCTGCGCGAGTATGCCCGCTTCTACGGCCTCACGCCCGAGAGGCTGGCCCGGGCCAGGCGCGACGTCATCATCATGCACCCGGGGCCGGTCAACCGCGGGGTGGAGATCTCCCCCGAGGTGGTCGACGGGCCCTTCTCCGTGGTGCTCGACCAAGTGACTAACGGGGTGGCTGTGCGCATGGCCGTCCTCTACCTTTTGGTGGGCCGTGAAAAGGCCGCTGTTTGATGGAAAGAGCTGCCGCTTGATGAAAGAGCTGCTGCTTAAAGGGGGCCGGGTCACCGACCCCGCCCAAGGGCTGAGCGACGCCGCGCTCAACGTCCGGCTCAAGGACGGCCGTATCTGCGGCCTCGAGGCGCCGGGCACACCCGAGGGCCGCGCTCGCTCGCTCGACTGCACGGGGCTCGTGATCGTCCCGGGGCTCATCGACCTGCACACGCACTTGAGAGAGCCGGGCTACGAGTACAAGGAGACGATCGCGAGCGGCGGGGCGGCGGCGGCCGCGGGGGGATTTACCGCCGTCTGCTGCATGGCCAACACCAACCCGGTCAACGACAGCGGCTCGGTCACCGAGTTCATCCTGCGCCAGGCCGAGGCGGCGGGCAGGGTGAGGGTCTACCCCATTGCCGCGGTCACCAAGGGCCTGCGGGGCGAGGAGCTGGCCGAGTACGGCGAATTGAGCGCGGCCGGCGCCGTGGCCCTGTCCGACGACGGCCACCCGCTCATGGACAGCCGCCTGATGCGCCGGGCGATGGAGTATGCGGCGGGCTTCGGCTTGAAGCTCATCGACCACCCCGAGGAGGCCACCCTTTCGGCCGGGGGCGCGATGAACGAAGGGGCGGTCTCGACTCGCCTCGGGCTGCCGGGGATCCCCGCCGCGGCCGAGGAGGTCCACGTCGCCCGCGACATCGCCCTGGCCGAGCTGACCGGCCTGTCCCTGCACCTGGCCCACATCTCGACGGCGGGCTCGGTGCGCCTGGTCGCCGAGGCCAAGGCCAGGGGCGTGAGTGTTACCGCCGAGACGGCCCCGCACTACCTCACGCTGACCGAGGAGGCCGTGATCGGCTACGGGACGAGCTTCAAGATCAACCCGCCGCTGCGCCGCGCCTCGGACGTCGCCGCCCTGAGGGCCGCCGTGGCCGACGGCACGATCGACTGCATCGCCACCGACCACGCCCCCCACAGCACCATCGAGAAGGACGTCGAGTTCGAGGCGGCCTCAATGGGCACCATCGGCCTGGAGACGGCCCTGCCCATCGCCCTGTCACTCGTGCGCGAGGGGCTCATCGACCTCGCCCGGCTGGTCGAGCTGCTCTCGGCGGCCCCGGCGCGCGTGCTGTCGCTCCCCGGCGGCAGCCTGAAGGTGGGCGGGGCGGGCGACGTCACGGTCATCAACCCCAAGGCCGAGTGGCTGGTGGAGCGCTCGAGCCTGCGCTCGAAGTCGGCCAACTCCGCCTTCCTGGGCCGGCAAATGGTGGGCCGCGCCGCGGTGACCATCGTCGGCGGCAAGGTGGTCCACAGCGCCCTGCGGGGCCTCAGGGCTGAAGTCTAGAGCCGGCAGCACAGAGGGGGGAGGAGCGTGCTCGTGAAGGAGCTGCAGAGCCAGATGGAGAGGCTGCGGGCCGAGATGCGCGCCCTCGAGCGGCGCGTGGCCGAGCTGGAGGGGGCGGCGGCGTCCCCGGCCCCGGTCCCCGAGGAGCTGGGCCGGCGGCGCTCCGTGCGCAAGAAGGGCCTGCTTCGGGCCGACTACGCCGACGTCAAGGGCCTCCACAGCGAACTGGCCATCGACATCAGCGAGGGCGGGGCCTGCCTGCAGACGGCCCGCCGCCTGGCGCAGGGGGCCAAGCTGGACCTAGTGTTCGAGTCGGCGAAGGCGCCGCACCCACTCAAGATCAAAGGGGAAGTCGTCCGGGTGGCCGAGCTGCCTGGTGGCCGCGCCCCCCGCTACCTGGTAGGGGTCTGCTTCCTGCCGGGAGATGCCCGCACCCAGCGCCAGCTCAGGCAGTTCGTGGCCGCCCTGCCCGCCGCCGAGCAAGCCCAGGCCACCTTCGAGGAGCAAGACAAGGGGAACTGGCTGACTAAACTGGAAGATGCGGGGCTGTAGAACGGGATTGGGGGCGCTGGAGACGACTGAAGCCCGGCTCGTCCATGCGCCAGGCCCCAGTCTGTGTCAGGATGATCGGGTCTCTTTGGGGGAGTCCGTCGTCGCCCGCGTTATCGGACCCCGCCCGGGAGACCTTTAACCCTTTTCTCACTTGTCCCCCCGTGTGGCATTGCCCCCCGATGTGACCTGGCCCCCCCACCGCCGGTATAGTAGGCAGACAGCGCGGGTGAAGGGCTCATCACAGCGCCCCCCGGCTGATGGCGACAGGCCTTTTTCCTCCCTCCCGCGGCCCCGTGGGTGCTACAATTCGGGCCGCCGTGCGGGGTCGGGCACACCGAGTCCAGGCTTGCGATGACACCCTTCTGCTGGTAGATACCTCCCGCGACCCCCTGCGGCGACGCCTTCTCAGTGCGGCGTGACGCTCCGGCGCTGGCAGGTGTATAAAAAAGCGGAAGGGAAGTTGATGGCCGAAGTCAGCGAAGGGGTGCTTGTCGAAGAAATCCTGGCCGGAAACAAGGACGCATACCGGATCCTTGTCGAGAGATACAAGAACGTCGTGTTCAATCTGGCCTACAGGATGACGGGAAGCCCGGAAGACGCCCTGGATATTTCCCAGGAAACCTTCATCCGGGCCTACCAGTCGCTCAGCCGCTTCCGGGTGGGCGAGAAGTTCTTCACCTGGCTCTACACGATCTGCATCAATGTTTCGAAGAACTTCCTGCGCCAGAAGTCCCGCCGCCTCCGCCTCCAGGGAGCAGTCTATGAAGAAACCATCGGCCGCGACATCTCCGGGCCCGGCGCCGAGGAATGCCTGCTCAAGTGCGAGGAGGCGAGCCAGCTCCAGGGGATGCTGCTGGAGGTGCCCGAGCACTACCGGGCGGCCGTGTTGCTGCGCTACAAAGACGGGTTGAGCTACGAGGAAATATCCCATGTGCTGGGGATAACGGTCAGCGGCGCCAAGATGCGCGTCAAGCGTGGGCTGGACAAGCTGCGGAGCCTGAAGCAGGAGAAGGGGGCGACAGAGCCGTGAAGCCGGAAGACGAGCGCATACTCAAGATGCTCGACAGGGATGTGGTGGGCGAGGCTGAAGCGGCCGGCGAGGGTGCCGGTGAGCTGGCCAGGCTGCACGAGATTGTCACCGAATTGAGGGGCCTGGAGACCCTCGAGGCGCCCCTGGGCTTCACCGAGCGCGTCATGGCCTCCCTGCCCCAGCGGCGCTCCCTGTGGGCGCGCTTCAAAGACTTCCTGATGCGCCCCCACGTCATCAAGCTCAACCTGGCCTGGGAGGCCGGGCTGGTCGCCGCACTCCTCGCCGTCGGCATACAAGGCTACGGCCTGCATCCCCACCGAGTGGTTGCCATCGCCGAGCGTAGTTTCGCCCCCGTCGTCCACGCCCGCTTCATCGTCAAGGCCCCCAAGGCCCGCGAGGTCACGCTGGCCGGCGACTTCAACAACTGGCGGCGCGACCAGTATCGCCTGACCCGCGCCGAGGCCGACGGCGTGTGGACGGTCACCGTGCCGCTGCACCCGGGCCGCTACAAGTATATGTTCGTCGTCGATGGCCAGAAGTGGCAGACCGACCCCCTGGCCGAGTCCTACGAGCACGACGGCTTCGGCAATGAGAACGCCGTGGTCGAGATCCCGTCGCCCGAGCAGGCCTGAGGCCGATGGAGCCCGAGTCATGAAGCGCCGTCTCCTGGGGCCGCTCTCGGTCGCCCTGCTCGCCCTCGCCTGGGCCGCCGGGCCGGCGCTGGCCGACCAGCTTGAGCCTCGCTACCCCGATGCCCGCCAGCTCGTGGCCACGGCCCGCTGCTACAGCCCGCAGCAGAAGGTGCACCTCGAAGACGCGCTGGGCAAGGCGCTCAACGCCAAGGTGTCCGCCGACACCCTGTCACACCTTACGGTCCTGGCCATGTCGCGGGGCGTGCCCGCCGACCACCTGGTCGTCTTCTACCAGATCCTGCTGCGCGTGCGCGCGGGCGGCCTGCCCGACCTCCCCTTCGCCGGCAAGATGGCCGAAGGCATGGCCAAGGGGGCGCCCAGCGACCTCATCATCCAGGTCGTGCTCGAGAAGGAGCGCAACTTCCTGCGCGCCCGCCAGCTCATGTCGGCCAACATCGAGCGCAAGCTCCTCTACAACGACAGCTACTACCGCCTCCTCGACCTGACGGCCGAGGCGCTGCGCCGGGGCCTGCCCCCACAGGGCCTCGAGCTGGTGCTGCACGCGGGCGACTCGCTCGACGAGATAGGCCGCGGGGTGGCCACCTACCTCTACCTCCAGGCGATCGGCTTCCCGTCCGACGTCGCCCCCGACATCATCGTCGCCGCCCTCCAGGCCGACCAGCTCAACGACTGCCGCACCTGCCTGGGCCAGGTCGTGCTGACCGCCAAGCGGGCCGGGGCGCCGCCGCGCAAGGTGCGCGACGACCTGGTGCGCGGCCTCAAGTCCGGGCGCAACCTGGGCGAGCTCTCCCGCGTCCTCTACCAGGCCCCCGTCAAGTAGCAGCCAGAGAGCCCTTTCCTCCTCCCCTTTTCTCTCCCGCCGCCCCTCTGTGTGACCCTTCTCCGCGTGACTCTTCTCCGTGTGACCCTCCCGCGCTTGCCCGGGTATATGTGGGCAGAGTTAGGCGCCGGTCCGCCGTAATTCGCTCGCGCACGCGTGAAGGGCCGGAGGGCCCCGGCCGGCATGGGAGGCAAGGACACAGCATGGAGCGAGGAGCCATTCAACAGGAAGCAGTCGTCAATGCCGCTCAGTGGTTGAAGGAGCGGGGCCGTGCCATCTTCGAGTGCCCCAGGCTGCCGGGCAACCTTCGCCTCAGCCCCGAGGCGTGCTCGGCGCGCTACCGCAAGGCCAACGGGCGTGAGTTCGCCAACCTCGAGCGCACGGAGTGGTGCGCCATCGGGCTCAAGATGAGTCTGGCGGTCTGCTGCGGCTGCACGGTGGGGCGCCGCCACGCCAGAGGCGGCCGGGCCAGCTAGGGTCGGGAGCCCCGACGGGCAATAACCAGGCCCAGGCGGCTCAGTGGCTACTGCGTTGTCAGTGTGGGCCTGGAATCCCGCTGCCGCTGGCAGCGGGGCGAAGGTGGCGCGAATCCGACCCCTCGGCAACGCCGAGGGGACTCCGCCGCATCGCTGCCGCCGACAATGCCCCCATCGCCGGAAGCGGCGGTTATTGCCCGTGGCGGCTCGCCACCCCGCTTGCAACGCGAGCGGGTTCCGGCCCCACGCTGAGCCCTCAGCAACCGCTGAGCTTCATGGGGCCGGCAGTCGGTTCTAGGCCCTCGGCCTAGGCCGTCCCCTCCGAGCCGAAGAGGGCCATCTTCTCGCGGCAGATGCGCTTCATCGCCTCGCGGGCCGGGCCGAAGAGCTTGCGCGGGTCGAACTCCTCGGGTTTCTCGGCCAGCACCCGGCGCAGGGCGGCCAGGTTGGCCAGCCGCAGGTCGGTATCAACATTGATCTTGGCCACGCCGCGCTCGATTGCCGCGCGGATCTGGTCCTCGGGCACACCCTTGGCCCCGCCGATCTTTGCCCCGTAGCGCTCGGCCTCCTCGACGACCCAGGCGGGCACGCCGGAGGCCCCGTGCAGCACGAGCGGCACGCCGCAGCCCTCGCGCACCTGCTCCAGCCGGGCCAGGTCGAGCTTGCCGCTCCCCTTGAACTTGAAGGCCCCGTGCGAGGTGCCCACGGCCGGGGCGAGGTAGTCGACCCCGGTCTCGCGCACGAAGCGGGCGGCCTCGGCCGGATCGACCAGCACGGCGTCCTTCTCCTCCACCGACACCAGGTCCTCGACGCCCTTGAGGCGCCCCAGCTCGGCCTCCACCGAGGCCCCGTAGGGCTTGGCCAGCCGCACCACCTCGGCGGTGCGCTCCATGTTCTGCTCGAAGGGCAGGGCGGAGGCGTCGATCATCACCGAGGAGTAGCCGGCGTCCAGGCAGCGCTCGATGACCTCGATCTTCTGGCCGTGGTCGAGGTGGAGCACGACGGGCACGCTTGCCTGCTCGGCGGCCGTCCTGGCCAGGGCGACGAGGTATTCGAGCCCGGCGTAGTGGATGGCCCCCTCGCTGGTCTGCACGATGACGGGCGAGCGGGCATCCTCGGCCGCGGAGACGATGGCCTGCACCGCCTCCATGTTGTTGCAGTTGAACGCCCCGACGCCGTAGTGGCCCTCCAGGGCGCGGCGCAGCACCTCCCTGCCGCTGGCAAACATCAGCTCTCCTCCT
>Ga0315282_10013165_pt1 | contig 12513 bp, 11 predicted proteins | sample YL17G07_20_MG_FD_203693 | JGI IMG/M metagenome (GOLD analysis project Ga0315282, IMG submission 203693) | Sediment microbial communities from Yellowstone Lake, YNP, Wyoming, USA - YL17G07_20 | ecosystem: Environmental > Aquatic > Freshwater > Lake > Sediment | place: USA: Wyoming | collected... | reverse complement strand
CTCGGGTCAGGAAGAGATGCCGGTTCTTGACCGAGCGGAGATACGAGGAATAGACCGGCCAGCCGTCCGCAATCAGGACGAGCCCGATGAGCCCGAAGGAGAGGACGTGTTTGATGCGTCCTCGGATGAGCGTAAAGGGCGCGATGAGAAGGACCGGGAGGCAGAAATAGGCGGGGAAGAGATAGCGAGCGAGGAGCTTATCTCCGAAGCGGGAGAACATATAGACAGCGGCGAAGACAAGCGCAGACAAGAGAAAAATCGACTCGGGCGCCCGGCCTCTTGATTTCAGCGACGCGTAAGCGAGCGCGACGATTCCCAGGGCGACGAAAGAAAGAAGAACGAAGCCGAGCCACGGACTTCCCGGCGCCAAAAGAGAACGAAGATGCTCCCCCGCCGCGGCGAGCTTCTCTCGCCCCAGGGGGCTCCTCTCTCCGCCGAAAAGAAACCGGACGAGCTCGAACCTGTTAAAAATTTCCTGAAACACTAAGGGAAAACCCCCCAGCAGACCGTAAAAGGCGAGGATTGCGTATCTCCCCGGCCGCAGCTTTGCCCTGAAAATGAGGATCAGCAGTGCGGTGAGGATAAAAGAGGCTGTGATTTGATGCGTCCAAAAGGCCAGACCCATAACAAAACCGAGCGGCGGGATCAACAGCTTTTTATCTTTAAGGGCGACCAGATAAGTCAGATAGATGATCGCCGCGCCGAGGAGCAGAACCAGGCCGTAGGCCGACGTGTTTTCCAGGCCGACGTGGACGAGCTGGCCCGTCGGCAGAACATAAAAGAGAGAGATGGCCGTAGCGGAGGCCAAAGGGAAAGCCTCCCTGAGGAGCCGGAATTGGAGGGCGACAAAGGCGAGATAGAGGACCAGCGTGGAGAACTTTAAGCTGAAGATAGAATAGCCGAACAGCCTAAAGAAGAGGGCATGAATGTGGCTCCCCAGGCTGCCCAGGTATTGCTGACCGTAAAAACAGATGGGAGCGAGTTTGCCCTCGGCGATGTGTTTGCCCATGAGGGCGGGAACGGAATCGTCGCTCGTCATCATTCCGGAGCCGCAGCGCAGAAAAGGCCATCGAACTGCGGCCGCCAGAAGAAGCAGAACGACGCAGACGAGGATCTCCCTTCCGAGCTTCAGCCTCAGGACCGGCTTTTTTTTCTTGACGACGGACACGATTCGGATGGAGAGGACCGCAGCAAAAAGGGCAAGAGGATAGATATAACTGATATGGATGGATCTCAGCGAAAATATATTATCCTTGAACCACAAGAAAACGAAGGCGGCATAGAGGAGCCATTGAACGGCACAAAGAATGACGCTCGTCCTCGATCCGCGGCCGTTCATGGCGAATTTCCTGGCACCGAGCGGAGAGAGTCGGCGTATTCGGCGAAGGTCCGAATCGTGAATCCTCTCCGGATGACGGCCTCGAGCCTGCGGAAAACGTTCTTCCGGTTGTAAAAAATCAGGAAGTTGTAGAACCGGCTGTCGTTGATGTCGGGGTGGAGGAAGTGCTCCTGCTCCGTGTCGATGTCGTAGGGGTGACAGTATCCGAGGAGCGGCCGGCCCGAATTGAGGTATCGTTTTGCCGTCCTCATGACCAGGAATTTCGGAAGAACGCGGAAATAGACGCCGCCCGCCGGCGGGACCGTCAGGGGGCCGAATTTCGCGACGGTCATCGGGATCTCCCAGACGCCCTCGACTTTACGGGGAAGCGGCCCGAATTCCGGCCAACAGTAAAAGGGATTCTTGGCCGGAAGGACCGAGCTCGAATACGTGAATCCGAGCTCCCTCAAGACACCGTAGGCCCAGGCCGTCGCCTCGGTAAGGGAGAATTCGGGGGCCCGGAATCCTCGGATGTTCGTTGCTCCGCCTCTGGTCAAGGCGAGGACGTTCGCTTCGAGATCCCTTTTAAATTCGTCCTGGGACTGCTCGGTGAGCGGGATATGGTGGGAGGTATGGCAGGCGATTTCGTGGCCCTCGCCATAGATTTCGCCGATCAGAGACGGGTAGGCTTCAGCTACGTCTCCGGCGGCGAAGAACGTGCATTTGAACCGGTGGGCCCTCAGCCAGTCGAGGAAGCGGTAAGCGTTGTCCGGAACGCGGGGTTTGTATCGGTCCCCGTCTTTCATCCGGAAACGGACATCCTCGAGGTCGACGCTGAAAAGATATGTGTTTTCCATGGCGCGATCCGCTAATGCCAATCGGGAAAGATCGCCCTCTCGAACCCGGAAAAAAGGGGCGTGACTTTTCTTGACCCGACATCGACGGTGAGGAGCTTCCAGCGGCCTTTCTTCGGCGAGTGGTCGACGCTCGAGGAGAAAACGATGGTTCTATTGTCGGGCGACCAGGCCGGAAAATAATCCGATGTCTCGTCCCGCACTGTCAGCCGGGTCTTTTCGCTTCCGTCGGGGTTCATGATCCAGATATCGCCTCTCCCGTCGGTTTTGGACGAGACGAAGGCGATTTTTTCCCCGTCTTTGGAAAAGCGCGGACGGCAGCTCTTGCCGCCCTCCGTCAAGGCCGAGAACTTCCCGTGCTCGAGGTCACCGATAAAGACGTCCCAGCCCATAAGCCGATGGCCCGTGAACGCCACGAGAGGCGCCGAAGGCGAGAAATCCGAAAGTCCGTGGGTCCTCGGGAAATCGGGAATGATCCGGCTCGACGCCCCGGTCCTGAGGTCCAGCTTTATAAGCGCGTCGCGGCGCGTGTAAGCCAGGTCCGTCCCGTCCGGGAACCAGGCGGGCTCGGTTTCGTCGTCGGGGGAGTTCGTGACGGCGGTGATATTCTTGCCGTCTTTGTCCATGACGAAGATGTCGTAATTACCCTTCGGATTGGCGGTGAACGCGATCCGCTTTCCGTCAGGAGAAAAGCGCGGATATTCGTTATTCCATGTGTTTTCCGTGAGCTTTCTGACTCCCTCGGCCGTCATGGCATAAATATTGTTGTTTCCGTCCGCATCGGATTGAAAGACGATTTCTCCCTGAAACGGAACATCCGGCTTCTGCGCGCCGGACTCGAATTTCCGCTTAACGGCGGCTTGCCCCTCGTCGGCCTTTCCCGAGCAGGCGGTCAAAACCGCAAAGACCGCTGCCAATAACACGAACAAGGCGCAGCTTCGCTTCCTCGAGACGATCATATTCAACGCCTTTCCTATTTTTTGACCGCGGAGACGAGCATGCACTTGACCGGGAGATATTTCAAAGGAAGACGAAACCCCGGGAATAGCGTCTGACTCGCTTCCGTCATATCGCCCCAGTCGACGCTCAGGGCAACCTCCGGCCTGAGGCCGTAACGATCGAGGAGTCGGCGAAAGCTCCCGGGAGAGAAAAAGTAGACCATCGGCTTCCCCAAAGCCCGCAGAAACGAATAGGAAAAGATGTAGCTTCCCCGCTCCACGGCCTCCAAAATGGCAGGAACCATGGAGTCAATGATAAAGATGCGACCGCCCTTTTTGAGGACGCGCGCGGACTCGGCAATCGCCCGCCGGACATGCCCCAAGTTCTTCTCGAGGAAGTCTCCCGTCAGGTGGTGAATCACGAACTGGATGACGATCGCGTCGACGGCGGCGTCTTTGAGAGGCAAGGCCCGAATGTCGCCGGCGAGGTTCAGAACATCCTTCTTCCCGGCGTCCCCGAAGCATTCAAAGACATAGTCGAGAGAGACGATCGTCCTCGTCGGATTCGATCCATAATCCGGCTTGCCCGCCGAGCCGATATCGAGGACGAGGCCTCTGAGCCGAGGCTCGATCTCCCGCTTGATCCGCTCGTGGAGGCCGGCGATCGTTTTCCGTTCCATGGCCGCTTGATATCCTTTATGGATTTTGCGGAAGTAGGATTGGACCGGCTTATCCGGGTGGTCGTCGGGCTGAGTCCGGCTTATGGGTTTCATCGCTCCTCGGAGAATAATGAATATAAGACAACTCTTTTCGAAAAAGCAAATAGGGACGCTTCCCCCTATTTCCTAAAGTGAGTGGTGAATAAGGCTAGACGAGGACGAAGCCCTGATGAATCTTTGCCAGGTCGCTCTTCCGATTCTCGACGAGGGCGTCGATGTTGAGGCCCTTCTCCGCGAAGTAATCGCGGATGACCTCGCGGACGACACTCTCTTGCTTCCTGGCGATGTAATCGACCGTCTTTTCCTCATCCTGCTCGACGGGCTTGCCGAGAAGGTTGCGCTTCCAATGGATGAGCCAGCCGGAGAAACACATCGGTTGGGAGCGGCGCATGACTTCCTTGGTCATCATGCCCGAGAGCTTCTTGCTGTGGTCCTGGCTCAGATAATCGATATCGAAGCCGAGGTCCTTGAGCTTCGCCCGCCGGTTCTCGCGGCTCCCGAATTCATACGTCGGTGTGATGAAATGGACGGCATACTCCAGGGCGAAGGTCTTCAGCCGGTTGACGATGCTCGGATAGTTTTCGGCCGTGCCCGTCAGGTTGCCCTCGGACGGGACTTGTTCGCGATTGGAGCCGTCGGCGTAGCCGATGAGATTGTTCTCCAGGGCGTAGAGCAGACCGGCCGTATTCATGCCCAGCCGGCAGCCGACGCACCAGCGGATCTCCATATTGTAGCGCTTCCGGTCCTTGGAAATTTTGCGGACCGAGATGCGCTTGACAATCTTCTTGATATCGACGACCTCATGGGTGATGCGGTCCTCACCGTAGGTTTTCTTCAGGCGGTCGACATTGGGCAGGTTGTTCTTGACGCCGAACTCGAGGTAGCCCTTATCGAACGTGATCAGTCGGACCCGGTCGTATTTCTCTTGGAGCACGACCGCGGCGAGGAGCGAGTCGATGCCTCCCGAAAACATGACCGCGACTTCGTTCTTGACGGCTTCCATGGGCTCTCCTTATTCGGACTTTCCTATTATTCACGCTCGGCCGGCGCGAGGCAACATCTTTCTCGCGTGACGTTTAGCCCTGCTTGAAGACGGGCGCGACGGCGTCCTTCTTACTGATCTTGTTCCGGATCTTCCGGACGCAGCAGCCACCCTGATAAAACCAGAGGACGACAAGGACGCCCACGACGAGGCCGACGAACCCGATGACGCTCAGGAGGACGATGAGGAATGTCGACATACCGATTCTCCTTATTACTAATCCTATAGAAACAATAGGAACAATAAAAACAGCAGATTTAATAGCACAAGCGCCCCGCCGGTGTCAAGCGCGGCAGGCGCCGTCACGGTTCGCTCCTCCTCGGGCCCGCCCGGCGGAATAGCGTCCCGATTCAAATCCGTCAATTGACTTCGTGCGGAGGGGAGGCTAAACTAACGCTTCCACACGCACTCCTGGATCGAGACGAATGAATAAAGAAAAAGTCGGAAGCTTCTACGACGTCGTCTGGACAGAATACGTTCCCGAGTACGAGGCCTCGGAAAAGCACTGGGCGATGTTCTATTCGCCGGAGGAGATCCGGGACCGCGCCGTCCTCGACGCCGGGTGCGGCACCGGCATCTTCAGCATCATCTTCGCCCGAAACGGGGCCTCCCGCGTCGTCGGGATCGACATCAGCCCCGGAAGCCTGGAGACCGCGCGAGGGCTCAAGGAGCGATTCTCCCTGGCCAACGCCGAGTTCGAGCAGAGGGACATGCTCTCCCTTCCCTTCGCCGACGGGACGTTCGATGTCGTCTGGGCCTGGGGGACGGTTCACCACACGACCGACCCCTTCGCCGCTGTGGCCGAGCTCATCCGGGTGCTCCGGCCGGGCGGCTCGATCCTCCTGGCCGTCTACAAGCGCACGCGGCTGACCTGGGTTCACGAAATGATCCGCAAAACTCTGATCAAGACGCCGAGGAGGTCATGGACCACGCTCTCGAAAGTGATGGCCTTTTTCCTGAGCCCGGTCGTCCTTTTCTTCAAGAAGAGGGAAAAATCGCGGAAGGGAGAGAAGCTCGAGGAGCTCATCCTCGACTGGTATTTCGTCCCCATCCGCCACTACTACACGCCGGGGGAGATCCGCGCGTTTCTCGAGCGGAAAGGATTCACGATCGAAAAATTTCTGCCGGCCTCCGGAAGGTTCGACAGCTCTTCGAATTTTATTTTTAAGGCGCGGAAAGAAGGCTGAGGGCGGGCTCGGCCCCGCCGGGAATCAGCCGACGAGGTCGCGCCGGTCTCGAATCCGCAACGCCCGGCCGCCCAATGCGTAGCTGTATTCCGGAAGCGACGCCCCGATGACCGCCCCCGCGCCGACGACGCTCCCTCGACCGATCGTAACCCCGTCCAGGACGATGACTCCCGCTCCGAGCCAGACATCCTCACCGATCTGAATCCCGCCCTTGGCGAGCGACGGCTGGAACATGATCGGCACGGACGTGTCGGCGAAGTTGTGATTCCCTCCGGCGACGAGATAACACCCGCCGGCGAGGAAGCAATATTTGCCCAGCCGGATCTCGGTCTCGCTGAGCAGGCTGGAGTTGGCCGAGATGTTGCAGTAATCATCGAGAACGATCGAGCCTTCCTTGCAGCTCAGGGCCGTGTTCCTTCCGATATAGACGTTCGATCCGATCCGGATGCCCTCGTTCGCCGCTCCCTTGGCGTCGAGAACGGCGAAGTCGTCGACGAAGGCGTTATCCCCGATTTCGATTTTGTGGGGATGGCGAAGGGTGATGCTGCGTCCAAAGACGACCCCCCGGCCCACTCTTTTGAAAAGACGGGGGAAGAAGATTTTCCGCAGCCACAGCCCCAGGGCTCCCGGCATGGGGGCGAAGAGCGTGTTGATCAACTCGAACTTCAGGAGCGCCCTGAAACCTCTCTTCCCCACGAACAGACTCGAGTACTTGGCCGAGAGGGACTTGTCCGGGGAGATGAGTTCTTTCTGCGTGCTCCCTGGGAATTCGGCGGACATTGGCCCTAATTTAGCACAAGAGATTTATGCGGTCAAACCGTCACAGCCAGCCGTTGGACCGGTACCAGGCGATGGCGGCGGCGATCCCACGGTCGAAATTCCATTGAGGAGAGTAGCCGAGCTCCCGGACGGCTTTCTCGATCCGCAGGGGCTTGGGATGGATGAAAAAGGCGAGCCTCGAAGGGCTGAGGGGAGCTTCCCTCTTGATCAGAGAAAATGTCCTCCCCAGGATCGAGGCTGCGATCCGAACGGGCGGGAGCGGGAGTGAAAAGCGCGGAATTCCGGCATCCGCGGCCGCGGCGATCTTCCGGACGATATCCTTGACCGAAAGGACCTCGGGCCCGGCGATATTATAAATTTCGGCGGGCCGCCCTTTCTCGGCGCAGAGGATTGTCCCCTGGATAAGGTCGTCGATATAGACCGGAGTTTGAAGGATCTTTCCTTTCGATACGAGGACGAACCTCCGGCGGGCGATGGCCCGGATAAGCTTGAACGTCCGGCGATCGCCCGGGCCGTAAACCCATCCGGGACGGACAACTGAGACGTTCCAGCCGCCGCGAGCATGCTCAAGGGCGATTCTTTCCCCCTCGAGCTTGGATTTATCGTAAACGTCTTGAGGCGCCAGGGCATGATCCTCTCCGGCGGTTTCTCCTCCTTCGACATGGCCGAGGACGCCGGCCGAACTGAAGTGGATGATTCTCGGAACGCCGGCTTCCCTGGCCGTGGCTAAAACCGTCCTCGTCCCCTCCGCGTTGATTTCGAAGAATTCCTTTTTTCCGATTCGCGAAGCGCCGAGGGCGGAGGCCAGATGGAAGAGAACGTCGGAACCGCGGATAACGGGGATGAGGCTATCGAAGTCCCTAATGTCGGCCGCGACGGTCTCGATCCCCTTCGCTTCGATCTCATGCGTGTGGACGAGGGCGCGGACCTCCCACCCGTCCCTGACCAGCCGGCGGGCGAGGTGGGCGCCGATGAAACCCGACGCTCCCGTGATGAAGGCCCTCATTTTCGGCTCCGAGGCGATGATTCCTTTTTTGCCGATCTTTTCAAAACCTCGCCCATTTTTTGAAGATACCGGGGGTAGACATATTCCCGGTCGGCCATCCGCTTGGCTTCTCGCGCCCGCGCCAGGGCCTCTTCGGATTCGAGGGCGAAGGCGAGCCCGTCGGCTACGCCTCCCGCCTCGGCCGGCGCGAGAATCGCGATCCTGTCGTCGAGGATTTGAGTGTGGGTCCGGAGCTCCGTCGCGACCAAAGGTTTTCCGGACTTCAGAAACGAATAGATCTTCAGGGGCGTGTTGGTCCCGGAAATGCGCGGCGAGACGAGGACGTCGGCCAGCGAAACGTAAAGCGGGACTCGGGCGGGCGGGACCTTCTCGACGAAGACGATTCTCCGCTTGACTCCTAGGTCCGCGGCGATCTTCCGCATCGCTTCGTGTTCGGCCGCTGAGCCGCCGACGACGAGAAGGACTGCCGGGCACGTGAGCCGGGCGAAGGCCTCGAAGAGGAGAGGGAGTCCTTGATAGGGCTCGAAGTTCCCGGCGTACAGGATGATTTTTTCCCCGTCCGGAGAGATTTCTTTCTTTTTCCGAAGAACGATGTCCGGCTCGGGACGCCCCTCTTCGAAATCGCTGAAATCGATGAAGTTCTCGATCAGGAGCGTTTTCTCTCCGAACCCGCCCGCCCGGACGTATTCGAGGAGATCCTCGCAGATGACGATGACCGAGGCCGAATTCCTGAGCACGAACCTCTCCAGACCGAGGAAGAGCCTCTTCAGGAGACGGGACCGGGAGAAGTCGAAATTCTCGAGCTGCTGGGGCAGGCTCGAGTGCATGTCATAAATGTGCGGGATCCCGAAAACTCTTCCGAGGCCGGCGCCGAACCAGGCCGCCTCTTCGTGGGAGAAGATGACGTCGTAGCGGGTTTTGAGAAGCCTCCCCAAGGCTTTGAGGAAGAGGCCCGCATCGAGCGCGATCTTCGCCGGCGAAGGTCCGATCTTGATCTTGCGCAACCCAAGAAAATTGGGGACGCGGCCGATGCGGAGATTCTTGAACGAAACGTCCCTCCCCAGGGGATACGTGATAAGGTCGGTCGAGTGGCCCATGTCGCTGAGGGCCTTGATCCGGAAGAAAACGCTGATCGGCGTGCCCCGAGGTTGGAAAAACGGCTCGGGGGCGAGCATGAGGATTTTCATCGAGGGCGCGCTCAGGGCCGGTCTTCCGAATCCGCGTCGATCGATTCGCGAACCACGTAGATGTGTTTCTCCACCGTCTCGTGGTAGGCGCGGACCATGACCTCCCCCAGTAGCCCCATGGTGATGAACTGGATGCCGATGACGATGAGGAGGACCGCGAGGAGGAGCATCGGCCGATTGGCGAGGCTGGTCTTCAGGACGAGGCGCTGGTAGGACAGGACGCTGCCCAGGATTACGCCGATCAACCCGGCCAGGAGACCGAACAGCCCGAAGATCTGGAGCGGCCGGGTCGAGTAGCTGAGCAGGAATTTCACGGTCATGAGGTCGAGGAAGACGCGGATCGATTTGCTGAGATGATATTTCGACTTGCCGTAGACGCGGGGACGATGGCTCACCGGGACCTCGGCGATGGCGACGCCCATCGCGCTGGCGATCGCGGGAATGAACCGATGCATCTCTCCGTAGAGTTTGATGTGCTTGATGACGTCGCTCCGGTAAGCCTTCAGAGTGCAGCCGTAATCGTGGAGCCTGACCCCCGTAATCCGGGAGATGATCCGGTTGGCCGCCCGGGAGGGGAGACGCCGCGAAACGAGCTTATCCTGGCGTTTGACCCTCCAGCCGCTCGCGATGTCGAATCCCTCTCTGATTTTCGCCACGAGGAGCGGGACGTCGGCCGGATCGTTCTGGAGATCGGCGTCCATGGTGATCACGATCTCTCCACGGGCCCGGTCGAATCCGGCGGAGAGCGCGGCCGTCTGGCCGAAGTTCTTGCGAAGGCGGACGAGCCTGATCCGGGGGTTTCCGGCCTGGAGTTTGCGCAGGGCCTCGAACGACCCGTCCGTGCTTCCGTCATCGACAAAAATCATCTCGCACGGAGCGTCCAGGCGGCCGCAGGCCGCGGCCAGTTCCCGGCCGAGCTGAGGAAGGCTCTCCACTTCGTTATAAACGGGGATGACAAAGGTAACGGCGATCTTCGGGGAGGTCATTTTCGCCCAACTATATCATAAAGAAAAACCACCATCAACAGGGGGCGAATCCCCTACCCCGAGCCCTTTATTTAATATAGCCGAGGGAACGGAGGATATCCTTGGCGCCTTCATCGATCTTCGTGGTCTCTTTGACCTTCAGGAATTCGCGCGCCTTGGCTTCGAGCCTCTGGTTCAAGGCGATGACTTCGGCCGGGAGGGCGGCCTCCCTCGCGAGGTTGTCGGATTCGGCGGGGTCTTTTTTGAGGTTATAGACCTCGTGACGGTTGCCCGCCGGCGTGAAAATCAAATGCCACGGATAGGACAAAAGTCCGAAGCGGTCTTTTTCCGCCTCGGGAGCGTAGGTCTCTTCCAGGATCTCGTGGCGCTCTCCGTTCGCAAGATGTCCAAGGTCGCGGCCCTGGAAATAGGACGGGCGCTTGAAGCCCATGATTCCCGCTATCGAAGGAGCGACATCGAGAAGGGTGACGAACTCTTCGCGGACAGCGGGACGAGCGCGCCTCGCCGGAGGCGAGATGATCAACGGAACGTGCATGTAAACATCCTGGAGGAAATGGATATGCCCGATGTACCGGTCCCCGGCCTCGTTGTTATATTCCCCCAGTCCCTCTCCGTGATCGCCCACCACTACGAGCGCGGTCGTCTCGTAAAGCCCCAGCTCTTTGAGCTTCGCCCACAGGCGGCCGATCTCACCGTCCATGTATTCAACCTCGCGGGCATAGTTCCGGCGCAGCGTTGTATCGATCGGGAGGATCAGCTTCCCCCGGAAAGTCATTGCGGCCTTGCGGGCCTTCCCGGTGTTTGAAACGAAGACCGAGGCGCTCTTTTTGAAGAAAATGATCCCGTCGTCGCGCCTGATGTACCAGTTCCGGTAGTGCTCGATCTTCAGGCCGGTCTCATCCTCGGGTCCCTTGAACTCCCAGAGGTCGAACCTCGCCTGGTAGGGAAATTCCGGGTTCTCGTTCTTGACCTCGAACCGGATCTCGTTGTATCCCGTCCGGAGCGGCAGGTCTGCCGTGTGGATCGCATAGTCGCTCAGACAGAACGACCCGACGAGCTGATCGTCGACGAAGAGGTCTAGGTCATTGGGCGCTCCCGGCGGCGTGTAGGGCTCGTGGGGGTCGGAGTAGTGGATCCAGGCGAAGAACGGCCCGCCCTTGTGCGATTCGAGCCAGGGAAACGCCTTGGCGTTGACCTCCCCGGCGTTGAGGTAACCTCGCCCCTGCGGGAACTCATCGACATAGGTTTCAAATCCCTTGTCCAGGCCGAACTGGCGGCGAACGACGCCGAGGGAGACGAAGGCCGCCGTCGCAAAGCCATTCTTGACGAAAATCCCGGCCAGGGACGTCAGGCCCTTCGGGTTGCGGAAAACCTGGCCGTTATTGGTCGCTTTGAGCGAGTGAGGGGGTTCGGAGTAGAAGATTGCGGCATGCGCGGGCATGGTGATGGGGATGAGGCTGTAGCAGTTTTTATAAAGCGTTCCTTGTCCGGCCAGCCCGTCGAGGTTCGGCGTGGCCGCCCTTCCCGGCGAAATCGCGCCGATGTGGTCCGCCCGCGTGGTGTCCAGGGTGATGAGGATGAGATTGCGCGGCGCCTGTTTCGAGCCGCAGGCGGCGAATATTAGGGCCGCAGCGAAGATGAACCCCCACACACGTGCGACGCCCCTGGGATGAGAGGAAGGGAGTCTCTTCATTGGCTGAATCGCAGCTCGGAAGTCTCTCAGCGGATAATTTCTAAAACTCCTCCGTTTTTGAATGTCTATTATGGGAGATCGACCGCGCAATGTCAAAGGGACCCGGGTCAAACCTATGAAAGCCCGTTGTTTCCGGGGGGCAATTCGGGTATGATTTTCGAAAGCCGCATGCGGAAAATTATTATCATTCCCGCCTTCAATGAGGAGAAGAGCCTCGCCCGAGTCCTGCGGTCGATCCGGGATGATGCCCCCGATTATGACGTCGTCGTAGTCAACGACGGATCTACCGACGGGACGTCCGGGGCGGCGCGCGCCTTTGATTTTGTCCGGGTGATCGACCTCCCCGAAAACATCGGGATCGGCGGCGCGGTCCAAACCGGCTTTCTCTACAGCCTGGCCCATTCTTATGACCTCGCGGTTCAGGTGGACGCCGACGGGCAGCACAAGCCGGCGGAGGTTCGAAGGATCGCCGAACCCGTCTTGAACGGGGAAGCCCACATGGTCATCGGTTCGAGGTTCATCGAGAGAGCCGGATTTCGGGGAAGCCTCTACCGCCGCGCCGGGATCAAGATGTTTCAGTGGATCAACGCCCTTCTCCTTGGCGAGCGGATCACGGACAGCACTTCGGGCTTTCGCGCCTACGGCCGTCCGGCCGTGGAGATCCTGAGCCGGACGTATCCCGACGACTACCCCGAGCCGGAGGCCATCTACATTCTAAAAAAGAACGGCCTGCGGATCATGGAGGTCCCGGTCGAAATGGAGAGCCGGGCGGCCGGGAAATCGTCGATTAACTTCTGGCATTC
>Ga0315282_10013164_pt1 | contig 12515 bp, 11 predicted proteins | sample YL17G07_20_MG_FD_203693 | JGI IMG/M metagenome (GOLD analysis project Ga0315282, IMG submission 203693) | Sediment microbial communities from Yellowstone Lake, YNP, Wyoming, USA - YL17G07_20 | ecosystem: Environmental > Aquatic > Freshwater > Lake > Sediment | place: USA: Wyoming | collected... | reverse complement strand
TCGATTCAGGAAAGGGGATCTTTCCCCTTGACCTCGCCGGCCGCTTTATCGATGGCACCGGAGACTTGGGTGATGGGGTGAGGGCTTCTGGGAAACACGGCGATCGCGGGGAGAGTCGATTCGTGTTCTTGGGGGAATGCCTTCGGCTCGCCGTTCATTTGACAGCCGCCGGATGGTCATTTAACATGGGCATCCGTAGTTACTTCATCTTTTCGGAAGGATTCCGCGAGGAGGGTTCAAGATGCAAGGCCTCACGAAACGTCAGCGGATGGTGCTCGACTTCATCAGTCACAACATCACCCAGAAGGGGTACCCCCCGACCCTTCGCGAGATCGGCGCCTTCATGGGCATCCGCTCGACCAACGGCGTGAACGATCACCTGCGCGCCCTGGAACGCAAAGGCTACCTGAAGCGCGAGGACATGAAATCGCGTGCCCTGATCCCGATCGCCTCCGCGCATCCCGCCGAGGCGGTGGAAGTGCCGATCGTGGGCCGGATAACGGCCGGGCTCCCGATTCTGGCCGATGAGAACATCGAGGAGATCATCCGTGTCGACCGGTTCTTCGTGGGAGAGAACGACGGCGTGTTCGCCCTCCGCGTCAAGGGGGACCGCATGATCCATGCCGGCATCCTGGACGGCGATTATGCCCTCGTGAGACCGCAGTCCCTCGCCGGAGCGAACGATATCGTGGTCGTCCCCATGGGCGACGAAGCGACGCCGGCCGATGCCTCGATGGTCCCGATCGTGGCCCGACGGGACGAGACCTCCCACGTTCGTATTCTCGGTGTAGTGATCGGCGTCTTTCGCAGACTGTAAATAAGCCGGGATTCCGGAGACAAGCCCGAATGGAAGAAGATCACGTAGCGTCTCACGAGAGCGTTGCATCCTTGATCGAGGCCGGCGATCCCGTGACCGCCGTCCGATTGGCCATCCCGATGCTGGAGGCCGCGCCCGAAGACCTCGTGGTCTGGCAGCAGGTCCTGGATGCCTTGGTCGCCATGGGAGCCGCGTCGGACACCCTGGTGTTCTGGCCGACGCTGGCCGAGGCCTGGGCCGAGAGCCGCAACCTTCCCATGGCCATTGCGGCGACCATTGAATTCAAGCGGATCGGCGGCAATCCCGAGCTGGTTCTGGGAGGGCTTGCCAAACGATATGCCGCCGGATCGCCACGACTCACCCAAGCCGACCTGCCGCCGCCGCCCATCCCGACGAGCCGAGGCGTTCCTTCCATCGAAGAGAAGAATCCGTCCAAGCTGAGGAAGCTTGCCAAAGAGGCCTGCTTCCTGGCGATCGGAGCCGCCGAGTCGCTTGCGGCGCGCGGAGACCAGCTTCCGGCCATGCCGCTGTGGTCCCGTTTGAGCCCGGAGGCCTTTGCGGATCTCGTCTCCGATATGGAGATGGTGAAGGCCAAAGAGGGGGCGGTGGTCATCCGCCAGGGGGACCCGGGGGATTCGATCTTCTGGCTGGCCAAGGGAAGCGTCGTCATCCGAAGAAAGGAAGCGTCGGGAGAGGAGAAGGAATTGGCCCGACTGGGTCCGGGCTCTTTCATCGGCGAGATGTCCATCGTCTCTTCGGCACCCCGTGTGGCGAGCGCCGTGGCCTTGAAGCAAACGATTCTCCTCAAGGTGAAGCGGGAATCCCTGGACAAGCTGATCAAGCGGCATCCGGCCATGGGCGATGTCCTCGTGGCTTTCTGCCAGACGAGGATGCTCGAGAACCTGATCCATTCCTCGCCGGTGCTTCGAGTCGTTCCGGCGAAGAAGCGCATGGACCTCCTCTCGATGTTCCAGACCCGGAAGGCCAAGAAGGGGGAGCTGATCATCGGGCAGGGGAAGGAGGTGTCCGGGCTGTTCCTCGTGGTCAACGGACAGGTGACCGTCTACCGGGAAGACAAGGGGGAGCGCTGCGTCATCTCCAACCTCGAGACCGGACACATCTTCGGCGAGATATCGCTCCTCTTGCAGCGCACGGCGAATGCGAGCGTTCGTGCGTCGGAGAAGACCTTGCTGCTCTACCTGCCCAAGGAGAAGTTCCTGGAGGCGGTTCGGGCCTATCCGGAGATGTTCGCTTCCGTCTACGAGATCGCCGTGGAGAGGGAGAGGCAGACGGCCTCTATTCTGGGCCAGGAAGCCGAAGACGCCGACGATCTCGTCCTGATTTAGGGGCAGAGGTTGGAGTCGCCGGCCACGATGCACATGTCGTCGATGTACACGCCGTCCGTGTTGCCGGTTCCGTCCGAGCCGGCGATCAAACGGACCGCGAACTGGGCCGTGGCCGTGGCGTTCGGGATCTTGACCACTACCTTTTCCCAGGTGCTGTTCTGATCCATCCAGCCCCGTAGACCGTTGACCCAGGGGGTCGATGAGCAGGACGAGCCCGAGGCGTACACCGAGCTGGTGTTGAAGGCGCCCGAGGTGAATGCGCTGTTGTTGGGCTGGGTCCAGTTGGCGCCTGAGTTCTTGGACCACACCATGGAGTAGCCGTCGTAAAGAGTTGATGCATCATTCTCGAACTTGAACCAGTGCCAGTAGACCAGATAAACCGCCGTGCTGGAGTTGGTGCAATCGCTCAGGTCGAGACCCATGCCGATGTAGCTGTCCTCGCAGTTCGCGTAAGGCCCGGCCAGGTTCGTGGCCCAGCAGCCGGTTCCGCTGTGGCAGCTTCCGGGCCCGCTGGTCGGAGTGCCGTAAGCCCATGAGTTGTTGTTGCCCGTGCTCCATACTCCGGAGGTGAGCCCGCCGTCGGCGGAATCGAAATTGTTCTGGTAGTAGATCTTTCCGGACGTGCAATTGCCCGCATCGCCGTCCGAGTCGGTATCGGTATCGGTGTCGCTGTCCGTGTCGCTGTCCGTGTCGCTGTCGGTATCGCTATCCGTATCCGTGTCGCTGTCGGTATCGCTATCCGTGTCGCTGTCCGTATCGGTATCGGTGTCGCTGTCCGTGTCGCTGTCCGTGTCGCTGTCGGTATCGCTATCCGTATCCGTGTCTCCGTCAGCGCCCATGTCTCCGTCCAGGGATGCATCGGTGCCGGCGTCCTCCCCGGATGACCCCGGAGTGACTACCCGTCCGCTTGCACAACCGGATAGAAAGACCAGGAGACCTATGCCCAGTGAAGTACGAATGGTTTTCATCATTTTTTCACCTGTACGGTTATGAAGAATGTTCAAAGACAATACAGCCCCATTATAACCATCTTGTCTTTGCAGTTCCAGTATAAACGATCCATGCCTATCGGGGTCCGGTCCCCTCGTCCTGGGGGGCGATGGTCACGGCTGATCGAAGCCCTGACGTGATTCGAATGTTCATCTTTTCATCCACAATCAAGGCTTCGACATTTTCAAGAGACTCGGCCAAGGCAAGCCCTTTTTCGGGACCGAGCACGAAGATGCCCGTAGCCAACGCGTCGGCTTCGATCGCGGTTGGAGCCGTGATGGTCACGCTAATCGCCCCCCGGGCCGGATAGCCGGTCTTGGGGTCCATGATGTGATGGTAGCGGACCCCCTGGATCTCGAAGAACCGTTCGTAGTCGCCCGAGGTCACCATCGCGCCGTCTTTTTGCACCGTGAGCCGCGCCAGCATCGCGTCGGGCTTTCGGGGGTGCCGTATGCCGAGCATCCACGGCTTGTCCCCTTTGAGCCCCCGGATCATGAGATCCCCTCCGCCGTCGATGATATGGTTCGGGAACCCCTGGTCGACGAGCACCTGGCTCGCCGCGTCCACTGCGTATCCTTTGGCGATCCCGCCCAGTCCGATCCGCATTCCGGGTCTGCGGAAAACAACCGTTCGGGCCAAGGGGTCCAAAGCGATCTGGCGGTAACCCACCCGTGCCAGCCGGGTCGCCACGTCGTCGGGGGAGGGGAGAACGGGGCGCTCCGCCTTGAAATCCCAGAGGCCCTTGAGCGCCGCGAAGCTGATGTCGAAAGCGCCGCCGGTGACGTCGCCTATCCCGATCGCCCTCTGGATCACGGCGAAGGTCTCGGGGTCGACCGGCACCGGATGCTTGTCGGCTTCGGCGTTGATGCGGCTCACCGCGCTTTGAGGCAGGTACTCGCTCATCAGGTTTTCGATCTCCTGCACCCGCGCGAAAGCCTTCTCGATCGCGGATCCGGGGACGGCGCCGGGCGGGGATGCCACCGTGATCTCGAAGCGGGTCCCCATGAGCGGCCGGCTGCGTTTGGTCACCTTGGTCGCAATCTTCGGGAGCGTTTCGTGCCTTGCGGTGCTTCGGCAGGCGGCGGGGAGAAGAAGAAGCCATAGACCGAGAAGACCGAGCGCAAGGGGATTCAGAATCGGCTTCATCGAGTGGACTATACACAGCTTCACGATTTGATGTATATAGACCCCTCGACCGGGGATGAAGGAGGTATTCATGAAGACTTCATTGAAATCCATCACCTTTCTTGGGAAAGGATGGCTGCCGATCTTGATGTCTCTCAGTATGGCGGTTTCCGGCTGCGGAGGGGACGACGGGAAGAACTCGAACGGCAACGGGAACGACTCCGGCACGCCTGGCGACGGCGGGGACGGCGACGCGGACGCCGACGCCGATGCCGGTCACACCTGCACACCCTGCGAGAAAGACACCTGCCTCGCCACCGTCACCGGCAAGGTGCTCTACGACAACGGCCAGCCGGCCCAGGGCAAGGTCCAGGTCTGCATCAAGGTCTGCTCCTTGGTCCCCTTGAACACCGACGGCACGTTCACCTATTACCCGGACATCCTGAACCGTTGCACGACGCCGCTTCTCGATCAGGATGTGACCATCGACGTGGCGCTCCTCGACCCTGACCCCCAGAGCCCTGGGATGTACGCGCGATACGCTTGCGCATTCCATCCTGCGACGAGCGACATCCAGACGGTCGACGGCGTGCGCAACTACGACGTCGGCACCTTCACGCTCTACGCGCTTCCCGCGGACGGTGGGGTTCCCTACACGCCGGACCAGGGCGCGACGGTCGATCTCCAAGGGGTGTCCTTCACCGTGCCGGCCGGCGGCCTGGGCACGGGAGATGCCACCATCAAGGTCTTCAAGTTCCCGGCAGGAGCGCCCAGGCTCTGCTTCGATACCGAGGCGCCGGTGGACGCCCTGTATTTCCTCGCTCCGTACGGGGCCACGTTCGATAGCCCGCTCCCCGTGACCGTCGAAGCGCCGTCCGGCTACCAGGAAGGGGACAAGGTCCGGATCCAGTTCCTGGGCGATTTCATCAACGGCGAATATCTTTTCTGCGGGAATTCCCAGGTGGATATAGGCACCTGGTCCAAGTGCACCACCGGTGTGGTCACCGGCGGTGCCGTAACCTCGGACCCCAACATGGGGATTCTCCGTTTCTCCTGGATGGGAATCGCGAAGGTTTCCCAGTAACCGACGGGAAGAAGTCCATGAGCCTGAGATTCCACAATACCTGGAGCGGCATGCTGGAGGAGTTCAAGCCCCTGAACCCTCCCAAGGTCACGATGTACCACTGCGGCCCCACGGTCTACAGCTTCGCTCACGTGGGGAACTTCCGGACGTTCCTTTTCGGCGACCTGCTCCGCCGCGTGCTGGAGCGACAGGGGTTCGAAGTGACCCAGGTCATGAACCTCACCGACGTGGGTCATCTCACCGAGGACGACATCGACGCCGGCGAGGACAAGATGGCCCGGGCCGCGAAGAAGGAGCGTCGGACCATCCAGGAGATCGCTACGTTCTACACGGATGCGTTCTTCGAGGATTTGGATCTCCTGGGCATGAAGCGGGCCCACCATTACCCGAAAGCAAGCGGGTACATCCCGCAGATGATCGAGGAGATCCAGGTGCTCGAGGAGAAAGGGTTCGCATACCTGAGCGGGGATACGGTGCTTTTCGACACCTCGCGCTTCCCGAGCTACGGCAGGCTTTCGGGAAAGGACATCAGGACCTTGAAGGCCGGGGCGAGCGGTCGGGTCTCCGAGGAGGAGCTGGCCGGCAAGCGGAACGCAGGGGATTTCCGATTGTGGAAGGTCGATCCGGGCCACCTCATGAAGTGGGACTCCCCATGGGGGGTCGGCTATCCAGGATGGCATATCGAATGCTCCACCATGTCGCGGCGACTTCTGGGGGACACCATCGACATCCATACCGGCGGAGAGGACAACATCTTCCCTCATCATGAGAGCGAGATCGCCCAAGCCGAGGCGGCATCGGGCAAGCCGTTTTGTCGATACTGGCTCCACGTTCGCCACCTCATGCTCGAGAACGAGAAGATCTCCAAGCGACTCGGCAATGTATATCGGGTCAAGGACTTGGAGGGGCAAGGATTCAGGCCCAGAGCGATCCGAATGGCCTTGCTGTCAGGCAATTATCGCCAGCACTTGAATTTCACCTTCGACGGTATCCGAGCCGCGCAGGAGAACATCGAGAAGGTCGAGAACTTTCTCCGGAGGATGGAGCAGTCCGTGGGAGAGGGAGGAGTGGAGGCGGTTCGCGAAAGAGCTTCCCGATTCCTGGAACGGTTCGACGGTGCGTTGTGCGACGATCTCAACGTTCCGGTGGCCTTGGCGGAGCTGCTTGATTTCGTCAAGGATATCAACCGGATCGAGCCGGGGAAGGCGGCCGCCGGCGAGGCCGTGGCCGCCGTAGAGCAGGCGGACAATGTGTTGGCATTGGTTCCTTCGACCACGGCCGGCGCGCAGGTGGAGCCTGCGGAGATCGACCGGCTGATCGAGGACCGGAGGCAGGCCCGGGCGAACCGGGATTGGGCACTTGCGGATCGCATCCGAATGGATTTAAGCTCCCGGGGAATTATTCTCGAAGACGGACCTCAGGGGACGACCTGGAGAGTCAAGAACTAGCAAGGAGGTACCCTATGCATCGTGTCGTCAAACCGTTTTTCGTGGTGATCGGGCTCATGCTCGCGCTGTCCGTGGGCTGCGTGGAGAAGAAACCGGCGCAGAAGGCGCAGAAGCCCAAGCCGACCCTGTCGGCCGAGCAGAAAAAGACGCTTGTGCTCAGCGAGGCGCCGGCGAATATCGCATTCCCGACGGTCGGCAAGTTCATCGGCGCAGGCGGCGAAATCGAGGTTCTGGGCGCCGATGTCAATCCCCGGAAGCTGACGCCGGGCAAGGATTTCACGTTGACCTTGTATTTCAAGGCCGTGAAGGCCACCAACAGGCCGCAGAGGGTGTTCGCACACGTGGAGTCCTATGCCGGACCCCGGAACCGGTCCGGAGCGGATCACAGCCCTGTTCTCGGGAAATATGCGACCAACGAGTGGAAGCCCGGCGAGATCCTCGTGGATGCCTATAAGGCCGAGCTGCGCAACGACGTCTATCCTGGCAAGGCGAAAATCTGGATCGGTTTCTTCGATGGAGACAAGAGAATGAACGCATCCGGGCCTGTCGTCGACAAGGAGAACCGGATCATGATCGCAGAGGTGGACGTATCGGGCGACACCACGCCGCCCAACGCATACGAGGTGGTCAGGATCAAGGGAAAGAACAGGATCAAGGTCGACGGCAAGCTGACCGAGGCCGAATGGGCCAAAGCCCCTGAGGCGTCGCTGCAACTTGAATCCGGGAAGAAGCCGCCGGTTCAGCCTACGGTCTTCAAGGCCCTCTGGGACGACGAGAACATCTACTTCGGGGTCCGGGTGACGGACAAGGACATCGCCAGCAGCTTCACCAAGCGCGATGAGCCTCTCTTCAAGGAGGATGCCGTCGAATTCTTTTTCGATGCGGACGGCGATCTCCAGGATTACCAGGAGATCGAGGTCAGCCCTGCCGGAGTCCTGTTCGACGCCACTTTCTCCGGCATGCGGGATGGACAGAATCTGGAATGGAATCCGCCGATCGACGCCAAGCTGACGTTGGATGGAACCCTCAGCAAGAAGGACGACGAGGACAAGAGCTGGACCTTGGAAATGGCGATCCCCTTGAAGGAGATCGCGAACGAGGCGCCCGTTCCGCCCAAGCCCGGGGATCTGTGGCGGGCCAATATTTATCGCATCGACATCTCGCAGAAATTGAAGCGCGAGGCCACGGAGTGGTCTCCCGTGATCAAGGGGGACTTCCACCAGCTCCACCGTTTCGGTGTGCTGAAGTTCGTTCTGGAGCCGACCAAGGTGACGCCGCCCGAAACGGACAAGGCGGCCAAGGTTCCGACCCAGGCCGTGACGAAACCTGCAGTCGTGAAACCCGCCATCGCCCAGCCCGTAGCCGCCAAGCCCGCTCCCGCTAAGACCCCGAATCCGTAACCTTCAGGGGTCTCCCTACTTTTTCCTGAATTTCCGGAAGAGATCGCCGATATCCATGTTCAGGGTTGTCTTCGTTGACTTCTTCTTGGCTTCCGCATGCTGCTTGCGCAGATGGCGGAGCTGTCTTGCCGCGTCGATGTTGTTGGGATCGATCTCGGTGGTTTTTTCGAAGCAGGCAATCGCCCCGCTGATCTCGTCTTCGTGGGCGCAGATCATGCCTCGGACATACCAGACGATTGCGTCCTCCGCTTTCTGGGTGACGCTCTTCTCGAGCATGTCCTCGGCCTTCTCGCGGTTGGCCTTCGGGTCCTCGAGGAAGAACGCCCAGGCTTCGAAGGCCTTGTACTTGGCGCTGGACGACTTCTTCGAGGCGATCCGGAAGCACAGCATCGCCTCTTCGTAGTTCTCGGTCTCGAGGCTGTGGCGTCCGCGCGAGAACAGCTGCCAGTGCGCCATGTGCTCGAACTCGTCCAGATTGATTTTCGTCAGCACCTTGTCCATCCGGGGCTGGATCTTGCCATCGGCCGTTTTCGGAGGGGCGCCCGTGGATATCGGATGTGCGGGCGGGGCCGGGCTCAGCTTGGTCAGGTTCTCGTCGTAGATGGCCCGGCTCTTCTCGTTCTTGAGGATCCGGAGCCCCTCCTGGATGCGGATGAAAAGCTCCTTCAGCTTTTCCTGCACGAGCGGCGAGCCCAGTCTCGCGAGGGAGTCCGGATGATATCTCGGCAGGAGCCGGTGGTAGGCCGCATCGATCTCCTTGCCGGAGGCGTGACGATTCACTCCCAGAAGGGTGTAGTAATCAGAGTCCCGGAGCCGGAGGTACTCGGCGAGCATGGCCTGGGCCTCCGGGCTCGGGATATTGTCTTCCAGGGTGGATGAACGAGACCGATCGGACTCCCGGGAAGGCTGGCTCGACGTGGCGGACGGCATGGACCGGACCACGACGCTTCCTTTCTCGATTCCGACCATCTGCATGACGTAGAAGGCATAGAGCAGCTGCAGGTCGTCCTTGCGCTGCTCCACGCTGGTCGACAGTAGCCGGTCGATGGGGGTTCGCTTCTCGATGAGCCGCTTCAGCCGCATCTCCGAGCTCCCGAGACGAAGCTGGTCCAGGGTGTAGAGCTGGTTGGCGCAATTGAAGGGGACGTCGTCCGGGGCGAGCTCCAGCTCGGCCCAGACCTGGTCGGGCGGAGTGGATCGTTTGATCGCGTCGATGATGAGGCGGCCGGCCGGAATCCTGACCGGTACGATGCTGCTCACCCACTCGTCGCCCAGGGTCAATCGGAACGAGGCATCGACCAGATCGAAGGCCGTGTTGATCTTTTCCATGATATGGGCCTCGAGATAGACGAACAGCTGGTGGGGGCTCAACATCCCGTTCTGGATGAGGATCTCCCCCTGCCGTTGACCCGTGGCTTGCATCTTGGAAATCAGCTCGTCGTTCTGCTCCTGCGTGATGACCTTCTTGCGGAGCAGGAAGGCTCCGAGGGTCTCGGACGTCACGTTGGATTCCGCGTAGATGGGCAGGCCGTTGCTGAAGTAGATCCGCTTGGAGCCTTCGTCGGTGTCCAGGTGGAGCACGCCGGTGAATTGCTCGAGGAAGATCCCGTGAAAGAGCATGGGAAGCGAGCTGTCAATGAGGTATCCCTCCATGGGAAGGGAAGGGCGCTGATAGAGCCGACAACTCCGGTCCTCCTCCTCGGTGGGCGAATCCGGCGGGATGGAGTAGAGAGGGGGCAGATCGAGTACCTCGAGGACCTTGTTCCGAAGGACCCTGAGCTGGAAGGGTTTGGTAATGAAGGTGGTCTTCTTGATGCGGGACAGCCGCTCCTTCAGGGTTTGGGACAGCGGCACGGCCGAGGTGAGCACCGCACGAAGCCCGGTCCGGTCCGGCCTCCACCCCCCGAACTCCTCCAGGAGCTCGATGCCGCTGGTGCCGGCGATGTTCTGCTCGACGACGACCACATCGATCGGGGTCTGACCCCAGATGTTCAGCGCATCATCGCGTCCGGACGCCTCATGGACATTGAAGTTCTGGGAACGCAGGTAGTCCGCCATGCTCTTGCGGGACTCCGTGTTGTCTTCAATGAGCAGGATGGATTGTTTCTCATCGGCCATATCCAACCATTTTAGGTTCTTTCACTCAGGGTGTGCAAGTCAAAAGCTTTGATAAACCCGAGAACTTTATATAGGATCTTCCTGAAATGGGAACGGAACGGAGCCTATGATGCAGGATCGGATCTTTTTTCCCCAGGAAGTGCTGGACGAATGGAGCTCCCTGGACTTCATCGAAGTCCGGGAGAACGTTCTCATGCACAAGAAGTACGACAGGAAGTTCAGCCTGAGGCAGGCCGTCTACTTCATGGCCGACGTGGGGGATGGGAGCGACCCCTATAATCTGGTCGGGCGGGTCAAGGATGAGGAACAGATCAAGGCGCTGGGAGCCGAGGTCTACATGGGTTCGGCCATCCTGGGCGAGACGGCGTATCAGGTGGTGTCCGGATTTGTCGGAACCGACCTTGATATTCCCGCAGTCGTGGCGTCCGTGAAGAAGACCGACAAGGCCTCATCCGACCAGGGGGCGGATGAGAAGGACCTTCTGGCCAAATTCCTCCTGGAAAACCTCTGATGCGGACGAAGCCCACCATTTTTCGAGGTCTCATCCTCGTGATGATGGTGCTTCCGGTCTGCTCATGCCGGGGGGGATCGGCTGGTTCCGGGTCTTCATCGGACGAGGCCTCATCGAAGAAGCATCCGCTGAAAATGAACTTTGCACCAGGTCTCCAGGCCGAGTGGCGACGCCAGGAGGCCGAAGAGAAAGAGCGTCGTCAGCGGGATGTCGTCAAGCAACGGATGAGCGAGCCGGAATTACCCGACGCGATCGACCCGCTTCGAGGGCACTTCACGCTGGACATGGCGCTTTCCGGGATGAAGGGGAGCGGCGACCTGGCGGCGGTCATCGATACGGAGAAGGGGTCGATCCGGTGCACCCTTTTCAGCGACAAGGCTCCGGATACCGTGGCCAATTTCGTCGGGCTCGCCCGAGGGGTTCGTCCCTGGTGGGATGTGATCTCGAAAGACTGGGTCCGGCGGCCATTTTACGAGAGCAAGGTCTTCACCATGGTCATTCCAGGCGTGATGGTGCGGGGCGGGTGCCCTTGGGGCAACGGGATGGGCGCGCCGGGTTATTCGATCACCCCGGAATCAAGCGGGTTGCTCAAGCATGATCGGCCCGGGCTCATCTCCATGGTTTACGACAGCATTCCGTTCGGCAGGGGGGGACAGTTTACTATCCTGGCAAGGCCGATGCCGGTGCTGGACGGCAAGGATGTGGTCTTCGGCGAATGCAGCCCCATGGAGGTCATCCGGGACTTGGCGAGCGTGCCGGTGGACAAGCTCTTTCATCCCCAGCAGCAGCTTCGGCTTTTCGGGATCACCATCTCGAGATCCGGGTCCTAGGATCGATCGGATCCGGCGCCGTCACGGCTGTTTCTTGCACTTCTCCTCGATACGGAGCTTCAAGCCGGTATAGCGTTTCAGGAAGCTCACATGCTCGGATTTGAACGACTCGACGGCCTTCCGTTGAATCTCGATGTCGCGGCTTCTCCTGGCGAGGATCAGAAGATGCTCCACGATGCGCTCAGGCGTCTCGAGCGGTCTCAGCACCTCGCCGGGCGCCCCCTTGTTGTAGACCTCGGCGAAGCTTCCCGGGCTCGGGTGCATGTAGACCACGACCAGGGTCTTCGAGTTCTGGACCTGGATGCTCTTCGCGACCATGGACCCCGGCAGGTCCTGGAGCTCCGACTTGACGGCGACCAGGGACGGGGCGCTCTGACCCACGATATCCAGCGCAACACCTCCTAGCGGAACGTGCTCGAACCGAAGGCCGCGGCTTTCTCCGGCCTTCATGATGGCCTCGGCGAGCTTCGGGTCGGGTTCGACGAGCAGGATCGGCTCCTTTCCGGCCAGGGAGTCCAGCTTCTTTTGGATGGCCGGCTGCTTGCCGTAGAGATCCATGATGATCCGGACCGATTCCTCGAGGAAGGAAAGGACCTCGGAGAACAGGCCGATGTCGCCCGAGATTGTCTCGCTCGCCTTTACGGCCTGCTCCGTCCGTTTCACGATTCGATCAATCTCTGCGGCATCCTTGTAGATGACGTCATGCGCGCCCAAGCGGAACGCCTCGACGGTCTGATCGAAGGAGCGTCGGGAGGTCAGCATGATCACGGCGGTCTGCGAGGAGCGATCGATGGAAAACTTCAGGAGGCTCAGACCGCCGTCGGGCTTGACGTCGAAATCCAGAAG
>Ga0315282_10013163_pt1 | contig 12515 bp, 10 predicted proteins | sample YL17G07_20_MG_FD_203693 | JGI IMG/M metagenome (GOLD analysis project Ga0315282, IMG submission 203693) | Sediment microbial communities from Yellowstone Lake, YNP, Wyoming, USA - YL17G07_20 | ecosystem: Environmental > Aquatic > Freshwater > Lake > Sediment | place: USA: Wyoming | collected... | reverse complement strand
GCCCACCTTGCTGTGGTCGCCCAGAGTCATTTTGTAGGCCCTGGGCAGGAGCGGGCTGCGCACGACCTCCACGTTGCGGCCGATCAGGCTGTTCTCAATGCGCTGCGGGATGTCCACAATGCGGCTGTGTTCCAGGACGATCGAGTGCTCGATCTCACTCTTCTCCACCAGCACATGGTGGTAGATGGAGGTAAACGGCCCGACATAGGCATTCACGATGCGCGTCTCTTCGCCGATGATGGCCGGGCCGCGGATCACGCTGCCGATCACCTCGGCGCCCTTTTGGATGGTGACCTTGCCGATCAGCTTGGAATCGCGGTCAACGTAGCCTTCGACCTTGGGCACGAGCTCATCCAACACCAGACGGTTAGCGTCGAGCATGTCGCCGGGCGCGCCCGTGTCGATCCACCAGCCGGTGTGGATGTAGGGATGGACGGCAGAGCCATGGTCCACCAGGTACTGGATGGCGTCGGTGATTTCCAGCTCATTGCGCCAGGAGGGCTTGATGGCGTTGACCGCCTCGAAAACGTTGTGGTCGAACATGTAGATGCCCACCAGGGCAAGATCGCTGGGTGGGTCGCGCGGCTTTTCCACCAGTCGCAAGATGGCGCCATTCTTGAGCACGGCCACGCCGTACTGTTGCGGATGCGCCACCCGGGTGAGCACAATCTGCGAGTTGCAGTCCGAGGACTCGAACTGCCGGATCAGAGTGGAGATGCCGCCCTGAATCACGTTGTCGCCCAGGAACATCACGAAGCGTGCGTCTCCGATGAAGTCCTGCGAGATCTTGACGGCATGGGCCAGTCCCAGCGGAGCTTCCTGGGCAAGGTACGTGATCTTGACACCCCAGCGCGAACCGTCACCTACCGCTTCCCGGATCTCGGGTGCGGTGTCGCCCACCACGATGCCAATCTCGGTGATGCCTGCTTCCTGGATCGATTCGATCACGCGGAACAGGACCGGCTTGTTGGCCACGGGCACCAGTTGCTTGGCGCAGGTATAGGTGAGGGGGTAGAGGCGTGTGCCCTTGCCTCCGCTCAGGATCAGGCCCTTCATTCGCCTTCCTCTTCTTTGGTGTAGTAGTAGCGCTGCATGTTGGCGTCAAAGGACACGTTGGTGAGCACGGCTCCGATAACGTGCGCGTTGACCTGTTCGAGCTTGGCTTTGGCCGCTTGCACGCTGTCGCGGCGGGTCTGGCCCGCGCTGATCACCAATAGGACTCCGTCCACCTTGGTGGAAAGAAGCGCGGCGTCGGTGACGGCCAACACGGGCGGCGCGTCGATCAGCACAACGTCCGCGCGCTCACGCAGCGCGGCCAGCACACGGTCCATGCGCTGCGAGCCCAGCAGGTCCGAAGGGCTGGGCGGCAGTTCACCGCTGGCCAGTAATTGCAGGCCTGCCACGCTAGTTTCCTGCAGGGGCGGATCGTTGAGTGCCTTGTCGTCCACCATCATGGTCGTCAGCCCCTGCCGGTGCGCCACGCCGAAGAGCTTGTGCAGGCTGGGACGGCGCAGGTCGCAGTCCACCAGGATGACCTTCTTCTCGCCCTGAGCCATGGCCACCGCCAAATTGGCCAGCATGGTGGACTTGCCTTCCTCGGGACCTGGCGAAGTGACCAGCAAGGTCCGCAAGGGCTTGTCCGGGCTGACGAATTGCAGGTTGGTGCGCAAAGTACGATACGCCTCGCTGATAGGCGAGCGTGGATCGGTAATGGTCACCAGCAGATTCTTGGGTGTGGCCGTTCGTTGATCGGTCATTTCAACAATCCTCCCCTGAAGAATGGCAAATGACCAATTTCCGACGCCCGATATGGCGATGGGTCATTGGGATTTGGCCACTTGTCTCGGTATGGATCCCAGTACGGTCAAGCCCGTGCGCCGCTCGAGATCGCGGCTATCGCGGATGATGTCTGCGCCTAGAGACTCGAGTCCAACGATTACCAACGCGCCGGCGAGCAGTCCAAGCAATCCACCCGCCACGACGAGCAGCCCGGTCTTGGGCCAGAAGACAACGGCCGGTGTGGCGTGGTCACGGATGGTGACGTCCACGCGGTCGCGTTTGTCCTGCTCCAACATGCTGACGCGGATGTCCTCGACAAAGATCTCCGCCGCGGTCTGGGCGATCAATTGGGCGCGCTGAGGATCGATGTCGTCCGCGTCAATCTGCAGCAGGAAATCGGACTCGATGGGGCTCACCGTCATCTTCTTCAACAGATCATCTACCGAGAGGTCGAGCTGCTGGCGGTTGATGATGTTTTGGGCCATGGTGCGCGATTTGATCTCGCCGCTGTAGTTGCGCATCAGGCCCTTGATGGTTTGCTGCAAGCCCCAATCGAGACGCCCTGGGATGACGTTCATCTGGATACTGGAACGGTAGGTGACCGTCTGCAGCTTGCTGAAGGCGAAAGCACTGCTCGCCGTGACGACGGCGACGAGCAGAATGATCCAGCCGCGTTTGACCAGGACGTGCAGGTAGTCTTTCAGGTTCAAACAGGCCTCCTTGGCAACGGATGCTGTCAACGAACGAGAAAAGGACAAACCGACGACGTGTTGTCAGCCGCCGATGATGTCATAAGAGAGAACGCTATGCTCTCTCATTGTAGCATAGCGAGCAGTATTCCCGAAATCCTGGGTGTGCATCTGGCAGCACGTGCCGGACTGGGCCCCTCGGCCTACGGCAGGCGGCGCTGGAACGGGTTCGGCCAGGCGCAGCCTGTGGGCGGGATTTCAGCTAGCACGGTCAGCCCCTGCGACTCGACTTCCTTGCGGCTGTGCACGCTGTCATCCAGGTAGTCGAGAACAAAGGCGAGCACGATGCCGGCGACCAGGGCCAGGAACAGGCGAATAGGCAGGTCGAGCTTCTGCTTCAGGCCGGGCCCCACCACGCCGATGACAGGCGGATCAATCAGGCTCGCCGTGACCCCGCTCGTGCCCACCTGGGCCAGATGCAGGGCGATCTCTTCGGGCAGGGCGGCTGCCACGGCGTTGGCGATGTCTGCCAGTTGACCTGCGTCGCCCCAACCGATGTTCACGGTCAGGATGCGGTGCAGCCGGCCGGCCTGCGTCGAGCCAGAGATGGCGCCCGCCGGCACGCTGATGCCCGCGCTGCTCAGCCTGGTACTGACGGCTTGCGCAAACGCCACGCTGCGCACCAGCTCGGAGACGTCGTCCACCAGGTATTCCGCCGTGAGCCAGGTGTAGTACTTGTCGTAGGTGTAATAGTCACCCGTCTTGGGCTCTGGCTCCAGGCCCAGCAGGAAGCGCATCGAGGTCTGGTAGGTAGGCGCACGTGTGGGGCGCACGACCAGGCTGGCTGCGGCCATGACGGCCAGCAGCGCTATGATGATCCACAGTCTGCGGCGAATGATCTGCCAGTACTGACGCAATTCCATGGCATGATCTCCTTATGGCGCGGAATGGCGAGTCGAGAACTCGCTCACCTTGGCGTTGACATATGCCGAGAACTCGCGCTCGAACTCGCAGCGGCCGAAGCGCAGAGCGTTTTGGCGAATCGCAGACGGGTCGAACTGCTGGCCGTCGAAGCGCAAGATCGTCTCGGCCAATGATTCGGGTGTTTTGTCGTGGAAGAAGAGGCCGGTCACGCCCTCCGTCACGGTCTCCAGCGCGCCTCCGCCGGCATATGCAATCACGGGCCGTCCGGCGGCCTGGGCCTCGAGTGGGGCGATGCCCAAGTCCTCCTCGCCCGGGAACAAGAAGGCGCGGCAGCCTGCGCGGTAGCGAGCAGCCTCCGCGTCGCTGACGTGCCCCAGGAAACGCACGTTGGGTTTCGCCAGCGCTTCCAGGGCGCGCCGGTCGCGGCCGTCGCCGATGATGACAAGGGGCAGGCCGATCTGGTTGAACGCCTGCACGGCCAGGTCAATGCGCTTGTAGGGCACCAGTCGTGAGATGACCAGGAAGTAGTCACCGCGCTCGTGTGACAGCGGCACGCCCTCCACGTCTGCTGGAGGGTAGATGACTTTTGCTGTGCGTTCGTAGCACTTCAGGATGCGTTGTTGTACGATTTGGGAGATGGCGACAAAGTGATCGACGCCGTCGGCGGCCCGGCGATCCCAGCGGCGCAGGCGTGAAATCAGCAGCGGCAGAACCATGCGCGCCGCGCGCCCCAGTCCCTCGCGCGCCATGTACGTGTCATAATCCCACAGGAAGCGGGCGGGGGTGAGGCAGTAACAGATATGCAGTGTGTCGGGGCCTGTGATGACGCCGTGTGCAAAGGCGCTGGGTATGCTCAGCACCAGGTCGTACTGGGAAAGGTGCGTGTGCTCAAAAGCGGATGGGTAAAAGGGCAGCAGCCACTGATGGTGTTGGGCAGCCCAGGGCAGCCGGTTGAGGAACGAGGGGCGCACGTCCCAGTCGCGGTATGCAGTAGGCAAGGCGTCGGGCTGATAGATGGACGTGTAGACCGGCGCTTCGGGGTACAGGGCGTGCACTACTTCCAGCACTCGCTCGGCCCCGCCATATTGATTTAGCCAGGAACAGGCAATGGCTACCTTCAACTTGTGCTTACAGACCCTCCAGCGATCCGGTGGGAGTATACCTGAATGAGGGGCTTTCGACAAGCTCCCTGGCGTCTTGCCATCACCCACCTTGTCGCAGACCGTCGGGGAACGAGTTCCCCTCTGGAAGGTGACCCCATTACTTGCCCACGCAAAAGCTGCTGAAGATGGTCTCGAGCACGTCCTCGCCGACGGTCTCGCCCGTGATCTCGCCCAGGGCGCTCACGGCTGCGGTGAGGTCGATCGCCAACAGGTCGACCTCGCCGTTGGTCTGCACGGCGCTCTCGGCCGCGACGACGCGCTCGAGCGCGTGCCGCAGAATGGCGCAATGCCGCGGGTTGCTCACCACCGGCAGGTCGGAGCTCTGCACCTGGCCGGAGAAGATCGCCTGCACAATGGCCTCTTCCAGCAGGGGAAGCCCCAGGCCGGTTAAGGCCGAGACGCGCACGTGCCTGACCTCCGGCAGTAACCCGCGCTCATCGGCGATGGTGGGCAGGTCTGCTTTGTTGACGACCAGGATCACGCTGCGGTTCCGCAGCGAGTCCGCGATGGCGAGATCCTCTGGCTGCAACGACTCGCTGCCATCGATGACCGCCAGCACCAGGTCTGCCCGCTGCAGCGCGTGGCGGCTGCGTTTGACCCCTAGAGCCTCGATCAGGTCGGTGCTCTCGGTAATCCCCGCCGTGTCGACCAGGCAGAGTGGTATACCGCGCAGGTTCAGAGTCTCCTCCAACGTGTCGCGCGTCGTCCCAGGGATGGGAGTGACGATGGCGCGATCGCTGCGCAAGAGCGCATTGAGCAGGCTGGACTTGCCCACGTTGGGGCGCCCCACAATGGCCGTGCGCACGCCCTGGCGGTAGACCAGGCCCTGGTTGGCTTGTGTCAAGAGCGCCTGTATCCGTTGGCGGGCCTGTGCCAGGCTAGACGCCAGGTCCAGCGGAGGAATCTCGTCCTCGGGGAAATCCAGAGCGCCCTGCACGTGGGCCAGGGCCTCGACCAGGGCTGAGCGGATTTGGCTGACCTGGCTGGAAATGTGCCCCTCCAGTTGCTGCATGGCCACGCGCAGGCTGGCGTCAGTCTTGGCCCGCACGATGTCCAACACGGCTTCGGCCTGGGCCAGGTCGATGCGACCGTTGAGAAAGGCGCGCAACGTGAACTCGCCGGGTTGCGCCAGGCGTGCTCCGCAACGTAGTATCAGCTCCATGACCTGACGCAAAGGCACAATGCCCCCATGGCAATGGATTTCGACGACGTCCTGACGAGTGTAGGTGCGCGGGGCGCGCATCCAGACCGCCAGAACCTCGTCCAGCACGGCCCCCGAAGCCGGGTCTCTGACGTGACCGTAGGACAGGCGATGGGACTCGGGGACAACAGCGCCGGATGCCGCGGGAACAAAGACCTGCGCGAGGATATCCTTGGCCTGGGGGCCACTGAGTCGCACAATGCCGATGCCGCCCTCGCCGATCGGCGTCGAAATGGCCGCGATGGTATCATCCAGGGCTAGCATGGCCTACACCTCTCGGAGCGCGGGGCGTACGCGGAGGCTAAGCAGGGCGCTGAACAGAGTCAGGATCGAAAGCCCCAACATGACTTTGGGTATGCCGATCAGGTCGGCGAGCCCGCTGATGAGCAGCATGGGAATCAAGCCGACAAAGTTGATAAACAGAAACTGGGCCGCGATGACGCGCCCACGCAGCTCGTGGGGCGATTTTTCTTGTACGATCGTCTGCGCGGGCACGACTGCGAGGGTCATGCCTACACCCAGTAACAAGGCCATTACCACCACCTGTGTGATGACCTGCACTGGTGGCGCGGCCGCGACTCCGCTGGCCGTTTCCCCGCTCCACGAGATGAAGGCAAAACCTAGGAACGCAACGGTCGTGATCAGTAGTCCCACTGCAGTAAGAGCCTCACGACGAAAGCGGTGGCCGGCCTGGCTAGTCCACAAGGTGACCAGGAACATGCCCAGTCCGGCTGAGAAGAAGATGTACACCGCGTCGGCAGGCTGCATGTGCAGCACGCGCGTCGCAAATCCGGGTGCCAGGGTTGCCAGGATCATGGTCAACATCGTCACCAGAGCGTGCTGGCTAATCGCGATCAACACCGACCTCTGGCCGGCGATAACCCCCCAGCCGGCTTTCAGCTCCTCCCAGAGCTGTGGGAGGATGTTCTCGCTGGCGTGGCGCTCAACTCTAGGCTCTTTGACCGAGATGAGCCAGATCAACACGGCAGTGATCAGGTAGCATAACGAGATGATGGCAAAGCCGCCATCGACCCCGGCGAGCTTGACCGAGACCGGAGCCAGGAAGAGCAGACCCAGGACCTGCGCCACGTTGAACAGCAGGTGAAAAACCGAGTTTGCAGTCAGGAGCAGACGGGGCGGGACCAGAAGTGGCACGGTGGCTGCCTCGGCGGGGTCCGACAGTTGCCCGATGGTGGAGAGGACAAAACTCAGCACATAGATACCGGTCAACAGTTCCGCCCCTCGTGTATAGCGGTGGAAGAGAATGAACGAGGCCACCACAAAGACGCGGCTGATGCTGCAGAACAGCAGGATGCTCTTCTTGCGGTAGCGGTCGATGACGATGCCCGAGAGAAGCCCAAAGAGGATCGCTGGGAGGTAATACATCACGACCATGATTCCCACCAGCCCGCTAGAGCGCGTCAGGCCTTCCACCATCACGGTCTGCACGAATAGGATGGCGTTTTGGGCCGACTGGCCGAAGATCTGGGACGCCCACAACAAGCGAAAATCGCGGTTCTGGAAAACCCCGGAGATGCCGTTGCCTTGGCAGTTCGACTTCTCGGCAGGACTCGTCATGTGAGCTCGCGATCTTGTGCCGGAGGATCGCGCTGAGATGCCGGCGCAGCGCGCGTTACAAAAGCCTTGAGGCGGCGTTCGAAGGTGCTGCGTGGCAACATCACGTGCCGCCCGCAACCTACGCACTTGAGCCCGATGTCCGCTCCGATGCGCAGCACACGCCAGTCGTGGCTGCCACATGGGTGCACCTTGCGCAAGCGCACGACGTCATCCACGTGGACTTCTATGGGCATGGGCACCTTGCCTTCGACTGCGAGTCGACATGATGCGCGGGGCTCAACGAACAGCCAGCCTGCGCAGGCCCAGAGGTAGTTTTCCGAGCAGGTCTCCCGCGACACTGCCGGCGGGCCCCAGTTCGGCGGCGACCATCTGCCCGGCCAGACCGTGCAGGTATGCGCCAGCCACAGCGGCATCGAACGGCGCCAGGCCCTGTGCCAGCAGCCCGACAACGGTGCCCGCCAGCACGTCGCCGCTGCCAGCCGTCGCCAGCGCGGGAGTGGCAAAGGGGTTGATGCAGGCCTGGCCCTGCGGTGATGCGATGACCGTGTACGCGCCTTTCAACACGACCACGGCTTGCCATTCCTGGGCCACGCGGCGTGCCAGTTCGATGCGCCTGGTGTTGACGTCGGCCACAGTGGTGCCGAGCAGTCGCGCCATCTCGCCCGGATGGGGGGTCAGGATGGTGGACCTGGGGAGGGACCGCTGCCAGCCCTTCCTGTCGGCCAAAGCGTTCAGACCGTCCGCATCGATCACCAGCGGTGGCAGCTGCGACCTGGACTCTTCGCCGGCGGTTGCGGGCGCTACAAAGCCCAGGCGGGCCCTGCGTTCGCTCGAGGGGAGCGACAGCAGACGCGCCACGAACTCGACGGTCTGCTCGTCCCGACCAAACCCGGGTCCCAGGAGCAATGCGTCATAGCCTGACAGGCCCTCCAGCAGGACCTTGACCGCGTCGGGCACGAGCGCTCCCATCTGATGGGGCAGGAGCAGGTAGGTGGCCTCACTGAGTCGGGCTGCCAGGATGGGGTGCAGCAGCTCCGGGACGGCTAGCGTCACCAGCCCGGCACCCACGCGCAGGGCCGCGCTGGCTGCCAGGTAGGGCGCCCCGGTGTAGTTCGTGGACCCGGCCACTACCATCGCCTTGCCGAAGGTGCCCTTATGGGCATCCGATGGCCGTTTGGGCAGGAGGGCTCGTATGCGGTCGGCTGTGCTCAACTCCAGACTGACGTCACTGGCGAGCCGCGCAGGGATGCCGATGTCGGCGACGATCAATTCGCCGACCAGGGCAGCCCCGGGGAACAGGAACTGGCCGACCTTGGGGAATCCCAAGGTGACGGTGACGTCGGCGGGCAGGGTGGCAGGGTCAACGTCGCCTGTGTCGGAGTTTAGGCCGCTAGGCACGTCCACCGCAACGACCCTGGGTCTTGGCGTGGCCTGAGGCTCTGCCAGCGCGGGCAGAACGCGCAGCAACGCGTCTGACAGGGCCGGGGTCCTCCTCGCGGCGACGATGCGAGCGACGGTACTCAGGATGTCCTGGAGCGTTCCCGCAATTGGCTTGGAGACGCCCGTCCCCAGCAGAGCGTCCAGAATCCAGTCGGCTTCGGAGGCCAGGCGCTGCAGTTCGGAACAGCCCTCATCTTGGTCGCGCCAAATACACGGTATGCTGGCATCCTGGACTGCGTCCCAGTTTGGATCGGCAGCCACGTCGCGCTTCCAGCAGTACACAGCAACTCTGGCTCCGGCCTGATGCAGGTAACGCGCTACGACCAGGCCGTCGCCGCCGTTGTTGCCGGGCCCGACCAGGACCAGCACCTGCCTGCCGCATGCGCCCTCAGATTCTACCCAGGCGCCCACTGCCCGTCCGGCGGCCTCCATCATGGTGGCATAGGGCAGACCTTGCGAGTTCGCGACCTGCTCTATTCGGCGCATCTCTTTGACCGTGACGATCTGCATCGCCGCGCTTCCTCTCTTCCGCGCCGCGTTCTTGCATGTAAAGGCGCTGCGCATGATTGTCGCGGTTTGCCATTGTAGGAGATTACGCGCCTTCTGTCAAAGAAACGCTCAGCCTGTTCGCTGCCGCCACATGGACATTAAGCGCGCTTGACAACCGGAGAAACGCCCTTATGATTGCGGTGGTGGTGCCGCTTGCGCGGCAGGTGAACGACTACAGACGAGCAGGATGGGTGAAGATGCTGCAAGGTCTGATCTTGGACTTTGGCGAGGTCGTGACAAAGGGCAGAAGGCGTTGGTGGGCCTTGCGAAGCAGTGAAGCAGAGCTCGGTCTGAGCCACGGCACGCTCGAGAAGCTGTTGTTCGATGGTGAGCACTGGAATGCCCTGTCCACAGGTCGCTGTTCCGAAGACGAATACTGGAGCGCCGTGCGGGAGGCGCTCGGCGGACGCGTGCCAGCCGCCCTGGAACCTTTCAGGCACAGCCCCTTTGCGTATGAGGAGCCAAACCAGCGCATGGTCGCTCTGGCGCGCCGACTGCACCGTTGCTACAGAATGGCCCTACTGAGCAACGCCACGACGAGCCTGGAAGCCACTTTGGATGACTATGGCCTGGCGACCCTCTTTGATGTCATTGTGAACTCGGCGCGCGTGGGCCTGCGCAAGCCCGATCCTCCCATCTATCAGTTGACGCTGGATCGGTTGGGGCTGACGGCTGAAGAATGCCTCTTTGTCGACGACAAGGAACGCAATACGGAAGCGGCGCGAGGCTTGGGCCTACAGATCGTCACCTTCCGTTCTGCCGCACACCTGATACGGCAATTGGCGCTGCGGGGGGTCTCCCTCTGAGTCCTGCGGGCGCGTGTCATGCGTTCTCGTCGGCCAGCTTGTAGCCCCGGCCGTGCACCGTGATGATGTAGCGGCTTTTCTTGGGATTCGGCTCCACGTCCTCACGCAGACGGCTGACCAGCTTGGCGATGCGGGGATCGTCCACATCGTCGATGTAGTCAGAGGACCAGACCGCTTCCACAATGCCATACTTGTCGCAGATGCAGTTGGCGTTGTCATACAAGTAGACCAGCAGCTTGTATTCCAGCCGGGTCAGCGGGGCCACTCGCTCGCCATCCACCCAGACGTCACCCTTGTCTTTGTCCACCCAGATGCCTTTGGGCGTGGGCCCGGCGGGCCGCATAGATGTGTCCGGCACCAACGTCTCGCCTTCTCGTTCTTTGTAAAGGAGGAAATCGGTCAGGGCCGACGAGAAAATTCGTTCGTCCACGACGTAGCCCTTTTGATCCAGGCTGTGGAGCGCCGGGCGGTCTGGGCAGGGCCTCCCGTGTGCCAATGACACCAGGGCCGCCTTTTCGGCGGCGTTGAGGTAGGTCTTCCACATGCGTTCGAAATGGGGCCGGGTCTCGTCCGCAAAGCGCTGCCGGATGGCTATGTGGTCTTGAGGAGTGATGCGCTGATGCCCGCGCCAGGCTTCGAAATAGAGCGAACAGGCCAGCTGCACGTAGAAGGGGAAACGCCCGGCCAGTGCCTCGATCTCTCCCTTGTACGTCGCCATAGGAGCGCCGCAACGCTTGGACGTCTCCCTGATAAAGTGCTCGAATTCCTCCTGGGTGAAGGACCCCAGCCACACCATCTGGAAGATGTTGAATAGCGGCGATCCGGCGAACTCACGGGACGAGCACTCGTACAAGCTCTTCATGGTGGTTGTGACAAAGCACACGTCGTAGCTTTGGGAAATGCCGCGCAGGAATGTGAAAAAGTCTGCGGGGAAGCCCTCCGTGTCGATGATTTTCTCGAACTCGTCCAGCAGAAGCACCAGACGTCGTGGCTTGAGTCTTTCCAGGACGGCCTGCAGGCGCTCTTCGTTCGTCTCCCCGCCGGGCGATAGCATCGCCTCGGGGGCCTGTTTGGCCAGGAGGTCCATGAGCCTGCGGTAAAACTCGCCCGGTCCATGCATGCCCAGTTGCGGATCGACATACACAAAGACCAGACTTCGTGCATCAAACGAGAATGCCTCGTGCGCGGCGTCGGTCGCCAGGTAGAAGAGGAGCGAGGTCTTACCACTGCGCCGCTGGCCGATCACGGACGTCGAGCCGGCCTTGAGCAGGTTGTCAAAAATGATCTGCAACTGCTCCCCGCGGCCGAAGAAACCGCGCGGGTCCTTGACGGGGCCGCCAAAGAAATAGGGGTTCACAGGCGAAGCTTCGGTCATATTCTCATCTCCTGGCTGATGCGTAGCAGGACCTCGTTCTGGCGTATCCACATGCGGATGAGATCCATTTTGAAGCCATAGCGCAGGCTCTGCCCAATACGTTTCTCAACCACCAAATCGCGCTCTCGCAACGAGCGCAGGGCGTCCAGTAACTCAGCCTTCGGGAGGCCTAGCTTATAGTCCTGCAGCACCTTCTCCAACATCTCGGGAGGTACGTAGAGTTGATAGTCATCCGTGATGTTCGCCAGTGCGGCCAGAGCCCTCTGCTCGGGTTGGCTCAACACGGCATAGACTGCCTTCTGCAACTGACCAGCATTGTCCTGAATCACTTCCTGTAGCACTTCTTCGAGTTCAGAAGTGGCGATGAAGCTCTTGCGCAGTCTTTGTGCCAGGCGAGCCAACGAGTCGCAAATGAACTGGACAAAGTACGGATGACAGGCTGACACTTTAAGGATTTTGCCGACGACCATGTCGTCATAGGTCAAGTATCCCTCAACAGGTTTGACGATGAGCTCTCTGGCTTCTGACTCTGTCAGATAGCTGATCTTGCAGGGACGGGCGATGTTGAACAGGATGGACCTGTTGTCTTGAAGCATCTCCCGCAACTCGTAGGCGCCGGTGAAGATAAAGGAAATCCTCTCGCGGTGCTGCATCAGTCCGCGCAGGAAGTGAAAGATGTCGGAGCCGATGATGCCTTTCTTGACCTTGTCAATCAGGATATCGATCTCATCAACCATGATCAGCAGTCGACGGTCGGTGAGCATGGACTCTACGCTGTCACAGAAGCTCAGGAATGCGCGCTGGGGGTCGCTAATGAACGCGTCCTTGACGGGGCTGGGCGGGCTCAGCTTGAACTCCAGCATGCGCTTGTGCACTTCGGTTGCGATGGTGTAGAACCAATCGCCTGCCGATGCTGGCGGGGGCACCTCAAGGCTGGAGAAGACGCAGATATGCTCCGGAGTCGGTGGCCGATGGAGCAGCTGGTACAGGATAGAGGTCTTGCCCATCCGG
>Ga0315282_10013162_pt1 | contig 12515 bp, 5 predicted proteins | sample YL17G07_20_MG_FD_203693 | JGI IMG/M metagenome (GOLD analysis project Ga0315282, IMG submission 203693) | Sediment microbial communities from Yellowstone Lake, YNP, Wyoming, USA - YL17G07_20 | ecosystem: Environmental > Aquatic > Freshwater > Lake > Sediment | place: USA: Wyoming | collected... | reverse complement strand
ACGAGACCAAGGACGGCAAGGTGGTCAAACTGGCCAAGACCGTGACGCACTACTCCGTCGAGTACACCAAGGGAGACAAGTCGGGCGAGGTCACCGTGGACGCCGACGGCAAACCCGCCGAGTAGAAGCGGGCATCACCACGTTGGGATGTGAGCATGGCATGAACTTGCGATGGGCGCGGCGATGGCGTCGGCGGTGAAGCACTGGTCCCTGACGGCGTTGCGGGAGAAGCTCATCAAGATCGGCACAAAGGTCATCCGGCACGCTCGCCACGTCGTGTTCCAGATGGCAGAGGTTGCCATCCCGCGCGGGCTTCTCCGCGCGATCCTGGAGCGGATTCGGCGATTGAGGCCACCGGAGGCGGTGCCGAGATGACGACGGACGCCTCCGGAATCGTGCGATACGCAAGGGGACAACGGAGGCGGTCCCTTCCTGACGCGAAGAACACGCCTCTCCCACCCCGTAGGCGGGGGCCTCGCCGCCTTCTGCCGGGCCTTGCCGTACCTTGGGACGCGCTGAAATGGATTGTCGAAGCCCGAAAACGCGGTAGGATCATCGCAAATGCCGGCGGCGGACGTCAGCAGGCAGGCATATGGGAAATCCCGGATGAGACGTCAGGATGATATGAGCGGTCGTGGAGGCAGCAGAAGCAACAAACCAAACAACCAGCCACAGGAGAGACAATGAAACGTTTCGAGACAAGCGTCGTTAACGTCCTTGGCGTTCTATGCCTTCTCATCGGAACGGCCGGCCGGCCGGCCGCGGCGGAGCCGGCACCCGCACCGCCGGATCTGACGCACGGTGGCAAGCGGGACAAAAGCCACGATTGGCTGCTGGGTCCCACGGGGGCGCGCGGCTGGGTCTTCTTCAGGCATGAGGACCTGACGGCTGAGGCCCGGCAGATCCTGGTGACAGCGGTTGACGCCGGATCGCCGGCGGATGGCATCCTGCGCACCAACGATGTAATCCTGGGCGTGAACGGCAAGCTGTTCACGGACGACGCGCGCAAGAGCTTCGCCCGCGCCATCACGGCGGCCGAGGAAAGGGACGGCGTGCTGCGGCTGATCCGCTGGCGGGAGGGCAAGACCGAGAACGTACAGTTGAAGCTTGCCGTGCTGGGCGCGTACAGCGACACCGCACCATACGACTGCCCGAAGTCGAAGAAGATTTTCGAGCAAGGCTGCCAGTTCATCGCCAAGAAGGGATTGGATAAAGAACTGACTGAAGACAACGCAATTGCCAACGACCTCAACGCGCTGGCGCTGCTGGCCAGTGGCAACAAGGAGTACCGCCCCATGCTGGGTGGCTACGCCAGGAAAGTGGCGTCATCGCTCCACCCGGACGTGGGAATGGGGTGCTGGTTCTACGCATATGGGAACCTGTTCCTTACCGAGTATGTCCTCGCCACCGGGGATCATTCGATCATGCCGGAAGTCAAACGCATCACGATGGAGGCGGCCAAAGCCCAGACCATGAACGGGATGTGGGGGCACAATCCTGCCCTGCCTAACGGCCATTCGGAAGGCTACGGCGGCATGAACCAGGTGGGGCTGCCGATGACCATCTCGCTGGTGCTGGCCCGCCAGGCGGGCGTGAAGGATCCGGCCATCGACCAGGCGATCAACCGGTCTGTCCGCCTGTTGCGCTGGTTTGTCAACAAGGGCGCCATTCCTTATGGCGATCACCAGCCAGGCGGGAATGTGCACGATGATAACGGGAAGACCTCCTGTGCGGCGGTGTTGTTCGACTTGCTGGGCGATCGCGAGGCGACCTCGTTCTTCGCCCGGATGGCCACGGCGGCCTACAACGAGCGGGAACACGGGCACTGCGGCAATTTGTGGAACATGCTGTGGGCGCTGCCCGGCGCGGCCCGCGGCGGTCCGTTGGCCACGGGCGCTTACCTGGAGGAACAGAGCTGGTACTACGATCTGGCCCGAAACTGGCGAGGGGGCTTCGTTTACCAGGAGATTGAATTTCCGGCTGAAGAGAACAAGAACTATACGGATTGGGATTTGACAGGCAGCTACCTCTTGTCCTACGGACTGCCGCTCAAGAGCCTGTACGTGATGGGCAAGAAGCCGTGCGCCGTGCCGCCCCTGAATCTCAAGGAGGTCAAGGATGTCATTGCGGCCGGGCGCGACTTCTATCCCGTGGACGGCAAGGACGGGTACGACCAGCGCAAGACCGACGAGTTGCTGGCAGGCCTGTCGAGTTGGTCACCGGCGTTGCGCTACCGTTCGGCCCAGGCGCTGGGGCGGCGACAGGGCGATCTTGTGCCGGCGCTGCTGAAGATGCTGGCGGGCTCCGATCGTGACGCCCGCTACGGCGCCTGTGAAGCGCTGGGCTGTCTGGGGCCGCGGGCTGACGCGGTTGGGCCGCAGTTGCGCGCGCTGCTCAACGATCCGGATCCGTGGCTGGAAAGTCTGGCCTGCAACGCCATTGCGCGTCTTAGCCCCGCGGTCCGCAAGGCTGGCGTTAACGATCTGCTGGTGCTGGCGGTGCGCAAGAATCCGGCCGATCCGCGGGGGATGGCCAACCGTGCCGTCGCCGCCGCGCTCTTTGACCCGAATCCCGACTTGGGCCAACCGGGCATCCTGCGACATTCGCTGGAAGGTGTTGACCGCCGGTTGCTGTATCCGGCGATGGAATCGTTGCTGCAGAACGACGACGGTCTTGCCCGTTACGGCCTTGTGCCCTATGTCAGGCAATTGGCCGACCGCGACCTGGCGGCCCTGTTGCCGGCCATCCTCAAGGCGGTCGAGAAGATGGCGCCCAGCGACGAGATGTTTGGCGACGGCATCCGTCTGGCCGGCCTCGATCTGCTCTCGCGCCTGCACATCCGCGAAGGCATGCCCCTCTGTGTGTCGGTGATCGAAATGGACCGCTGGAACGAAGGGGAGCGCCTTTTGTCCTGTCTGAAATGCCTGCTGCGCTACGGCGTCCATGCCAGAGAGGTTTTGCCGCAGTTGCGGGAGGCTTATCGCCGCACTCCAGATTGGATGGTGAAGAACTATCAGAAGACCTTTGACAAGGCCATCGCCGATATCGAAGCGAGCAAGGATTCGCCGACGTTGGTGTCCCTGAAGGATTTCATCGCAAAAGCATCCGCAAGTGGGGATGCTTCGAACAACACGAAGAAAGGAAAGCCATGAGAAACATCGTACAGAGTGTGAAATTTATAATGATCGCAGCGGTTCTCGGCCTGATGTCGGGGATCGCCAGTCAGGCGGCAGCCAAGCCGCTGAAGGTGTTCATCCTGGCCGGGCAGTCGAACATGCAGGGGCATGTGAACGTGTCCACCTTCGATTCCATGGCCGATGATCCAAGGACGGCGCCGATTCTCAAGGAGATGCGCAACGCCGATGGCATACCACGGGTGTGCGAGAAGGTCTGGATTTCGTCGGTCGGCTGCGCCGGCGATGGCTGGTCGGATGTAATCGAGCAGAAAGGCAAGCTGGCGGCAGGCTTCGGCGCCTCGCTCGCCGAAATCGGCCCGGAATTCACGTTCGGCATCTACATGGAGAAACATCTAGGCGAGCCCATTCTGCTCATCAAGACCTCGTGGGGCGGCAGAAGTCTGTCAACGGATTTCCGTCCACCCGGCGCCGGGCATAAGGTGTTCAATGACTTCACCCTGAGCCAGTGGAAACAGATGGGCCTCGATGCGAATCAGGAAGCGGCCAAGAATAACAAGAACGACGGCGTATTCTACCACCACATGATTGATCATGTGCGGAATGTGCTGGCGGACATCAAGCGGGTGGCGCCGGAGTACGATCCGAAGCAGGGCTACGAGCTGGCCGGTTTCGTCTGGTTCCAGGGGTTTAACGACATGATCGATGACTGGACGTATCACAACCGGATGAAGCCCGGCGGGTATGACGAGTACGGGCAACTGCTGGCGCAGTTCATTCGCGATGTGCGTAAGGATCTTTCGGCGCCGAAGATGCCCTTCGTGATTGGAGTCATGGGGATTGGTGGCGTGCAGGAAGGCAAGAAGCCGCCCATGTCAAATTTCCGCCAGGCCCAGGCCGCGCCGGCGTCGCTTCCTGAGTTCAAGGGCAATGTGGTGGCGGTGCAGACGGCGCCCTACTGGGACGACAATCTGGACGCGCTGCAACAGCGGATGGAGAGATTTAACGCAAAGATGGAGCAAGAGGCCAAGAAGAATCCGAACCTGAGCCAGGCGGCGAGAGACGCTGCTTACAAGAAGGCCATGACGGAGGACTTCACGCCGGAAGAGTTGAAACGCCTGAAGGGCATCTCCAACGGGGGATACCATTATCTCGGCGCCGCCAGGATTATGGCCCCGATCGGCAAGGCCTTTGCCGAGGCGATGGCGAATTCCCATTAATGCGTTTCGCAAAAGTAAAGTAATGAAGGCAGGTGCTGAAAACGCCCAGTTGTGACGGGTTGGGCAAAGGGAGATCGGTTACATTACTTACGCGAAACGCATTAAGACATGGAACCTACCTACGCAAGAACCGGATGAGCCGGAAAGGAGCATGACTTGAACTTGCGATGGATACTTGCGATGGCGTCGGCGATGGCGGTGGCGCCGGCGGTGGCGCCGGCCGCAGCACCGGCCGCAGCACCCGCTGAAAACCCGGCGATCCAATCCTTAGAGCCTATTGAGCCGCCGGTCTACAGGCCCGTGCCTGTGTCGGCCTCCGGCGTGGAATCGCCGGTTGTGTCGCTTTGCGGCACCTGGCAGTTCGGCGTGAATCCGGCGGACGCCTTCTACACCGATCCGGCCACGCCTGTGCCCGGCCTGGCGGACATCGAGGTCCCCGGCGAGTGGGTCATGCAGGGCTTCGCCGTGCCTGCCAATCAGGCGGCGGGTTATCGCAGGAGCTTCACACTTGCCGGAAGCTGGAAGGCATCTCGCGTCATCCTCCGCGCAGACGCCGTCTTCAGCGATTGCAGGCTGTGGATCAACGGGAAGCAAGCGGGCTCTCACCTTGGCGGCTTCACGCCTTTTGAGGTCGATATTACCGACTTGGTGCGGCAGGGCGAGAACCACATCGCCCTTTCAGTCAGGAACGAGTCCATCGCGGACTCGCTGGCCAGCGCGTCGAAGTACGCCGTGCATCCGCTGGGAGGCATCACGCGCAAGATGCGCCTGTTCGCGGTGCCGGCGGCCCACGTGTCAATGTTCCACGTGGAAACAGACCTCGACGCGTCGTACAAGGATGCCGGCGTCAAGGTAATGGCCGCCCTGCGGAACGAGTCCGCCGCGGAGGCCAATGTGGCCTGCAAGCTGGACATCCTTGGCCCGTGGCTGCTTGGCAAGGCCTTGCGCCCGGACGCGGATGAGCCGCTTGAATCCCGCCGGGAGACGCTCGTGGTCAAGCCGGGCCAAACGCTCAGCACGGCCTTCAACATCACGCTGCCCGGCGCGGCCCTATGGCACACGGAGCATCCCAACCTGTACCGCGCGAGGCTCACTATCGCCGCCGACGGCAAGGTTCTGGAGACGGTGGAGCGCACGTTCGGCTGCCGGAAGGTGGAGCTGCGCGGCAACCAGGTGCTGGTCAACGGCAAGGTGCAGAAGGTCTTCGGCGTGTGCCGGCACGAGGTGCATCCGCTGCGCGGCCGAAGCCTTGCCGGCGACCTGTGGCGCAGAGACGTGGAACTCTACCGCGCCGCCAACGTGAACCTCCTGCGGACGAGCCACTACTGTTCGCCCGAGGAACTCTTCGACGCGGCCGACGAGCTTGGCATGTTCATCGAGAGCGAGGCGCCTTTCTGCTGGGCGGAGAACGCCAAGGCCCCGGCCGACGCCATCAGGTATGCGACGGTGCGGCAGACGATCGAGATGGGCCAGTTCTACAGGAGCCATCCTTGCGTGCTCTTCTGGTCTCTCGGCAACGAGTCCAGGTGGAACGAGCACTTCCAGGCTTCGTCCGCCGCCCTGCGCAAGCTCGATCCCACGCGGCCGCAGACCGTCGAGCACCCCCGCGGCAATCCGCCCGCGGACGCGAATTACTGCGAGATCGCCGGCACGCACTATCCCGGCCCGGGCGGCCCGGACAGGTACCGGGACTTCAAGCGGCCCGTGAACTTCGGCGAGTACTGCCACCTCAACGCCTACAACCGCTTCGAGTTGGCCACGGACCCCGGGCTGCGCGACGCCTGGGGCGGAAGCACCAGCCGCATGGTGGAAAAGATGCGCGGCAGCCAGGGCGTCTTCGGCGGATCATTCTGGGCCGCGATGGACGACACGTTCTTCATCCCGCCGCCGCGGGACAACCCGCGGGCGCCGGTGAAGGTCGTCGGCTATGGGACCTGGGGGCCGCTCGACGGCTGGCGCAGGTGCAAGCCCGAATACTGGCACATGAAGAAGTCCTACTCGCCCGTGCGCGTGCTGACGGAAAACGCGGACCTGCCGGCCAAGGGCGGCGAACTGGCCGTGCGCGTCGCCAACAGGTACATGTTCACGAACCTCAAGGAGCTGCAAGTGCAATGGCAGGCCGGTGCGAGCAAGGGCACGGCCCAGCCGGACGTGGCGCCCGGCGCGACGGGCAGCTTCACGATTTCCCTGCCGCCCACCGGCCCGGAGCAGGACCTCGTGGTCCGTTTTGTCAGCCCGCTGGGGTTCGTGGTGGATGAGAGCATCGTCGGGAGCACCCCGGCGGCGACGGCAGCGAAGGCTGAGGCCGGGCCGGCAAAGCCGACGGCCTCGGGCAAGGCCGTGACGTTCCCGAGCGGCCCCGGCGCGAGCGTCACCGTCGCGCGGGACACGGGCCTGTTCACCGAAGCGCGCGTGCCGGGCCGGACCGTCGCCATCGGCGGGCCGCACCTGATGATTCTCCCGTTGAACGGCGCCGGAGAGACGCAAATGACGGGAAAGGATCCCACGTACCCGATCAGCTCCAGCCCGTGCGCCAACTGGAAGCCCACCGGGGCGGCCACGTTTGACGGCAACACGATGACCGTCGCTGGCGCCTACGACGAGGCGCAGGGCACGCTGACCTACCGGCCGGCGCCGGATGGTCGCCTGGAGATTTCGTACTCATTCACGTGCACCAGGGACGTCAACCCGCGGCAGGTGGGCATCGTGCTGGACCTGCCGGGGTCCTTCGACACGCTAACGTGGAAGCGCAAGGGCCTCTGGTCCTTCTATCCGGCCGACCACATCGGCAGGGCGTGTGGCACGGCCAGGGCGTTTGCTCCCAACGTGGACATTTGCAGCCAGGTGGGGCCCAAGCGCCAGCCGTCATGGCCATGGAAGGACGACACGACGGCCAACGGCTCGAACGACTTTCGGTCCACGAAGGCGAACATTTTGTCGGCATGCCTCCGCGCAGGCGACGGCCCGGGCGCGATCGAGGTGGTCTCGGACGGCTCGCAGCACGTGCGCGCCTGGGCGGACGGCCAGACGGTCCGGCTACTGGTCGCCGGTTACTCCAACGCGGGAGCGGAACGCTTCTTCGCCAGTCACGCACAATTGGGATACGCGCCCCTGAAAAAGGGCGACAAGGTGGAAGGCAAGGTGATGATACGCTTCGTGCCGTAACAGTACGGCAGGCCGCAAGGCGCACAACGCGCGCCGGGCTTGCGGCTGACCCCTGGGCGAACTGACCTACACACACGAAGCAGGGAGGCGCCTCAAATCTCCTATCCGCTCTCCCACCGGGGCCGCGGGTCGGCGATTGGCACTTACTCCCCCGCCGGCCACCAGAAGCTCTTCCAGTAGGCCCGGTCGGCGGCGTAGTAGTCGACGGGGTCGCCGGGCTTGATCGTCGCCGGCAGGATTCCGTACCGCCGCATCTCGCGGACGTAGGGCATCGGCGGGCGGAAACTCGGCATGTCGAAGCGGCCCATTTCCTCCAGCCGGGCCTTGCCGGCCTGCACCATGGCAAGCAAGGTCTTGTAGTCCGGGTCGTCGGTTGACTGGAAGACCTCGATCTGCTTTTCCACCTTGCCGGTATTGCGGTCGCGGAGGCACATTCCCAGGCCGCCGGCCTTTGGCGAAAGCGGCGCCAGCACGATCAGCGAAAGCTCGGGGCGCGAGAGGTTGAACAGGAAATGCCGGGACGACTGGACCTGCGGGTCCGCGGTCCTGGGTTGCCAGAAGCTCAGTTGGGTCTCGTCGCTAAGGGCGTGCGGCAGGCGGATGGGGCTCTTGTGGCATGAGTCGCAGCGGCTGGCCATTACGGCCGCGGCGGCCTTGGTCTGGGGCCAGTCGAAGTCGGCGCCGACCATCCTGTTCTCGTAGTAGCCGCCGATCATCCCGCTGCCCAGGGCCGCGTAGGTGCCCGGGTAGGCCGCGCCGGAGTCGATCCACAGGCGGATGGTCGCGGCCTCGACGGCGGAGACCTTCACGCCTTGATGGCTTGCGGCCGGCGGCAAGCCGAACAGGCCCGGGGCGATTTTTCTCATCAGCGGGCTGGCGGCCGAGCCAAGCGTGCGCGGGGTATAGTCGCTCACGGGCTGGTTGCGCCCGTCGACGAACTGCCCGCGGACCGTCAGCGTGATGTACGAATGGCTGAACATCGGCCCGCGGTCGCCGGTGAGGATAACCCCGCCGCCGCGGGGACCGCCCTTGCCGGTCTTGCGATAGTCGTGACATGCCACGCAGTGGCGGTCCAGGATCGGCTGGATGTCGCGCGGGAAGTCCAGCACGTCCGGCACGCCGGCGACGGGCTCGATCTTGCGGGCAGGCCGCTGGACGGCCATCGGACGGTTGGCGACGGGGGCCTCGGGGCGGTACTCGTGGCAGCCGACGCAGCTCAGCGTCTCGCCCGGCTGGACCGTCACGAAGCTCTGCATCCGCTTGACGGCCAGGTCGTTGGCGTCCAGCGCGACGAAGAACACGCTCCGCATGGCGGGCACCTCGAAGTAGGCCGAGCCGTCGGGCTCCACCGGCACGGCGCCCAGGACCCGCTCCAGCGTGAACGTCCCGCCGTAGCTCAGGGGGTCCATCCCGCCGGTGTAGTTGATGGGCTTGGGCAGCGTTTCGAGGATCAGCAGTTTCTTGATCTCGCCGGGTTTGACGCCGGCCATGTTGGTCCCCCGGGTCACGTCGGCCAGGAACAGTGTGCCGTTGGGATTGGCGGTATCGACTCGCGAGGCAATGGTCTTTTCCACGGGCCTGGGCATCACCGGGCGGGGCTCGTGGACGTCGGCGGAGGCGGACTCGTAGAGCGTGCGGCTTCGGCCGCGGTCGTCCATCAGCAGGATCTGCCTGCCTCGGGCGGCCAGGAACAGGTGCTCCGAGAACGCCCACGGGTCGCGGAACTGGTTTCCGCCCGGTACGGTTCGGACGAATGCCGTGTCGTCCGGCCCGGCGTCGGGATCGACGATGCAGATCGGCCCGGCGTGCTCTTTCTGCCCGTGGCCGGGCGAGAACAGCGATACGATGCGGTTTGTCCGCGCCGCTGCGGCGCCGGGGCCGGGGATGATCGGCTTGGCGTCGATCATCACGACGCCCGGCTTCTTGTTGCCGAAGTAGACCATCTGGGCCGCGCCGTCGGGATTGACCGTCCAGAGGTGGTGGTAGTGGACCTGGCTTCGGTCGACGTACTCCCATCGCGTGTAGAGGATCCGCCCGTCCGGCAGGGGCCAGGGGGTGTTGTCCTGCTCATTGTTGCTGGAGATGGGCCTCAAGTTCCCGCCGTCGGCGTCGCGGCGGTACAGCACGGCCACCTGCGTCAGCCAGCAGTTGACCCATCGCTTGCACCGCGACGAGACGAACACGATGCCGCCGTCGGGCATGTACGTCGGCTCGAAGTCGTCGTATGGGGCGTCCGGCGTTACCTGGCGCAGGTGCGATCCGTCGAGGTTGATCTCGTAAAGGTGGAAGTGCTCGCAGCCGCCGCGGCGCCAGGCGAAGATGATCCGCTTGCCGTCGTAGTGGACCTGGGGATCGCGAATGCTGCCTTTGGGGTCCTCGAAGATGACGGCGGTCTTGCCGGTGCGAAGGCCAAGCCGCATCAGCCGCCCGCCGGGCGGGCCGTAAGCCTTGTCGTCGACGCCGCGGGCGTAGTATGAGAAGTTCGCGTACCAGTGGGGGTCATGCCCGTTGTTTCGCTCGGCGAAGATGATCTCCTCGACGCCGTTCATGGCCCCCTCAAGCGCCTCGTCGAGCAACTCCGGCGACTGCCTGGCCGCCGGCGCGGGCCTGGCGGCGGATGAACCGGAAACCGCAACCGCAAGGGTCAGCACAAAACCGATGACAAGTCTCACTCGCATCTTTTCCACTCAACAGAGAATCGCATGGGCTGCTCCCGGAAACGGCACCCAGGGATTGCTATCCCTGGGCTTCTTCTTTCTGTCTTCCTACTCCCTATCCACTAACTACTACCTACTTCTTTCCCGGGCACACTTCGGGAATGTCCTTGAGGTCAATCATGTCCATCCGCGGCTTGTTCCTCAGTTGTTCAGCGATCGGCTCGAAGGTCTTGAGGATCTTCTGGTAGTCGGGGTCGCTCGTGGACTCGAAGACGGCCTGGCCGCACTTGCCCGTTCCGCCGTGCTTCTTGGCCAGCGGGGCGGCCAGGAATGGGTTCATCTCGGGATGGCCGATGCGTATCCACTCGGTCCGCGGCAGTTGGGCGTTGTCCTTCCCACCGGCCTTGTGACATGAAACGCACCGCCGCTTGGCCACGTCATGGAGCGCCGCGTCGAGTCCGGCCGGGTACATCCGCCGGCAGCCCTGGAGCTCGTAGTAGTTCGACAGGCTCGTGGGGTAGTATGGCACGTTGAGGTCGATCCACGCGTAGATTCGCCGCCGCGAGGCGTCGTCCATGTCGCTTAGGCGCTTGAGGCCGTCCTTGCCCGGATGGCCGGTGCTGACAACCTGAGCGAGCTTGCTGACCGGCGAACCCCAACCTCGCGGTGCTATGCGGAGAATATTGGCCTCCTGGCCGTTGTAGGTGGGAATCCAACTCGTGTAGGGATTCTGCCCCGGCACGCCCTGACGGGCAAGCATCTCGTACGAGACGTTGAAGAAGTCCGTCACGTCGCCCGAGAGGTCCAGGCCCTTGGGCGCGTCGGCGGCGTTGTGGCACCGCACGCAGTACTTGTCCAGCACCGGCTGGACTATCTGCGCGTAGCCGAAGCCGTGGACGCCCCACTCCGGCGGCGCGAGGCTCTGCGGGTCGCGACGAAGTGCCGTCGGCTGGCCCAGCGCCGGGCTCGTCGAAGTCCGCGGCTCGTGACAGCCGATGCAGCCCTGGACCTCGCCTGGCATAAGGTGCGTGAAGCTCCGCATCCGCTGCACGGCCATGCCGTTGGCGTCCAGGGCGATGAAGTAGATCGGCACACCGGCGGGCACTTTGAACGAGGCCGAGCCGTCGGGGGCCACGTCGGCATAGCCCCAGACCTTCTTGGGAGCGTACGTCGCCCCGCAGGAGACGACCGGGAACTGGAAGCCGAACGCCCGTTTTTTGACATCGGCAAGGCCGGGCTTCTCGATCTCCTGAACGACGGCGATCCGCTTGATCTCGCCGGGTCCAACCGCGCCGCCAAGGCCCTGTTCGATGTTCTGGAGGACCACCGTCGCGAAGGGTTCGGCATTGTCCGGCAGGGTGCTCGGCACGACCGGGGGCCTGGGCCTGGCTTGAAGCGGCTGGGCGCCGTAGAAACCAAGGGCGCCCTGGCCCGGCAGGACGGTCACTTGCCGCCTGCAATCGAAATCCCGCAGCAGGATCGTCCCGGCCTTGCTGACCAGGTACAGGTCCCCGCCCAGCGGAAACGGGCTTTCGTACGGCCCGCGGACGTTGTTGCCATTGCCCTTGTCGACCTGGCCGATGTCTATCTCCGGAGTCAGGTTGCGGATGGACTCCTGTGCGTTGTCCCCGTAAATGGAGTCGATCAGGCCGATGGCGCCGCGGCACGGGCCGTTGTGGGCCGTCATGGTGCACAGGATCGCGCCGCTGCCGGGCACCGCCCGCGGCTCGATGAATGTCGCCGGGCTGAGCACGCGGTTGCCGTAGAACACCCGAAGCGCCGTGCCGTCCGGATTGATCGTCCAGAGGCTCTGGATCGGGATGGCCGGGCGATCCACGTACTCCCACCGGCCGTAAATTATCCGCCCGTCGTTGGTCACCGACGGCGTGAAGTCGTTGAGATAATTGCCCGAGATCTTCCGCTGATCGGTCCCGTCGGCGTTCATGCGGTGCAGGATTCCCACCGGGCTGGTCCAGCAGTAGGCGAACTGGCTCTTGCGGGTCGATAGAAACGCGATCCCGCCGTCGGGCAGCCAGCAGGCGTTGTAATTGTAGTCCTTGCCCTGAGTCAGGGCCTTGGGTTCGCCGGCTGGCAGGCCCGTGTCCGGGTCGATGCCCAGCGAGTAGACCTGGTAGACGTCGTTGGCGGCCTTTCGCCACGAGAACAGCAGCGTCCGCCCATCGTAGGACGGCTCGCAATCGATGATCTCCCCTATTCCGGCGTCGACGAGCCGATTGAGCTTGCCCGCTGCCAGGTCATAAACGAACAGCCCGCCGCCGGGCTTGAAGCCTTCCTGATGGTAAGTGTACACGTGCGTGGGGCTAAGCGCGCTGCGCTGG
>Ga0315282_10013161_pt1 | contig 12515 bp, 9 predicted proteins | sample YL17G07_20_MG_FD_203693 | JGI IMG/M metagenome (GOLD analysis project Ga0315282, IMG submission 203693) | Sediment microbial communities from Yellowstone Lake, YNP, Wyoming, USA - YL17G07_20 | ecosystem: Environmental > Aquatic > Freshwater > Lake > Sediment | place: USA: Wyoming | collected... | reverse complement strand
TCATTCTCATTATTCTTGCAGCCCTTATCATTACTGTCATCGCTATCTACAACAAACTCGTTCGACTCAGGAATACGGTAAAGTCTTCGTGGTCGGATATCGATGTCCAGTGTAAAAAGCGATACGACCTGGTACCCAATCTTGTGGAGACGGTGAAGGGCTATGCTTCCCACGAAAAGGCTGTTTTTGAGAAAGTTACGCAAGCAAGGGCGATGGCCATGCAGGCAAACTCTCCAGCGGAGATGGCGAAGGCTGAAAATATGGTGAGGGATACCCTGAAGAGCTTGTTTGCAGTGGCAGAGGCTTACCCCGAGTTAAAGGCGAACGCCAATTTCATGCAGCTTCAATCCCAGCTTCAGGAGCTTGAAAATAACATTGAATACGCAAGAAGGTATTATAATGCGGTCGTACGGGATTATAACATTCTGATCGAATCATTTCCCTCAAACCTCATCGCATCACAGTTTGGTTTTAAGCAAGAAGAGTTATTCCAGCTTGAGGCAGCCGAGGCGGAAAGAAAACCTGTGAAGGTAAGTTTCTAATCGAATTCGGAGTGCGGATTGCGGAATGCGGAATTTAAAGGGGATCTAATGGGGAGAAACGAATGAAAAGCTATTCCAAATCATTGAGGTTAGCTACGATTCTATTCCTTAACCTCAGCCTTAACCTAATCCTTTTGACTTCTCCTGTTTTTGCACAGTATTTCACCATCGAAAAATTCCACTCTGATATCACGATCCATCAAAATTCTTCCTTCATCGTCCAAGAGACAATCAATGTGAAGTTCCATCGGTCGAGGCATGGGATTTATCGAGAGATCCCATTTAAGTACAGAGATGATTTTGGCAAAATTATGGAGACACCCATGGAGGTGCTTTCTGTAACAGATGGGTCGGGGAAGGCATCGAAGTACCAGGTTAAGAAGATGGGGCATATTGTCAACATCAGGATTGGGGATGCGAGTAAGTATGTGAGCAGCAACCAGACCTATGTCATTACTTATCAAGTAGAAAATGCAATTCTCTTTTTCAATGACCATGATGAACTCTACTGGAATGTCACAGGAAATGACTGGAAGGCCCCCATCCGGGAGGCCTCTGCAGATGTTACTCTGGCAGTAAAGAATAAGAGTAAGGATTTATGGGCAGCCGGATACGAAGGACGCTTCGGTTCCAAGGAAGAAGGTATCTACGAGACCTATGATAATGGCGGTAAGTTTTTTACAAAGAGGAATCTCAACATGGGGGAAGGCCTGACTATTGCCTTCGGATGGGGTAAGGGACTCGTTTCTCCCCCAACTTCGTGGAAGAGATTTTTGTGGGCCATCGATTTAAAAGAGAACTGGGTATTTTTATTCCCCTTCTTTTCACTGGTCTACATGTTCAATCTCTGGTACAGGAGAGGAAGAGACCCAAGAGTGAGGGAATCTGTCAGGGTGATGTATGAACCGCCCAAGTTTGATAACCGGGCACTCACACCGGCAGAGGTAGGGACCCTCATCGATGAAAAACTCGATCCGAGAGATATTACTTCAACCCTTGTTGGCCTTGCCGTAAAGGGGTATATCAAGATCGAGGAGACCAAAAAGGAAGGGTTGATATTTGATAAAACGGATTACTATCTCAAAAAGGTGAAAGAACATGATGCGAATCTCAGCCCCTTTGAGATAGAACTGATGAAAGACCTGTTCCCGGGGGCTTTGCCGGGCATACTTGTCCTTGTCTCTGGTCTGGGAAATAAATTCTATACAAATGTGAATGCATTAAAGAAAATCCTTTACGGAGAGCTGGTAAGGAAAAGATATTTTCTCAGCAATCCCGAAACCATTAGACATAGGTATGCTGTGATAGGGTTCCTGATCATGTCCATCGGTGCTTTCGCATTAGCATTACTCGCCCCTTACTCCGTAGGCAAAAGCATTTTTGCAAGTATATTAACGGGCCTACCTGTGATTGCCTTTGGAAGGTTCATGCCTGCAAAAACGAAGGCGGGAGCCTCTGCCTACATGGATATTTTAGGTTTTCAGGAATTTATGAATCGTGCAGAGAAAGACAGAATCGAGCGAATGGGCGATAAGGGTCTTTTCTCTAAATTCTTACCCTATGCCATTGCCCTCGATGTTGCAGACAATTGGGCCCAAGCCTTTGAAGGGATTTACCAGGAACCGCCGGATTGGTATGTCTCCCCTGGGGGATTCAGGACCTTCGGCCCCTCCGATTTTTCCCATTCCATCAATGCAGTCGCCTCGAGCCTTGGCTCTGCCATGTTCTCTGCACCGAGGGGAAGCGGTATCGGAGGAGATGGAGGGGGTGGCGGAGGAGGTGGTTCTTCCGGGGGTGGATTCGGAGGAGGTGGCGGAGGAAGCTGGTAAAATGGGGGGGAGTTGAAAAACCTTTTAAGAACATTTTACAATTCCCCCGATGGAAAGAGTGGACTGCCTCTTCATCCACGTCCCCAAATTGAGAAATTACTATCGTCCCATTGATCAGTTTATCTGGGTCAACTTCCTGCCCATGGGACTCCTCGGATTAGCCGACCTTCTCCAACGCAGCGGCATCTCTACTCAAATCGTGCATATGGGGGTAGAATGGATTGAAAATCACAATTTTTCTATCCTCCATTATATTGGCGAGAAGGCCCCACGAATCGTTGCCATTGATCTCCACTGGCACCATCAGAGTTTCGATGTCATAGAGATTACCAAAAGGGTGAAAGCCGCCTTTCCCTCTGTCTATATTCTTCTTGGAGGATTCACTGCAAGCTTTTTCCATGAAGAGATCATGAGGAACTTCGATGCGGTCGATGGAATCATCCGAGGTGAAGCAGAGGGTCCTATTTTGGAACTGGCCAAAGTGCTTCTCCAAGGAAAGGACGATCTCTTCTCTATCCCTAACCTCACCTGGAGGAGGAAGGGAAGGGTCCTCGTCAATCCCCTCTCCTATGTTGCATCGGAGAAAGATCTGAACAGCCTCTCCTTTACCAATTTCCCGTTGTTAAAAAATTATACAACCTACATCCGTTATATTGGTCAATCCTTCTATGTAAAGGGTGTCTCCAAAGAGAGGAATTTTCGGACGTATTCCTTAAAATCGCCCATCTATCATCTCACCGTGGGCAGGGGCTGTCCTGTCCAATGCACCTGGTGCAGTGGGAACATTCCTTCTCAGGAGACGGTGACTGGTCGAAAAGAGGTGACCTTCAGGGGGGTGGAGGAAGTCCTCCAATCGATCAGAGAAGCAATCTCTTATGGGTATGAGACCTTTCACATCTGCTTCGATCCCTATCCCCAAAAGCCCAAATACTTTCTTGACCTCTTCTCTCGTATCCGGCAGGAGAGAATTCGGATGGAATGTTTCTTTGAGTCCTTTGGGCTGCCTACGATCGATTTTATCAAGTCTTTTAAGGAAACCTTTCCCGGGCCGAAATCCCTCATCGCTCTTTCACCCGATGTAGGGTCAGACCAGGTGAGGAGAATACATAAAGGAAATGCCTATACCAATCAGGATTTGATGGACTGCCTTGATCAATTGAAAAAGTATGAAGTCTTCTGCGATCTTTTCTTCATCCTCGGCGTTCCGTTTGAAAAGGAGGAGGATGTTCACCAGACGGTTCGACTCCAAAGAGAGATCCGAAATCGGTATTCCAATGTGAGAGGAATTCGCACCTTTACGGCCCAGATGGAGCCTGGCTCCCCCTGGCACCTCGATCCCGAGGCATTTCATGTGAAGACCTCTCTGCAAAATTTTGTAGATTTTTACCATTACCATTCTGGAGAAAAAAGCACATTCTCTTCTCTGGGGTATTGGATTCCAGGTTATTTTCGAGAGATAGAGGATGAGATGGGTTTTGGAGAGAGATTGCAGGAGGTCAAATGCCGCCATTTTTGCTTCATCCACCCTGATGCCAGAAAGTCATCGAGCCCATTTTGGGGGAGAAGATTCTGTGACGTATCGAGTCTATTTTGGAAGATGAAACATTTGGCAGGAGAAAAAAATTGATATTATATTTTCTACGTAATTGGCAAGGGTAGGACACTACCCCCGAACGATGAAAATCGGTCATCTCCCTTACCCCCCTTTTCTATAGAGGGGGATGTAAACAATTATGTGCTCTGAGTAATAGCATTCCTTGACACAGACCGTTCTATACTCTTTCGAGCTTTGCGGTAACAACGTGTTTAAAGGCCGCCACCACTTCGGGATCGAATTGTTGCCCAGCTTTGGCTACGATTTCTTCAAGTGCCTCCCAAGGCGGCATGCCCTTTCGGTAGGGACGGTCAGTCGTCATTGCATCAAAAGAATCTGCTACGGCAATAATGCGAGCCGCCAAGGGTATCTTTATGGCTTCCTTATCATTTGCCTCCATGGTGTCGACGAAATACTTGTGGTGGGCAATAACAATGGGGACGACCTCCTTGAGCACGGATCCCACCGAGGAGAGGATGTATGCACCCTTGACAGCGTGTGTATCAATTAATTCCTTTTCTTCTGTGGTCAGTTGCGCAGCTTTGCGGAGGATCTCGCCACTGATTTCAATTTTCCCAATATCATGGAGAAGCCCAGCCACCCGAATGGTTTCGATCTCATTCCGAGGTAGATCCATAATAATTGCGGTTTCCATGGCAAGCTCCGATACCCGAACGGAGTGGCCTTTGGTATAAGGATCCGTCGATTCGAGGTATTTAGAGAGAATTTCCAGGATGCCAATGTACGCGTTTTTCAGGTCTTGCAGTCGGCGTTCATTCTCTTCAAAAAGACTTCCCACCGCGACGCTCGCCAGGATGAGGAACCCACCCCATGACGAGAGTTTTGCGATACTGTACCAAAATTCCCTTTCACCGAGGAAACGCTGGGGAAAAATCAAGACGAAAACCAGCACCGCCAGAACAGAAAAGACAGCGGTAAGAACACCCATTCTGCGTCCAAGAAAATAACTCGCAACAAGGACGGGGAGGTAGTAAAAGTTGAGGATAATGGTCTCTTCTTCGATAAAATAGGTTCCGAAAAATGCAGCGATGAGTATGATAGCGACAAGAATTTTCTCAAATTGTCTTATAATGAACTGTTTGAAACGATCCATAATCTTTCCCCCTCCAGATTCTCTTTTTAAAAAGGTTACTCTTACCTCTTTTTAACCTATTCGGATAAAATATTAAAGGCGAAGTCAATTCTTTCCTTTTTCGTTAAATTCCATATAAATACAAATTTTGCTCTCTGTCAAGGAATAAAGTTAGAAGGTAAGCTTCTCTTTTTATTGATAATGGTCGGATAGAGTATTAAGTTTATTTGAAATTAAGCAAAGTCACACCTTTGGCCTTCTCACCTTGCCCTAAAGTTTGCCTCAGGGAGGTAATGAGAAGGTGGAGAGGTAGGTCCTTGGGAAAGATGGATTGAGCCTCTTGAAGCTTTGACAAAGCAGCATCAAAACGGCCAGCCTTGAACAGGTCGATCCCTTCCGACATGATGGGTTCAATCCGGTCCTTGAGATTTCTTACTTCGGGTGGGTCGTGGTTATACACCTCTGTAATAGCTAACGGTTCTGAACACCCCCTGACTAAAACATCACCTAATTTCCGGAATCGGTAAGTATGACCAGTTGGCAGCCGGTGAGTGACCTGGTCTGAAATGACCATATCTACGCCCAAAGGCCTTGTCACTTCTTCGAGGCGCTTGGCGAGATTTACAGTCAGGCCAAGAACCGTAGAATCCATCCGTTCAGGAGAGCCAATGGTTCCCAGGATGACCGGGCCGGTGTGAACGCCAATGCCGATCTTGACTGTTTGGTCAGTTGGTAGATTCTTCTCAGCATTGAATGACTTCACTGTAGAGAGCATCTCCAACCCACAAGCTACGGCCCGATCGGCGGAGTCGGGTTCCTCGAAAATACATAAAACCGCATCGCCAAGGAACTTGTCGATCACCCCTCGCCACCGATTGACCACCGAGGTGATTCTTTCCAGGAGTTGGTTGACGAAAGCCACCAATTGACTCGGGTTGAGCCGCTCGGACAAAGAAGTAAACCCTCGGATGTCGCAACAGAGGATGGTCACCCATTGCTGATCGGCCTCACCCAAACGGATTGATCCTAACCCTTTGGAGGCAATTCGGCGGAGATAAGCCGGAGGAACAAACCGTTCAAAGACGTCCCGGGCCTCCCGAACAGCTTGCTCTAAGGAGCGAAAATGGAGTGCGACAGCGATGGTTAAGAAGATCGAGAGCCAAAAGGAGGTGAACCACAATATCTGGTCCTTAATTAAGATTGTCACACCTGCCACGCGTAGAGAGTCATGAATCCCACCTAAAAACCAGATTAAGAGCCCGGTGGCAACAGGGAGTAGATACGTCCGCTGATCTTTGAAACGCCGCAGTCTTAGCATGATCAGTGAGAAGTAGAAAAGACAGGCAACCAAGCAGAAATATAGGATCAGTGGTCTGAGGAACTGGGATTGGGGTCGTAAGATATTTGCCGCAATCCGGTCGGGCTCCAGAGGAGGCCCCAGGAACCAAGGTCCCCTCCCCAATAGGGCTATAGCAGCCAAGATGAGGCTCATTCCGGTCACAGCCCATGTGAGCCCACTCGACCTCTCATTTATAAGGGTTGAGTAGAACCAAAGCCAACTGGCCGGCAGTAGGGCTAATGCCGCAAACATGATTTTGTACCCCAAAAGGATGGATTCTGGTGATCTCTGCAGACTGTATACAACCCATCCTGAGAAACAGAATGTTATAAAAAGATTAAAGAAAAAGAGGCTTCGTAAAGGACGATAGTGGCGGTAGAGAGCCATGGTTACTAAACACAAAATAGTCATGACCGCATTAGCGGCGAAGGCGAAGAAAGGACCAACACTGTAATGAGGAAGGAACTCAGGCAGCATGAAAGCCCCTCACTTTTCCCCTCTCTCAATTTTTATTTTTATTCTCAACTTTAACCAATATATTCTCAACCTGTTCTTTAAGTTCCGGTAGCTTGTTTTTTATCACATCCCATACAATATCCCAGTTTACCCCAAAGTAATAATGGATTATTTTATCCCTTAATCCAGAAATCTTTTTCCACTCAATATCCTTATATCTTTTCTTAAAATCAGTGGAGAGATTTTTTAATGCTTCGCCAATAATTTCAATGCTTCTTGAGCAAGCCCTTTTTAGAACCTCATTTTGCATAAATTCTTCAAACTTTAAACCCTCGGTCTCCTTTATCAAAAAATTTATTTCCTCAAGGATATGGTTAAGAAAAACCTGATTAGATTTCATACCATCTAACCTCTTTCTCAACGTAGGGCTGAATGTATGGACTTAAATTCCCGTTTGTAATCAATTCCACTTTTTTGCTAAAAAGATCTTCAAGAGAAAAAACCAGATCCATGAAATTATCAAAATTTGGCTCTTCAAACTCCACAAGAAAATCTATATCACTATACCTTCTCTGCTCTCCTCTAATATAAGAGCCGAATAGCCCGATTCTTTTAACCTTGTATTTTTTCAAAATATCATTATGCTTCTTTAATAAACTCATGATTTTCTTGTCCGTTAGTTCTTCCTTATTTTTTATTCTACTCATCTTACCCCTCTATCTTTCTATAAATTTCATCAATCCTTTTTTGAAGCTCAATCGTTAATCGGATGGCCTTGCCACTTTCATATAATGGTTAATTTCGTCGAGAGAGGGTTTCCGATCTTTTCTGTCCCTCATCGCTTGGAACAGTCCTCAATAAGCCTTTTGGAGGAAGGATAGAAACTTTCTTCTCTGAAATTGCCATCGATATAAATCTTTTGGATTTCCCTAAAGTAGATGGTAAGATATTTCTCTAATTTACCTCTCTCTTTCTTGTTCATTTCTTTACCTTGATTGGGAAATCCCAACCCACGAAATATACAACTCAGGAGGGTATGAAGAGTTTACTAAATTGGAAGAAATGAATCAATTAAAATTTAGATGGTGGTTCTTTCAGGGCAAGCTATGGCTTTAATTCTCTAAAGAATAGTAGTCTTTCCCGTCTTTTTCCCTGACCGAGACCATTCCTTTTTCCCTCAAAATTTCTAAATGGCCTACGGCTTCGGAGATCCCTAAGAAGACCTCAAAAGGAGGAACCCCGGGAAATAAATCCATGGCTATCTCAAAGGGGGTCTTCTCTCCTTTGGATAAGATGGAGCAGATAAGGTCCATTCGCTCCTGGTGATGAGCGAACATTTTTTGAATCAAGGCCTTCACATCCTTAACCTCCTCCCCGTGACCGGGAAGAAGGAGAGAGATATCCAACCTCTCTATTTTTTCTAAGGAAGCTAAATATTCCTTCAGGCTTGGGTAACGGAGAGGTGATATGCTTTCAGGAACATTTAAGATTGGGTTCGGAGTGATCTCCTTTAGGAGATGATCGCCTGAGAATAAAATTTTTTTCTCTGGCCAATAGAAACAGATTAGACCAGGGCTGTGGCCAGGACAATGAATAGTTTTCCATATCATCGATCCAAAAGGAATAGGATCTCCCTCTTCTAAGAAATAGGCCTCCTCCAGAGGATCAACCATTTTCTGGGCAGATTCGATATAACGGACAACCTCGTTTGCCAAGGTTTCTGGAGTCCCGTTTCTTAGCAAAACCGATTTCAAATAGCCTAAGATATGGAGGATCGACCGGATCCTGCCATATTCTTTAGGATGGATATAAATGGGTGCACCAGAGATAGAGGATAGTTCTTTAGCTTGACCAAAGTGATCGATATGACCATGAGTGATAAGAATCCGTTCGATCGATTTAAGGCTGAAACCGATTGCTTCCATCCCTTTTTTCAATGCCTCGAAGGAGGCTTCGGTCTTAATCCCTGTATCGACAAGGGTTCTTGGAGACTCATCAACAAAGAAAACATTCGTTGTCTTGAGTTGAAAGGGGATAGGAAGTTCAATTTTATAAATTTTATCAAACACCCGAGCGGTCATGGCTGTATTCCCCTTTCTTGTACTCTTTATCCCGGTAGCAGAAAGCCACGCCTGCGTGCTGTAACACACTTCGGCGCGCAGGCACGGCCTTCGGCCGTGGATGAATGCGCCATCTTTTGGCCGGCCTGTCCCGACGTCAGGCGGGGGATGTCGCCCCAAGGGGCGTTGATTAGGAACCACGGGCTTTGCCTGTGGGGCTCCATTGGGAACTTTGGCAAGGATAAAGATCTAAATGAAATTAACACAGAATCACTTGTTTTTCAAAAAGGTTGATAGAATTCCCGATTCTAATTTGAACTTGACAACCCATAATATTGTGCTAACCTTTTTTAAGATGATGGAAAGTTGAGGAGAGAAAAAAATGGGATTGGCTTTTCTAACACAAAATGCGATGACAGTGCTCGAAAAGCGTTACCTTCAAAAAGACATTCAAGGAAATGTGATCGAAACGCCTGAAGAAATGTTCAGACGTGTGGCAAAGAATATTGCCCAAGCCGACCGAAACTATCATCCCCAAATGGATCTCGCCCCCATTGAAGAAGAATTCTACTCCTTGATGGCAGCGCTTGACTTCCTTCCCAATTCTCCCACCCTGATGAATGCCGGGAGAGAACTTCAACAACTTTCTGCCTGTTTCGTCCTCCCTGTCGGGGATTCGATGGAGGAGATCTTCGATGCTGTCAAACAGATGGCTTTGATTCAAAAGAGCGGAGGCGGAACAGGCTTCTCCTTCTCCAGGATCCGACCGAGAAACGATGTGGTGGGTTCCACAAGGGGGATTTCCAGCGGACCTGTCTCCTTCATGAGAGTTTTCGATACGGCTACGGAGGCGGTCAAACAAGGGGGAACTCGAAGGGGAGCCAATATGGGTATCCTTCGCGTCGACCACCCCGATATCCTCGATTTCATCCAATGCAAAGAGGGAGATCACTATTTCAATAATTTCAATATTTCCGTAGCGGCAACGAAAGAATTTATGGAGGCTGTGGAAAAGGATAGGGACTATCCTCTTCAGAATCCCAGAACGAAAGAGATCGTTCGATCTCTCAGTGCCCGTCAGGTCTTTGAAAAGATGGTCTATTATGCCTGGAAGAATGGAGATCCAGGGATCATCTTCATCGACCGGATTAATCAGGACAATCCTACCCCTCAAGTGGGGGAGATTGAGAGCACCAATCCTTGTGGTGAACAGCCGCTGCTTCCCTACGAGTCCTGCAATCTCGGCTCTATCAATCTTTTCAATATGTTTAAGGATGGAACGATCGACTGGGAGAGGCTGGGTTCGGTCACTGAAAAGGCGGTCCATTTTTTGGACAATGTCATCGATATGAATCATTACACCCTTCCCCAAATTGAGGCCATGACAAAGGCCAATCGAAAGATTGGCTTAGGAATCATGGGGTTTGCTGACCTTTTGATTCAGTTAGGGATTCCCTATAATGATCCGAAAGCCTTGGAGATTGGGGATAAGGTGATGAGCTTCATTCAGGAGAGAGGGAGGAATGCCTCCAGGGAATTGGGTCTCAGGAGAGGCTCTTTCCCTATTTTCGATGGCAGTGCCCTTAAAGGTCATTGGGATGCAATGAGGAATGCCACCGTCACCACCATCGCACCTGCAGGGACTATCTCTATCATTGCGGGGACTTCATCAGGGATCGAACCCATCTTTGCATTGGTTTTTATCCGACATGTCCTGGATGGCAAAGAACTCTTGGAGGTGAATCCATTTTTTGAAAAAGTGGCCAAGAAGGAAGGATTCTATTCCGAAGATCTCATGAGAAAGACCGCCCAAACGGGCAATATCCAAAATCTTCAGGAGGTGCCAGAGAAGATCAGGAACCTTTTTGTCACAGCCCATGATATCTCTCCCGAAGATCATATTCGGATGCAGGCTGCTTTTCAAAAATATACGGACAATGCAGTCTCCAAAACGGTCAATTTCTCTCACGAAGCCACAATAGACGATGTGGCAAAGGTCTATCATTTGGCCTATGAACTGGGTTGTAAGGGAGTTACCATCTATCGGGACAGGAGCCGAACAAAGCAGGTTCTCTATAAAGGGGTGATTTCTCTAAACCAAAATGGTTCGATCGCTGAAGAGAAGTTGGCGGGGGTTGAGAGGAGGCCGAGAGCTCGACAGAATGTGATGCAGGGTTCCACCCGAAAGATTCGGACCGGTTGTGGGAACCTTTATGTGACCGTCAATGAGGATGGGGAGGGGAATCTTTTTGAAATCTTCAATCAGATTGGAAAAGCGGGTGGCTGTGCTGCCTCTCAATCCGAGGCGATCGGCCGTCTCGCCTCTCTGGCATTCCGATCCGGTATTGAACCAGAGGATATCATCCGGCAGTTGAAAGGGATCAGTTGCCATATGCCGGTCTGGTATCAAGAGGGGAAGATCCTCTCCTGCTCCGATGCCATAGCCAAGGCCATTGAATGGCATCTTCAGGATAAAAAAAAGGTTAAGGGTGAGGTTGAAGCATCTCTGAATGAATCCTTTCCAATCTTCCTAAGAGGGGCATGCCCTGAATGTGGAGGTCCTCTTCTCTTTGAAGAGGGTTGCGTGAAGTGTCTCTGCGGTTATTCAGACTGCGGGTAAAGATGCATTGAGCATAGTGCATAGCGTATTTTTTATGGACAAATCATTCAATTTAAAGATAAATAAGAATTAAAATTTGAGAAATGAGCATTGGGGATTGAGCATTGAGAATTAAGATCCTTCTTCTCATTGGAATCATTTTATTTTTGGGATCCATCGCCCATGGTGATGGACAGAACCGAAATTCTGAACTGAAATCAGGGAAATGTTTTTTCTATACTGGGAAAAAATTCGGTGTTCCAATTCTCAAGGCCACCATAAAAATCGAAAATGGATCCGTTGAGCATGGAAAGCCTTTTTATCAGGTCCATGCGAATGTGGACTCGCTTCACTACTTGGGATTATTATTTCGGATGAACAATCGCTTCACCTCAACCATAGAGGGAGAGACTTGTGCTCCGGTTCGATATGTGAAGGAAATTGACCAAGAAGGTCTTCTGACGAAAAAGAAAAATTATATTCAGACGCTCACTTTTGATCCCTCTCATCAAAAGGTAGTGGTGGAAAAGAAGGGGGAGGATGGGAGGCAGGAGATTTCCCTTCCCCCTGAGACCTATGATCCCCTTTCGATGTTTGCCCGATATTATTTGAAAGATGAATTTCATCCAGGCCAGGACATTCGGATATCCCTCTACGATGGGATGAAGTTACGCCAGATGGTTTTTCATTCAAAGAAGGAAAAAGTAAACTCAAAAATGTATGGAGAGGTGGAGGCGGTTTGCTTAGAATCTACGACTTCTTTCTCCACCTTTGGGGATAAGGAAGGGATCATCCGCATCTGGTATACGAACAATAGGGAAAAGATTCCGATCTTAATGGAATTGGACCTTCCAGTCGGAAATGTGAGGTTTGAACTCGATGAGGTGAAAGAGGAATAAAGGAGGAGGATGAACATTGTCTATTGGGTAAAGGTTAGGAAGCCAGTTGGGTTTAGAGTCAAATGGTTAGGTGGTAAATATGATTTTAAGGACCAATGACCTAA
>Ga0315282_10013160_pt1 | contig 12515 bp, 11 predicted proteins | sample YL17G07_20_MG_FD_203693 | JGI IMG/M metagenome (GOLD analysis project Ga0315282, IMG submission 203693) | Sediment microbial communities from Yellowstone Lake, YNP, Wyoming, USA - YL17G07_20 | ecosystem: Environmental > Aquatic > Freshwater > Lake > Sediment | place: USA: Wyoming | collected... | reverse complement strand
CCTACAGACATTATTAACTCTTAACTTCTCCACCTCCCTTCCGCTGTGTTCCCTCACCCTCGGCCTGTGGGGAGAGGGGTGGGTGAGGGGGATACTTAAACCTTTTTCACATAATGTTTGGCCAGGAGTCCGCTCGGCTTGATGCATAGCATTAACACGATGATGGCAAAAGCCACAACGGATTTAAATGCCAAAGAAACGTATCCGCCGAAAAGATTTTCAATAATCCCTAACATCGCTCCTCCAACGGCTGTACCGGGCAGACTTGTCATTCCTCCTAAGACTCCAGAGGCAAAACCTTTCAAGAGAGGATCCATCATCATCGGTGGATCGAGTATGCCAAGAGCTGCGATGAGCATGCCGGCCACTGCACCCACCATAGAACTAATCGCCCAGGTGAAAGAGAGTATCCATTTGGTGCGGATGCCCATGACTCGAGCGGCCAACTGGTTCTGTTGAGTGGCTCTCATAGCAGTGCCCAGTTTGGTGTAACGGAAAAAGAGAAAAAGAATAAACATCAGAACCATTGAGATCAGAATGGTCCAGAAATTAATCTTGCTGATGATTAGACCATGGAAATTGTAGGCCTCGATATTGGAAACTGGAAAAGGAAATGACCTTTGATCAGGTCCCCATTTCCATCCGGCAAATCCCATGAGAATCATTTCGAACCCGAGAGTAATAATGATCAATCCCAATACCGTTGGGTCTTTGGCTTGCCTTAAAAAAGCAAACTCAAAGAACATGCCCAAAAGGATAGCAAACAAAAATGTGAGAACAACTGCCCATTGGAAGGGCACATGATAACTTTCCAGGAGGGAAAAGGTCACGAATGTGCTGATCATGGCCATTTCCCCCTGGGCGAAGTTAAGGACCTCAGAGGATTTATAGATAATGACCATGGCAAGAGCCAGAAGTGAATAACAGGCTCCTACCGCCAACCCGCTCACAATCAACTGACCAAACATGACACTCTCCCGAATGAGTTATGAGTTCGGAGTTCAGAGTTCGGAGTTTTAAAACTGAATTCTCCGAACTACGAACTAATTACTCCGAACTGTTAAAAGGGCCACGTCTTCCAGTAACGTTTCGTTCGAATCCAGAATCCAAATATGCCTAAAGGCTCGAAGAGTACGATTAAAATCATAATTAACCCATAAACAATGACCGCGATATTAGAAATCCCACCCATGGTCATATATTTCTGGGAAAAGCTGACCAGCGCAGGTCCGATCGCTGGAATGTCCTGAATGGCCTGAAGTTTAATATCGAGATAGGTCATGAGAGCTGCTCCAGCAATAGATCCCATGATGGATCCCAGTCCTCCAACCACCACCATGGCTAGGAAAGTGATGGACATGATGAGATGAAAACTCTCAGGATTGATAAACCCGAGAATAAAGGCGTAGAGGCCACCTGCAACACCCGCATAGAAGGCACTCACAGCGAAAGCCAGAGTCTTATAATAGGTTAAGTTAACCCCCATGGCCTCCGCTGCGATATCGCTATCCCGAATCGCGATGAAGGCTCGGCCCACTCTTGTCTTGGTCAATTTTAGGGCGCCGATGACCATGAGAACAGCGATGACCATGATCATATAATAAAGATGGATATCCTTCATCTGAGTTCCAAAGAGATAGAGCTTTGGAGCTTGAAGTCCCATCCTTCCTCCAAAGAATTCGAGATGTTTAATGATGGTCGTCACGGCCATACCAAAACCCAAGGTGGCGATGGCGAGATAAGGTCCCTTCAATCGAAGGGCTGGAAGTCCCAGGAGGAATCCGAAGGCAGATGAGATGAATCCTGCAATAGGAAGGGCTAACCATAGGGGGAAATCTCCTTTTAATATAAGGAAGATGGTCGTGAAAGCGCCGATGGCAAAGAAGCCGGCATGACCCATCGATATTTGGCCTGTATAACCCACGAGGATATTCAAGCCAATGGCCACAATGGCATGGATGGTGATGAGGTTAACGATATAGATGGACATCCCTAAAAGGTGGTACTTTGTTATGAGCCAGGGTAAGATGGCCAAGAAGATGAGGAAAAGAATGGACCAGACGAGGATGGTTGTGCTTTTGAAAAGCTCAATGTCCTCATAATAGTCTCGCTTTATGTCCATGAAGCATGATCCTTTTACTGTTTCACTTCTAAGGCAGGCTCCGACGGTATGTAAAATTCATGAAAACTCAATGTGATTAAAATCTGTATTATATTCCTAAGATACCTATTGTCAATCTTTTTTTACATCTTTTTTTACGATATGAGATCTTCTAAAGCATCTTAACCCTTTTATTATGGAGGCGTTCCTACGTAAGATATGAAAGGGTCGAAGATAAAAATTATTGACAGTCCCCTCGACTCTGGTAGAATGAAGAAAATTTCTGAACCCGTCACCCTCAACCGTTCGGTTGATCCTTCGACAGGCTCAGGATGACATGGTGAGCTTGTCGAACCATCACGACGAAACCCTCCCCCCGAGGGAGAGGGTGAGGGGACAGGAGAAGCATTTTGGGAGCCTTCGATCTTTTTCCGTCTGCATCATCTGTGGCATTCGAGCCTTGCAAAAGGGAAAAGGAGCCAAGCGGTTAATCAACACCCTCCAATGGAAGTTGTTGGAGAGGTATTTGGGGTGACTGAATCTCTGGGAAAGGCCCTCGTCGCTCCTGCCTGCCGGCAGGCAGGGCTCAAATTCATCACTATTTCATGATTATAAGGTTGACAATTCAGAAGTTTCTTATAAAATAGGTGGTAAATAGCAAATTTTAAAAGGGGGCGCTTAGTTCAGGGGGAGAACGCCTGCTTCACACGCAGGAAGTCACTGGTTCAAATCCAGTAGCGCCCACCATGCTTGGAAAGTAGAATGTGGTAGGGGCAATTCATGAATTGCCCGTACAAAGTTTATAACACATTCCACTTTCCACACTCGAGGGAAAGATGTCTGGACATTCGAAGTGGAGCACGATTAAGCGGAAGAAAGGTGCGGCGGACGCCAAACGGGGAAAGCTCTTTACCAAAGTTATCAAGGAGATTATGGTTGCCGCTCGAACAGGTGGAGGAGATATCAATGCCAATCCGAGGCTCCGAACAGCAGTCCTTGATGCCAAAGCAGAGAACATGCCAAAAGATAATATTGAGAGGGCAATCAAGAAAGGAACAGGAGAACTGGAAGGAACCCACTATGAAGACCTGATTTATGAGGGTTACGGTCCTGGAGGGGTGGCAATGATGCTGGAAGTTTTAACCGATAACAAAAATCGGACCGTTGCCGATGTCAGGCACGTCTTCTCCAAACACAATGGAAGCCTTGGTGAAGGAGGTTGTGTCTCCTGGATGTTTGAAAAGAAGGGATTGATCCTCATCGATAAAAATGGCACGGACGAAGATCGTCTGATCGAAGTGGCTTTGGATGCGGGGGCTCTTGATGTCAAAGAGACAAGCAAAGAATTTGAGGTGACAACCAATCCTGCAAATTTCGAAGGGGTGAAAAAGGCAATCGAAGAGGCTGGATTTAAATTCAACTACGCAGAAGTGACGATGGTTCCGCAAAGCACTATCCTCCTGACTGGAAAAGATGCGGAGCAAATGCTTAAATTAATGGAGGGGCTTGAGGATTCGGATGACGTCCAGAAGGTCTATGCCAATTTCGATATCGCTGATGAGGAGATGGAACGACTCAGTGCCTAAAAGAGTTTTTTCTATGCGTTTGAAAGCCACCTTTTGATCGAGGAAAAGAAATGGGGTGGCTTTTTTCACATCTGGAGAAGGACTTTCTGTGAAAGCGATTGGTATTGATCCGGGTTTGGCCATGACGGGCTTTGGAATTGTGGAGACTCTCCCCCAAGGAGGAAAGGCATGTGACTGGGGGGCCATTCGAACCGAAGCGAGTTGTCCCATTCCCATCCGTTTAAAAACGATTTATGAGGAGATCAAGAGACTTTGTGAAAAATGGAAGCCAAACTTACTCGTCTTAGAAGAGGTTTTTGTCTTAAAACAATTTCCAAAAGCAGCCATTCAACTTGGAGAAGTCAGGGGAGTGATCTACCTCGCTGCCCAGGAGATGAATATCCCGGTGCTCGGGATTAAGCCCACAGAGGTGAAGAGTGCATTGACCGGGAGTGGTCGTGCCGAGAAAGAACAAATTCAGAAAACGATTCGAAGAATCTTGAAGATCGAGGTTCCCCTCCATTCAAGTCATGCTGGTGATGCCCTTGCATTGGCTTTAACCGGTCTCTCTCGCAGTGGGAACTTTAGGTGGTAACCCCCCTCACCCTCCCCTCTCCCCCTTTGGGGAGAGGGATGGGGTGAGGGAAAATGAAGAATAACCGGATAGTAAAGCGATATTTCGGGTAGGAAAAGATGATTCGATACCTCGAGGGAAGATTACTTAAGAAAGAAGAAGATAGGGTTGTGGTTTTGGCCAATGGAGTGGGTTACGAGATCCTTCTGCCCGCCATTGTGCGGAAGACCTTCACCTCAAAAAGGGCAGGGGAGGATGGGGAGATGGTCAAACTTTTTATTTATTACCACCAGACCGAACGGCAACCCAAACCGCTGCTCATCGGTTTCAACTTCGAACCCGAGAAGGAATTTTTTGAAAAATTTATCACCGTAGAGGATATCGGTCCTCCCACGGCAGTGAAAGCCCTTATCTTGCCGATCCCAAAGATTGCCAAGGCGATTGAAGAGAGGGATTCGAAGACCCTTGAAAGCCTGAAGGGGATCGGGAGAAGGACCGCGGATAAGATCATTGCCACGCTCCATGGAAAGGTTGGCAAATTCGCCCTGATGAGGGAGGATCAAATTCCAGTCGATGGGGAGGTTGTAGATATCAAGAAACAGGTGGAAGAGGTCTTGGTAAAGGATCTTGGCCATAAAGTGAGTGAGGCACAGCGGTTAGTCAAGGAAGCAATGACAAGGAATCCGAATATCACCACACCTGAAGAACTCTTTGAAGAGGTGTATCGAGGTCAAAAGGGGATTCCCTCTAACTTGCCCATAGCCAGCCTATAGGCAGGGGGAGGAGGAGATGAAAAAATCCGAAGAAGAGAAACTGCCTGATTCAAAGGAGATCAGCGAAGAGATCCCTCCGGAAGTTGAGGATTATCTCGATCTGAGGCCTCGAAAGCTCTCCGAATATATCGGTCAAGGACAGGTGGTGGAGACCTTGGAGATTGCGATCCAGGCGGCCAAGAGACGAGGGGAACCTCTGGATCATATCCTCTTCCATTCCCCTCCAGGACTGGGAAAAACGACTCTCGCCCATATCATCGCTACAGAGATGGGTGTTCGTCTCGTGACCTCTTCTGGGCCTGCCCTTGAAAAGGGAGGTGACCTAATTAGCATCCTCACTCATTTGGAACGAGGAGACGTTCTCTTTATTGATGAGGTGCACCGTCTGCCTAAAGTGGTGGAAGAATTTCTCTATCCGGCCATGGAGGATTTTTGCATCGATTTTATTTTTGATAGAGGAGCCCATGCGAGAAGCCATCGCTACCGGTTGGAGCGGTTCACCCTCGTGGGTGCAACCACACGGGCCGGGCTTCTTTCGGCACCTCTTCGGGAACGGTTTGGGATTTTGAGGAATCTCGATTTCTATACTGTAGAAGAACTTTGTCGGGTGGTTAAGCGCTCTGCTGCCCTCTTAGGAGTGCCCATTGATGAAGGAGGAACAGAAGAGATTGCCAAGCGCTCCAGAGGCACACCGAGGATTTCAAATCGCCTGCTCAAAAGGGTCAGGGATTTTGCCGAGATCCGTAGACAAGGAAAGATTGAAAAAGAGATAGCCGATGAGGGATTACGTTTGGAAGGGGTTGATGAGATCGGTTTGACAAGCCTCGACCGAAGGTTCCTGGAGACGATCATTCGGTATTATAAAGGGGGGCCCGTAGGTTTAGAGGCGATCGCTGCGACCCTACAGGAAGAAGCAGATACGCTGGTCGATATGATCGAGCCCTTTCTCCTGAAGATCGGTTTTGTCACAAGGATGCAGAATGGAAGAAAGGCCACCGAGTTGGCCTATCAACATTTTGGGCTCCCCTATCCTGAATCTGGGAGACAGCTCTCCCTCCCCACCCGCAGGAAACATTGATCCGATTGGCCGAAACGTGCCCGTACCACATTAGGGCAATGGAATGATTGATTTAACCTTTCAAATGAGAGCCTGTTCTTAAAAAAGATTAGGTTTTTTTGTTAACTGCCCCAATGGATGAAAATTAATTCAATCAGAATTTTTGAAGATGGAGATGGATGACTGTTAATACAGAATATACAAACCAGTTGAACACCGATAGGTAGAATGAGGTTGTGGGCCATTTTTTAGATAGGAGGTGGGAATGTTGGAGTCAATCGCATGGCCATACCCAATCCACTATGGAAAAGAGAAGAAAGTCAGTACGGACGTTTTAGTTCTTGGCGGAGGAGTAGCAGGTTGTTTTGCGGCCATCAGTGCTGCGAGGAAAGGGGCCAGAGTGGTCATCGTTGAAAAAGGCGCGACCATAAGAAGTGGCGCTGGAGGAGCAGGATGTGACCATTGGATCCATACCCCCAACCCATGCTCAAAAATAACCGCAGAAGAGCTTGTGGCCTACGAGCTGGAGTCAAGCGGAGGGTATTGTAACGGGCTCTCACGCTACATTGCTGCAAGAGAGAGTTACGATACACTTTTAGAACTTGAGAAGATGGGAGCTAAGATTAGAGATACGGAAAATGAGTTCAAAGGTGCTGATTTCAGGGATGAGAAGACCAAATTTTTATTTGCTTACGATTACGAGAACAAGATTCACTTCCGCGTCTGGGGGACAACGTTCAAACCTGCCCTCCACAAAGAGTGCAAAAGGCTCGGCGTAAAAATCTACGATCGGACCATGGCCACCAGCCTCCTGACCGCGGAAGGAAAGCAAGGAGGTAGGGTCGTGGGGGCAACCGGATTCAATGTAAGAACTGGTGAATTTATTCTCTTTAAGGCGAAAGCCACGATCAATTGCCTATCACGACATCAGAGAAATTTTGTCTTTTCATCGGAGTTGAGGGGGCTTTCCTCATTCAGGCCACCTAATATCGCCGGCGATGGCCATGCGATGGCATGGAGGGCGGGTGCAGCCTTTACGATGATGGAGAAAACTTCTCCCACAACATTTGGAAGCGGCTACTCCTTCCCAGCTTATGGTAGCGGAAACCCTTATAATACATGGTTTCCCTGTACGATGGTCGATGCCCATGGCAAAGAGATTCCATGGGTGGACAGGGATGGCAGAATTCTCAAGAGTGTATCGGAACGAACGAGGCCAGCACCGGGACAAAAGTTTATGGGTGAGAGATCTGTGACTTACAACTATAAGAAACCACAGCTTGTTCCGGACCTGGAGGAGCGCATCAAAAGGGGAGAATTTACGCTACCCCTCTATGCTGACTTACCTGCCATGCCGGAGCACGAGCGGAGGGCCATCTGGGGTCTTATGGTCGGGGAGGAAGGTAAGACGAAGGTTCCCATCTTGCAAGTATACACAGAGGCCGGCTTTGATCCGAATAAAGATTTACTCCAAAGCTATCAATTCATAAGAGGAGAACAGATGAAGGAGGTCGGTCTCCCCCAAGAACGAACAACCGGTGAGGTTGCTGATGCGGGCGGTCTCGTTGTCGACTGGGATTTGAGGACGACCCTTGAGGGATTGCATGCAGCAGGGGAGGCATTGTTTGCGGCAAACTATTTCTATCATGCTGCGACGACGGGCAGATATGCCGGGAGAAAGGCTGCCGAGTATTCACGTAGGGTAGATGAGCCTTTGATATCCAAAAAACAAGTGGATGAGGAGAAGGCGAGGGTCTATGCCCCTATTACGCGGAGAGATGGAATAGAGTGGAAGGAATTGAATGCGGCCATCTGCAGGGTGATGCAAAACTACTGCAGTGAGCCTAAAAACGAGGAACTGATGAGAATTGGCTCTCTATGGCTCAAAGACCTTGAAGGGAACGAAGCCACCAAAGCCTCCGCGGATAACCCGCATAAGCTGATGCGTACTTTAGAGGTCATGGATATTCTTGCCTGCAGCCAAATGGTGATCCATGCGTCTTTAGCCCGAAAGGCCAGCAGCAGGTCCTTAAGCTTCATCCGTTTAGACTACCCCCTGCTTGATCCACCTGAATGGCATAAGTGGGTAACGATCAGGCTCGCCAATGGAGAAGTCGAGATTGGGGAACTCCCCATCGACTTTTGGGGTCCCCTCGAAGAAAACTACGAGGCTCACTGCGGGTTACGGTAATGGCGGGGTTTTCTAACGGGGTAAATGATGGAAAGGAGACGAATCATGGCGAAAGAAAAGATCTATGCCAGGCCTAATGCAGTCACTCCGAATAAACCCTTACGATTCAACTCCGATATTTGTAATGGGTGTAATCGTTGTGTCGAGATATGTCTCATGGATGTGCTGATACCCAATCCAAAGAAAGGTAAACCTCCGATCATCCTGTATCCAGATGAATGCTGGTATGATGGCTGTTGTGTATTGGAGTGCCCAAAATCTGGGGCCATCAAAATGAATCACCCGCTCATGCAACGAGTCCGCTTCAGACGTAAAGATACGGGTGAACACTTCAGAGTCTGAGGGGTTAAAAGCTAAGGCTGAGGTTAAGGTTAAGGCTGAGGTATAAAGATAAAAAAGGAGGGTAAGAAAATGAAAAGGAAAAAATCTATCATTTTTTTGGGAACGATCAGCTCGCTTTTAATTTTGATAATAGGAATCTTTGCATTTTTAAGTCGTTCCATTGCCCAGCCGCCAAAAGAGGTGAAGACATTGAAGGTGGGCAGCACCCTGCCACTGAATTTGGGAATGGGGGTAGAAACAAAGAAGATGCTGGAAGTGATTGTTCCTAAATTCAACGAAGCTGGAGGGTTCACGGTTCAGGGGCAGAGATACACGATTGACCTCATTCTTTACGATGATAAATATAGCGCTGAGGCAGGACGGGCTGCTGTCGAGAGACTCATCTATCAGGACAAGGTGAAGTTTATTATATGTCAGATCGGATCTGCTCCTATTGTTGCCGGGCTTGCCACCACGGAATCGGAAAAGGTGATGAGTTTCGTCGGAGGGGCCTCACCCAAAATTGTGAGCCCAAAGAACCGTTACATCTTTGGAACGTCCACGACAAGAACCAGTATCCCCCCTTTGTGGACGATGGCCAAAAGGGTCTTTCCAAATGCGAAGACGGTGGTCTTTCTTTCCCCAGATGACGAGACGGGTCGGGCTCGAGCGAATGAGGAGACTCGAGTCGCTGAAGCCTTTGGTGTGAAGGTCCTGCAGGTATTACACTACCCGAGGGATACGGTCGATTTTAGTTCGATCACCGCTAAGGCAAAGAGTTTCAATTCTGACCTCATCGATTATCCCGGTGCTGTTGCAGGAACGCAGTTTGGACTTCAGTTAAAGGCGATATATGCCGCAGGCTTCAGAGGAGGGCAGATCAGTGCGATCACTCCTCAGATGGATGAGATTACCGCGGTGGCCAGTCCTGAAGCCCTGGAAGGACTTCTTTGCACCATGCAGGGAACGGAGGTTCCGAACCCTTATCCACTTGCCCATGAGGTGAAGCAGGACTACATGAAGAAATATGGAAAGTGGTCAGAAGCCAGTCTCACCTGGATCCATGGCTGGTTTGCATTTGTCCAGGCCATCAAGAAGGCGGATAGTCTGGATCCAGAGGTGGTAGCCAATTTGATTGCTGCAAGAGGATTGGAGTGGGAGATACCCAATGGGAAGGCCATGCTGGTCAAACGGCCGGATTTGGGAAATAACAGGTATTGCGATACCTGCGCTGAAATGGCTTATTCCCAAATCAAGAATGGTAAGCTTGCGTTCATTGGCAGAATCCCTCTGGATGAGGCCGTGAGTGCATGTGAAAAAGTTTTTGGCGGGAAGTGGAGATGACAGCCGCTCTCTTTACCCAGCTATTGGTCAATGGATTGGCTACGGGGATGGTCTATGTGCTGATTGCTTCTGGACTCATTCTTGTTCTGGGTGTGGCGAGGATATTCAATTTTGCTCATGGTGAGTTTTATATGTTGGGAGCCTATGCGACCTTTGCGCTGTGTCAGGTCTTGCAGGTTAACTTTTTTATCTCCATCATTTTATCCATGTTTGTCGTGGCTCTCCTCGCTGCCATCTGTTACCGGTTGATCTTCCATCATATCCGGGGCAACCTGTTATTGTGCGCAGCGGCATCGATGGGTTTGTCAATGATGTTTGAGCGAGGGGCATTGGTCAGTTTTGGAACACAGGAGAGGGGATTGCCTTCCGTATTTACCGGTGTGATGGCGATTGGTGATGCTGCCCTGCCCGTGGAGAAGATAGCGGTCATCCTACTTTGTGTGGCCATCATGCTTGGCTTGTATTACCTCCTGATGAGGACGAAACTGGGCAAAGCGATGCGTGCCGTTAAATTGGATACCGAAGTAGCAGCCCTGCAGGGCATCAATACGACGATGGTCTATGCCCTCGCTATGGCTGTGGGCTGCAGCCTCGCTGGATTGGCAGGAGGGATCATCGCACCCCTGTTTTCTATTACTCCGAATATGGGCCATGCGATGCTCTTGAAATGTTTTATGGTGTTGATTGTGGGCGGATTAGAGAGCATGCTCGGAGGTGTTGTGGGGGGCCTTATCATCGGCATGACATTGAGCTTCGGTTATTACATTTTGGGTGGACTCTCAGAGATCCTTCTTTTTAGCATCATTGGCATGATCCTTGTTTTTAAGCCCGGAGGCCTCTTCGGAGAAGTGGTTGAGGACGTGTAGCATGAAAAGACGTATGAAAGAAGTCACTGTATTCATCCTTTTTGGGATCCTCATCCTATTGCTGCCCCTTATCCTTAAGTCCCCCTATCAAATGCACCTTATCATTATGCTCTGCATCAACATTATTCTTGCCATGTCTTTTGCTATGCTCTTCAGTACGGGATTGATTACCATAGGTGCCGCTGCCTTTTGGGCTGTAGGTGCGTATGCCTCCACCCTCTTCGTTATGAATCTCAACATATCTTTCTGGTTAGCCCTGCCTTTGGCATCGGTAACAACCGGAGTGATTGCTTTGGTACTTGGTTCGATCATTGTCCGGACGCCTGGGGTGGCGTTTGTTGTTCAGACGATGGTCATTAATATGATTGTCGTACAGGCATTAGGTCAGATTGATTTCCTCGGAGGGTGGGGTGGAATCTTAGGTATCCCGAGGCCAAACCCTATCGGTCCAATAAAATTTGTAAGCAAGACAAATTCCTATTACCTCATCCTGTTCTTATTGTTATTGACGATCGTTCTTTTCTACGCCCTCTATTCATCTCGGATCGGGAGGGCATGGAGGTCGATCCGATTGAATCCGCGCCTGGCACAAACATTGGGGATAAGCCTTTTTAGATACAGGTTGCTGGCCTTTATCGTTGCATCCGTCTCGGCTGGATGGGCAGGAAGTTTTTATGCCCACTACTTCGGAACGATTGAACCAGGCACCTTCTCTGTTTTTAAGTCGATCTATATCCAGATTTACAGCATCTTAGGTGGATTAAACTTCTATATCATGGGACCGATCGTTGGCGCATTTATCATGACCCTTATGCCGGAGTTTCTGCGTGTTGGCAAAGAGATTGAGCCCATACTGACAGGCGGCATATTGATCCTGCTCGTCATCTTTTTACCCGGGGGCATACTCAGTATACCAGAGCGTATTTCGTTCTTCCCGAAAATGCTGCAGGATGCTTCGTCCAGTAGCCGGGGATGAACGCAGCGGTTTAAAATTTGTTATGACATTGCTCGAAACGAGAAACCTAAGTAAATATTTCGGGGGCTTAGCTGCGATTAGCCAGTTGGATCTTGATGTCTATCCTTTAGAAATCCTGGGACTGATAGGTCCTAACGGTGCGGGCAAAACAACATTGTTTAATGTCCTTAATGGGTTCCAGAAACCTAACGATGGTAGAGTCATATTTAAAGGACAAGATATCACTGGTCTTAAAGCCCATAAGATAGCCCAGTTGGGAATAGGAAGGGCTTTTCAAGCCTCAACATTATTTATGAGGTTGACGGTATTTGATAATGTATTTAATGGATTCCACATGAACTATAAGGAAGGGGGGTGGAGGTCCTTCTTACACACCCCGCGAGCCCGTAAAGAGGAGAGAAATATCAAACAGAGAGTTATGGAAATACTGGAATTCATGGGATTGGCCGAATCGAAAGACCAGTTAGCTCAAAATCTGCCTTATGGTCACCAGAAAATACTGGGGGTATGCATCGCCCTCGCTACCGAACCCACCCTTTTGCTTTTGGATGAACCCTTAAATGGGATGAACCCGGAAGAGACATCCACTGTACTCGATCTCCTCAACAAGGTAAGGGAAAAGGGCATTACGATTCTCCTGGTGGAGCACAATATGGATGCAGTGATGCGGATCTGCGATAGAATTGTCGTGTTGAACCATGGAAAAAAGATTGCAGAAGGATTGCCTCGGGAAATAGGCAATCATAA
>Ga0315282_10013159_pt1 | contig 12516 bp, 11 predicted proteins | sample YL17G07_20_MG_FD_203693 | JGI IMG/M metagenome (GOLD analysis project Ga0315282, IMG submission 203693) | Sediment microbial communities from Yellowstone Lake, YNP, Wyoming, USA - YL17G07_20 | ecosystem: Environmental > Aquatic > Freshwater > Lake > Sediment | place: USA: Wyoming | collected... | reverse complement strand
CATGGTTCTTCAATCGGCGGACGATCGGGCGTATGGAAACCGACGACTTCCGTCGCTTCCCGCTCCCGGAACATCTCTTCTGGCCGAACGCGATGATGGAGCCCTTCGACCTCTGGTACTGCCAGCCGAAGACGCTCATGCCCGGCACACTGGACTATCACGTCATGTTCCCCATGCGCTGGTCGCTTGTGACCGACTCGTTCACCTTCCACCTCGCCACCAGCCCCGACGGGATCACCTGGGGCTTTGTTCCTGACGCGGATGGACGGAACGCACCCGTGTGCGTGCCGGGACCGCCCGGATCGTGGGACCAAGGGCTTGTCGTGCCCGGCCTCGGGCTCGTGGAGCTTCCCGGCGACCGCATCGGCATTCTCATCGGCGGCTCGTCCGTGCCTCACAAGCACCCCCGCAAGCCGCCATTGGGGAAAGTGGCATGGGCGTACTGGCCGAAGGATCGGCTCGTCGCACTCGAGTGCCCCACGGAAGGCTCGTTCATCCTCTGGCCGCTCCTGTTCGCAGGGCGGACGGTCCGGCTCAACTTCCGCACGAAGTTCACCGGTTTCATCCAAGTCGAGGTCTGCGAGGGGGGGAGGGAGCCGCTACCGGGACGCTCGTTCGCGGATTGCGATTGGATCAGCGGCGACAAACTCGACCATGTGGTGACGTGGAAGGGCAATCCCGACCTCGGCCACGCCGAGGGTGCGCCCGTTTGGTTGCGCTTCAGGATGAGGAGCGCGGAGCTGTTCGCCGTTCGGTTGGGGTAGATTGCGACGCAACCACATGCGAATGGCTTGTAGCAGGGGCGCAAGGCCTTGCGCCCCTGCCCTCCGTTCCAGGACGATGCATCCTCCCACCTGTGCTCCTCGCGTACCATTCCCACTCTCAACGAAGGATTTCCCATCGGGTTCGACACCTATCAGGTGAACGGGTCGATGCAAGTTTCGCCTCAGGCGACCTCGCATGACACGAGATCACGATGAATACGTCCTCGTCGGACGCGCGCACGCGGGTGACGCCGAAGCCTTCGGCGAGGTTGTGCGGCGGTACAAAGCCCGCGTCTACGGATATGTCCTGAGCAGGACAGGCAGCTTCGACTGGGCAGACGATCTCGCGCAGGAAACGTTCGTCGGCCCGATCCGGGCGTTTGAGACTGCGAAGAGGTTCGCTACACTTATCGGCGCCCGAACCGCGCAGATGAGACGACGGGAGCGGCTCGATGGGGCGGTTGCTCGGTCGTTACAATCTTCGGACCTCAGACAAGGGGAGGGGACCATGCCTGCCGAATGGTCAATGCTTCATCTAACCGTGCGCGACGGGACGACCAAGCGACCGGTCCCGGCGCGCATTCACCTCAAGCGCCGCGACGGCTCGTGCCACCTGCCCCCGGCCAACGTTGACGACACGTTTGATGAGAAGGACGCGCCAGAGGTCATCCTGCCACATCACTTCAGGAAGAACCTCCACGTCTGCCAGTCTGCCGACATCCGTTCGGCGCACCTCACGACCGGGATAGCGACGTTCCCCGTTCCTGCTGGTGAGTTCACCCTCTACGTCTCGCGGGGCCACGAACGGCACCCGGTGGTGATGAAGTTCCTCACCAAGCCGGGCGAAGGGGCACACGTCGAGGTGGATCTCAACCCAACCGAGACGATGGCCCGCGTCGGATGGCATTCCGGGGACATGCACGTCCATTTCTCTCGATTCGAACGGCGCGATGATCTCATCCTCGCCCACCTCATGGCTGCTGAGGACCTTCCAGCGGTGAACAACATGGTGTACAAAGACGCCGGGAAGATCGAAGCGCCACAGCACCGAATGGGACACAGGGGAACGCACTTCGAGCTTGAGCATTCCCATCAGGTCATCGCGGGTGGCGAGGAGTTCCGCGACAACAACCTCTACGGGCACATGATCGCGGCGGGCATTTCCGAAGTGATCGAACCGATCAGCACCGGTGAACAGCTCGGGAGACGCGAGAACTATCCACTTTTCGAGCAGGTCTGCGACGCGGCACACGAGCAGGGAGGGATCGCCGGATGGGCACACGGAGGCACCCTTATCAAGCTCCACGAGTCGCTTCCGGTCGAGGCGGCGCTCGGCAAGCTCGATTTCGTCGAGAGCGTGCAGTTCACATGCTTCCTCGGAACTCCTGTCTGGTACCGTCTGCTGAACTGCGGCCTGCGCCTTGCGACGACTGGTGGCAGCGACTTCCCATTCAGCACGGACATGCTCGCGCCGTGGTACCCCAACCTTGGCCTCGACCGGACGTATGCGCAGATTGGTACGAAGGAGCCGTTCACGTACGAGCGTTATCTCGACGGGATTCGGAAGGGCCGGACGTTCGCCACGAACGGACCGCTCCTCCTCTTCGAGGTGAACGGCGAGGGGCCCGGCGCGGCGATCAATGTCGAGAAGAGCGTATCGCACGTCGAGGTCCGCGCCCGCGCCGTGTGCAACTACCCCGTCGAGCGCCTCGAGATCGTGGTCAACGGCGCGGTGGAGGAGATCGTTGACGGCCAGGGCGGGCAGACCGAACTGACCTGCGAGACGCGGCTTCCGCTGCTGGAAAGCTCGTGGTTGGCGGCGCGAGTGCGCGGACGGGTGGAGCCGGAACGGTACGGCGGTGTCGGGCCCTGGAACCTCCACGCTCACACCAGCCCCGTGTACGTCCTGAAGGGCGGCAAGCCGGTCCTGCGGCGAGCCGATGCGACTGCGATGGCCGACTACGTGCGATTGCTTGAGGTATGGTACCGAATCGGGGGCAAGTTCGCAAACGATGATCAGCGGAACCATCTCCTTGAAAACCTCCGGACAGCGGAAGCCTTCTACGATGCGCTGCTCAGACGAGCCTAACACGCACCGGATTGCGGAGGCAGACCCTCTGAATCCCGTGGATCGTTGACCCTTGCTCAGGACCGAGACGCCTACGCACACACCTTCACAGCACTCACGAGCGCTCTACTTCGACGCCGACCTCCAGATCATCTTCGGTGTCACGCTCATCGGCGTCATGGGTGTTACAAGCATCGCACCCGCGTTCCCGAGAATGGTGCGGGAACTTGGCATACCGCCGGGGTCGGTCGGGCTGCTCATCAGCGTCTTCACGTTGCCGGGCGTCATCCTGACACCCATCACTGGGGTACTCGCCGACCGCTATGGCAGGAAGCGGATCCTCATCCCGTCGCTCTTCCTGTTCGGGGTGACCGGCACGCTCTGCTGGTTCGCGCACGACTTCCGCCATCTGCTCATGCTGCGCCTCGCCCAGGGAAGCTGCGCGGCCTCCCTCGGCGCGCTCAACACCACGCTCATCGGCGACATCTACGCCGGGAGGAAACGCACCGCGGCGATGGGCTACAACGCGAGCGTCCTGAATATCGGCACGACCAGCTATCCGGCCATCGGCGGGGTTCTTGCGGTGATAGGGTGGAACTACCCGTTCCTTCTTTCGCTCCTGGCGATTCCGGTCGGTCTCCTCGTCATGACCTCGCTCGAGAGCCCGGAACCGAGGAGCGACCAAGGCCTGCGCGAGTATCTCCTGGGCGTGTGGTGGCAAGTCAGGAAGGGGCGAGCTGTTGCGCTCCTTTCGATCAGCCTGCTCACGTTCATCTGCCTGTACGGGGCGTATCTCACGTACTTTCCGCTGCTTGTCGGAACGTCATTCCACGCCTCCCCTCTGGTCATTGGCACCTTCATGTCCCTCATGTCGCTGACGACCGCGCTCACCTCTTCCCAGATCGGCAGGCTGACGCGCCACTTCTCCGAGGAGGCGCTTCTCAGGGCGGCGTACGGCTTGTACGGGCTCGGCCTTCTCATGATCCCGTTCATCCATACGCTCTGGCTCTTCGCGGTTCCCGCCGTCGTCTTCGGCATCGGGCACGGGATCAACACACCTACGATCACGACGCTGCTTCTGGAAATGGCTCTGGTGGCGAACCGGGGTGCGTTCATGGCCGCAAACGGGACGGTCTTACGTCTCGGTCAGACCCTCGGGCCGCTCGTGATGGCGGCGACGGCGGCGGTGTGGGGGATTGCAGCGACGTTCTTTGCGGGAGTCGGGATTGCCCTTGCCATGCTCGGCATCGTCGTACTGATGCCCGACCGGTCTTGAGGGACGGGATCGTCGTTCAGGCGCGTTCCACCGTGAGAAAGGAACTGACCATGCGCGAAGTCGCGAGTGCGATTGAAGACCCGACGATCTGCGTCGTCCGGATTTCTAAGGGCGAGCGGATCAGAGCGAAGCTCAAGGAATCGCTCAACCCGATTGATCCGGCGACGATGCACGAGTACCGCCTGCCCGCAAATACGGACGTGGAGCTGCACTACCACGACTTCGACGAGTACTGGCTCTTCACGTCCGGGCATCCGACGGTGACGCTCCGAAATCCGAACGGCGTCGCGAAGACGCTGACGCTCGGACCGGGCGACATGGTGGCGTGCGTGCGCGGGGTCGAACATACCCTCCACGCCGATCACGAACTCGTCTATTTCCAGTTCTCGAGCGTCCGAACCGGCGGGGAGCGGGAAGGACACCTGACGCGCACACCTTAGACACCGTAAGCCGCAGTCGCCGGGACATCGCCCGGTACGAGAGGAACGAGCCGCATCTCCCGGACAACGCCTGCCACGTGTTTGCGACGAGCGGACCGGCGATGATCTCCGAGGGAGATCCCGACCCGTGGTCAGCCATGAAGGGGCTGACTCAGGCCCCATTGGCGCACGACGCAACAGCGGAGCGGGCACACGGTCACGCGAGGTCCCCTCGGCTTTCCGCCCCGAACAGGTACCGCGACCCGACGAGCACGAGACCGATGAAGAGCACGAGGGCGACGCCGTACGCGGCGGCGACTTCGAGGTTGTACTCCCGGTACTCGCCGAAGATCGCCATGCTGATCGGTTGGTTCGACGGAACCCAGAGCAAGACCGACGCGACGAACTCGCCGAGCGCGGTGACAAACGCGAGCACGCTCCCGCCGATGACGCCGGGCGCGATGATCGGCAGCGTCACCTTTCGGAAGCGGAGCCACCATCCCGCGCCGAGGCTGCGTGCCGCCTCGTCGAGCGATGGATCGAGTTGCTCGAACGAGGCATGCGCCGCACGTGCGACGAGCGGCAGATTCCGCACGAGGTACGCGAGCGGCAGAAGCCAGAACGACCCCACCAACACTTGTCCGAACGAGAAGACGTTGGCCCGGCTGAACGCGCCGATGAGCGTGATCGCGACGACGGTCCCCGGCAGTGCCCACGGGAGCATGACCATGAAATCGAGCGTCCGGCCATAGCGGAATCGGTTGCCCGTGAGGAGCCAGCCGACCATGACGCCCAGGATCACGTTTCCGCCGGTGGCAAAGAGCGCCATCTCGACGCTGTGCCAGAGCGGCGCCGCGAGGTCCAGCGCGTGGCGGTAGTTCCCGAACGTGTATTCCGTCGGCAGCCACGCCCCGAGGCGGAAGGTCCACGTCCCCGGCTTCGCGAAGGAGAGGAGGGCGAGCGTGAGGTGAGGCAGGATCGCGCCGAAGGAAAACAAGAGCGCAAGCGGCGGCACCACGAGGCGCAGCCATCCGCGGGGCAGGACCCGGCGCGGCGTTCTCGCGCCCTTGCCCGGCATTACGACGCGGCGCTTCCCGGTCCACGTTCGCAGGAGGATGAGAAATGCCAGGGATACTGTCGCCAGGACAACCGTCTGCACTGCGGCAAGTTGAGGGTCACCGGAGAGCTTTGTCGAGTAGAGGTGCACGGAGAGCACGCGGAACTCGCCGCCGAACAGCAAGGGCGCGCTGAAACTCGCCATCGAGGTCATGAACGTGAGCACCGATGCCCCGACGAGGGCCGGGGTCAGCAGCGGCAGCGTCACGCGTCGGAACCGCATCCAGCTGCCCGCGCCGAGGCTTGCGGCAGCCTCGGCGAGCGACGGGTCCCGGTTCTCCAGCGCCGCACCCACGAACATGTAGAAGAACACCATGAAGCTGTAGGCGTGCACGGCGATGATGGCCCACGCGCCCTTCAGCGACCACTTCGCCGCGTCAACGCCGAGCAGGAGGTACAGCCCCCGCGGGATGAACCCACTCTCGCCGAGGAGGAACACGAACGACAGTGCGCCGATGAGAGGCGGCAGGACGATGGGCATCGTCGCGAGGGCGGCGCAGACCCGGCGACCGGGAAACTGGAACGTCGCCATGAACAACGCAAGCGGCACGCCGAGCGTCGCCGCGCCGAGGACCGAGGCGACGCTGATCCAAACGCTGTTCCACGCCGCCTCAAGGTTCGTGGAAGGCGAGAACGAGAAGAAGCGGAGGTAGTGCCGAACGGTGAAACCGTCCGTCCAGCGGCCCGCCCCCCTCTCGAAGCTCTCCACGACGACGGAGAGCGTCGGGTAGAGGATGTAGCCGACGACGACGAACCCGACGAGGGCGAGCATGAGCCACAGGGCGGGACGCAGGCGCAACGCGAAGTTCCGCATCAACATCGGCGTTCACAAGGGTACGGGTGCGTTGCCCGCCGCGCGACCGTGATCACAGCTAACGCGGAACCCCGCCTTCGCCACGGTGTCCCGGCAACGGCGGTCGCGGCAGTGAAGGACGATACCGTCTTGGGCTCGTCCATGGCACTCATGCACGCGTTGCGGGGAAGGGCGTTTCAATAGACGAACACCCTCGTCCCCTTCTGAACGCGGGGGTAAATACAGGCGAGGTCCCGCGCACCGACCCTGACGCAGCCGTGGGTGATGCTCTGGCCGAGGAGACCTTCGTAGATCGTGCCGTGAATGTTGTAGTCGCCGCCGAAGTTGATCGCGTAGTCGCCGAGCATGTCATAGCTTGCCGCCCGATTGCGACCGAGCCAGTCGGGCGGCTCCTCCCCCCGCTCGACGTACTCCCACTCAGGGGGAACCCAGCGCGGGTTGGAGGTCTTGTGCTGAACGGTGAACTCCCCGGCAGGCGTCTCGAACACCCACGTCTTCTCCCCTTCCTCCCAAGTGAGCGTGTCCCCCTTCCCCGTGGCGCAGAGGGCGGCACGGAGGACCTGCTCATCGCGCATGAGCCAGAGGCGATTCCACTCCCGACTGATGATGACGTAGTTCTCTCCGCGCGGGTGGTCTTCCGGAATCGGCGGGAGCTTGGCAAGCTCGTCGGCAGGTGACGTGGGAGGGATCGCTTGGCTTGGTCGGGGAACCCGCGCCTGCGGCCCGTCTGCACGCACACGGAGGCTGTCGAGCGGCCTCGCCTCGGGCGGCAACGGCCCGTGCCGCTGGCGCAGAACGAAGCCTGCCCCCACGAGGAATGCCACGAGGGCGACACCGAGCGTGAGGGCGGAGCGGTTCATGTCAGGCGGGTGATCTGCGAATGCAGGGGCGGCTCGCGAACCGCCCCTGCGATGCGGAAAAACTGATAGCGTCAGCGCCGACGCGCCTGCTGCCTCATCGCGATGGCATCGTCGATGGTCTGCGTCACGCCGCGCGCCTTCGTGGCAGCATCCCGCCCTCTGGCCGCAGCGCCCCGGTAGTCCTCGGTCCCCACGGCGGACTGGGCGGCCTGAACGTCAGCCTTCGCCGCCGCTACCTGCGCTTTGAGGGTGTTGATGTCCCGAATCGCGCCCTTACCGTAGCGGGGAGCGTGCGGGATCTTCCCCTCCGCTTCCGCTATCGCGGCGTTCGCGTCCGAGATGGCGCGCTCAGCATCCAGACGCGCGGCCTCCTTCGCAGACTGAGCGGCGCCGACAGCACCTCGAGCGGCTGAGAAGACGTTCGGAAGCGCCGCACGTGCCTCGTCGTACTTCTTCTCGGTAACCTGCTGACGGACGGCGGCGAGGGCCTGCTCAGCGGTCTGAGCCTGATCCATCGCATAGGTCTGCACATCCGGCAGGGCCTTCACCGAGTCGATTGTGGCCTGCGCCGCGTTCATCTCCTCGGTGGGGGGCTTGCTGCACCCGACAACGAGCAGCCCCACAACCAGGAGCCCAATCGCCGGCAACCGTGCGCAACCAACATGTCGGTTCATCTGTCCGATCCTCCCGAAAACAGGGATCGCCCTGCATGAGGCGGTCCCGCTGACCACTCGACATCGACCGTCTGTGTCAGACAAGGCGGCTGCGGTCGACCAGGGACTCCCTGCCCCCGCTGATAGCCGACGCGGTAAAGAGACACGAGGGCCGCGCCGACGCCCAGCCCCCCTTGGGTACCTCGCCTCGAAGCGGGGACCATCGGCCTGTGCCTGCGGTGTGCTCCGCTCCAAGCCACTGTGCCAGGGCGCGCGCTTCTCACCGTGCCACGCGGCCAGCGAGGCCTAGTGGGTGCTCAACATCTATGTTGCGGGTTCTCCCATGGTAGACGGGAAGCCCTTTTGTCCCGCACGGGCCGGGCCCGACAGGAGTGTCGGGCCTACCCACAGGTCAAAAGGTTGCAGGGCGACCCTTCAGCCGCGGTCACCTGGCCCATGGCCTAATGCCTGATTGCAGAATTCAGCGCTCTTATGAAGGCCCGTCGCACGGATGCTTCAAGGGTACCCGAGAAATGCGGAACGCCGTCATTCCGAACGGCGAACTCACCAGGCGTGAGTTCGGGAACGAGTTCGCGTTGCGAACTCGCTGGGGAATCTCTAACATATTGAGAATGAAAGCGATTCTTCGGTCGCCGCTTCGCGGCGCGGCTCAGAATGACAGTCGCCATCGTTGATTCAACTTCCGATACGCACGCGGACCTCTGCAAGTAACCACTAGGTCTGCACGTCCGTGAGCGCCTTGACGGAGTCCAGTACAGCCTCCGCGGCGCAGAGTTCCTCCGTGGGGGGCTTGCTGCACCCGGCGAGGAGCGCTCCGGCGGCGAGCATGGCAGGCCCGGAGAACAATGCGCAGCCCGAATGCCTCTCCATGCGTCCGCTACTTGTGTTGCGAAGAGGGGGTCGCCCGGCGAAGGGCGACCCCTCTAGCTAAAACGCACTCAGTGCGGGCCTCCTCCGCGCAGAAGCGACGGAAGAGCACGCAGGAAGGACCTCCCTACTTGCTGCGAGCCGGTGCGGGGCGGCGAGCCGGTGCGTGGCGGCGAGCCGGCGGTGCCGCGGGAGCTGCCGGTGCAGGCTGGGTAGCCTTCACCGATGCCTCGCGCGCCTTGGCAGTGGCCATGGGGAGATCGTTGTTCCGAAGGCAGGCCTCGGCTTCGGCGACGAGAGCATTTGCTGCCGTGATCGACTGCTGGAGAGCGGCCTTCTCACGCGGCCTCGCCTTGGCAACTTTGCCTTGGGCTGCCCCAACAGCCTGTTTGGCCTCGGCAATGGCGCTCCCGGCTGCTTGCATGGCGGCCGCTTTGGCGGTAGCTGCCACGGCAACGGCGCCACGAGCGGTTTCCATTACGTTCGGCAATGCCGCGCGCGCCTCGTCGTACTTCTTCTCGGTCACCTGCTGACGGACGGCGGCGAGGGCCTGCTCTGCGGCCTGAACCTGATCCATCGCATAGGTCTGCACGTCCGGCACGGCCTTCACCGAGTCAATCACGGCCTGAGCCGCAGTGACTTCCTGAGTGGGAGGCTTGCTGCAGCCGGCAAGAACAAATCCGGCCGTCAAAACACCAAGCCCGAACAACGACGCACGACGCTTCAAGCGACTCATGGGTTTTACCCTCCTCCCGGGTCAAGTCGGGATACGTGAACTAGTGATGTACAACAATCGTCGAGCAAATGCGGTAGCATCCTCGACGAAGCTGCTGCTGAGACCGACGCCCAGCACTCAGCAGATGAACGAGCCCTCCTGAAACTACGCGCCAAGTGTTGTTCTGAGAAGTATAGCACCGAACGGCGCAATGCTCAATACCGGCGATGCGTTTCCCGCTCTCCAGATGACCTTCAGAGCGAATCGCTCGCCGCCGTCATCGGGGCAAAGCTCCGCGCGGAATCCCGCGCCGCTTCCTCTTGCGCCTCGACGACGGCCAAGCGTGTGAGAACGACGGCTTCCGAGTACCCCTCTCGCGCCGCCGTCATGTCTCCCGCCGCGATCAGGCTATCCCCCCGCGCAAGCGCGTCCCTCGCCCGGTTGAGCTCGTCCGGCGCAGACCGGACTACACCCGCCAGCCCGGCGACGCTGTCCACGAGCGCACGTGCTGCTCGTTGCTCCCGCGTCACGGCGCGCTCACACCCCAACAGGCGGCTCAGTGCAACGCCAACTGCAAGAAGTGTGCCGCAGGTCCCGGCAGCACGTCGACAGACCGCGCGGAGAGCGGTACGCCGCATGGCAACGCCTCTCGATCGCGCCGATGACTGCCCGACAAGACCTGAGAGCCCTGCACGGGAGAAAGATACGATGCGGAGTCGCGTTTCGGAAGAGGTGGCCAGTGAAGAAGACCGGGGCGGGTCCCATGAACTCCCTGCACGACCCAGCGTCGGTTGGCCGCTGCACGATGCGGAAACTGCCGTCTGGACGACCGGTACCGCGGGGTTGGCTGCGGACAGGGACGGGTCACGGCCTTCACCTGATGACTACCATACGCCTCACGAGCGTTCCGTTTCCGCTCTGGAGCCAATAGAGATAGACACCACTCGCCACGCTTCGTCCGGCCCGGTCGGTTCCATCCCAAGCGACCTCGTGGAGCCGGGCTGGTGAGCAGAGTGTTGGTGGAGGCGGCGCGAATACCGCGCTTCGGGGCTACGGCAACGCACGCAAGCGTGCGCGGCATCGAGCACCTCCCCTTGTGGCCTCGATGCCGCACAAGGTAGTGCCGATTCCACGCGGAGTCAAGAGAAGGCGGAGGATCGGGACTCCGCCGGGCTACATGCCCGCCGCGAGCACCCCCTGGTCGATCGTGAGGAACGTCTCGACCACTCTCGGATCGAAATGCGTCCCCGACAAGCCCGCGACATGGTGAAGAACCTCCGCAGCGGGCAGTCCCTTCCGATAAGGGCGCTCGAAGCGCAGGGCATCCCATACGTCCGCCACGGTGAAGATCCGTGCCGCGAGGGGGATCCTGCTCACCCCGGAGGCCGCGCGGGTACCCCGTGCCATCCCATCGCTCGTGGTGGCAGAGGGGGATGCCAAGCGCCGGGCGAAGGAACTCGATGTGGGAGAGCATCTCGTACGCGAAGACCGGATGGCGGTTCATGATGGCGCGTTCTCTTCCGGCGAGGGGGCCGCGTTTGCGCAGGATGCGGTCGGGAACTCCGATCTTGCCGATATCATGCAGAACCGCGCCCCGGTACATCTGCTCCTGCTCTTCCGGACTGACGCGCATCGCACGGGCGAGGTGCATCGTGACCTTCGTGACCCGCTGCGTGTGTCCCTTCCGTCTCCCGATCTCGCAGATCGAGGGCGCGCGCCCAGCCTTCGAGGGTGGCGTTGTACGCCGTGTCCAGCTCGCTCAGGAGGAGCATATTCTGCTCGCGTTCGTACAGCAGTGCACGGTAGCGCCTCCAGCCGGGCCACCGTGCGCAGGCGCAGTTTGAGTTCCACGAGGTCGATCGGCTTCGAGAGGAAGTCGTCCGCTCCGGCCTCGAAACCCCGCAGGCGCGATTCCCGGTCGCCGAGCGCGGTCACCATGAGCCGTACATCTCGGAGAGCGTGGCGTGAGCGTGCAGCCTCCTGCACACCTCGAACCCGTCAACATCCGGCATCACGATGTCGAGCATGATGAGGTCCGGCCGGAGCCTTGCCGCAAGCCTCAAGCCTTCCTCACCGTGCTCTGCCGTCGTGACGTGGAGCCCTTGCTCTTCGAGGACGAAGCTGAACAGCGTGCGCTCTGCCGGATCGTCGTCGATGATCAGGGCGGTGCCGTCAAGCGGAGCCTTCGTCTGGTCCATGGAGCCCCCCGCGCAAACAGAGAACGGGAAGACGACCGTCCGACGATGAACCACCAGGCGCGCCCCTTTCCACACACCCGGACATCATGTTCCGTCGGAACGATTCTGTCCCGGCATGCGCGATCACACGGAGAGGCCCTCGGCTGGAGGCGTCAGGAAGCCGCCTTCGGCCTCGCCGCCTTGGGCGGGGTTTCCGTTCGAGCGCTCCTGCGCATCCAGATGACGCTCAGACCGACGATGAACAGGAGGATGCTGATCCACTGCGCCATGCTCAGTCCAGCATACCGGTAGTGGGCCTCCACCGCCGCCTCAAACGCCGTGCGTTCATAGGGTGTTCCAAGCGCGTTGTACCGGTAGAGCCACGAAGCCAGGACGCCGGAATCGAGCCGCCAGAACTCCGTGATGAACCGCTCCACCCCGATCACTACAAGCGATGCCCCTGCCATGACTCCTCGCGGGAGTCGTCTGTTCCGGAGCCAGAACCAGAGAACCCCGAAGCCGATGAGGCAGAGCGTGACCTCGTAGAGCGGGGTCGGATGGACGCGGATCGTCGTCGGGACGGTGCCATGCGGGAAGCTCATTCCCCATGGCGCGTCAGTCGGAGGTCCGTAGTCGCCATCGCCGGAGAGAAAGCAGCCGACCCGCCCGAGGGCATAGCCGAGCACGACGATCGGGCCGACGAGGTCCGCGGCCTGGAGGATCGGAACCTTTGCTCGCCTGACCACCCAGAGGATGAGGATGATTG
>Ga0315282_10013158_pt1 | contig 12517 bp, 8 predicted proteins | sample YL17G07_20_MG_FD_203693 | JGI IMG/M metagenome (GOLD analysis project Ga0315282, IMG submission 203693) | Sediment microbial communities from Yellowstone Lake, YNP, Wyoming, USA - YL17G07_20 | ecosystem: Environmental > Aquatic > Freshwater > Lake > Sediment | place: USA: Wyoming | collected... | reverse complement strand
ATCACGATGTCCACGCCCGGCACAGCGGCGATCTTGTCGATGTTCGCGACGCCCTCGGGCGATTCGATCTGGACCATGATCATGATGTTGTCGTTGGCCGTCTGGCGATAGTCTTTTCCCCAGATGCTCGAGGCCTGGTTGCCCCCCGTGCTGCGCCGGCCGACGGGCGGGTACTTGGCGAACTTTACCGCGTTCTGGGCTTTCTCGACCGTTTCGACCATAGGGATGATGATTCCCAGGGCGCCGATGTCGGTCGCCTTTTGGATATCGCTTTCGGTAGCGTCGGGCACGCGAAGGAAGGGAATGGCCGGCAGCCCCTTGCAGACCAGGATGATTCCGGCCGCGGATTCGTAGGTCATGGGACTGTGCTGCATCTCGATCCAGATAAAATCGTACCCCTCGGACTCCATCTTCTTTGCGGCCTCGATGTCCCCGGAATAGAGGGTGCCCGCGAAGACCTGCTTGCCCTCCATGAGCTTCTGTTTCACCGTGTTGTAGAGAGCCGGCGCCTTCCCCGGCTGCTGCTGCGTCTGGCGGGCCGACCCCACCGTCGCGATCGCCAGAAGGACTATCGCGCAGGCGACAACGCCAAAGACCACATGTCTCAGACTCATAAGGCCTCCTTGTTGAATAAAATATCGGGATGGAAATGATCGCTTGTGCGAAAAATTGTGGTCGTCCCTGAGAAAACGGAATACAAGTTTTCGCCCGGAGCATATAGTATAAATTTAAACATGTCAATACGAAAACGGGTCGGTCGTCGAACGCTCTCCTCCGGTCATTCGATCAGGATTATGATCAGGTCCATAACGTTTGTCATCGTCGGGCCCGTAATGACGTGGCCGTCCGTTTTCTCAAAGAAATGGTAAGAATCGAACGTCGCAAGATAGGATTCGGGCGATAAGCCTAACGCTTCGGCCCGCGCGCAGGTCTCGGAATCGACGACCGCGCCCGCCGCATCGGTCGGCCCGTCATTGCCGTCTGTTCCCGCCGCGAGGAGCGTGATCCCCCGGGTATTCGTCAGGGCCGTCGCGGCGACGAGGGCGAGGTGTTGGTTGCGGCCTCCCAACCCTCCGCCGCTGACCCTGATCGTCGTTTCTCCGCCGAAGAGAAGGCTCAGCGGCTTTTTCGAGGAGGCCTCGGCCTGCTCACGGACGGCGAGCTCGACGAGGCCACGGGCTGTTTGGGCGGAATCGCCCCGGAGGTCGGAGGACATGATTCGCGGATGAAATCCGAGCGTCTCGGATTTCGCGGCGGCGGCTTCGAGGGCGATCCGATTGCTACCGATAATCAGGTTGGTGATCCGGCCGCGGACCGGGTCACCGGGCTTGAGCGTTTCCGGGATGGCGCCCCGGAGGCCCGCCTCTATGGTCTCGCGCAGGGCTCGCGGGATCTTTCCGTCGAGTCCGTACTTCACGAGAACGCCGTGGGCTTCGGCGAACGTCGAGGGATCGGGAGCCGTCGGCCCCGAGGCGATGACGTCGAGCGGATCGCCGATGACGTCCGAGAGAATCAGGCTCACGATTCGAGCGGGATAAAGGGCGCGGGCGAGCTGTCCCCCCTTGACCATCGAGAGGTGCTTGCGCACCGCGTTCATCTCCTGGATGTCGGCCCCCGATTTCAGAAGCAGGTCGTTCAGGACCTTCAGGTCCTGCGGCGAAGAGCCCGGGGGATAGTCCGCCAGAAGGGCCGAGCCGCCGCCCGAGATGAGGCAGATGACCAGATCCCGCTCGTCCGCGTCCTTGGCGAGATCGAGAATCTTCCGTGTCGCGGCGAATCCGTTTTCATCGGGCACGGGGTGTCCGGCTTCGGCGACCTCGATGAATTTCAGCGTGCTTCCGTGTCCGTATTTGGTTATAACGAGGCCCCCCGAGATGCGATCCCCGAGGATTTCCTCCACAGCCTCGGCCATATTCGCGCTGGCTTTTCCGAACCCGATGACCCGGAGTTTCCGGACCTCGTTCAGGTCGTAGGATTCATCGCCGATGCGAAACCGGCCCTGACTCAAGCTCATCCATCGGCGGACGATCTTATCCGGCTTGACGCTGTCCACGGCGGCGCGGAAGATCTCTTCGGCGGCGTTTTTGGCGTTCATCATCGGTGTCGTTTCCCTCCGGCTCCGAAATCCCCGCCGGGACGGATGACCGAGCCCGGCGCTCGAAATCCCGTTTCGCCGCGACCCCCGGCCGTTTTGATGATCCCTATAAAATAAACAGGGACGTCAGCCAGACGCACACGAAAACGGCCACGCCCATGACGAGCGTCGCCGTCGAGTAGACGCGGAGCGTCGTGTTGACGTCGATATCGGAGAAACGGGACACGACCCAAAAATAGGAATCGTTCGCATGGGAGACGGACATCGACCCGGCCCCCATCGCCATCATCGAAAGGAGCTTTCCCCATTCCGAGCCGAGTCCGAGCATCGGCAGCATGGGGGCGACAAACGACGCGGAGGTGATGAAGGCGACCGTGGATGAGCCTTGCGCCGTTTTCATCATCGCGGAGACGAGGAACGGGACCAGGAGACCGATGCCGGCTGAGCTCAGCATCTTCCCGAGGGCTTCCCCGGCGCCCGTGGCCTGGATCACCGTGCCGAACATGCCCCCGGCGGCCGTGACGATCAGGATGGGGCCGGCCTTTTCGATGGCCTCGCTGAAAATCGAGTTCAGAACGGTTTTTTCCTTTTTCTTCAAGAGGAACACGGCCGCGACCACGCCGGCCAGGAGGGCGATGGCCGGCTCCCCGAGGAAAACAAGGACCTTGGAGACAAAGAGCTCCCGGTCAATCTTAAAGACATCGAGCGAGGAATTCAGGGTGATCAGAAGGAGGGGCAGGACGATGGGCAGAAACGAAAGCGCCGCGGGGGGCAGGTCCTTCGGCTCGACCGCAGCCGCCGCGGGCCCGCCCTCGGGTTTCGGGCACGCTTCGTGCCGGGTCATGAACTTCGACCAGAAAAAGGCGGCGGCGGCGCCCGGCAGGGCGAACAGCGCCCCGAGGACGATCATGTAGCCGATGTTGACCTTGACGATGCCGGCGGCCGCGAGCGCGCCGGGATGCGTCGGGATCAGGCAGTGGACCGAGTACAGCGCGGTCCCCAGGATGCTGGCCATGAGGGGCAGGGAGATATTGGCCATCGCGCTGAAGGACTTCATCAGCCCGCTCAGGACGATAAACCCGGAGTTGCAGAAAATCGGCAGCCCGGTGATGTAGCCGGTGATCGCCAAGGCCGCGGGGGCCCTTTTCCGGCCGGTCTTCGAGAGAATCCAGTTGGCCATGCTGTAGGTGGCCTTCGTCTTGTCGAGGATGATCCCGATGACCGCGCCGAAGATGATGAGAAAGCCGATCGAGCCCATCGTGCTTCCGAACCCGTCCCGAAGCGTCTTGGCCAGGTTCCGGACGGGGATCGTGCACAGGGCGAGGACGACGGAGACGCCGAACATCGACATCAGGGCGTCGAACTTGAATTTCGAGGTGAGGAAGATGATGGCGAGGATGCTCAGGAAAACGAGGACGATGGTCACGGCTATGCTCATCGGTTAAATCCCTCTAGCAAATTCCAATCGAGTCTCGTGCCGAAGAGAGGCTATTTTAAGGAATATCCGGACAAAAATCCAGGCGGAGAATGCCGATATGAGGAACTTGACATCAAAATTCAATTCATGTATATGCTGGATCAATGCTCCAGGGAGACCGCTCTTTCCAGATGCTGACGGCTTCTCTTTCCTTCTCCGTTTCGGAAATCTTTCCAGGATGAATCTGGCCGAAGCCGCTCGACGGACTCTGTTTTTCATCTCAAAAGTCCCAGAGGTTCGATGAGGGGAGGTAATGGCTCAGGAGAATCGGCCCTCTTTTCGAACGAGCGCATGGAATCCTGGAACCGCGAAAAAAGGAGGAGAAGATGAAGGCCAAACGGACGATCGCCACCGCTTTTTTTGTTTTGACCCTGGTTTCTTTGCTTGCCGGCCAGGTCGCCAGGCAGACGGGAGTCATCCGAGGCGTGATCTCCGATAGCGAAGGAACGCCGCTTCCGGGGGCCACGGTCACCGCGACGTCTCAAAATCTCATCGGCAACGTCAGCGACATCACGAGCGCAGACGGATCCTTCAGATGCCCCGCGCTGCCCCCGGGGGATTATACGATCGTTGCCGTCCTCAGCGGATTCAAATCCGCTAAGCAAGAGAATATCTCGGTCAGGGTCGGGATGATCGTGACCATCAATCTCAGACTCGAAGTCTCGGCGCTCAAGGAAGAGGTCACGGTCACGGCGGTCTCCCCGACCGTTGATGTCCAGTCCCTCAAAGTGAGCACGAGGTTGGACGCTTCGGCGTTGGAGAGAATTCCTCTCAACCGCAGACTGGGCAATATCATCGCCTTGACCCCGGGTTTGATTTCGTCGCCCAATGAAAAAATGATCGGGATGGACACGGGAACGATGCACGGCGGAACCGGCTATTCGACCGCCTTCGAAGTTGACGGGGTCAGCGTGTCTGATCCCGCGCACAACGGTTCAATGATTTTCGCTCCCCAGTACGACAGCATCGAAGAAGTCGCCGTTGAGACCGGGGGCCTTTCGGCCGACGTGGGAAACACGTCCGGGAACTTCGTCAATGTCGTCACCAAGTCTGGCGGGAATGACTTTCATGGCACGGCGAATGGCTTCTACGGCCAAGAAAAACTGCTCACCGTGTTTGCCACCGACGAACAGCTCAAGGCCCTCGGTTTGGGCAAACCGTCCATCCCGATTTACAGCCTTGATGTTTCCGGATCGCTCGGCGGCCCGATCGTCAGGGATAAACTCTGGTTCTTTGCGACGATCGCGAATGAGCGGAACAGAACCCGGAGCCCCTTCATCCCGACGACCATCCTCGGGGTGAAATATGACCAGTATGAACTTCCGGAAAGCTACCTGGACGGGTTCTTGAAGCTGACGACCCAGCTCTCCTCGAAGCTGCGGCTCTTCGTCATGGGCGGGTATTCTCATCAGATGCTCCCCTATACCTTCGCCAACGCCTACAGACCCCAGCCGACGACGCTGAGCAAGGACAATGACGACCGAATGACCGCCACCGGAAATCTCTCCTGGCAGGCCAGCAGCAGCACGATCGTCGATTTTCGAGGCGGGATCACCCATTTTGCCTATCCGATTCTCTTGCCCGAGCCGTTTCAGGAGAGCATGGTCGGCCCGAGTTTTCAAGACCTTTATACGGGCTATTATTGGGGGGCCTATCACGATTTCCCCCAGAGGATCGACAGGCTCAACCGCCAGGCCTCCATCCGGCTCACTCATTTCCAGGACAATTTTCTAGGAGTCGACCATGAATTCCAGGCCGGGATCGAGTATCGATACGGCAGAGACCGCCTGGACTGGTGGCGAAAAAATACCATGAATTGGTATTGGTACAACGGCAGCCCCTATTATTATCGTGGACTCTATGGTCTGACCGGCCCCCACGCCACCTACGGGGACGGGCGACTGAGATTCCAAATCACCGGTCCCGATGAAGGCAAAAGCGTGACCTCCTGTATATCGGGAGGGTTCGGAATCTACATTTCGGATGCCTTTACCATCAAAAATAGAGTTACGGTCACTTTGGGCGTGAGGTATGACAACGCTCGCGGATGGGTTCCCCCGGCGTTTAAAGAAGCCGGATTTCCTCTCGCCGTATCTGTTGGTGAGTACGCTATCCGGCCGACATACGGTTTCAATCCTTACGGCGCCATGACCACACCGGCCTGGGACCCGGCCATGAAATGGACGTCATTCTCTCCGAGAGTGGGCATCAGCTGGGATATTTTCGGAAACGGCAAGACGGCTCTGAAAATTTCTTTTGCCCAGTACCGCGAGCCTATGCCGGTCATGTTCTTTCAGCAAGCCCAGCCCCTGACCCAGGGTCAGTCCGGCACCCAAGCGCTCGATTTCTATTGGTGGGACGATAACAATAACGGTCAGCCCGATCTCGCGCCTATAGACAGATATGTCCTCTTTGCCGGGAACGCGAGCCAATTTGACCCCAACCCGGCCGTTTACGAGCCCAAGATACCAAAGGACAGCCGGTCCCCGAAATACGATGAAATTATTTTTGGGATCGACCACCAGCTCTTCCCCGAATTTCGTCTGGGCGCAAAATATTACTATAGGAACAAAGCCGACGCTATAGACAATACCCTTTACGACCGGAACACAAAGAGATACTGGTACACATATGAACAGGCTCCCGATTGGTGGGTTCCGTTCACGACGATCGTTCCCGGCTACGGCGCCTTTTCCGACCATCAGGTCACGATGTACTTTCTGGCCAAGAACGCCCCCTGGGAAGACCGATTTTCGCCTCAGAACAACGTTTCCGAATCCCGAAGGAGATATCAAGCGCTGGAAATCACCTTCGACAAACGCTACTCTCATGGATGGTCGTTGGGGGGATCGGTGGTCGTTTCTAAGCTCATGGCGAATTTATCCTCCGGCGACAGCACCGGGGCGAGAGTGTCTTTTGACAATGCGAACTGGCTGGTGAACAGGCTGGGGAGGACGGACGACCGGCCCCTGATGATAAAGCTCTATGCCGCGGCGGATATTCCCTTTGGGTTTGTCTGTTCTTTTTATGCCTATCATTTTTCCGGGATACCGTTTACCAGGACGGTGACCGTTTATCCTCCGGCGGCGTGGGCGACAGCCAATAACGCGCGGGCGGACGCGTTTTCGATCAACGTCGAACAGCAAGGCTCACACTCCAGCCAGGACGTCGATAACGTCAATGCGAGGTTCGAGAAAGACTTTGCCATCGGGAGGTTCGGAAGGCTGACCATGGCCGTGGATATCACGAATCTGCTCGGGAACGCCTATTTTACCTTCGTCACCGATCCCGGAGGAACGTGGCGGCCGTCGGATGCCAACACGAAAGTGGGGACCTATACGCCTGCCTCAAACTTCGGAAGACCCACGGCATTCAGCGGGAGTCGGATCTACAAGTTTAATCTTCGTCTTACGTTCTGAACATAGCGATTTACAAAAAGGAGAATAATGAAAGCCAAGCGCGCACTCGCCGTCGCGGCTTTTTTCCTCGTCTCACAGGCCGCAGCCGCGCTCTTTGGTCAGGACCAATGGGAAAGTCCACTGAAGCGGGCCTTGCGGGAGGGAAAGCCATTGGTGGGGATGACCATCACCGTCGCCAGCGCGGATGTCGTCGTCCAGGCGGCGGCCTCGGGCTTCGATTTCGTTTGGATCGAGATGGAGCACAGTCCCATCACCCTCGAGACTGCCCGAAACATGGTTCTTGCCACTCGCGGCACGCCCTGCGTGCCCATCGTCCGGGTCCCGGTCAATGAACTCTGGACGGCCAAGCGGGTCCTCGACGCCGGCGCCCTCGGCGTCGTATTTCCCTACGTATCGACGCCGCAGCTGGCGAAGCAGGCGGTCGACGCCTGCAAGTATCCCCCGCTCGGAAAGCGCGGCTACGGCGTCGGACTGGCCAATGCCCGTTGGCCGACGCCCGAGCCCTACGCCGATTTTGCGGATAAGAACGCCCTGGTGGTCGCGCTCATCGAGCAGGTCGAGGCCGTTGACAGGATCGAGGAGATCGCCTCGGTCCCCGGGATCGATGTGCTCTTTATCGGGCCGTCCGACCTCTCCTATTCTTTCGGACTCCGCGGCAAGCAGGACGATCCCAGAATGTCCGAAAGCTTCGCCAAGGTGCTCGCGGCGGGGAAGCGCCATAAGGTTCCCGTCGGCCGTCCGGTCGCGAGTCCGGAGCAGGCCGCTCAGTTCGTTAAGGACGGCTATCTGTTTTTCCAGGCCGCGAGCGAGCTCAGCTTTCTGGCCGCAGGCTCTCGCCCGCTTTTGGATGCGCTCGGCAAGAAACCGGCCGACAGCAAGCCCAGGGCATTGTATTAAAGAGCGATCTGTAATATCGTCACACCAATGGAAGTTCGAGAACGTGATCATCACGCCGCACGTCGCCGGCCGGTCGGATGGGGAGCATGCCCGCTACATGGCGCTCTTTAGGGAAAACCTTCGGCGCTTCGGAAACGGCGAGCCTCTGACCTATGTCGTCGACAAGCAGAAAGGCTATTAGAGCCGTCGAATTTTTTATATGAGATTCTCCGGCCCGGCCGGAGAGTCTCTATTTTTTTTAAAGGAGATTTCTGCCATGAGGAAATCTTTGATTCTGCTCGCGGTCGGAGCCTTGATCATCGTTCCGGGCTGCACTCGGAAGAGTCCCCCGCCTGTTCCCGCGCAGGGGGCGGCGGCGGCCGTCCAGCCCCAGCTCTCCGGAGCGAGCTATCCGGCCGGTTTGGATTATCCTCTTCAGCCCAAGCCCTTCACCGAGGTGGCGCTCAAGGACAGTTTTTGGAAACCCAAAATGAAGCTGAACGCCGAGGTGACGATCCCTCACGTTTGGGAGAAGTCGAGCCAGGGCGGGAGGGGGATGAGCGGGAACGTCCTCCAGGCAGCCATTTATTCGCTCCAGACATATCCGGATCCGAAGCTGCAGGCGATGGTTGATTCCCGCGTGGAAGCGATCAAAGCCGCGCAGGGGGAGAAGATAAGCCCCAGCAACGGTCTTTTTGAAGTAGCCGCCGCTTATTATACGGCCACGGGAAAAAGGGATTTGCTGGATATTGCTGTCAAGTCTGCCGACCTCCTCTATGACACCTTCAAAAAACAAACGCCCGCCTTTTCCGGCGGGGAACGAGACGCCATCAATTGCATCCATTTGTACAGAGTGACCCATGAGAAGAGATACCTCGATCTGGCCAAGTTCTATCTCGACATTCGCGGCCTGGAAAATTCCGTAAACCGGAGCCGGCACAACCAATCCTACAAGCCCGTCCTGGAACAGAGCGAAGCGGTCGGACACGCGGTCAACGACGCCTCGCTCATGCTCTCGTTATTGGACGTCGGAGAGCTGACGGGCATCAAGGACTACTTTGATGCAGCCCATCGGATATGGCTCGACGTCATCGGGACCAAACTCTATATTACCGGCGGCATCGGATCCACAGGCAACGAAGGGTTCGGCCTGCCGTACTCGTTGCCCAACCTCTCCGCATACTGCGAGACCTGCGCCGCGATCATGTTTACGACCTTCAATCATCGCCTGTTTCTGGCGACGGGCGACAGCCGGTACATCGACGTCATGGAGCGGACGATGTACAACAACATCATCGACGGCGTCACGGCTTCCGGAAACCGCTTCTTTTACGTCAACAGGCTGGCTAGCGCCGGCGACGGCCGCGACGTTCGCTGGGAATGGGCCTCCCTGCCGTGTTGTCCTCCCAACCTCGTGAGGTTTATGGCCTCCATGCCGGGCTATATTTATGCTCAAGGCAAGGACGGGATCTACGTGAATCTCTATATTTCGAGTGATGCCTCTTTTCAGATCGACGGAAAAGACCTCTCTCTCGCCGTCGAAAGCGAGATGCCCTGGGGCGGGAAATCGAAGATCAAGGTCTCGGCCAAAGAGGAGGTCAGGGGCTCTATCAAGCTCAGGATTCCCGGATGGGCCAGGAATCAGGCCGTTCCGGGGAACCTGTACTCGTTCGTTGACAAAAGCGACGCCCAGCCCAAAGTCACGGTGAACGGTGAAAGCGGGCCGAGCGCCCCGGACCAATTCGGATACGTTTCGCTCGATCGGGGTTGGAAGAACGGAGACGTGGTGGAGATCGAGATTCCCCTGGAGGTCAGGAAAATCATCGCCGACCCGAAAGTCCGGGCGGAGAAGGGGAGGATGGCCGTCCAGAGGGGACCGGTCGTTTATTGTTCCGAGTGGCCGGATTACGAAGGCGGACACGTCCTGAGCCTGCTGTTTGACGCCAAGGGCGAGTTCAAACCCTCGTTCGATAAGGAGTTTTTCGGCGGGGCAGAGGTCCTGACCGGCGAGGCGAGAAACATGAGCGTGCCGACCTCCGCGCCCAAGCCTGTCAAGCTCATCCCTTATTATCTGTGGGCTAACCGAGGGGCGGGCGAAATGAGCGTTTGGCTGTCTTCGTCCGAATATACCCTCGGCGACACCGGCCCCGCCGGCGGCCTGATCTTTTATGTCAATCCTAACTACGCCGCCGACGGCTGGCGGTATTTGGAAGCCGCTCCCTTCGACCAGAGCGCGGGGGCCAAATGGGGCTGCTTTCGAATCCCGATCGAAGGGGCCCGAGGCACCGCCGTGGGAACGGGCAGGCAGAATACCAAAGACATCGTTAAATTCTGCCCGCAGCGCGGAACGGCGGCGGACATCTGCGCGAACTTCAGCCTGAACGGTTTCAGCGACTGGTTTCTGCCGTCCCAGGACGAGCTCCTGCAGATGTACCTCAACCTGAAGGTCACCGGACTCGCCGATTTTGGAGACCGCGACTATCCCGATAATTTTTGCTACTGGACTTCGACCTCGGTCACCACGGACATGGCCCGCCACCTTGATTTCGCCGACAATGCCCGCCGGCTCCACTACGACGACAAGGACTACCCCCGCCGGGTTCGGGCCGTCCGGGCCTTTTAGCCGCTCGTCCGTTTCTGTCTGAATCGAGCCCGGACCGCGCGCCGCGAGTCTGAGAATGAGTCCGGCTCTTGAGGAGGTCTCATGAACAGCAAAATGGATCGCCGGGAATTTCTGACGGCTGCCCCGGCCGCAGCCTGGGGGCTCAGCCGAATCGCCCAAGGATCCCAGGGCGTCAAGGCTCCGACGCCATCAAGCTCGTCTCTGATAAAAATCGAGCCGTTTGAATACCGGGGCGTCCGCCTCCGCGAGAGCCGGCAGCTCGACCAGTTCCTCTCGGCCCGGGAGTTCTACCTCGGCTTGAACGAGGACGATGTTCTGAAGGGCTTCCGCGCGGCCGTGGGTCTTCCCGCTCCCGGGCACGGCCTCAGCGGGTGGGCGGCGAGAAGCGCCGGGGGCATTTTCGGCCAATGGCTCAGCGGATTTTCGCGCATGTACCGGGCGAACGGGGACGGCGCGGCTCGGGAAAAGGCCGTCCGGCTGGTCACGGAATTCGCTAAAACGGTCAAGTCCGACGGCGATTGCGGCCAGCGCCACTACGCCTTCGACAAGCTCGTCTGCGGACTCGTCGACCTCCATCTCTACGCCGACCATCAGGACGCCGTCGTCCTGCTCGAAAAGATTTGCGACTGGGCGAGCAAGAACTTCAACCATGACAATATCCCGGCCCAAGGGAGCCTACCAGGGGAGACCGAGCGAATGGTACACGCTCGGCGAGAACCTCTTCCGGGCTTATCAGCTGACCGGCAATCCGAAATTCAAATCCTTTGCGGAGACGTGGCTCTATCCGGCCTACTGGAACAAATTCGCCGATACCGCGGCTCCTTCGGACGCCTACGGCGGCCACGCTTACAGCCACGTCAATACCTTCAGCAGCGCCGCGATGGCCTACGCCGTGAGCGGCGACCCTTCCTACCTCCGGATCATCAAAAACGCTTATGACTACCACCAGAACACGCAGTGCTACGCGACGGGAGGCTACGGGCCGAACGAGGCCATCGCCAAGCCGGACGGCGGTTTGGGAAGGGCGCTCGAGTTCAGGTCGGATTGCTTCGAGACCCCCTGCGGCTCCTGGGCCGCGATCAAGCTCTCACGCTATCTCCAGCAATTCACCGGCGAAGCGAGATACGGGGACTGGATCGAACGCCTTCTGTACAACGGGATCGGGGCGGCGCTTCCCATTACGACGGGCGGCAAGAACTACTATTATTCCGATTATCGGCTCTCGGGAGGGATGAGGGTCTACAACTGGGAGAATTTTACCTGCTGTTCGGGCACGTACATCCAGGACGTCGTCGATTATCACAACCAGATCTATTATAAAGACGCGAAGAGTCTCTACGTGAATCTGTTCGTCCCCTCGGAGGTTGTGTGGAGCCGTCCGGACGGGGACGTCAAGCTCGTTCAGGAGACCCGCTATCCCGAAGCGGAGACGAGCGCCCTGACTCTGGATATGAAGCAGAAGATGAGCTTCGCCCTCAAATTCCGCGTCCCGGGCTGGTCGCGGAATGTGGGGGTCAAGGTCAACGGCGCGCCCGCGGACGTCGGTTGCATCCCCGGGACCTGGGCCGTGCTCGATCGCGCCTGGAGTCCCGGGGACCGGGTCGAGGTCCGAATTCCCTTGAGGTTTCGGATGGAAGCCGTCGACAAAGCCCACCCGAACTGGATCGCGGTGGTGCGCGGTCCCATCGTTTTCGTTCAGGACAACACCCACTCCAACCCGCTGTTCCTGATGCCCGCGACTGAGGAGGAGCTGGATCGAGGGCTGGTTCCCGAAGACGCGCCCGGCGTCCCACCCGGCCTCTTTCGCCTGACAACCGTCGGCGGACGCATCGAAACGCTGAGGTTTTGGCCTTACTACGCCGTCCCCGAGCTTTACAGCTACAGGATGTATTTCGACCTGAAACGAGGGCCGTTGGCGATTTGGTGAACGAGCCCAGTGATTCCGCAATTTAAATTCATAGCCTAAGGACTTGTCCCTGGTAATTCGGCTTTTTTTGCCTCAGAATAAGCCCTGAGCAAATTCGCAT
>Ga0315282_10013157_pt1 | contig 12517 bp, 7 predicted proteins | sample YL17G07_20_MG_FD_203693 | JGI IMG/M metagenome (GOLD analysis project Ga0315282, IMG submission 203693) | Sediment microbial communities from Yellowstone Lake, YNP, Wyoming, USA - YL17G07_20 | ecosystem: Environmental > Aquatic > Freshwater > Lake > Sediment | place: USA: Wyoming | collected... | reverse complement strand
CGAGCCGTCCTTGCGACCGGGAGCCGGCGAGGTAGGCGATGGTCGAACGCATCATTGACGTCTGCGCGCGCAACAAGTTCATCGTCCTGATCTTGGCGGCGGTGGCCGTCGTGGGGGCCGTCTACTGCGTGCAGCACATCCCGCTCGACGCCATACCCGACCTTTCCGACACCCAGGTGATCGTCTACTCCCGGTGGGACCGCAGCCCCGACATCATGGAGGACCAGGTCACCTACCCCATCGTGTCCGCCATGCTCGGCGCGCCGAAGGTCAAAGCCATCCGGGGCTTCTCCGACTTCGGCTTCTCCTACGTATACATCATCTTCCAGGACGGCACCGACCTCTACTGGGCCCGGAGCCGCACCCTGGAGTACCTGAGCAAGATACTGCCCCGGCTGCCGGCGGGCGTCCAGACGGAACTGGGCCCGGACGCGACCTCCGTCGGCTGGGTCTACCAGTACGCCCTGGTGGACAAGACCGGCCGGAACAACCTGGGCCAGCTCAGGAGCCTGCAGGATTGGTACATGCGCTACTGGCTCCAGAGCGTGCCGGGGGTGGCCGAGGTGGCGTCCATCGGGGGGTTCCAGAAGCAGTACCAGGTGACCCTGGACCCCAATGCCCTGCTGGCGTACGACATCCCGCTCATGAAGGTCGTGGACGCCATCCGGAACGGCAATAACGACGTGGGCGGCCGGCTGGTGGAGGCGAGCGGCGCTGAGTACATGGTCCGCGGGCGGGGCTACGCGCGCTCCGTCACGGACATCGAGGACATCGTCGTCGACGTGGCGCGAGGGGGCACGCCGGTACTGGTGAAGAACCTGGGGCGCGTGGCGACGGGCCCGGACATCCGTCGGGGCGTCGCCGACCTGGACGGCCTCGGCGACACCGCCGGCGGCATCGTCATCATCCGCCAGGGGGAGAACGCCCTGGACGTCATCGCCCGCGTCAAGACGAAGATCGAGGAGATCAAGCCCTCGCTCCCCCAGGGGGTGGAGGTCGTCCCCACCTACGACCGCTCGACGCTCATCAGGGAATCGATCGCCACCCTCACCGACGAACTCATCTCGGCGCTGGTCGTGGTCAGCGTCATGATTCTCATTTTCCTCTGGCACATCCCCTCGGCGCTCGTCCCTATCATTACCATTCCCGTCTCCGCCCTGCTCGCCTTCATCCCCATGTATTTCCTCCACGTCACCGCCAACATCATGTCCCTCTCTGGCATCGCCATCTCCATCGGCGTGCTCGTCGACGGCGCCATTGTCGAGGTAGAGAACGCCTATAAGAAGCTGGAACTCTGGCAGTCGAGCGGGCGCGTGGGCGACTATCACGAGATTCGACTGCAGGCGTTGAAAGAGGTGGGCCCGTCCGTCTTCTTCTCGCTCCTCGTCATCGCCGTGGCCTTCCTGCCCATCTTCGCCCTGGAAGAGCAGGAGGGGCGCATGTTCAAGCCCCTGGCCTACATGAAGAACCTGACCATGGCGATTGCGGCCGTCCTGGCTATCACGCTCGACCCGGCGGTGCGGACGCTGTTCGTGCGCATGGACTGGGCCAAGTTCCGACCGCGCCCCATCGCCTGGCTCTACAACCAGATCACGGTCGGCCGCTACTATCCCGAAGAGAAACACCCCATCAGCCGGGTGCTCTTCTGGCTGTACGAGCGGCCCTGCCGCTTCGTCGTCCGCCATCGGGTGGCCACCGTCATCATCGCCTTCCTCCTGGTGGCCGTGAGCGTTCCGGTCTATTTCCGGCTGGGCACGGAGTTCATGCCTCCGCTGTGGGAAGGCGACCTGCTCTATATGCCCACGACCCTTCCCGGCCTTTCCGTCACGGAAGCCCAGCGGCTGATGGCCACGATGGACCGGGTGCTGATGACCGTCCCGGAGGTGGAGCGGGTCTTCGGGAAAGCGGGCCGGGCCGAGACCTCGACCGACCCCGCGCCCTTCTCCATGATGGAGACGACCATCCTTCTGAAGCCGCCCACCCAGTGGCGGCACAAGGACCAGTGGTACTCGACGTGGCCGGGCTGGACGCAGCCGCTCCTGCGGCGGGCCTGGCCCGACCACATCAGCAAGGACGAACTCATTGCCGAACTCGACCAGAAGATGCAGTTCCCGGGGGTGGCCAACGCCTGGACCATGCCGATAAAGACCCGCATCGACATGCTCACCACGGGCGTGCGCACCCCCATCGGCATCAAGATCTACGGCGATGACCTGGCGAAGATCGAGGAGATCGGCACGCACCTGGAGATGGTCTTCCAGGACATCCCGGGCACCCGCAGCGTCTACGCCGAGCGCACCGCCGGCGGCTACTTCCTGGACTTCGACCTCAAGCGCGACCAGCTCGCCCGCTACGGGCTGTCCATCGCCGATGCCGAGATGGTCATCATGTCCGCCATCGGCGGCGAACCCGTCACCACGACCGTGGAGGGCCGCGAACGCTACACCATCAACGTCCGCTACGGCCGCGAGCTGCGCGACAACCTGCCCGCGCTCCAGCGCGTCCTCGTGCCCACCATGTCGGGAGCGCAGGTCCCGCTCCAGGAGCTGGCCGACATCCACCTGGTCAAGGGGCCGGCCATGATCCGGGACGAGAACGGGATGCGGGCCGGCTACGTGTACGTCGACACCGGCGACCCAGACATCGGCGGCTACGTCACCAGGGCCAAGGCCCTGGTGGCCGAGCAGCTCCAGCTTCCGCCCGGCTACTCCCTCGTCTGGAGTGGCCAGTACGAGAACATGCTCCGGGTCAAGGCGCGCTTGAAGGTCATCGTCCCCATCACCCTCTTCCTCATCTTCGTCATCCTCTACATGAACACGCGGTCGGCGGTCAAGGCCAGCATCATCATGCTCGCCGTGCCCTTCTCGGCCATCGGGGCCGTCTGGCTCCTGTACGCCCTGGGCTACAACGTCTCCATCGCCGTCTGGGTCGGCCTCATCGCCCTGCTCGGCCTCGATGCCGAGACCGGCGTGTTCATGCTCCTCTTCCTCGACCTCGCCTACTACGAGCGCGTCCGGGCCGGTACCATGAAGACCCTCGAAGACCTGACCGAAGCCGTCGTCTACGGCGCCGTCAAGCGCATCCGCCCCAAGATGATGACCGTGGGCACGACGTTCATCGGCCTCATGCCCATCATGTGGTCCGTCGGCACCGGCGCCGACATGATGAAGAGGGTGGCGGCGCCGCTGGTCGGCGGCCTGGCGACCAGCTTCATCCTCGAACTCCTCGTCTACCCCGCGGTGTACACCATCTGGAAGTGGCGCTTTGAGATGAAGCACGGCACGGCGGACCTGTCGAAGTTGGCCATCCCCCATCTCCGCGGTCATTAGGTCGGGAGGCGGCGACGTGAGAAAGGCGCTGTCCACGCTGGCGGCCCTGGCCGTTCTGGCCGCCGTCCTCCTGGGCGCCTACCGGCTGTACGGCTGGGCGCGGGAGCGCGAGGCGTCGCAGTGTCCCTTGTGCCACCGGCCGGTTCATGGCCACACGGCCTTCTCCGCGGTCCTCGACGGCCGCGAGGTCCGGGTCTGCTGTCCGCGCTGCTGGTTGACCTTCCTCCGCGTGGCCGGCGGCACGGTCCAGCGGCCGATGGCGACGGACTACACCACGGGGAAACCCGTTCCCGCGGAGGAGTGCGTCTACGTGGAAGGGAGCGATGACTGTCCGTGCTGCTCGGCGAACATCCTCGTGGGCACCAGTGACAAAGTCCCCGCCGCGCAGTGTTTTGACCGGTGTCTGCCGAGCGTCATCGCCTTTGCGCAGCGCGACCAGGCCGTGGCCTTCTCCCGACGCCACGGCGGCGCCGTGGTCTCGTACCAGACGCTCCTCAATGAGGTGGGGAACCGATGAACTGGCGGGCTTCGCCCAGCTCAGCCCCGGGTGCCCGCCGACAGGCGGGCGTGACCGTCGCCAGGCGGAAGCGCCGGGCGTTGGCCCTCGCACTCGCGGTGGCGGCCCTGGCCGGCGGCTGTGCCTTGCGCCCTCCGGGCGAGAAGGCGGAGCGCCAGCGCCTCGCCGAGGCCGGCCGCCAATACGTGGAACTTGTCGAACTGCCGCCGCTCCCGGAGAACCCCGGCCCGGAGGATTACCTCCACTACGCCTTCTTCGCCAATGCCGACCTTCAGGCCCGCTACTGGGAGTGGGCAGCGGCTATCGAGAAGGTTCCCCAGGTCTCCAGCTGGCCGAACATCGCCCTGCCCTTCAGCTTCATGCTCAGCCCGGGCAACATGAAGCTGTGGGACCGCACCACCCTCGGGCTGGCGAATGACCCCATGACGAACATCCCTTTCCCCACCAAGCTTTCCACCGCGGGCCAGCAGGCGCTCGAGGAAGCCCGGGCCGCGGGGCTCCGCTTTGAGTCGGCGAAGTTTCTCCTGCAGGGGAGGGTGCTCTCGGCGTACTACGACCTCGCCTTGCTGGCCGAGTCGCTCCGCATCCAGGAGGAGAACGTGTCGCTCCTCCGTGTCATCGCCCGCCAGGCCGCGGTACGGGTGCAGACCGCCGCCGGCGCACAGCCGGACCTCCTCCGAGCGCAGACCGCGCTCGACTTGGCGGCGAACGACCTGGCCAATCTCCAGTCACAGGTGGCTCCGGCCGTGGCGAGAATGAACGCCCTTCTCGGCCGCCCGGCCGACGCCCCGGTGCCCTTGCCCGCAGCCGTACCGCCCGCGCGTCCCCTCCCTCTTCCTGACGACGAGGTCATCCGGCTGGGCTCGGAGCGGAGCCCCGCGCTCGCCGCGCTCGCCAGGGACGTTGCCGGCAGGGAGGACGCCCTCGCGCTGGCCCAGCAGGCCTACCTGCCCGACTTCGGCCTCTCCTTCAGCATCACCGGCAGCATGTCTCAGATGGCGGGCGGCATGCTGGTCCTGCCCACCCGCTTCGAGGCCATCCGGGCCGGGATCGACCAGGCGCGCGCCGGGATACGGGCTGCGGAGGCGGCGCGCAGGCAATATGAGAGGGACCTGGCCGCCAGCTTTGTCCTCAACCTCTCCGTCCTCCGCAACGACGAACGGCAGGTCGCCCTGTTCGAGGATACGGTCATCCCTCGGGCGAGGGAGACGGTGCGGGTCGCGCAGGCCGCCTATGCCACGAACCAGATTGCCTTCGCCGACCTCATGGAGGCCGAGAGGACGCTGCTGGACGCGCGGCTGGTCGTGGCCCAGTTGCGAACCGAGCGCGAGAAGGCCCTGGCGGCCATCGAGACCTGGTCGGCGGTGGATGTGGAGACGTTGCAGCCCGGGCGGATGTCCGTGCGGAGTCCGGCCATGAGTGCCCCCGCCAAGCCGCCAGCAGGAGGCTCCGCGCCCGCGGCCGGGGGCGCCATGGGCGGCTCGATGCCGTAAACCCCGCGAGCGGGCCTTTCGTGAGGAGGTTCGCGGTCGGAGCGCCAAAGGCGGCCTGGCGCACGGTCGCGCTCAGTTGAGGGGCAGTTCGTCCGAGACCTTCCTCTTCCGCCAGGGCCCTGTCATGTCCATGCTGCCAAAGGACTGCCACAGCGGCTCGGCGTACCGTACGCCCGCGCGCATCCCCCAGAACCGGGTCCAGGCCTCCCAAGTTTCCCGGAACTGCCGACCTGATTCAGCGCCGAACACCCTCGCGCGCTCTTCACACAATATGGCTGCGAAGTTGGTCTCCTCGGTGTCGGAAACGTCGACGAGGAGGTCCGGCTCGTGCAGTTCGTTGAGGTCGACTTCGACGTCGAACATGCACGCCGCCTTGAGTATGCATGGTGGATGGTCCGCGGCGATGCCTGCGTGGCCGACGTAGTAGACCACGTCGCGCATCGTCCAGGAGAGGTTGCGGTGGTCGGCGTGGCAATCCCAGGGCGTCGGGTAGAGGACCACGTTCGCTTTGAGTCTGCGGAGCGCATTCACGAACTTCATCTTCATTTCCATCGTGGGGATGATCTTGTTGCAGGGGACGTCCAGGTACTCCGATTTCGCTCCGAGGACCTTGGCTATGGCGTCGCCTTCAGCCCGGCGGAGGACCTTGACGGCCTCCTGTTCCGGGCCCGGCCGGCGCACCGTCTCTCCCAGGGTGACGCTCAGCTGGATGACGGAGTGCCCCCGACGGGCGTACTTCGCGGCGATGCCTCCACAGCAGACGATGTCATCCGGATGAGCGCTGACGACAACGAGGGTGAGTTTCTCCGCGTCACGGTCCTGTGTCATAAGTTTCGCCTCATCTGAAATCAGAATGTCCGTGCCTGCGAACTGTCCCCGGCACCGTCGGCCGGGTCATCGAAGACCGGACTGTCGCCCGCCCGGCCGCCATGGGCGGTTCTGCGGCGATTATACGTGCTCAACCGCTCCGGGCAAGAGCAGCGTCTGCGAGGCCGTAAGGTCGAGGTCGCCTGGCCAAAGGTTCTGAAACCGCCTGAGAAGCCACCCAGCACCTGGTTTCCTGAGGGGATGGGGAAAACGCCGGGCCTGGATTCCTCGTCTGCGGCGACAACGTGATTCTGTGGCGTGGAAAGGCCATGCTCAGCGGCCCTCCGCCGGCTCGAAACACGGAGCGACGGTGCAATACACCGCCCTGGTCGCGCCGATGTGCAGGTGCGGGCTCTTCCCGTCGTCGCACAACTGGCCGAAGAGCGGAGGTGCAGCCCCTCTTGGCGTGCTGCTGCCAGGTTCCAGGAGCCACGAACCGCCGAGGAGCCTCCTCCGTGAGGAGCCAGGACCCCGCGGCGCGGGGCTGCTGCCCGCGTTCGCTTCGGTCCACGTGCGGCCGTCGGTGGAGACTGAGTGCTACTGTGCCTGCGGGGTCTCTCCGGGGCCTTGCGGGCCTTTGGCCGGCGGAAGCTTTATCTTCACCAAGCGGGTCTTTCCCAGGTACGTCACGGTCAGTTCCAGCTCGCCGCCGGGAGCAAGCGCAGCGCGAAACGTCTCCAGGTCCCTCACCGGCTGGCCGCCCACGTGGGTGATGAGTTCGTAGGGGCGGAGCTGGCTGACGGCGGCCTTGCCGCCCGGCTCGATCTTGGAAAGGATGACCCCCGGGTCCTCCTTCTTGAGTTGGTAGAACCGGCGCACCTCGTAGGTGACGGGCTTGATGGTCGCCCCCAGCGCTTCGAACTTTCCGGGCTCGGCAGACCCGTAGTCCTCCGGACCGAGTTCCAGGGGCAGCTCGAGAACCTTCTCCTCGCCTTCTCTGACGAAGTGCAGGGTCACGTGCTTGCCGGCGCCGATCTCCGTCAACAGCTGGGTGAACGTATTCCTGGTGGGCGGCCAAGGCGCAGGCAGGTACTCGAAGTACTCCGCAGGCACCTGAATGTCCGGCATCCGCGTCCAGGGGTACTCGGGCATCTCATACTCCTCAACCCGAATCCGGACAGGCGCCGGAAGCCCGGCGGCCTCCAGCCGGGTAAGGACGTCCCCCGGCTGCAAACCCAGGCGCTCGGCCGGCGACCCCTCATAGACGTGGGTGACCACCGCCCCGGACTTTCCACCCTCAGTCTGCGAGGACACCTTGTGCAGTTGGGCCAGCTGCTCATTCAAGGGTTGAAGTTCCACACCCAGCCACACCAGCCTCTTGGCTTCCCGTTCCGAGACAGGCTTCAAAGAAGCATCGACGAACTGGTCGGGGTGAGACGCAAAGGCCTGGGCCTGGGCGCTGGTGAACACGACCGACGTCCCGTACGGTCCGCCGTAGCAATACTCCTCTTCATCCCGGGCCTTGCTGCGGGGGACGAGGGGTACGCCCAGCAAGCGCCCCTCCCGGTCAAAGCAGAAGACGGACGGCTCGCCGAGCCCCATGCGGGGATGGGTGACTCCCCGGCGGCCCTCCTGCCAACCCATGACCCGGTCGTGCTGGAGGTAGACGGTTCTGGTCCCCTGCGCGAAATCCAGGTCGGCGGCCAACACGAACTCGTGCAACATTTCGTTCAAGTCCAACGGCGAGAATTCCAGCGGCTGGGCGCCGGCCGCAGGCGCACGGAGCTTGGCGAGCAGGAGGTCATAGTCCTCCACCGCGCCGGCGAACTCGGCTTCGGCCTGCCCGCCGGCCCCCGTGACCGAGATGGTCTCCAGCCGCGCGAGGGCATCACGGCTCACACTCACGGGGACAAGGAGGAGTTCGGAGGAGACGAGGAGCCCGGGGGCCCAGCGCTCCCGCGCCTCTTCCTCCTCGCCGCCCCAGGGCCCGTACCGGACGATTCGCTGCGGACCGGGGAAGCCGCCCTCCTCTTCCTTCGCCGGAGCCCGAAAACGGAGGGAGACGAGGAATACACCTCCGTCAAGCTTCTTCGTCAGTTCGGCCTCGAGCGTTTTCACGTCGGCACGGCTGAGGGCGTCCTGCGCCAGCGGCGACCCCTTCCAGGAGTCATCCACGGGGAGTTCCGCCTCGGTACTGACGCCCACGGGGACGCCGGCGGCGTTCGTGATGAGGGCGCCGGGGGACGCCCGCCGCTCGGTCCGCCCGGTCTCATCGCGCTCGAGCCCTTCGGGGAGCGGTGTCACGGTCGTGGCCCAGTGCGTCCCGCGGGCGTAGGCATCCACCTGGTAGTACGGTCCGGCCGCCTGGGCATCGAAGTTCAAGGGACGCACCTCTTCGACGGGTGCATCGAGTTTCAGAAACAGCCCGCCACCGTGGAGCAACCAGGCATCCACTTCCGCGCCATGACGTTTGCCGGCCACCTCCACCTCAATGCGGTTGATGAACCGGGGGTGAACGGCAAGATCCTGGATCAGCACCCGGTCTGCCGCCACCAGCATTCCGGAACGCCGCAGCGGCCGCTCCTCGGTGAGGGCCGTGCTGACGGAGTCGACGCCAATGCCACCGAAGAAACTGCCGGAGAAGCCGGACCTCATGAACGAGAAGGCCCCTTCCCCGGGCCCCTTCCCTTCACTGTACTGCGGGTAGATGAAGACCCTGGCGAAACAGGGCGCCACCGCCTGCGCGATGGCGCCCATGTCGGCGTCCTTGCTCTCTCCCGCCATGGCCAGCGGTGACACCAGGGCCACGGCCCAACAGGCAACCACAACCAGAACACGTCGGCTCATCGGCGCCCTCCCCCTTTCTCACCGGCTACTCTTCGTACTTCCAGGAGTAGTCCAGGACCACCACGCGCTGGAGGCCGTTACGGAGTACCTCCACGACGGCCTTCGTCTTCCCCTTCCCCGGCTCAGAGAGTTCCTCGTACACCTTCTTCATCTCGTCGAGAGAACCGATGGCCCGACCGTCTACGGTCAGGAGGATGTCATTGACCCTGAGGCCGCTGGCCCTGGCGTTACCCGGCTCTTTGACACCAGAGACAAAGACGCCGGTCTGGCGGTGGAAGTAGAGGTCGGGGTCGGCGAACCTGTTGATGGTCTTCACCGTCATCTGCCAGCGGGCGCACTCCAGTTCCTCCCCCTCCACCTCACCCTTCATCCGCGGGGTGAGCTCGACGGCGAGCACGCTCCCCGCCCGCTCGACCTTGAGGACGGCCACCTCGCCCTTGGGCAGTCGGGCGAAGGCTTGCCGGATCGCGGGCAGGTCCTCCGCGCTGCGCGCGGTTACGGGCGCCCCGTTGAGTTCCAGGATGCGGTCGCCCACCTGGAACCCCGCTTGCTCTGCGGGCGACCCCGGGTCGCTGCCGGCCACAATCACGCCCCGGTCACCGCCGAAGTACATGTCCCGCTCAAAGTCGTTCAGCGGCTGCAGACGGAGGCCGCTCCAACTCCGCTGGAGCTCCCCGCCGGCGCGCAGTTGAGGCAGAAGTTCCTTGATGAGGTTGGAGGGCAGGGCGAAGCCCAGGTCGCCGGCGAGAAGCGCCGCCGCCGTGTTGATGCCGATGACCTCTCCTTCCACGTTCACCAGGGGGCCGCCGGAGTTCCCGGGACTCAGGGAGGCGTCCGTCTGCAGCCACAACACGTGCTCGCTTCCTCCCGGCAGATACCTCCTGGTGCACATGATGATGCCCAGGGAGACCGACCGGCTCATGCCCCACGGCGCCCCCATGGCCATGACAAAGTCGCCTTCAGACATGGCGTCCGAATTCCCGAGCCTGGCCGCGGGCAAAGCGGGCGTGCCCGCCCCGACGTCGAGTTGGATGAGAGCCAGGTCTGTCTCTTTGTCCTGCCCGATGACGCGGGCGTCCATGGACCGGCCGTCATACAAGAGACAGCGGATGCGCCGCGCTTTCTCCACCACGTGCCAGTTGGTCAGACACTCACCCGCAGGGGAGATGATGACGCCGCTACCGGCCACCTCGTGTGCCTTCTTCTCTCCACCCTCAAACGTCTCCAGCACCGGCTTCACGAACACCACCGACGGAAAGACGGCCTGCTTGGCCCGCACGACGATCTGCTCGAGGTCCGTAGGCGCTGCAGCGGAAGCCCGAGCGGGTGGCACGGCTTGGGTCTCAGGTTGCTCGCTGAGAAGGGAAGAGCACAGGAACGACAGGCAGAGCACGGCCACTGTCCAGGAATGTCTTGCCGCCATCGTCACCCCCTTCGACGCTCATGAGGAGCCGCTCCCCGGCTCCCGCCCACAGGCAGGCAGACCAGGTGAGCAGGAGAACAGTTGAGCAGGAGCAGCAAGAAAAGTCAAGAGGGGAGAGCGCCGGCCCACCGCAGGACTCGTCGCTCACCTGCGGTCACCTGCTCACCCGTTCACCTCCGGGAACAGGAGAATGTCCCCTTTTCCCTCCCTTTGCCCGGGGGCTCCGGCCCTTTTCGGCCAAGCCAAACGAGGCGGGACCCTCCGCGTCTCTTGACCCCGTGCAGCCGTTTGACCCGCCGCGGCGGGCAAGGGTGAGAGCGGCGCGAAGCGGGAAGGGACGAGTCGCTCTCTCCGAACCCGTCGAAGAAGCCTCCGAGTCCCGAACGGCGAGGCCAACCGGCCAGGGCTCACGACTCTGCCTGCCGACTCCGCTTACGGGCTGAACGCGCCGGTGTTCGCAGCGCCTTCCCTGTCTGACTGCGCGCTACCTGCCGACAAGGACCTTCGCCTTCTCACCCTCAACGGCGCCGAGCAGTTGGAGGACGAGCCTGCCGTCGACAAGGGCGGAGACGCAGGGCATGTCCCTGCCGTCCACGGAGACCTTCTCCGGCGCCGGCCCGGTCCAGCTCAGCACCTTGAAGGCCGGAGCCCATCCAGAGCCTTCGCCCTTCTCGTAGGTGAACCCCAGCGGCCCCGGCCCCCGGAGCACGAAGCAGCCCTCCGATTCGTTGAAGCCGTCCCGGTTCAGGTCGCCCGGGTCATCGGTCACGACATCGGCCCCCGAGAGCTTTGCCGGCCTGCGGTACTGGAGGGCGTGAGGCAGCGCCTCGGCCGCTGTCTTCATCCGGGGCGCAAGGGTTGAGCCCGGCGTACCCACCTCAATCATGCAGGCCCAGGTGTTGTCGTAGCCCGGCTCCATGACCACGCCGCCTGAGCCGTAGCCCACGCGGTCCCAGCCGATGGAGCGGCCGTTGTGGCGCATGTGGCGGTCGAAGAGAACCTGCTCCTCCTCGGGGATGGTGAGCATCAGGCTGGTCTCGACCTTCTCACTCGTGGCCAGCACCAACTCCTCCGACTGGCGCGGGGCGGTGTCGAACCTCTCCTGTCGGGGCGTGCTCCAGACAAAGCCGAGGTCCGCCTCGGGCTTCTGGTCGTGCCCGGGGACGAAGAGGTGCGGGCCGTACTCACCGCTCCACTTGAACTCCCGCTCCATCTTTCTCACCCGCACCTGGATGACAATCCGGCCCGACGGGTAGAAGGTGTACGTCGCCTCCACGGGCATGTTCTTGTCCACAAAGTGGTTCCAGAAGGTGAAGACCGACTTCGCCCGGACACGGACCCGCGCGGCGCTCTGCTCCACCACCTCCAGGTCCCCCTCCGCGTGGAGCGTCTGGTGCCCCATCGAGGGCCAGTCCCGGCAGCCGTAGGAGCCCTGCTCCCCCGACTTGTAGTCGCCCTGGGAGGGGTCGGGGTCCTTCCTGGCGGCCCCGTGCCAGCCGATCTCGAAGAGCCCGCGGTCCGCGCCCGCGAGGTTCACCTTCGCCTCCGGGTCAGCGGCGAGGTCGTAGAACTCCATGATCCCACCGCCCGAGGCCTGCCACACCGCCGCCCGAAAGACACCCGGTGAGGTGACGATCACCTTTCGTTGGCCCGGCTCTCCTCCTGTGTCCTGCACCTGAAGGCCCGGAGAATCCGCGGCCACAGGTGATAGCCAGAGCACCATGAACAGGAGCACGCCCCAGCCGCCAGTCAGCTTCATCGCTTTCCCCTTCGCCCGCGCCCACTTCGTTGGCGCCCGGCTTCGCCCTGCGTAGCGAAGCCCGGTTTCCGCCCCTCCTCCTGCTCGGCCAGCCGGAGGCTGGCCCTGCTACCTCAGCAGGGCGGCGATGGCCGCGGCGACCCGCTTCCTATCCTCGTCGAAGTTCCCGGCGCGGTCCCGGTCGGTCCCGGCCTTGAGGTCCATCATCTCGTCGAAGAGTTTCTGGGCCTCGCCGGCAGCCGGGTGACCAGCCTTCTCCTTGAGGAGCCGTTCGAGCGTGGAGAGATAGCGGTAGTCGTTCATGCCGGCGATGAGCGGGCCGGCGAAGGGGCAGGCCGCCAC
>Ga0315282_10013154_pt1 | contig 12518 bp, 13 predicted proteins | sample YL17G07_20_MG_FD_203693 | JGI IMG/M metagenome (GOLD analysis project Ga0315282, IMG submission 203693) | Sediment microbial communities from Yellowstone Lake, YNP, Wyoming, USA - YL17G07_20 | ecosystem: Environmental > Aquatic > Freshwater > Lake > Sediment | place: USA: Wyoming | collected... | reverse complement strand
TGATGATGTACACGAAGGAGAAGGTGTTCGAGTTCCCTGTTCAGGAGCAGCTCTTCAGACAATGGATTGATGAAGGCCGGGTTCGAGAGATCTCAAGCGACGAGGCACTTGCGCACGCACTCTAAAAACCGATCTATGATTAATTTCCCAGCGGTGCTGTAAAAGCTTGAACGATGTCAAAAAATTCGAATGTGTAATTTATCAGCATGACAATAAACAAATACTTAAAAATAATGCAAAAACAGTGGATTTGCAACTCTTTTTAGATAAAATTAAATATCGGCTTCTGATTCGATTTTATTGGGAAAGAAAATGAAAGGAAGGAACGTGTGGTTTGGAATAGTAGCAACGGCAATATTACTAGCAATACCACTAACAGTCACCGCAGAAACTTCTCGATATTACTATGATGCAACACTCCTGTTGATATCCAGAGGATATTCTATCATTGACATCAATGGCTCTCACGAGGTAAAATCTGGACAGGGACATGACGACAAAATAACACTCTACGGGCATCGTCTCGGGTTCCATCTCTTTGTGGTCGAGACCTCTTCACAGAAAATTCATGAAAGATGTATTTATTCGAAAGTGGAACTTTTTAACTACGATGGGTGGATGTTTGGGCAGAATCAATTCACCCTTCTTAATAAGACTCCTTTGAAATTATATGGACACTGTGAAAAAGTAAAAATCACTGTCTATCGAGAGTAAAATTGGATATTGATACGAAGATACTTGCTGGATGTATAGACGCAGTTGCAATCCTCATTCTTGTATCATATACTAATGCGGTTGGTGTCGTCTTCCTCTTTGATTGGTTGTAAAGGTAGAGCACGCCCTGTCGTGCCTCTTCGATGCTGAGATAAAAATCGAAGAAAAAACCTTTAATGCATTTCTTTACTTTCGTTCCGATGTCCCGTCACGCGCCAGCCGCTGGTCAACGATCAGCCGTTTCCGCTTCAGGGCGAACTGAATCTCATTATCAATGTTTCTCGTGTCAATGCTGACCCAGTGAATAGAATCATGCTCCATAAGCTCATGCAACGGGAACCGCCCGTCCCACGGCTCCCAGGATTTCTGCAACGTCATACTGCTCACCGTGCGCATGTTGCTTGCGCCCACCTTCCCCATGGCATCCGCAAACGGGATCAACCGGTGATTCGGGATCGCGACGCCGACCGTCTGCAAGAACCTTCCGATTGGTTTCACGATCCGTGGAATCTCCATGATGTCGGCCACAGGTTTCACACGAATAACCCGAAACAACGGGGACGGGTCGAAATTCATGGTACTCTGATCATAGATCACGAGCCACTGATGGTCCTTGGAAGGAAAGATCTTGACGGGCTCACCCATCATCTCCTTCGTAAGATACTGATAATACCCATCTAACACCTGAATTTTCCCCGAGTTCGTCCCCTTGGGAAGTGCACGGGTCGTCGTCTCCATCTCCTCCGCAAGCATCCGAGCGAAATCCAGCGGCGACACCTCACTGCCTGTCTCGACGAAAATCTCCTGCGGGGAGAAGCAGCCTTGCTGGTCCCACGCGCACACATCAAGGGACGCAAGTTCCGCGATCCCCCGAGCCTGGGTGTCCAAATACTCTTTCGCAATCGTGATGAAACTGAACTTATGCCAATGACCAGCGAGAGGAACCTGGTGTTTCTCCGAAAGCTCCATGAGGCTCTTACGCGTGAGTTCCCCCCCAGTCGCCCGCACGATGTCTGAGTGACAGAACAGAAACTCCTGGAGATGCTTCTGGTCGCTCCCAAACGGAAGGACCGCGATGGAATACGCGAACCTGGGGTCCACGTCCTCGATTGATTTTGCGTACAAGGCGCCGAACACCGGCTCCTCGGTGGGGACCTTGATCCAGGTCGCCGCATCAACAAGCTTATCCATGATCATCTCGAAAGCCGCGATACCAAGGATGTTGCCCGCGCAGACATGCCCGATAATCTCCGGTTGGAACTTCGAATGAATAATATTCGGGATACCGTATGCCTTCACCAGGCCGTCGCCGAGTTTTGAGAACTCACGGTACTCATGGGGGTGCAGCTTCCCGAACAAGGGGAGATTCTCCTTTTTCATGGTGCTTAAAAAATAATCGAATCCCCAGAACTCAAGCATCTCGACGGAAAACCCGGTCACGGTCGGCAGAACCTCGAGCGCCAGTTTCCTGCCCTTGTACTCCGGGTCCATCCACAGGTTCGTCACCCGTCCGATCGTGTCAAGGATATCAGGGATGTCGAGAGTAAGGAGGTACTCCCGCCTGGTTTTTTTGATATCGTCAAGCAGCTTCCCCAGCACCTGGATCGTGAGCACCGGTTTTTTCAGCTCGATCTCATTCCCGATGTCTTCATAGGTGAATTCCAGCGTCTCATCAATACCAAGGTCCGGATTCCAAAAGTAGCAGTCGATGGTTCTCGTCACGGTTCTACCCTTCAAAATCAGCCGGGATCTTCCGGGCGGTGTTCACAAGCTCCTGGGCGGCCTTCACCTGGTCAAGGATGATCTTCGAATCACCGTCGATGGTAAACATACCCCGGATGAGTCCGCGGAGCGGATCAAGCTCACCGGTGATGACTTTCTTCCAGTTGGAATACGGTCCTTTGAAGACGAACGCGGCCTTTTCGTTGTGCTTCGCAAGACGCGCTTCCCTGCATATCCCATGCCAGAGGTCAGCGTAATACACGATCTCTTTTTTCAATCCTTCATCAGGGGTGATCACGAACAAAAAGTCCCCCTCCCAGTCTTTTGCTGCCTCCTTATAGGCTTCGTTTTTATTCAGTGCTTCTTTGAACAGGGTAATCCATTCCTCGGACGGAAACCGCACCACGTGATTACTCCTCCTGTTTCATCAATTCTTGCATCACTGCAGCACACCCCCGTCCCTCGACCCCGGGGACACGGGTCACTTCGACGTCAAGCACCGGCCCTTTTCGACCGCAGACCGGGCAGTGCTCAAGGAGTTTCACCCGATCACCGGTCACGATGAACCCTGGGTACATCTCCGCGAGCGGGTCGATGAACGCGAAACGCCCGAACTTGCCGTACGCCACTGGATTGAGCTCCTCGTCGAGTACGAACGGGACGATCAGGGGTGGGATATGTTTGTAATGACCCTCACAACTGAGGAACACGGAACTGCATTCTGACATCGCGTACACATCATGGTACTGCTCCTCTGGGATTCCCAGAACATCCTGGACTTTCTTCCGGAAGATCTCCTCAGAAGCGCGTTTTTCTTCATCGGCTTTCCAGCCACCACCGGTGAGTACCTGGCTGGTCTTGAGACTGACGTAGTGCCCTTCTTTTTTCATTCGTTCGAGGATGCGATCAAGCCAGAACGGAGGGCCGCCAATGATGACTTTCCTCCCGTCCTTTTCCGCCTGCCTCAGCAGATGAATGACTTTCCCGTCTGATGATTTCTGCACCATGGGACTGATCGCCGCCATAGCTTTCGCTTTGATCTTTTCCGTGATGCCGATGGTGTCAGCCCGCTGCATACGCAAGAACTGTGTCGTGATCTTCATGTCGAGGGCGACATGGATATGTTCCGGTTTGTAGAGGTCGTAGGCGATGCCGAACAGACTCGCGATCGTCAGGTTCGTTTGCCGTGGATCAGGGATCAATAAAATCACGGGGTCATCCGGATCATAGTTCATGAGCTCAATCACGGTTTTCATCAAACTATATTTCAGGCGGTTCCACGAGCGAGGATCGCGTGGGATGAAGCTGAAACGACCGCTGGTCCCACTCGTGAACATGATGTTCACCCCATGTTTGTTGAACTCGTCAATGATCTCATCATGCGTTGGCGTGTCGGTCTTGAACGCTGGTTTCGGCAGCATCCCAGTGGAGATCATCTCCAGCCAGGTCAGAAACCCTTTTCCTTCCGGGTAATCCTTGAAAAATGTATCAGGTAGCAATGGTATTTTCCTAAAATCATCCTGCGATGTGATCATGTCAGGCGAGATATTTTCCACGAGGCATAACCGGTGGTAGAGGCGGTTGTTGGTATAGTGATGCTCGAAACTGTATTTCACGGCCTCAACGCGAGCGTCCTGCGCATTGTTATAATCATTAAAAAAATTCTCAAGGGTGAAGAGCGCGTGATCCACTGGTGTCCATTCATTCTGAGGGGGGATTATTTTCTGTAAGCAGGGAAGCGTATCTGAAGGTTTTTGTTGTTTCGTCATTCTCTCGCCGATGCCATGGTTCTCAGTATTCCGTCTGGATCTTTTTTATGCATGCGTTGAAGGTATCGATCGGTTTGGTGATGGTGAATGCCTTCATTTTGTTCCCGGTCATCTTCACCCGGTTTTTAAGGAGCGCCATGGCGGAGCTCATTTCTCCTTTGCTGATTTGTGCGAAGGTGGTATAGTCTCCCGCAACGGTGAATTCCACTTCCTTCTGTTTTATTGACTCGTCGGTACCCGTCAGCAATTCATCCAAGTGTCCATTGACGAACTTGATGTAGAAATAAACGGTTTTGTTGTCCGGTGGAACATTTTGAACGATGTTCAGTAGCGACGCGTTCATGTTTTTGAGATCCTTTTTCGGATCGAGTTCATCTAAGACGATTTTTTTTGCTTGTTGTGCCCATTCTTCTGAAAGGTATTTCACCATGTTTCTTCTCCTCCAAAGACGCTTTCAACAAGGTCATCGACCAGCATGAGCTCCTCTTCCGACAGTCCCTCCGGGAACGGGTAGAGGATATGCTCCTTTCTGCGAAGACCTTTATTACAGATAAACTCAAGGGGGGTCACCCCAGGGATCGCGAGCTGACGTTTCCAGGAGTCGACGATGGCCTGGTTCACGCGTTTCCGCGCATCCGGATCGGTATGGTCATAGTAGTAATCGTATTCAAGGTGCGCGAGCTTCCCATGCTCGAGGTAACTGAGGAACCCGAAGGCGCCGTCGATGTGGTATTCCTGCGCTGATTTTTCAAGTTCACGGCAGACCTTCAGAATGGTTTCCTTGTCCCCAGGCATGTATCCCCCTCGGTACATCCACATGTGTTTTCGTTCCATGCGGCAGGGGAGAATGCGGAAGGTGTGCAGCCAGATCGAGTCGGTTATCTCTGGTCGGGAGTAGACTTTTTCGAAGAAGTCTCTGAGGTCCTCGTCGAACACCTGTGCAAGCTCACGTGGTGACGCGGCAAGCCCTTTTTCAAGGTGTTTGCGCAGCGGTCCACCGAAGATCGCTTTGAGCGGGTTTTTTTCCTCCGCGATCATTTTGAGAAGGCTGCTGTCCTTCATGGAGGCAAGTTTCGCTGACCCGAGGATCAGGCTTCTCACCATTGTTCTATCGAAGGTCACCTCTGCGATTTCCTCGATGATTTTCTTGTCGTATTTGGTGCAGATGACGTCAACGATGTAGTTCAGCTTCAGGTATTTTTTTGCGACATGGTCGAAGTCCCTGGCGACCTCATGGGTGGGGCAGATGAACTCAGAGAGGTATTTTCTTGAGATGATGGCGAGGGACAGCCCGATGTTTCGTTTTGCAAGGTCTTCTGCCATGTCTATGGCGTCCTCAAGATTTGAGTAGGGGATGAATATGTTTTCCTCGTCATCGAACACCGGGTGGAGTTTGACGGTAAGGGAACTGACGATCACGTTAGGGATCAGGGAGAGGCTGAGCAGTCCGCGCTCGGTAGCGTACGGGTTCGGTATCTCCTGGTCGCTGAGATGCGTGACGTTCCCTTCTTGGTCTATTTTTTCCGCGTCGATGAAGTTATCCGACGACCATCCATAGGTGTTGCTCCAGGTGGTGATGATCCCGAGGTTCTGGGCGTTTGCGCACACGTGGGATTCTGCTTCTGCGACGTTCGCGCGTAGCTTGTGCGCTGCCGCTGCTTTTTGGAGTTCAAAGGAGGTGACCCCGGGTCCTATGGTTGCGGTGAGGGTTTTCGGGTCAATCTGAATGTCTTTCATCCGCCAGAGGTCAATGATGATTCCCTTTTCTATGGACACCGCGTCCGCAAGTAGCGTGTTCATGGTCACACTGAAGAAGGTTCCGTTGCCTCGGGGGAGGTACGGGATTTTGTAGGTGTTGGCAAGTTTTACGATTGCGACGATCTCGTCGGTTGTCCGCGGCATCACGATGTAGAACGCGGCGTTGTTTTTCTGTCTGAGGATCGAGCGTGTATAGGAAACGATGATGTTGGGGTCGTTGGTCGCCCATTCCTTTCCGACGATCGCACGCAGGTCCTTAAGGATCTGATCTTCCGGGGCATGCTGCAGATCACCTGGTTTGAGGGTAGTCGCATAATCCTTTAATGCCTGGGCAACTTTCATTGGTCGAAGTTGCGTGATGAAGTTGCATTGTCGGTCGCAGATACCACAAAGAGTACAGGTCTTGACGATGTCAAGGAGTGTTTCCGTGGGTTGAACGTTGTGTTCAGCGAGCGCCCGCGCAAGCTCCACCCGTCCCTCTGGCCAGTACGCGAGGAACCCGTGTTTTTTACCGGCCGGGCACACGCCGGTTTCAAGATAGTCAATCCTGCACATTCCGCAATGCGCTTCTTTTTTCGCTGCTTCTAATACGTCTGATAATTTCATAGTATTCCTCAACAGTCTTTGGTGATTCGATTTTGATAACAGGCACTCCTCTTAAAGGTTTGCTCTGGAGTGGCAATGGATTTTACCTTGGGTTTTTTTGTGTTTTCATGCCAAAGATGAATGGTCTTTACAAGGTTGATAATAACGTTTAATACTAAAACGGTTCAAAAAAGGGAGGAATTATTCCACTAGTCAGTATTTTCCATATCCTAGGAAACCTTCTGATTTAGTCCCACTAAAATAGCCGAGCTGAGGTAGCTTTTTTCACTGCCATCCTCGTTGAGCCAGATCTTTATCCCACTGAATTTGATTATTCCTCAGATATCCACGAGCATATCTGCTCAGGTAGTACCGTCATTATCTGGATACACGTACTGCAATACCGTGACCCAAACGGTATCTGAAGCAGTGTGACCTTGTGCATCGGTGACCGTAAGGGTCGCCCAATAATTCCCAGTGGATAAGAACACCATGGTAGGGTCGCACTCCGTGGACACGTACTCGCTGTTGACTCTGGCTCGATGCACGAAAAAAAGCAAGTAAATAATTGGATAAACAAATGGGCACAGGAAGAAAAGCAAAAGGGATACGCGTGTCTCATGATATTTTGATTGAGGGATGATGGGCGCCGTCGTCGGGCCGAACTCCCACTGGTAAGAAACGATTCGCGTGTCATTTTTTGGATTTCCATAAAAATGAACGGCAAGCGGCGGATATCCCTCGAGAGGACCAGCCTTGATCTGCGCCGTGAGCGGCTCCGATGTCTCATTCGTGCTACCCATGCTCTCCTGGGAATTGTTTGTGGTGATTGCGGTGGATGCTAGTTCCATTATCGATGCAGTGTAGAACACAGGAGTGATCGCGAGGTCGAAGTCATTCCCCCGATCCACCATGCGTTTTAACGGCCTGATTTCTCCCACACGGACAGAGACCCTGACGGTAAACGCTTTGTTCACCCATGTGTAATCATCATAGGACTCCCTCAGCTGGGATGCAGCCTCGGAGCGGTCCCGTGAACGCAGTGTCAATGGTTCGAGACGTTCGGTCTTCAGGGGAATCGTGATCTCAACAGACCCGTGTTTTGTCTTCGGAGCGCTTTTCGCGAAATCGCGTACCGTCGTTCCATCCGGGCTTGTGATCTGAAGGGTGAGTGTATCAAGTCCGCATCGGTTCAAGACCGTTGCTTTGTCGTCAGTCCAGTTGAGTGTAAATCGTATTTCTTTCAGGTTCGGTGATCCAAAGGAAACGGTATTGACATAATCGGAATCCGTGCTGGCAAATCCTGACATGTGTGATGTTGTCCTAGAGGTCGTTTGCCACGTAACATCATACGAATGCGTCTCGCTCTGTGAGTCGTCAGGTGTCCGCATATTCTTTTGAGGGCTATACAGCAAATAACCAATTCCTGTCCCCAAAAGCAGGAACGTAGAGACTAGGCTAATGAATATGTGACGTTTCCTCATATTCCCCCAATAAAAAATACTATAACAAAACGTATATAAAAACATTATGTTATTATTGTCGGAGACCGTCAACTTAACGCACCTCCGAAAAAGTTCGTAAACCCAGCAAATGCCTCCGCCCATCGTTCTACACTCTGTTCACTCGCCGTCTCGGGGAAGGTCTCCCAGAACCGTCGAATCCTCCAGTCCACCTGAGAGAAAAAACGCTCCACCGCAGACCGTGGACCAAACTGTACCACATTATATCTGAATCCGTATCGTTGGAGCGCCCAAGGATACCAATCCCCGCCGTCGATAAACACATGGGGCAGTTTACCAGCACATTTTCTCACAACTCTCCTGAGAAGACGCAGGGTATCCAGGGAACATCTCCACCGTGTCACCATCACCGCGATGACTTCCTCATTGCCCACATCAACGACCGTCCAGAGATACACCTTTTTCCCGTTGATGTCGATCTCCTTCTCATCAATCGCAATCCGCTTCCTCTCCCTTACAGGAACATGTTCAAACAGATCTCTTCCCTTCTGATACCACTCTCGGATCGCCTCATGGCTGACCCCGACAATCTCTCCTGCTTTTCGATAGCTCAATCCAGCCCTGTAGAGCACCATCCCTAAGGCTCGTTTCTCATTCTTCTTTCTTTTTCTGCAAAAAATTCTTCTACTTTCTAACCATTCTACTACTTGCTTAAGCAAGCAATCCCCTCCTGTTAGATCCTCTAATATCCTCTAGTAGGAGGGGAGTTTAAAATTTTATCGGAGAAGTTTTATGTTGACAGTCTCTTATTGTCGCAAAATAAAGGCAATAGGACGATGATACCGTTCATTGCCATGCCACGTTCCCGGTGGATGTATTGTTCTGTTTCCTTTGTCGTTCCTACACTTTCATACCCAAACCTTGTATTTCGTTATCAATCCCAGGAGATGCTCTCCTTTTCCTGCGAAAGCAAAGACGAGAAAAAAAGATAAAGAAACCGTCTCCTTTCACCTCATGGCTCACGTGTTCCATGGAGACTATAGACAATTGGATGACGAGGAACGACACAGAATCCTCCCCGCCAGGCGTCTCTTGCAGCAGATGAAAATCAAGGAAGGAGATTGCGATTGATCTCTCCGACCGCATGCTGGATGAGTTACGCAGACGAGCAGGAAAACGAAAAAACCTGATGATTCATCACGCGAGCGACCTCGGGGCGTTTACCGCGGATGTCATTCTCCTCATCACCGTTCTTCATGAGGTTGAAGACCCTCAGAAGTTCCTTGGGTCTTGTTTTACCCATCTGAACCCGGGCGGGCGGATATTCGTCATCGACTGGCAAAAGAAGGAAACGCCGCGAGGTCCGCCGGTGGCCGAAAGAATCGCAAAAGCAGAATTGCTTTTGATGACACGCCGTCCCCATCGAGAACACCATATTCATGATTACTTCTATTTTATTGAATTTTGGTGAGGCATGATTCAGAGAAAACATCTGTCGATGCAAAAGGTCTTTGTATCTCGTTGGATATCCCGTGGCCGTGGAAAAAGATTTAGCGGAAGAGGTCAAAGAGTTAACCAAGCGTATCAGCGAGCTCGAAAAAATGCTCTCAGTACTGTTAAAACCGCTCAGCGATGTCCAGAAAACGACACAAAATTATATGAAACTCGCAGGCCTTCTCCTTGACCATGGCGGTCTCACCCCTGAGGTTATCCTCCCTGAGGTAAAAGATCCTATATCGAAGGATATTGTTCGGGTGCTTCTCGAACGACCCGAGCAGAACATCTCCCAGATCACTGATCTTGTGAAAAGCAAACGAGGGACCGCATCGCGTCGGATCATCCGAGAGAAACTTAACGACCTTGAAACAAAGCATATCATCCAGAAACGACAGCACGGCTCCCGGTACGTCTACAGTCTTACTCCTGACGTGATCAAAAAATGGACACAACTTCTCGGTTTCATTAAATAGTATGTTCACCGTAGAGGTGGCCAATAAAAAAAATTTGGAGGTCTAAGAAAATGAACAACCATGAAGGAATGCCTGACCCTGAGAAAATAAAGGAAATACTGGACGTCGTCTCTGAGAAAATACCTGGGCTGCTGAGGCAACTCAGCGAACTGCTGTACAGCCCAAGGAGCGCGAAGCAATACGCGGAGGCTGCAGCAACATTCTACAAGGAATTGAAGGGTGCGGGGATGACCGATCAACAGGCGTTTGAGCTGACACGACAGTACATGTCGACGCTGAACCTTGGCAACATCATGGGACGATTTCGGCAACAAGGCCAAGAATGAACCAAGTTCATTCAAGAAAGGAACGATGACTGAACATATAGCTGAACCGGGAAACCCCCTCAGGATTCTCGGGTTCCTCATCCCGCTACTCCCGTCATTAATACTGCGATTTGGCGGCGAGTTCATCCGCTTCAAATCCAATGCACAGAAAGGAGGCCGCGTCTTCCAGGACGAGCTTCTGCGACAGGGACTTGATGAAACGACCGCTACGCGACTCACCGCGATGTACCTAGAGGGAAGCGACCCATTCAAGCTACTTCGATTCCTGCACTAACCTTTTTTAACTACTTTTTTTTCTTATTAATCACACTCTCATCCGATGCTATTGTACAGGCACTGATGAGACGAAGGGTGTAATGTTTATATACATCTCCTCTCATAAGTTATCCCTGGGGAATGATATGAAGCTACATCACAAGAAACGCAAGATGAAACATGGAGGCGTGCTGGTTGTATGCGTTATTTTCCTTTTCTCCTTCGCCTTTTCATCGGCGTACACCATCTATACGACCCTTTCAGGGAGAGAACACATCGATGGTGCTGCGTCTGCTGTCGGTGTTTCTCGTGATATCGTACTCATTTCTAAATCAGCAGGGCTTGAAACACCGTCAAAGGAAGGAGGAAAAACAGAGATGGAACTCGCCGATATAAATAACGACGGGAACCCTGATATTATCTCGGTCGGTGATCATGGTTCTCCGTATGTGAATAGCCAGGAGCATGGGATCATGGTCTGGCTTGGTGACGGTGCGGGGACCTGGGTTGTGCATCAGAATGGGGAGTTCGGGTACGGAGGCGTTGCTGCTGGTGACATTAACAACGATGGTTTCCTTGATGTCGCCTGGGGGATTCATCATGATTACAGCGGGGTTCCGGGTTTTGGTGATACCTTAATTGGCGCTGCCCTTGGTGACGGGACCGGGATTAATTGGATTCCCTGGGCAACTGGACTTGCTACAGGTGGTGAATCGTGGGGTATGTTTGCCACTGATTTCGCTGATTTTGATTGTAACGGGTTGCTGGACATCGCGTCTCAATCGTTCGGCTGTTGCAATGGCGTGCATGTGTATAAGTACCATGGTGATGGGAACTGGAGTCATGTCTGGGGCCTGAGCGGTGGGAACGCGGAGTATAACCTTGAGACCGGTGACGCGAACGCCGACGGGTATCCCGATATTTTCTCCTCCCACGATGGGACCTACGTGTTTCTTGGGAATGGCTCGTTCGGGTTCACCCTGAGTCAGAACGGTCTTCCCGGGGGGACGTACAATGGGATAGACTGCGGGGATGCGAACAACGATGGCTGCGACGATATCGTGTTTGGGTTAGGCTCCGCTGGCATCCGTTGCTCTACATACGAGAAGAACAGCAATAGCTGGGTGTCTACTTCGACGGGCCTGCCAACGTCAGGGTATTATTACACCCAGTTCGGGGACATCAACGGTGATGGATTCCTCGATATCGTCGGGTATCTCGGCCCGCAAGGCTACGTGTACCTTGGTGATGGGACCGGGAATTGGGTGCTGAGCGGATCATGGACGATGCCGTCTCCTGGAGATTATTCATCCTTGCTCGTTGACGGTGATATCGATCACGACGGGAGGGAGGATATCGTTAGTCAAGCAACGCAGACCTCCAACCAGCTGCGGGTGTACTCCCCATGGCTTGAGCCAACGGAGCTGACCGCCCGGGTGACCATGCCGCACGGAGGAGAAACATATCGGGCTGGGTCCATCAGAAATATCAAATGGCTCGCGGGCATCCCGCCGTCCCAGGGCCCTGCCACGGTCAAGATACAGCTGTCGGTTCACGGCGAGTCAGGCCCCTGGATGACGATTGACCAGGGGCTGCCGAACAACGGGTGTTACCAGTGGCTCGTGGATGCAAGCGGCTCCGAGCATTGCCGGGTGAAGGTCATCGTGTCCGCCGGGTCTTCGAGCGTCTCTGCTATCTCCTCCTCCGATTTCACGGTTCTCGGGTATTCTGCTGATGCCCACGGGCCGTACCACGGGCTCCCTGGTCAACCTGTGATCTTCACCGGCTCCGCTGAAAATGGGACGCCGCCGTACACGTTCCACTGGGATTTTGGCGACGGCGCGTCATCCAACGAACAGAACCCTACCCACACGTACGCTGCTGCGGGGAACTACACCGTTGAGCTGACCGTGACAGATGCAAGTAACATGGTCGCTCGTGATTCAACCTGGGCCT
>Ga0315282_10013153_pt1 | contig 12518 bp, 11 predicted proteins | sample YL17G07_20_MG_FD_203693 | JGI IMG/M metagenome (GOLD analysis project Ga0315282, IMG submission 203693) | Sediment microbial communities from Yellowstone Lake, YNP, Wyoming, USA - YL17G07_20 | ecosystem: Environmental > Aquatic > Freshwater > Lake > Sediment | place: USA: Wyoming | collected... | reverse complement strand
TACCTCTCTGCAGAATAGAATAAACCGATACCTAAGAGTATTATCTTCTACCCAACCGAAAATTGGCTGCGGGACAGCCAATCCAAATACTTGTCACATCAAAAAGTTCGATTTCTCAGACAAGCTCCCTTGATTTTTTTAAAAAGATTGTCCGATGTGTTTGATGATGAAATCACACGTCTTTCTGAGGAGTACGGGAATCGAAAAACCGCTGAAGAATTAGTAGAGGAGGATCACTCTCTTGTCTGGTTCTATGTTCCAAAGCATGCACGATGGACTGAAATACTAAAGCAGAGTTCGAAACAAGGAGAATTTCTAACTGATGCGGTACGAGCGATTGCACGAGAAAATCCAAAATTACAGGGTGTTATTGATATAAAAGATTTCAATGAAACGGCCTCTGGTCAGCGAGTGGTGAGTGACGAGCGGTTAAAGACACTCATTGATGTGTTGAATAAGTATCGACTTGGTTTAAAAGATGTTGAACCAGATATTCTCGGACGAGCGTATGAATATTTGCTGAGAAAGTTTGCAGAAGGTTCGGGTCAGAGCGCAGGGGAGTTTTATACACCGAAAGAAGTAGCAATTTTGATGTCATATCTAGTTGACCCACGGGAAGGGGAAGAGGTATATGATCCTTGCCTTGGTTCTGGTGGACTATTGATTAAAGCGTATTTGCGTTTTAAGGAGAAGTTTGGTGTTGATACGAAGATTAAACCATTAGGGTTTTTTGGTCAGGAGCGGCTGCATAATACGTATGCGATGGCGAAGATGAACATGTTTATTCATCGGATGGAGACGAATGTTGCTTTGGGGGATACGATGAATCGGCCTGCGTTTCTGACGAAGGATGGTGGTCTTCGGAGTTTTGATATTGTGGTGGCGAATCCGATGTGGAATCAGGATTTTCCTCAGAGCATATATGAGAATGATCCGTATACTCGATTTGGGTTTGGATATCCTCCGTCGAGTACTGCTGATTGGGGATGGATTCAGCACATGTTCAAATCATTGAACAAGAAGGGAAGAATGGCAGTGGTTCTTGATACCGGTGCGGTGTCTCGTGGTTCAGGGAATCAAGGGAGCAATCGTGAGCGGGATATCAGAAAGAAGTTTGTAGAACAGGATCTCGTAGAGATGGTTATGTTGCTCCCTGAAAATTTGTTTTATAATACGACGGCACCAGGGATTATCCTTCTGGTGAATACGCAGAAGAAACACCATGGCCAGATATTGTTGATTAATGCATCAAAGTTGTTTGAGAAAGGAAGGCCAAAGAATTTCTTGCCTGACCAGACTATAACAAAGGTTTCAGAGGTGTATCTCCAATGGAGAGAGGATGAGGGTATCAGTAAGATCGTTACGACGGAAGAGATTGCGAAGAATGATTATAATCTGAGCCCGTCTCGGTATGTTGCGCAGAATGGCGGGGATGAAACGTTGCCATTGGAGGAAGCAGTCGTGTTGGTTCGTGAGGCTGAAGAGGAACGAAGACAGGCTGATGAACAGCTTACGAAAGTGCTTACGCAGTTGGGGTTTGAATAAGTATGGATGTGAAGAAATTTTTTGGAAAGGATTATCAAGAGCTTGAAAACGCATATGGGTTTACCCAATATATTGAGTTGAAAGATCGGTTGATGATAGGATTCGATCAGGATCATAGGCGTGTTGTTGATGCTTTTCTCTGTTTTGTTCATGGGAAGAAGCTCACAGTGATGAAAACGGAGAACGATGTGCTGAAGGATATTGTGGATGTTTCATCGGTTGATATTCGTAAGCAGTTGCTTGCTCTTGAGAAGGATGAAGGGTTGTTTTATGATGAGGATTTGGAGATTAGTTATGCGTTCGTGACGAGGAAATGTTTTGCATACGTTTTACCTAGTATGTTGATGGTGTCTGCAAATGAGGAAAACATTCAGCAACTGGTGAAGTTTCTTGATCATTTTTCTCTTCAGTATATAGGACCTGAGGAGCGACCTGATCTTTATATGAAGGAGGCGACGAATTGTTTGCAGATAAAAATCGTTCTTGATGGGGTTGAACCGGAGATTTGGCGGCGGTTTGTGGTTGAGGATTATCTGAGTTTTCATGATTTGCACAAGGTCATCCAACGGGTGATGGGATGGACTGATTATCATGCGTATATGTTTACGGTGGGCCGGACACTGATTGAGGGTGTTGGCGGCGATATGGGGTTTGCGGTTGATACGATGTGGCGGTCGTTTAAGTTTGGCAATAAGAAGGCGCTACCTGCGGCAAAGACGAAGGTGTGGGAGATGCTGGACAAGGAAGGTATGACGTTTAGCTACGTGTATGATCTGGGTGATATGTGGCAGCATTCTGTTGTGGTTGAGAAGATTATGCCTTTCGAGGAGCGGGATTATCCTGTTATATTGGATGGTGCGCGTGCGTGTCCCCCTGAGGATTGCGGTGGTGTCCATGGGTATAGGGAGTTGCTTGAGATTCAGAAAGACAAGTCACATCCCTTGTACCAAGAACGGATTATGCGGTGGCTTGGTAGACCGTTTGACCCTGAGTATTTTGATCCAGCTGGGAGGAAGGCTGCGTTTCAAGAGAAAAAGCAGCTTGCTGATGAGCGCATCAAGATGCGGAAACTCGGACGAAATGAACCGTGTTACTGTGGTTCTGGGAAGAAGTATAAGAAATGTTGTCTGGAGCAGGATCGAAAGGAGATCGGTCAGGAACGGAAGATACCTATAGAGGTTTGATGAGTGGATATGGGAATGCAAACAACAACAAAGAATACTGAATCGTATAAGGAAACCGAGTTAGGGTGGTTGCCAGAGAGTTGGGACGTTGTAAAATTTGAAGATATCGGAAAGTTTCAATACGGTTATACTGAAACTTCCTCCACGAAGAAAATTGGTCCTAAATTTCTTCGAATAACAGATATTGATCTTAATTCTAGCAGAATTTTTTGGGAGACAGTTCCCTACTGCAAAATAATAAAAGAAGAATTTCCAAAATACGAATTAGGAAACGGAGATATTTTAATCGCAAGAATTGGAGCAACAACCGGAAAAACTTGTATCATAAGAAATAATCCTCCTGAAAGCGTATTTGCCTCATATCTCATAAGATTTAGTTGCGATAAGCAGAAAATCTTATCTGATTACTGCTATTTTTTTATGACTGGCAAGTTATATTGGGAACAAATTAATGCTAACAAAGAAGGAAAACTCAAAAAAGGTGTTAGTTCAAGTCAGCTTAAAAAATTCAAAATTACCCTTCCTCCAATTCCTGAACAACAAAAAATCGCACATGTTCTCTCAACTATCCAAACGGCACAAGAAAAAATCGAAGCAGTTATAACAGCACATAAGGAATTGAAAAAAGCGATGATGAAACATCTTTTCACGTATGGACCAGTGAGTTTGGAAGAAGCGAAGAATGTGAAGGTAAAAGAAACTGAAATTGGATTGGTACCAGAAGAATGGGATGTTGTGAAGTTGGGGGACATTGCCAATTTTAAAAATGGAATTAATTTTAACAGAGAACAAAAAGGAAATATTGGTATCTTGACAATTGATGTGTTGAATATGTATGGTGGCCTTTATGTTAATCTTAACAATTTGTACAGAATAAACAAGAATGTAGGGGACGATTATTTACTCGATGAAGGAGATATTCTTTTTGTTCGTTCATCTTTAAAACAAGAAGGTGTTGGTTGGACAAGTTTATTTAAGGAAATAGATGAGCCCGTCACTTATTGTGGTTTTATAATTCGAGCGAGACTCAAAAGAAAAGACAGCTCTCCAGAGTTTTTTACAAATTTCTTGAGAACAGAAATTGCTAGAAAAAATTTAATAGCTAGTTCTGGAAAAGTTGCTATTACAAATATAAATCAAGGAATGCTTGGAAGAATTTTAATTCCTGTTCCATCTTTTTCAATTCAACAACAAATCTCCTCTATTCTTTCTACTGTTGACCAAAAGATCGAGATCGAAAAAATTAAAAAGAACTCACTCGACGAACTGTTTAAATCTATGCTCCACAATCTTATGACCGCAAAAATAAGAGTAAATGAGTTGGTGATTCCAAATGAAAAAAACCAATAATGAAATTTCAGAATTTATCGCTCAAAGTATAGAACAAATTAAAAAAGGTCTACAGGATGGCTATTCAATAGACGGAAGATTTCATTTTGATATATCAGTAACGACAGAAAGGGATAATGCCGGTAATATTGGACTCCAATTAGCAGGAGTAAAACTTCAATCAAATATTCAGCATAGCCACCGGATTCAATTTGTTATAATTGATGAAAAATCCCTTGAAAAAAATATTTCACAAGCTCGGAAACTACTCAAAGATTTTGGCCAAGATATGACAGAATTAGATAGGTTAGAAAAAATGAAATTGGGAACGAAGAAATAATATGCCTAAACTCGGAACAGAAAAAGCCTCAGTGCAAAACACCCTTATCCAATACGCCTGCGAGATCGGATGGGACTACATCAAACCAGAGGAAGCACTACGTCTTCGCGGTGGACGAAACGGACTCATCTTCAAAGAAATCTTCACCAATCAAATGATCAAACTCAACCAAGAGTTCATCGACAACCTCATGATCGAAGACCTCATCAAACGCATCGAACGACTCCCAGCACGAATCGAAGGAAACCTTGAATCATGGGAATTTCTCAAAGGACTCAAAACTGTCTTCCTCCCAAGAGAAAAACGAGAAAGAAACGTCACTATCATCGATGAACACACAACAAACAACATTTACCAAGTTACCGATGAGTTCGTCTACACCAACGGAACACATACCAACCGCTACGACGTCGTCTTCCTTATCAACGGCATCCCCATCTTATTCGTCGAAACCAAAGCAGTCGCTAAATTCATCGGACAGAATGCGACCAGGGAATCCATCGTCAGTGAGGCACTCGACCAAATCAGACGCTACCACCGGGAAACACCAGAAGCCATGACCCTATTCCAGCTCTACACCGCAACCAATATCATCAACTTTCTCTACGCAGCAACCTGGAGTCTCTCCCTAAAATCCGTGTTCAACTGGAAAACAGAAACACAAGCACACGACTATGAACACCTGGTAAAAACCTTCTTCGAAAAAGACCGACTCACCAGCATCCTTCTCCATTTCATCATGTTCACCAGAAAAGACGACACGTTAGAAAAAATCGTCCTCAGACCACACCAAATCAGGGCAGTCGATAAACTCCTTAACCGAGCAGCAGATAAAAAGAAAACCAGAGCACTTATCTGGCATACCCAGGGAAGCGGAAAAACCTACACCATGATCATCGCAGCACAACGTATCCTCGAAAAACCACAACTAGAAAACCCAACCGTCATAATGCTTGTCGACAGAAACGAGCTTGAATCACAACTCTTCGGTAACCTTTCCTCTGTTGGTATCGAACACGTCGAAGTCACCCAAACCAAAAAACACCTCAAAGAACTCCTCGAAAACGACACCAGAGGACTCATCGTCTCTATGATCCACAAATTCGAGGGAATACCACAAAACATCAACACACGAAAAAACATCTACGTTCTCGTTGACGAAGCACACAGAACAACAGGTGGCGACCTCGGCAACTACCTCATGGGAGCACTCCCCAACGCAACCTACCTTGGATTTACCGGGACACCCATCGATCTATCACAGCATGGAAAAGGAACCTTCATCGTCTTCGGCAAAGACGATCCGCCCTACGGTTACCTAGACAAATATGGGATTGCCGCATCCATCGAAGATGGCACTACCGTCAAACTCCACTACAGCCTTGCACCAAACGATCTTCGACCAGAAAAAGAAATCCTCGAAAAAGAATTCCTCAACCTCGCAGCAGCAGAAGGCATCAGCGACATCGACACCCTGAACCGCATCCTTGACAAAGCAGTGACTCTTAAAAACATGCTGAAAAACAAACAACGAGTCCAAAAAGTCACCCAGTTCATTAACCATCATTTCACCGAATATGTTGAACCCATGGGATACAAAGCATTCATCGTTGCTGTCGACCGAGAAGCATGCGCACTCTACAAAAAAGAACTCGACCGCTACCTTCCCAAAGAATACTCTGAGGTCATTTACAGCCCTGCAGCAAACGACCCGGAAGAACTTGCTCAATACCACTTCTCCGAAGAAAAAGAAAAACGTATTAGAAAAGCGTTCAGAAACCCAGAGAAACTCCCAAAAATCCTCATCGTCACCGAAAAACTCCTCACCGGATTCGACGCACCAATTCTTTACTGCATGTACCTTGATAAGCCCATGAGAGACCATGTTCTTCTCCAAGCAATCGCACGAGTCAACCGACCCTACGAAGATAAAGACGGACGAAAGAAATCATCAGGATTCGTCCTCGACTTTGTCGGCATCTTCGACAACCTTGAGAAAGCCTTGGCCTTCGACTCTGGGGACATCACCGGCGTCATCGACGATATCAAACTGCTCAAAGAACGATTCACCACACTGATCAAACAAGCACAAACAACCTACCTCACCTTGATAAGAGGAAAAACCAAAGATAAAGCGGTCGAAGCACTCCTTACCCACTTCAGAGATGAACAAACCAGGCAAGACTTTTACACCTTCTTCCACGAACTTTCCGATATCTACGAAATCCTCTCACCAGACGCATTCCTTAGACCTTACATCGAATCCTTTGATACCATCGCTCGTATCTACAAAATCCTCAAAGAAGCCTACGAACCAGGAATCATCACCGACAAAGAATTCGCACGAAAAACCGCAAAACTCGTCCAAGAACACACCAAAAGCGGGATCATCAAATCCACTATAGACATCTACGAAATCGACGAACACACCCTGAAAAAACTTGAAAAAGAAACATCAACCGACACGGAAAAAATCTTCAACCTCCTCCGCAGCATCAACGCAACCGTCCAAAAAGAAGGGAGCACACAACCGTATCTCCAATCAATAGCAGAAAAAGCAGAGCTCGTCTCGCTCCTCTATCAACAACGACAAAAAGACACGCAACAAACCCTCGACGATCTCAAAGACCTCGTCGACAACATCAACCAAGCAAAAAAAGAACAAACAGACAAAAACATGCCAAAAGATGTTTTCTCCACCTACTGGCTCCTCAAAGAAGAACAAGTCCCATATGGAGAAGACAAAGCAACCTCTATGAAAAAAATACTAGACACCTACCCGCATTGGAAAACAAGCGAGGAACACGAACGAAAATTCAAACAAGAAATCCTTAAAATCTTTACTAAATCCAAGATCGAACCAAAAAAAGCAGTTGAACTTACCAACAAAATCATCAAAATGCTGAAAGGAGCAGAAGAATGATACCAGTACAAGACTTCAAAACAGAGGTACGAACCTGGGCAGAAGAAATCGGTGTCGAACCAAAAGAAATACACGTTCGAGAAATGAAACGAAAATGGGCGAGCTGCTCCAGCAAAGGGCGACTCACTTTCTCGTATGCATTGCTCAATACATCCTATGAACAACGATCAACTGCTATCGTCCACGAATTGCTCCACCTCCGCTATGAGACACACAATAAAATGTTTAAATCACTACTTTCCGCACATCTAAGAAAAAAAGGATTTGGTTGTACAACGGTGATACTATAAAAAATGATAACAAAATAAAAGATAAAAATACGGAAGGTGAAAAGAATGGATAGGAAACAATTTTTTACTGAATTTAGACAAACAATGGAAAAAAAATATGGACATATGGCAGACGACATGATCGGTTTTTTTAAGCAAGTCAGCACATTTTTTAGAGAAGAAGACATCAACATCTCGAAATTTACGAAAAAACACATCAACATCTTACTAAATGACTACTTGGATTTTGATGATCTCACTGACCCAGAATGTTCGATGATGTTCCAGGGGCTCATAGATTTTTGTGATTTCTGTAAAAAGAAAAATATTGATTACGAATTTTTTAAAACGTATCTTTTGAAACATAAAATTAGCCTTTATGATAGGTGGAGTGGTTTTGAGGAATCATTGGAAGATCTTGATGATGATTTTTTTGACGGTGAACGTGTTGGTAATAGATTTCCTGAAATCGACTCCGAGGATTTACTTAATAATTTTGACAGCATTTATGATCTTGTGCGGAATCTTGAGTTAAAAAATAAACAACCTGATAACCCTCGAATCATCAGATATCTTGAGCGAGTCTACGAAGTGGAAACCTTAAATCATGAAATGTCAACAAACCCGTCAAAAGTAATCCTCAATACAACAGAAAAGCAACTTATGCAGATAATGGATAAAAAAGAGCGATTCTTTGACGAATCGAGAGATATCCAACCATTAATTTTTTTCCTGCCGAAACCACTGGCGAAACAATTTTTTATGATCATGTTCAAAATGGAGGAAAGTGAACGTTACAAAATAGGATCATCTGAAAAGGTTAAAATTCTTAAAGACAGTCTTGTACAACTCAGAACGTTCATCGATGAGATTAAAAAACTCAATGGAAAAAAGAATAAATGAATGATCTTCAGAGAAAATGTATGATGCGCTCTGAAAGTATCGTCATATGAAGCATTATGACTAAAAAGAAACAAAGGTTGAAACATAAAGAAAAATACTATTTTTTCCTTAACCCCTACAGTGATTGTGCGTTTACGCGATGTCCGAAGTGCGATAATACAACAAAAATACGTAAGATTCCTCTTGTCATCCATCTCGAACTGGGACCAACCCTCCTGTTCTTAAATACAACCTGTAGATATTGCCCATACTGTGATCTCATTATCGCAAAACAACAAAAAATTGAGTTGATGATTAAACAGTTTCAAAATCGTGGAAAACTAGAAAAAGACGACTATTTTATATTCGGCACACAAGATAAAACACTATGGCGAAAAGGAATCGATAAAAAAGCCAGCCCTGAAGAACTGCTCAACGGTTTAACTGTTTTTAAAAATAAGTTAAATTTTTATGTTCAACCCGGGCAATGGTATGTAACTAAAAGAGGTGATAAAAATGGAAGAAGAAATCGATGACGAAGAAGACCATGAAGATATTTTTGAACAAGATTTCATAAAAACAATAAATCTCAAGGAAGTATGTCAAGGGTTTCAACCAGTGAAATCCTTTAAAGAACTCAAAAACAACAGAATCTTTAGAAACCTCTTCAAAAACATAGGGGAAGCAATAGACATTGCTGATCTTATTGACACCTACGAACAGGACGACTATGCCACCTCATATACGAGAGACATTTTTCTTCTGACAAAATATCAAGAGGCGATGGAAAAAAATGGAAAATCAACTAAATACATTGACAAGCAGATCGACGCTATCGCGCATTTCTTTGTTTATCTCCAAAGATACCGAGGGGAATTTCTCCATAATCTTCAGTTTGACGCGATCATCGAAGTCTTTGAAGTGTGGATTATCAAAACAGGTATGACTCCCCATCATATCGATATGTATGTAAAAATCTTCAAACAATTCTCCCTGTTCCTCGAAAAAACAGGCGCAAAAGACATCTCTATGGACCTCCTTGATGACGAGGATATCGATGATCTCAAACGAGTTGCTAGCGAGTTCAAAACTGGAGCATGGGAACACAAAGGTGAAGATTATAGAGACTGGAGGCAGCGAAACATACATTACTACATGTGAGACCATGAAACTTGATATAGATTTAGATGAATTAATCGATGCCTTTGAAGAATCAGATGTGATGCACCATTATTTTATTGACACACAGAACAACGAGCTTATCTACATTAACGAGGCAGTTGATGATGACTACGAGAAGCGACTTGAGGAGATGGAAGACGACAGATACCTTATGATCCCTGCACGGCTCCCTCAAGATAACTTCATGATCATGGAAATATTCGTCTACGAAAAAATACAAGATACCAAAATAGCTGAAAAATTCTACCAAGTTCTCGAAGGAAAAAAACCGTTCAGAAACTTCAAAGACTTGCTCTTCGACTACCCTGACCTCCGAGAACAATGGTTCGCCTACCACCATGAACACCTGAAAAACGAAACGATCAACTGGCTTTGTACCAGCAACATTGAATTAACGAACCAACGTCTTATTCCAGAGATAGAAATACGAGAATTAACAAAAGACGAAATCAGCAGTCTCACCGAGGAAATAAAAGATTTTAGCCCTGTGAGATGTATGAACTGTCACAACGAAAAAGGATTTATCCGACGACTATTTATGATCAACGTATCTCCGGAGAATCGACTCATCGAACAAGAAATAGAACACATCATGAAAGAAAAATTCAATATCACTCATCATGGCTGGTGGAGCGGAGAAGACCCTAACATTCTGACGGTCTCACGATGCCCGAAATGTAAGAGTGAACATATTATCTGGGACTATTGACATGGTTCAAACGAATCTCTCCATGTTTCTCAAAGAAGACACACCATCATACGGAGAGAGCAACACCTACGTCCACCACCTATATATCCAGGAAAACACCATTCTTACACGGCAGTATCAACTCGATATCGCACGCCATGCCCTTCACAAAAATACAGCAGTGATCCTCCCTACGGGTTTGGGGAAAACGATTATCGCATTTCTCGTCATGGCAGACATCCTCCCAAAACGAATCTTGTTTCTTGCACCAACCAAACCATTGGTACAACAGCACTATGAAAGTTGTAAGAAGTTTCTTACGGTCGATGAACAGGCGATCCAGATGCTCGCAGGGAATATCATAGCAAAGAAACGAACAGCCATTTTCAACCAGGCAACCATCATCATCGCCACACCACAAACCATCCAGAATGATCTCGAGAACAAGCGATACACCCTCAACGGTTTTGGACTTGTTATTTTTGATGAGATGCATCGCGCGGTAGAACGCTACGCCTACGTCACCATCGCGAAGCACTGCCGCTGTAGGATTCTTGGTCTCACTGCATCCCCTGGCTCAAAAAAGAAAAAGATCAACAAAATCCTGGAAAATCTAAAAATCGCCCATATTGAAAGTAGAATACGAGACGATTTTGATGTCAAAGACCATGTCAAAGAAATCCTTATTGACTGGATTAAAATACCGATGGATACAAATTTACGAAATATTCAGAAACCATTACATGATCTGTATCTGGAAAAACTGGGAAAACTCAACAAACTTGGGATTCTCACCTACAAAAAACCAGAATACCTCTCCAAAAAAGACATACTCGGTGCACGGGCAACCATACAGAAACGATTTCGAAGGAAACCATTTGTATTCGCAACTTACAACAACCATACCGTCCTCTTACATACCTACCACTGTCTCGAACTCATCGAAACACAGGGGATCGAATCTTTTCTGAAATACATAGAGAAATACACGAAGAAACAGAAACGCTCCAGGTCAGAGCAGATGTTTCTCAACCATCCATCACTACAACAAGCAGTTGCCCTCGCAAAAAAAGAACGAACACCTTCTCATCCAAAATTAGCAGTACTCCAACAGATCGTTGAACATCAATTCGACGAAGAACCAGATTCTCTCATCCTCATTTTCACCCAATACAGAGACACCATTGATTCCATTGAAGGAACACTGAAATGCATACCCCAAGCGCGGTTTCACCGGTTCATCGGTCAAGCAGGACAAGGAACAACAAAAGGCATGAGTCAAAAAGAACAACAACAGATCATTGATCAGTTCAGAAAAAGAGAAATCAACATCCTGACCGCTACCTCCATCGGTGAAGAGGGAATCGACATCCCCAACGTCAATAAAGTCGTTTTCTATGAACCGATTCCTTCAGAGATACGAGGAATACAACGAAAAGGAAGAACAGGACGAAGCCACATTGGAAAAGTCACTATTTTGATCACCGAAGGAACACGAGACGAAGCATATTTCTATGCAGAAAAACAGAAAGAACAGAAGATGCACAATATCGTGCGAAAGATGAGATAACTTCGTTATTCTTTGTCTTTAAAACCACTCTGTCACTTTCTTCTCGACATTGAAAAGTGTTTTTACGAGTTCTCCTTTCTGATATTCCTTAATCATTGGTTTATCGCTAATGTACTTTTCGATACTATGGTTACCTTTTTCTAAGAAATATTCCGTCTGCGATTTAAACTCAGAATCAAGAAGTAGAGCGTTATGCAAAATATTGTATTTTTCATTCATGAAATTTGTGTAGTCCGTGGCGCCAAGTCCCATTTCTTTTACTTTGCGATAATAGTACGATGTTGGGTTAAATATTCGAGCTTTATGCTCCTTTATTTCTAAGGTTTTTTTCTTTCGTTCATCTTTTAATTTTTGTTGTTCTTCTGCGGGTAAAGTCTTGTCAATTGGTTCACCGAATCCACGTCGTTCCCGATTTACTCCAATTAAATTAGCACCAATAACTGAAGTTAACACATCAGAAGAGGGACTTTCTCCAACAACAGGATTTGAAATGATCTCCCGCTTAACATTTGTACAATAAACAACAATTTCGTTGAGTCGTTCAAGTCTTTTCATTTGTAAAAGAAATTCTCTAATCCTCGCTCGTTTAGCTCGTATCGTTGTCGC
>Ga0315282_10013152_pt1 | contig 12519 bp, 10 predicted proteins | sample YL17G07_20_MG_FD_203693 | JGI IMG/M metagenome (GOLD analysis project Ga0315282, IMG submission 203693) | Sediment microbial communities from Yellowstone Lake, YNP, Wyoming, USA - YL17G07_20 | ecosystem: Environmental > Aquatic > Freshwater > Lake > Sediment | place: USA: Wyoming | collected... | reverse complement strand
ATCGGCGCCGTCCGCTCCTACGGGATCCTCGCCGACTACGGCCTCGGCTTCCTGCGCGGCCGTTTCTTCATCACCGGCCTGCTGGTGGGCGGCGGGGCGGTGCTGGGTATCCTCGCCGCCTACCTCGGCCTGCGCGGCGTGATCCGCTTCGCGCGCGCCGCGCCCGACGTCGCCCGCATCCGCTCCGACGCTGCCCTCGCGAAGGGGCCGCGGGTGGTGGCCATCGGCGGAGGTACCGGGCTGGCCGCCCTGCTCGGCGGGCTGAAGCGAGGGACGAGCAACCTCACGGCCGTGGTCACCGTGGCCGACGACGGCGGCAGCTCGGGGCTGCTGCGCACGGACATGGGCGTGCTGCCGCCGGGCGACATCCGCAACTGCCTGGTCGCCCTGGCCGACGACGAGTCGCTGCTCGGCCGCCTGTTCCAGTACCGCTTTCGCGACGGCGACCTGCAGGGGCACAGCTTCGGGAACCTGTACCTGGCGGCCCTGGCCGAGGTCACCGGCGACTTCGAGCGCGCCGTGCAGGAGAGCACCAGCGTGCTCAAGGTGCGCGGCCGTGTTCTGCCCGCCACCCTCGAGGACGTGCAGCTGCATGCGCAACTGGAGGGCGGCGAGCGGGTGGCGGGGGAGAGCAGCATCACGGCGCACGAGCGGCGGCCGTTGCGCGTGTGGCTCTCGCCCGAGGCGCCGCGGCCGCTGCCGCAGGCCATCGAGGCCATCGCCCGCGCCGACCTCGTGGTGCTCGGGCCCGGCAGCCTCTTCACCAGTGTCATCCCCAACCTGCTGATCCCCGGCGTGTGCGACGCCCTGCGAGCGACGCACGCCGGTGTCGTGTACGTCTGCAACGTGATGACTCAGCCGGGCGAGACCGACGGGCTGAGCGCCGCGGACCACCTGGAGGCGCTCTACCGGCACGGCGCCAGCGGCCTGATCGATACGGTGCTGGTCAACGACACGCCGATCTCGGGCGAACTGGCCGAAGCCTACGCGCGCCAGGGCGCCTGCCCCGTCGATGTCGACGACCGCCGTCTGCAGGAGCTCGGCGTGCACGTCGTGCACGCGCCGCTGGCAGCCGGCAGCAACGTGTTCCGTCACGATCCGGCCCAGCTCTCGCGCGCCGTGCTGCGCCTCGCGCGCTGACCACTGATGTCATTCACGCAGGAGGTCAAGCGCGAGCTGGCGGCGCTGCTGCCGGCGGAGCCGCACTGCCGCCGGGCGCAGATCGCCGGGCTGGTCTTCGGGGCCGGCACCGTGGAGATCGGCTCCGGCGGACGCCTGGCGGTGCGCACTTCGCTGGCGCTGCCCGCCACCGCGCGCCAGCTGCTGACGCTGCTGCGCCCCTACGGCGTCGCGCCGGAGCTGCGCACCGCCGACACCGCACCGTTCCGCCGCCGCTACGAGGTCCTCTTCGGCGGCGAGTCGCGCGACCTGCAGGTGCTCAACGAGATCGGCGTGCTCACCGACGCCTTCCAGGTGCGCATGACGGTGCCGCACCGCGTGGTCGAGCGGCACTGCTGCCTGGTGGCCTTCGTGCGCGGCCTGTTCCTCGGCTGCGGGTCGATCTCGACGCCCGGTGCGCCGGTCCACGCCGAGTTCACCGTGGAGAGCGCCGACCTGGCGGCCGACGTGGTGCGGCAGCTGGCACGGCTCTCGCTCGACTTCCATCTCGTCGAGCGCGGGCGCAACGTCGCCTGCTACACGAAGCGCGGCGAGACGGCCGCCGACCTGCTGGCTCTCCTCGGCGCCCACGCCGCGCGCCTGCGCTGGGAGGAGCACCTGGTGCTGGTGGCAGTGCGCGAGCGCGCCAACCGCATGGCCAACTGCGACGAGGCCAACGCGCGGCGGGCGGCGGAGGCCGGCCGCCGGCAGGTGGCCGCCGCCCGCCGCCTCATGGCCGGCGTCGAATGGGAGCGCTTGCCGGCGGCGCTGCGCGAGGTGGCTGCGCTGCGCCTCGACCATCCCTACCTCAGCCTGCAGGAGTTGGCAGCGCTGGCACGTCCGCCGCTCACCAAGTCGGCCCTCAACCACCGCTTGCGCCGCCTCGTGGCGCTGGCTGAGGAGCCCACGCCGTAGCCGCATGGCGCCGCAATGGCGCCGCGGGCGCTTCGCGGCGCGCCGACCGCTGCACGGTCGCACGACGCACGCGAGGCACGCGAGGCTTGCGCCCGACACGCTGGTATGATGCTGTACCGGCTTTGCCGGAGACAACGACGAGCGCCCAGAGGGGCGGGAGGCATCTAATGGCAGTCAGGGTCGGCATCAACGGCTTCGGAAGGATCGGACGGCTGGTGCTGCGCGCCGCCATGGAACGCAGCACGCAACTGAACGTGGTCGCCATCAACGACATCGCCGAGCCGCACACCCTCGCGCATCTCTTCAAATACGACTCGGTCCAGGGCACGTACCCAGGCAAGGTGTCCGATGACGGCAACGAGATCCACATCGACGGCCGCACCGTCGCCGTCTTCCAGTGCAAGGACCCTGCCGAGCTGCCCTGGCGCGACCTCGGCGTCGACGTGGTCATCGAGTCGACCGGCAAGTTCACCAAGCGCGAGGACGCCGCCCGCCACCTCGACGCCGGCGCCAGGAAGGTCGTCATCTCCGCACCTGCCAAGGACCCCGACATCACGGTCGTGCTCGGCGTCAACGACGCCGATTACGACCCCGAGCGTCATCATGTGATCTCCAACGCCAGTTGCACCACCAACTGCCTGGCGCCGGTGGTCAAGGTGCTGCTCGACAACTTCGGCTTCGAGTGCGGCACCATGAACACCATCCACGCCTACACCAACGACCAGCCGACGCAGGACTTCCCGCACAGAGACCTGCGGCGGGCGCGCGCCGCGGCGCTTTCCATCATCCCCACCACCACCGGGGCGGCGCGCGCCATCGGCGAGGTCATCCCCGAGCTCAAGGGACGCCTCGACGGCTTCTCGCTGCGCGTGCCGGTGCCGGCCGGCTCGGTCGTCGACCTCTGCGCGCTGCTGCCGGCACGCCCGTCCGAGCTCGAGGTCAACGAGGCGCTGCGCAAGGCGGCGGAGGGTCCGCTGCAGGGCATCCTCGGCTACTGCGAGGACCCCATCGTCTCCGCCGACGTCATCCACGACCCGCGCTCGTCCATCGTCGACTCGGCACTCACGATGCGCAGCGGCGACCTGGTCGAGGTCATCTCGTGGTACGACAACGAGTGGGGCTACAGCTGCCGCACGGTCGATCTGGCCGAGCGCGTGCTCGCCTCGTAGGGTGGCCGCAGACGTGGCCGCCGTGCGGCCGGCAGTCGGGGCTCCTGCGGACTCCGGGAGACGCGCGGCGGCTGCCGCGGCCCGGTCCGCCGACGGAGGGAGGTCTTGAGTGAGCAAGCGTTCGGTGGTCGACTACCCCGTCGACGGTAAGCGGGTGCTCCTGCGTGTCGACTTCAACGTGCCGCTCAAAGACGGGTACGTCGACGACGACACCCGCATCCGCAAGGCGCTGCCGACCATCCGGCTGCTGCTCGACCGCGGCTGCGCCGTCGTGCTGGCCTCGCATCTCGGCAGGCCCAAGGGCCAGGTCGTCGACGCGCTGCGTCTGGACCCCGTGGCGGCGCGCCTCGGCGAACTGCTCGGCCGCCCTGTGAGCAAGCTGGACGACTGCGTGGGGCCGGAGGTGGAGGCGGCCGTACGGGCTATGAAGGCCGGCGACGTCGTCCTGCTCGAGAACCTCCGCTTTCACGCCGAGGAGACGGCCGACGACGCCGCCTTCGCGGCGCAGCTCGGCGGTCTCGCCGAGGTGTACGTCAACGACGCCTTCGGCGCCGCCCATCGGGCGCACGCCTCCACCGAGGGCGTTGCGCACGTGCTGCCGGCCGTCGCCGGCCTGCTGATGGCGGACGAGCTGCGCGCCCTTGGGGGCTTGCTGACCGCTCCCGCGCGGCCCTTCCTCGTCATCCTCGGCGGGGCCAAGGTGTCCGACAAGATCGGCGTTGTCACCCGGATGCTCACGCTCGCCGACGCGGTACTGATCGGCGGCGCCATGTGCTTCACGTTCCTCCGAGCGCAGGGTCTCGCTACCGGCACCTCGCGCGTCGAGGAAGAGAGTCTCGACGTGGCGGCCGACACCCTCGCCGCGGCCGCCCGAGAGGGGCGCACCATCGTCCTGCCGGACGACTTCGTGGTCGCGCCGGCGCCGGAGGCGAGCTCAGAGAGGCGCGTGGTAGCGGCCGCCGCCATGCCGGCCGGGCTCATGGGTCTGGATATCGGGCCGGCCGCCATCGCGGCGTTCACGGCCCGCATCGGCGGCGCCGGCACGGTCTTCTGGAACGGCCCGATGGGGTTGTTCGAGGTCGATGCGTTCGCCGAGGGCACGCGGGCGGTGGCCGCCGCGGTGGCGTCGAGTGGCTGCGTCTCTGTGGTGGGCGGCGGCGACACCGTCAGCGCCGTCCGCCGCTTCAGCGACGAGCGCCGCTTCACGCACGTCTCCACGGGCGGCGGCGCCTCCATGGAGTTCCTCGAGGGCCGCACCCTGCCGGGGGTCGCGGCGCTCCTCGAGGAGTAGCCGCCGCGGTGGCGACATCCCCGGCGGCCGGCGTGCACGCCGCCGGCGCACCGTCAGAGCGCAGTCTGAGAAGGAGGTCCGAAGAGCTGTGAAGGCCGATCGACGCCCGCTCTTGGCGGGCAACTGGAAGATGTACAAGACGCGTGCCGAGGCGCGGGCGTTCTGCGCCGCCTTCCTGCCGCTGGTGGGCGGCGTGGAGGACCGCGACGTCGTCGTCTGCCCGCCGTTCACCGCGCTCGAGACGACGCTGCAGGCGTGTGCGGCTTCGTCCGTGCAGGTGGGGGCGCAGACGATGCACTTCGCCGACGAGGGTGCCTTCACTGGCGAGGTCTCGCCGTCAATGCTCACGGAACTCGGCGTGAGGTACGTGATCCTCGGCCACTCGGAGCGCCGCGAGTACTACAACGAGAACGACGCCGACCTGCCGAGCAAGGTGCGGGCGGCGCTGGACGCCGGCCTCACGCCGATCCTCTGCGTCGGCGAGACGCTGTCGGAGCGCGAGGCGGGCGAGACGCAGGGCAAGCTGACGGCGCAGCTCGACGTCGACCTGGCGGTGGTCACGCAGGAGGAGCTGGCAGGCGTGGTCGTCGCCTACGAGCCCATCTGGGCCATCGGCACGGGGCGCACCGCCACTCCGGAGATGGCCGAAGAGACCATCGCCTTCATCCGCGAGCGCCTCGGCGCCGCGGGGCAGGGCACGCGGATCCTCTACGGCGGCAGCGTGAAGGTCGCCAACGTCGACGCGCTCATGGCCCAGCCCGACATCGACGGCGCGCTGGTCGGCGGCGCCAGCCTCGATGCCGCCGACTTCGCCCGCATCGTCCGGTTCGAGGCCTCGTGAGCCAGACGGGGGTCGTTCCCGACGCCTCGCTGTCGGCCGCCGGCCGCGGCTTCCGCCCGGTGGTGCTGGTGATCATGGACGGCTGGGGAGTGGCTCCGGAGGGGGCCGGCAACGCCATCAGCCTCGCCGACACGCCCGTTTACGACCACCTGGTGGCCACCTACCCGTACGGGGAGCTGCAGACGAGCGGCCGGGCCGTGGGGTTGCCCGACGGCCAGATGGGCAACTCCGAGGTGGGACACCTGAACATCGGCGCCGGGCGCATCGTCTACCAGGACCTGACGCGGATAACCGTCGCCATCGAGGACGGCTCCTTTTTCGAGAACCGCGTCCTGCACCAGGCGTTCGTGAAAGCCGTGGGTCGCGGCAGCAGGGTCCATCTCATGGGCCTCGTCTCGGCCGGCGGCGTTCACGCCGACATGGGCCATCTCAAGGCTCTGCTGGCGATGGCCGTGCGGGAAGGCGCGCGGGACGTGGTGCTGCACGCCTTCCTCGACGGCCGCGACACGCCGCCGAAGAGCTCGCCCGGCTACCTGGCCGAGATCCAGGCGTCGATGGACGAGCTCGGCGCCGGTCGCTACGGCACCATCAGCGGCCGCTACTTCGCGATGGACCGCGACACGCGCTGGGACCGCACCAAGCTCGCCTACGACGCCATGGTCTACGGCGACGGCCTCTACGCGGCCTCCGCCCAGGAGGCCGTCGCCGCGGCCTACGCGCGCGGCGAGACGGACGAGTTCGTGCGCCCCACCGTCATCGGCGACGACCCCTCGGAGCGCGTGCAAGACGGCGACGTCTGCATCTTCTTCAACTTCCGTCCAGACCGCGCCCGCGAGCTCACGCGCGCCTTCTTCGAACGCGACTTCGACCACTTCGACCGTGGCCCGGCGCCGCCGCGCGTCGACTTCGTAACCATGACCGAATACAAGAAGGAGTTCCCGCTGCCGGTCGCCTTCCCGCCGCAACGTCCCACCCACGTGCTGGCCGAGGTGCTCGCCGAGCACGGCCTGCGCCAACTGCACATGGCGGAGACGGAGAAGTACGCCCACGTCACCTTCTTCTTCAACGGCGGGGTGGAGGCGCCGCTGCCGGGCGAGCGGCGCATCCTCGTCCCCAGCCCGCGCGAGGTGCCCACCTACGACCACGAACCGGAGATGTCGGCCTACGGCGTCACCGAGGAGCTGCTGGCGCAGTTGGGAGGCGGCGAGTTCGACTTCGTCGTCGTCAACTACGCCAACGCCGACATGGTCGGCCACACCGGGATCATACCCGCGGCGGTGGAGGCGGTGGAGGCGGTGGATGCCTGCCTTGGTCAGGTAGTGACCGCGGTGGTCAACCTCGGCGGCGTCTGCCTGATCACCGCCGACCACGGCAACTCGGACGTGATGCTCGAGCCGGACGGCAGCGCCAACACGGCGCACAGCACCAATCCCGTGCCCTTCATCGCCACTGTGCCGGGAGGCGGCGTGGCCGTGCGCGAGGGCGGCATCCTGGCCGACATCGCGCCCACGGTGCTCGATCTGCTGGGCATCGCGCCGCCGCCGGAGATGACGGGGCGCGACCTGCTCCTGCCTGCCGGCAGGGGTATACTGGAGTCCACGCCGGCGCCGGCGTGAGGGCGGCCGGAGTTTTGCCGCGCTCATCTGCGCCCCCGCCCCGGTGTTGCATCAATGCATAACCACTACTATTGTGTGGGCGTCAGAAGCCGACCGAAGGAGTCGCGCAGCCAGTGATCACCATCGTCCTCCTCGTCATTCACCTCATAGTCTGCTTCCTGTTGATCGGCCTCATCCTGCTGCACTCCGGAAAAGACGCCGGTATGGCCAGCATCACGGGCTTCTCGTTCGCCGCCCAGGCGAGCGTCATGGAGCGCAACCTCACGCGCTACACCATCATCACGGGCGTCGTGTTCTTCTTCACGACGTTCCTCCTGGTCTGGAGGCTGTAGGGAGCCACTGCACCCTGCAAGGGGACGGTGGGCGTGGTACCCTCACGGCCCAACTGAACGGTAACGTCTGACGGCGAGTGAGGAGGTGTTGCATAGCGCAACGAATCCACAGGGGTCACCCGACCTGCGGCAGGGACTCGCACCGCTTGCGCCGCAGGCTCTTCAGTCCTTAGCGAAGGAGGCACAGTGAGTAGACTCACCGGAAGGCGGCGCGCGATCCTGCTGATCGGCGCCGTCCTCATCGCGGCCGTGCTTGTCCTCGCCGCCTGTGGCGGTGGCGGCGGTGGCACGGGCGGCCAGACCGGCGGCGGCAATCAGCCGAAGGCGGGCGGCACCTACAACTACCCGCTCGGCGCCGAGCCGGTCTACATGGACCCGCTCCAGGGCAACTACGAGTCCGAGGGCACCCAGGTGGGGCACCAGGTGTTCCAGGAGCTGGTCCAGTATGTGACGCAGCCGGACGGGAGCATGAAGACGATGCCCAGCCTCGCCGAGAGCTGGGAGCCGAACGCCGACGCCACCGTTTGGACGTTCCACCTCAAGAAGGGCGTCATGTTCCAGGCGCCGGTCTCGCGCGAGGTCAAGGCGCAGGACTGGGTCGACGAGTGGAACCGCGTCACCGACAAGGCGAACGGCTCGCTCACCTCGTACCTCCTCGCCCCCATCAAGGGCTGCGGCGACGACGGCTACTGGACCGATAAGACGGCAAAGCTCAGCGGCGTCAAGGCGCTCGACGACTACACGCTCGAGGTCACGCTGCGCTACCCGTACGCCGAGTTCCCGGTCACGCTCGGTCACTCCGTCTCTGCGGTGGCGCCGGCCGACTACATCGAGCAGATCGGCGAGAAGGCCTTCAACCTGAAGCCCGTCGGCACCGGCCCGTACATGGTCGAGTCGTGGACGGCCGGCAAGTCCGTCGAGCTGGTGAAGAACCCGGACTACTGGGACAAGGCCAACGCCGGGTACGTGGACCGCATCCACATGCCCATCATCCCGGACGACCAGACGATGATGCTGGAGTTCAAGAAGGGCAACCTCGACTACACCGAGATCCCCGCCGGCCAGGTCGCGGCCAGCGAGAACGCCCCCGAGGTGAAGTCGGGTGAGTGGATCTACAAGAAGTACCCGGGCCAGCAGACGTACTTCGTCGGCATCAACATGACCGACAAGACGCTCGGCTACCCGGCCGGCGACAAGGGCAAGGGACTGCGCGTGGCGCTCAGCATGTCGGCCGACAAGGAAGCCGTCAACAACCAGGTCAACGAGGGCGTCGACACTGTGACCAACGTGCTCATGCCGCCGGGCACGCCGGGCTTCGAGCCCGACGCCGGTCCATACCCCTACGACCTGGACAAGGCCAAGCAACTGATTGCCGCGATCGGCACCGTCCCGACGCTGAACTACTGGTTCAACACCGAGTCCAGCGGCCACCAGAAGATCGCCGAAGTGCTGCAGGCCGGCTGGAAGCAGATCGGCATCGACGTCAAGCTGCAGGGCTTCGAGTGGGGCACGTTCCTGGCCAAGTGCGCCAAGGGCAACGCCGGCTCCGGCTGCCAGATCTTCCGCATGGGCTGGATCGCCGACTTCCCGACTCCGGACAACTGGATGAACCTGTTCGAGACGAACATGGGCAAGACCATGTACACGTTCTACAGCAACCCGGCCTTCGACAAGCTGCTCAAGGAGGCGCGCGGGACGCTCGACGAGACGCAGCGCGTCACGATGTACCAGCAGCTCGAGCAGATGATGCTGGCCGACGCGCCGGTCATCCCGCTCTACTACTACAACAACCCGCGGCTGACCAGCGCGCGCATCGGAGGGTTCGACTACAACCCTCTGGCCTTCATCGACATGTGGAAAGTGTGGGTCAAGTAGCCGCTCCCACCCGGCTTGCGTGAGGCGTCGGCCAACGCTTACACTCCTGCGCAAGTCGCGGGGCGGGTCGCCGCTGCCGGCAGCGGTGACCCGCCCCTGCCATTCTCTTCGTTGCGTGGCGCCCGGACATCGACGGTGAGGTAGACGCAGGCAGCATGCTGACGTACATCACACGCAGGTTGTTCCAGCTGGTCATCGTGCTCATCGGCGTCACCCTCATCACGTTCGTGATGATGTTCGTCGTGCCCGGCAGCCCGGGGCAGCTGCTGGCCGGCAAAGACGCTTCGCCGGAGCGCATCGCGGCTATCGAGCACCGCCTCGGCCTCGACCGTCCGCTCTACGTGCAGTACGGCAAGTTCATGTGGCGGCTCGTGCACGGCGACCTCGGCGATTCGTTCCGCCTCGGCATCCCGGTCACCACGCTCATCAAGCAGAACGTCGGCAACACCATCCAGCTGGCCATCGCCGCGGTGCTGATCGAGCTGCTCGGTATCCCGCTGGGGATCTACTCGGCCTTGCGCCAGTACACGTTCTGGGACACGGCGCTGACCACGGGAGCGCTGATCGTCTGGGGCATCCCCGTGTTCGTGCTGGGCCTGTTCATGCAGTGGTTCTTCGGCTACAAACTGAACCTGCTGCCCATCACCGGGGCCGGCGACAACTTCCTCGCCATCTTCCCGGCATCGCTCAACAGCCTCGAGGCGCTCATCCTGCCGGCGGTCACGCTGGGGCTCATCGAAGTCGCCTACATCTCGTACATGCAGCGCGCCGCCATGCTCGAGGTCATCCGCTCCGACTACGTCCGTACGGCACGCGCCAAGGGGCTGTCCGAGCGCCGCGTGGTGCTGAAGCACGCCCTCAAGAACGCCATCATCCCGGTCATGACCATCGCCGGCATCGACCTCGGCGCCCTCATGGGCGGGGCCATCCTCACCGAGACGGTGTTCGCGCGACCGGGCATCGGATTGATGATCTACCACGCCATCGGGGCGCGCGACCTGCCGGTGGTGGCGGGCGGCGTGCTCTTCGCCACGCTGGTGTACGTTATCGCCAACCTCATCGTCGACTTGGGCTACGCGTACGTCGACCCGCGCATCCGGCTGGAGGGGTGAAGCCGTGACGGACGACCAAGTCCGGCAGCAGGGCCCGGGGGCGACGCCCGCGGACGTGTCGGAGCGCCAGTCCGAGGCGGAACAGCCGGCGGCGGCAATGGTCAGCGAGCCGGGGCCGGCGCAGAAGCGTTCCCTCGGCCTGTGGGCCGACACGTGGCGCCGCCTGAAGCGCAACAAGCTGGCCGTCGTCGGCCTCGTCATCATCACCGTCTTCCTGCTCGTGGGCATCACCATCGAGGCGGCGTACATCTTCGGCAAGAACCTCACCCCGTACGACCCGAACGCAGTCAACTACCCGCTCAGCCCGAAGGGGCTCGGCGCGCCGCCCTCCTGGTCGCACCCGTTCGGCACCGACTACCTCGGCCGCGACATCCTCTCCCGCGCCATCATCTCCACCCGCATCTCGCTGATCGTCGGTGTCATCGCCGTGGCCATCGCGCTGGCCATCGGCCTCGTCCTGGGACCCGTCGCCGGCTACTACGGCGGGGCCGTCGACAGCGTCATCATGCGCGCGGCCGACATCTTCTTCGCGTTCCCATACATCCTCTTCGTGCTGCTGCTGCTCACGGTGCTGGGCCCCGGCTTCGTCAACGTCTTCATCGCCATCGGCTTGCTGAGCTGGGCGTCCTACGCCCGCCTCAACCGCGGGTCCGTGCTCAGCGTGAAGAACATGGAGTTCATCGAGGCGGCGCGGGCGCAGGGCGCCAGCGACTTGCGCATCATCTTCCGGCACGTCCTGCCGAACACCATGGCGCCGGTCTACGTGGCCATCGCCATGGGGGTCGGCGGCGCCATCGTCACCGAGGCGGCGCTCAGCTTTCTCGGCATCGGCATCCAGTCGCCCGACGCGAGCTGGGGCAAGATGATCTCCGACTACCTGCCCTATCTGCCGGCCGGCAGCTGGTGGATGCTGTTCTTCCCCTGCCTGCTACTGGTGATCACGGTGTTCGGGTTCATCTCGTTCGGCAACGGCCTGCGCGACGCCACCGACCCCAAGCTGAAGGAGTAGCATGGCCGAGCGGCTCCTCGAGGTCAGCGATCTCTCCACGCACTTCTTCACCTACGCCGGCGTCGTCAAGGCCGTGAACGGCGTCAGCTTCAGCTTGGACCGCGACAAGACCATCGGCATCGTCGGCGAGTCGGGGTCGGGCAAGACGGTCACCGCCCTGTCCGTCATGCGGCTCGTGCCCGACCCGCCCGGCAAGGTCGTGGCCGGCAGCATCCACCTCAAGGGCCGCGACCTGCTGGCGATCAGCGAGGACGAGATGCGCGCGGTGCGCGGCAACGACATCGCCATGATCTTCCAGGACCCCATGACCAGCCTGAACCCGGTGTTCAAGGTCGGCGACCAGATCGTCGAGGCCATCCGCCTGCACCAGGGCAAGGACAAGCGGGAGGCCTGGGCCCAGGCCGCCGAGCTGCTGGCCAAGGTGGGCATCCCCGACGCCAAGAAGCGCGTCAACCAGTACCCGCACGAGTTCTCGGGCGGCATGCGGCAGCGCGCCATGATCGCCATGGCCATCTCCTGCAACCCCGACATCCTCATCGCCGACGAGCCCACGACGGCGCTGGACGTGACCATCCAGGCGCAGATCATCGAGGTCGTCAGGGAGATGCAGGCGCAGTACCACTCGGGCGTCATCCTCATCACCCACGACCTCGGCGTCGTGGCGGAGATGTCCGACAAGATCATGGTCATGTACGGCGGACGCACCGTGGAGTACGGCTCGGTCGACGAGACCTTCTACAACCCGCATCACCCCTACACGTGGGGGCTGCTTGGGTCGCTGCCGCGGCTCGACCTGGCGGAGAAGACACGGCTCACCCCCATCAAGGGCAACCCGCCCGACCTCATCGCACTCGCCCCCGGCTGCCCGTTCTCAGGGCGCTGCGGCTACGAGCGCCCCGAGTGCCGCGAGAACTGGCCGGAGCTGGAGATCGTCGGACCCGAGCACGGCGTGCACTGCTGGATCCCCGGCGAGGAGCGGCTGGCCACCCGCGCGGCGCTGCCACGCTTCAAGGAGCAAGTGGCATGAGTCTGCTCGAGGTCCACAATCTGAAGAAGTACTTCCCGATCAAGACGGGCATCCTCAAACGCGTCACGGGTCAGGTACTGGCAGTCGACGACATCTCCTTCGCTGTGGAAGCCGGCGAGACGCTCGGCCTGGTGGGGGAGAGCGGCTGCGGCAAGTCCACAGCCGCCCGCTGCG
>Ga0315282_10013151_pt1 | contig 12519 bp, 9 predicted proteins | sample YL17G07_20_MG_FD_203693 | JGI IMG/M metagenome (GOLD analysis project Ga0315282, IMG submission 203693) | Sediment microbial communities from Yellowstone Lake, YNP, Wyoming, USA - YL17G07_20 | ecosystem: Environmental > Aquatic > Freshwater > Lake > Sediment | place: USA: Wyoming | collected... | reverse complement strand
TAATATGAGGAAATGAAAATGGCGATTTTCATATTTTTATTTAATCTGACAGAATGCCTCGCCTCTCTCGGCGGGGCAGTTTATTCTAAAACCTTTTGGTAGGCCCGAGATGTTAATTCAGCGGTTTTTCGCCAAGTATAATTTTTCAAAATATATTCTGCCTGATGATAATAATTTCTCTCCTCGGTTAAGGCCTGTTTTAACCCTGATTTAATGCTTTCTTTATCCTGATTTACTAACCAAGCGTAATTCTGAAAACATTCTTTAACTGGCAGGCATTTGCCTAAAACCAAATTAGCGCCATTTAAACCAGCTTCTAAAGATGATAAGCCGGGTGTTTCCCAATAACTTGCTAAAGCAAAAACAGAACAAGATTGATAAGCATTTTTTAATTCTAATCGCGGTATTTGACCTAAAAATTTAATTTTCTTTTTTCCTTGGCTAAATGCTTTGATTTTTTCTAAATATGATTTTTCTTTTAAGTTGGGATTAGGAGCGCCAATAATTACTAAGTAGACGCCTAATTCATCAGCCGCTTTCATTAAATTTAAAATATTTTTTCTTTTCTCCAAACGAGCCACTGTTAAAATAAAAGAGGCATCTAAAGGCCAATCAGCTAAATATTTCTGCCGAAAAGCCAAAGGATTATCACCTTTAAAATCTTCTTCTACGCCATTAGGCACTATTTGAATTTTATCTTTTAAAACGCCAAAAAGTTGCTGCAGTTGCTTTGCTTCTGCCTGAGAATTGGGCAAAACTAAATCAACCTGCTGAATTAATTTTTTATACCACCAAGCCCGCGTTTCCGGCACATAAGACATTATTTTTAAAGCTACCTTTCGCCAAAGTTTATCCCAATAAAAAATAGTAGAATAAATTATTGGCTTGCGGCCCAAAATCATTTTTAACCAAAGAAAAGTGCCCGGACCCCAGCCGCCAAATAAATGGATGGCATCAGCCCAATCCAAAAGCGATCGGTCTAAAAAATCAATGATTTTGACCTGATGGCCTAATTTTTCCAGTTCTTCTTTGGTTTTTTCAATTTGGACTTCTGTGCCGCCGTAGCAAAAAGAAAAAGGCGAGGGTGGAATAAATAAAATTTTCATAATTTTTAATTATTGATTAATTATTTTTATTCGGATAAAAAATTAAGTCCAATTCTCCTCTGTTTATTAATTTATAATGATAACTTGGCTCAATCTCTTTGATTAAATGGGGAATATCTTCTTTATCATTTTTAAAATGATAAGCCGAACAAGCAATCACGGGTTTAAATTTTTTTATTGTTTGATAAGCGCCTTTGATAATTTGCTTTTCATAACCCTCGGTATCTATTTTAATAAAATCTAACCTTGGCAATTGATGAAGCAAGACAAACTGATCAATGCTTATTATTGGCACTGTCTCAAAAGAATTATAAAAATACTCTTTATCATCGGCAAAATGACTGTTTTTCAGGCTGCACGAACTGCCTAAGCCATCTAAAGAAAAAGACGCTTTCAATAACTCTGCTTCACCTTCTTGATTGCCTAAAGCGAGGCGCTGGCAGAAAACATTTTTTAAATTATTGTTTAAAATATTTTTCTCCAATAAGGAAAAATTTTCTTGACTTGGCTCAAAAGCATAAATCTGACCAGCTGGGTTTAAGAATGCGGCCCATAAAGAAAAAACTCCGATATTGGCGCCAGCGTCAATCACGATATCGCCATCTTTAATAAAATCTTTGGCCGCATATTGATCATAAACTATAATATCTTTTATTTCTCTTAAAGCCAAAAATAAAGGCAGGGTCCAATTCTTTTCCTCTGGTTTTAAATTGTAATCCAAGAAAAAATTTAATAATTTTAAGGGATTAGCAGGTTTTCCTTGAAAAATCCGGTCGCTAATCACTTTATTAGAAAGCGCTAAAACACTGCTTCTAAAGCGTTCTGGTCTAAAACGAGTGGGGAAAAAATTAAAGAAAAAAGAAAAAAAAGTCGCTTCTCCTTTTAACCAATATTTTAAACCATTTATTTTTCTCACTAAACGACTAATTAAACTATCGCCTAAAAGTATTTTATGTTCTTTTAGAATTTGGAGAACATCTGGATAAGTTTCTATAGTCATTATTTCTTATTTTAAAAACTATGGGGCGTAAATTAAGAATTAAAAATTTATCTCATAACCCAAATGTCTTACTATTCAAAAATTTTCAATTTCTAATTTTTAATTTCTATTAAATTTCTAAATATCTAATATCTAATAAAATGCCAAGTTTCCAATGTCAAATGCTAAATTTATTTTTTGCGGGATTTAATTAATTAACGACGTCCGACGTCGTAATTTGCTGCTGCTCTAGTTAAAGGTCCGAAATAACCGGTGGTTATAATTCCTTTTAAAGCTTGGTATCTTTTGATAGCGGCCATAGTTAACGGTCCATAATAACCGGTAATTAATTTTTCCGGATAAATATCGTTCCCTAAATTAGCTAAAAATTGCTGCAAGCATTTTACTTCTGGAGAAGTTAAGCCACAATACAAATCTTGGCTAAAAGAAGAACAGGTCAGACCTCTTTGAATTAACAAATCAGACAGAATTTTTTTTAATCTTTCCACTTCCGCCTGCAGCTTTTCAATGGTTATCTGTTCTATCCTTTTAGCTTCTTCCTCGCCCCGGGTGCCAGACATATTAATCGCGTTCCAAGTATAAGCGTAATTAGAGGCCTTTGTTTCTTTCAAAGAATCATCAAAAATATTAGGAATAAAAATCAAGGCAGAGTTCTGGCCGTTAAAATCAGAAATGATGATTTTATTCGCCGCATTGTAATTAAGGGGGGCGAAGTATATAGATTTTTTACCGTCTTGGCTAATTACGATGTAAGGTAAAACCTGATTAGGTTTATTAGCATATGAAGTAAATTCCAATTTTAAAGAACCTTGGCCGCCTACGATCTTCTGCCATTTAGCCCCCCAGATTTTAATATTGTCTTTAATGCTCATAGAAGCCAAATCCTGATTAGGAAGATAATAATTAACAGGAAAAACAATTAAATTTTTCAATAAGGGATTACTATAACAATATTGGTTACCCAGAGAGCAATCATTAATCGCACTAGCTATCAGCCAGTTAATAAAAACTTTGGAAAATACAATATTATATCCATTAATATTAAAAAAATCATTGAGAGATTGTATGCCTGTGGTTTTAGATTTTAAAGTATCTATCCAAATTTTTTCTCCATATTGGCCTACCAAATATTGCATCAAAAAATTAACTGTAGCGTAATTTTCTGATTTATTTTCCCAATTTAACAAGCTAAAATCTTTTAAATTTAAAAAATCTTGCGCTCTTCTTTTCAGATTAGATGTTTGCCAATCTTGGTCATATCCTAACAAAGTTTCAACATATTCTGCCCGAGCCTCATTAAGCCAGATGTCTTCTTTCACATTATTGGGTTTTTCTTTTAATTCAAAAGTAATGAGATGTACCAATTCGTGAGCCAGATAGTAGCTTAATCTATCAATATTTTGATCTGAAATTAAACTGGCATTTAAATATATTATTCCTGCTTCATTGGAAAAAGGGTAATCTTTTTTGAAATATCCGTCATCTTTGCGGATATAGCTTTCTACATCTTGAGAAATGGGGCACAAAAGCACAATCAATTTTTCTTCTTCATTAGGGCCAAAATTAAAATTAGCATTAAGTTTTTGGCTTAAAATAGGTAAAATTCTGGTATCAGCTCCTAAAGATAAATCATATACTTTCTGCAAAAACTTATTCTTGTCTCCCGTTAATCTATTAGCATACCAAAAATCATCTAAATAAAAATCAATTTTACCCGTAGACCTGATTAAATTAGCTTGGATTTGATTCCGGCCGAAAGGATCTGAATATAAATTTACAAAAAAAGACTTGCTTGTCGTGGCCCAAGTAGGTAAAACTGGTAAAAAAAGAAAAACAAATAAAAACAGAGATATTTTTAATTTCCAACCTTGTAATATATTCATCTTTTAAAATATTAACAAATTGTCAGCTTCTGGGCAAATGAAAAACTGCCTCCGTCACCAGTGAAGGCAGTTTTCCTTGCTTTAAGCTATTTCTAGCTTAAGCGATCCACTTGATCTTTATTGATGAATAGAGACCAAGTCGGTCTTGTAGGTATCAAGCATACCGACAAAATTGCCAGCAGCATAATCTACAACAGTAGTATGAGCTGGATCTAATGACCACTTAAAGGCGCTTAATTTAGCACCATTAAATTCGGTGACTGTGGCATCCATGGAGAAAGACACAGTAAATGTCTTGGTAGTACCATTTCTGACAATGTAATCACCAGCAGTAAATTCTGCATCTGATGAAGAGAAATTACTGTCGATATTAGTGGTACCTGTAGCTACCTGTTTGTCAGCTGCAATCTCAGTCTTTGCATTGTGGATATAGATATCACTGTTGTTGGCTGTGACTGTAAACTTGATAGTACCAGTAACAGCATCTTTGCCTGCAGCGTTGGTCGTCTTGGTGATAGATTGACTCAAGAAAGCCAAGCTAGGAGCCTTGATATAGGCAATCTGATTGTAGCCAGCGACAGCGGCTGGAGAAAGAGGAGCATTATAATTGGCATCAACAGCAGAAAGCCCTCGATATCCAATCTTTACAACATCACCTTCTTTAACTATTGTACCATCGATTGGTTTAAGATCCACCTTAACAATCAAAGTCTTAGTAACATCTTTAGCTAAAGCGATGGACAAATCAGCAAATCTAACAACATCATCAGTATAGTTATTGTTAGCAGCTGAACCCCAAACGCCGCCAGTGACATCTTCTACAGCAGAGCTCTGCACTAAGGTTGAGCCATCATATAATTTGACAGCTGCGATATCATTGGTTGAGGTGCCGCCAAAGGTCTGAGACACATTAAAATCAATGGTTTTGATAGTGCTGGCATTGTTCTGTGACTTAAGGTCTAATCTAAAGACCTCTAAGTCTGAAACAGAATCAATGGCATTACCTAACAAAAGACCTACTTTCGGGCTGTTGGTGTTAGAAGTAGCTTGCAACACAGCCAAAACGCTGGTCTGAGTTAAGGTAACAGTATTGGTGGTTCCATAGACAGCATACTGGGTTAAACCGGAAGCGTCTGTAGCCCTGATGGAATTGATAGCGCCGCCATTACCATTTAATTTAGGATTCTCAAATTTAATGGTGGAATTAAGAGCGCCAGGAGTGACCATTGGAGTGTCGAGCATATCAACAGTCACGGTCAAAATCTTGCTGGTATCTTTAGCTATACTCAATCCAATATCTTCAAACCTCATGGTATAGTAGTGGGCAAAAACAACTTCTTGCCATGCAGACATAGATGAGGTATCAACGGTCTTCAATAAAGTAGAACCGTCATACAAAGACATAGATTTGATAGCTCTCCAAGGCATAATGGTCACATTGGCAGAATCTGACAATTGAACGTCCAAGCGATTAAGGGTAGCGTCTGCATTTGTAACTTTTATCTTAATGCCTAAGACAGTCTTGCCAACATCACCGCCTCTTAAAGAGCTAACCATGTAAACTCCGGCATTAGTGACGGTCAAGCTAGCTTCTCCAGGGGTTACTGGAGTAACAACCGTGGCACACGACACTCCGGTTGTTGGACTAAAGCCAGTAGTTGAAGTGCAACCAGCAGGCAGGGTTGTGCCCGTGGCACACGACACTCCGGTTGTTGGACTAAAGCCAGTAGTTGAAGTGCAACCAGCAGGCAATCCTGTCGGAGTAGTTGTTGGAGTTACTGGAGGAGTGACTGGAGCGCAGTACAAGTCATTTAATTTAGTGCGAGTAATTTGACCGACATAACCGACAGCCGGGGTGATTGCATTGTCCTTTTGGAATTTAATGACCGCTGCCTTGGTCAAAGGGCCAAAGTAACCAGAAGTTGGGCTGACATTCAATTTCTCCTGCAAGAGTTTCACTTCATTATCTGTCATTCCATACTTCAAATCCTTGGTAAAGCAGGCAGTGGAAGCAGATGTGGTTCCAAGTTGCGCTTGCAATTGTTGAATTTGCGTCATCAGAGTGGCAATCTGCTCCTGTAACTCTTCAACCGTTGCCGCTTTAGCAGTTAAAGTAACAGCAAAAGAAACAGCAACAATAAGAGCAATTAATTTTTTACTCATTTTTACTTACAATTTAATTATTTTATTTTTGACCTAATTTTAGCAAAAAATTTTTGCTTTAAATTAGTTTTTGACTATGACCGACCCAGTAGTGTCTCTCTGGTGCCACCCGACCCTCCTATCTTACAAAGTAAAACAGGAAGGCAAGCCTGCTGATAAGGAGGTTAATCCCTACCAAACACCTAAAAGAAAACTTTCGTCTTCCTTTAAGCGCCTCTACTGTTAAGTAACAGGTGGCACCAGAGAGACACTACCCTCAATAGTCATTTATCCTTTCCCGTTAAAACCACTTTTAGTGGTCAACGGGATGGATGGCTTTTAAAAGAACATTCTTTCTAATCTCATCTAAACTGTTTAAAGCAGATAAGCAATCGTTGGCATCCAGATATTTTTTAACCTCAGCCAGGGACTGAATCATACTTTTGACGTCAAGAGCACTTAAGCTAGTAGTGTTGATCTGAACTTTCAAATCTTCCAATTGATTATAGATATATGACGGGCATTGGTTGGCCAATTCTTTGGTCTGGCCGATTACAGCCAGAATCTCACCGCTAATGTTCTGAATATCATTGACCAAACCCTGATCTAACGGCTCGGCCGAATCGGGTTTGGTGGGAATAACAGATTTTTCTAATTTCTGCGCCTGATTTTCCAAATCTTTTGAAACCACTAAAATTTTCTGGGGTTTATTAATCTTCTTAAAGGAGTTAGAGGCTTGGGCTAAATCAGATTTAATTTCTTTAGTCAAATAACTAAGTTTAGTCTTATCAGTTTGCGTTTGCAATTTATTTAAATAATCAATTTTTTCCTGAGCAAACATTAATCTTAACTGCGGCTTTTTTTCTTGAGGCGCCAAAGCCACTTGGATATTTTGCGTTAATCGCTTAAGAGGATATAAAGCAGTGGTGGGGCTGGCTTTTTGGGCTAAAACAATGGTGCCGGTGAAAAAACATAAAATTAAACCGATTAAAGCCGCTTGATATCTAAAAGCAAAGGGAGAAAAAACCACTGGTTTAAACTTATTCTCTTTCAAACTTTTGATTGCTAAAACTTTGGCTTTTTCCCTGACAGCCGCTTGGTTATTTAAAATCTCGGCTTTAAGCCAAGAAGCCCAACTGGAATTGGGCTTGACGCTTTTCAGCTGTTTTAATTGTTCAATTAGTTCGTTTTCAGTCATCACTATATAAGACGAGGGAAAAGGAGAAATGTTACAGGAAAGCGATTAATAAATCAATTTTCAATTTCCAATTTCTAATTTCTATTAAATTTCTAATTTTTAATTTCTATTAAATTTCTAAATATCTAATTTTCAAACAACTTTTTGTCTAGCGTATTGGTAATTTTTTGAAATATTAAATGAAATTCATGGGCTTCCTGCCAGAAATTTTTTATCCTTTCTTTTGACTCGGGGTGGCGTCTCGCCAATATCCTTAGCCAATATTTTGTTTCATTAGCTTCTTTCTTACAAATAAAAATCTTATTTCTAAAATCCCGTTTTGAACTTGAAGCGTTAGCTTCGCAGTAATTCGCTCCAATAGAAGTAGCGGCTCTTACTAACTGAATAATAATGTTTCTATTAATATCGTCCCTTTTTATCGTTTTCACTAAATCTATGATATTCTCGGAAAACTTGGCAGTTCGTTCTTCTAGGTCATATTCTTTGGTTTTCTTGTCTGAAAATTTAGTCATTTAAAATTTAATGAAAATTAGAAATTAAAAATTTGTCATTTGATATTTATATCTTTAAAGGGTTAAATAAAAGTTTAAGAGTTTAAAAGTTTAAAGGTTTAAAAGTTTAAAGGTTTAAAAGTGTAAAGGTTTAAAAGTTTAAAGGTTTAAAGGGTTAAAGGGGAAGGAAAATTTGGGGGTCTGATTTCTGCTAAAAATTTTTCGAATTCCTCTTTGGCTTTATTTACTCTTTTAAACTTTAAACCTTTATACTTTGATTCTTTGACTCCTTCAATTAAGTGAAAAATCAAAGAAGAAACATACTGGCACTTTTCTTTTGCTTCTTTAAATTCTGTTTCAGAAAGATAACCTAAATCATAGCTCAAATATAATTGGGTACGGACTTCTCCACAAGATCCTTTGGCAATATAAAGAAAATGAATCATTTCTTCCTTCCCGCCTCTTTCAAATCCCTCGCTAATATTGGAAGAAACAGAAACAGCCGCTCGCCGAATCTGATCTTTCAAACCATAATCCTGATTAAAAACCGGCTTATTTGTCAAAGTATAAATCATTCTTGCCAATTCTCTGGCTTCCTGCCAAGTTTTTAAATCTTCAAAAGATTTAACAGAGGACATAAGATAAATTAAAAGTTTAAAGGTTTAAAAGTTTAAAGGTTTAAAAGTGTAAAGGTTTAAAAGTGTAAAAGTTTAAGATAAGCGTTTTTTAAGGGCTTCAATCGCCCGATGAAGCATCACCCTGATTGTTCCTTCTCTTTTATGAAAAATCTGGCTTAATTCCTGAATAGATAAATCGTTTAAATAATATAAAATAACGATTTCCGCGTATTCTTTTTTAATTTCTTTCAGCGCCTTTTTGACCAAACTCATTTCTAAATTCGTTTCTACTTCTTGGACAAAGCTTTTTTCTTTTAATAATTCGCCATCAGTAATTTCTGCTGGCAATCTATCCAAAGAAATAATCCGCTTTGGTTTCTGGCGGTAGTAATCAATCAAAAGATGCCGGGCTGATTGATAGATAAAAGCCACCGGATTATTAATCACCGCTTTTTTGCTTTTTTTCTGATTTACTTTTTTCCAAAAATTTAAAAAGACCCGAGCGGTTAAATCTTGGGCATTTTCTTCATTATCAACCCGAAAGTAAATAAAGCGGAAAATTTTATCTAAATATTTGTCGTAAAATTGAGAAAAGCTTTCTTTATCCATTGATTTTAAGCGGCAATTTTTTCTACCACTTCAGCCAATTTATTTAAATCGTGTCTCAATAATGGTCCCCTTCTTAAAAGTTTAGCCAGAATAACAATCGTTCTTTTTGCCGGCGTTAATTTTTTCCCGATTTCTCCCAAATCTTTGATTTGGTTGAGAAATCGAGGATCCCGACCTAAGGGTCGGGATATTTTTTCCACCGGAATAATTTGATAACCAGGAAAATCTTTTTTCTGAAAAACCACAAATTCTTTCTTTTCTTTAGCGTAGCGCAAAAGGTCCTGTTTTTTCGGTTTTTCAATATTTACAACAAAATAATCAATCGTATTTTTCCCTAAATAACTTTCCAAAACATTTAAGAAATCAATCGCTTTAAAGCCAGTCGTTTCCCCAAATTTAGTCATAATATTACAGAAATAAACTTTCTTCGCTTTGCTTTTCTTAATCGCCTCACTCACCCCTTTCACTAATAAAGTCGGCGCTAAACTGGTGTATAAATCACCCGGTCCCATAATAATGATATCTGCTTTTTTAAAGGCCTCAAGCGCTTGAGGATTGGCTTTGACCGGCGGATTTAAAAAGACCTCTTTAATTTTTAAGCGACCATCGTGTTTGGGAATATCAATATTGGTTTCTCCGACAATTAAAATACCATTTTCCAAACGGGCGAATAACCGCGTATTTTCCAAAGTGACAGGAATAATTTTGCCTTTAGCACCTAAAATGCGGCCGGCTTCTTCAATGGCTTTAGTAAAATTACCCGTGATTTCTTCTAGAGCCGTGATTAACAGATTACCAAAACTATGGCCTTTTAGTCCAGTCCCCTGCTTAAAACGATAATTAAAAAGCCGAGCCAAGGTATTGGTGGGCGAAGAAGATAAAGCTAATAAAGCCCGGCGAATATCACCTGGCGGCAAAATACCAAATTCTTCCCTTAAAACCCCGGAGGAACCGCCATCATCAGCCATTGTTAAAATAGCGCTTAAGTCAAAATTTCTGTTCTTTAAACCGGATAAAACGGTAAAAGCGCCTGTCCCTCCGCCAATGACTACTATTGATTTGGGCATAGAAATAAATTTAAAAGTTTAAAAGTGTAAAAGTTTAAAAGTTTAAAAGTTTAAAGGTTTAAAAGTGTAAAAGTTTAAAGGTTTAAAAGTGTAAAAAGTTAAGTCACAAAGTTTATTAAGCGGTTGGGAACAAAAATTATTTTCTGATATTTCCCTTTAACCAGATACTTTTTAATGTTTGGCTGTTTGAGCGCTAATTTAACCGCTTCTTTCTCTGAAATATTTATCGGCGCTTTAAAACTCAAGCGCATCTTGCCATTAATTTGAACAACCAAAGTAAAAGTAGTTTCTTTGAGCATGGCTTCTTGATATTTAGGCCAAGGAACAAACTGAATGGTTTTTTTATTCTTTAAGTGAGTATGAAAAATTTCTTCGGCTAAATGAGGAGCAAAAGGAGAAAGCAATAAGGTTAAAGTGATTAAATGCTTTTTAAATTCCGCTTTGTTTAAACGGCGAACCACAAAATTCAATTGATTTAAGTATTCCATCAAAGCGGCAATGGCGGTATTAAAACGCAAATTTTCTATATCTTCAGTCACTTTTTTAATGGTTTTGTGACGATTCTTTTCCAAATTCCGGCGTTCTAAAGAAGACAAAGGCATTAATTTTTCTTTCTTTAAAACTTTTTCTTCTTTTAACAATTCGGCTAACTGCCAAACTCGATTTAAGAAACGATAAATACCAATGATGCCTTTTGAATCCCAAGGTTTAGAGTCTTGCAACGGTCCCATAAACATTTCATAAATTCTTAAAGTGTCAGCGCCATAGGTTTTAATAATATTATCCGGATTGACCACATTGCCGCGCGATTTAGACATTTTTTCATTATCCTCGCCCAAAATAATACCCTGATTGACCAAGCGATAAAATGGTTCTGAATTATTAACCACTCCTAAATCAAACAAGAATTTATGCCAGAAGCGAGCGTATAAAAGATGTAAAACCGCATGTTCTACCCCGCCGATATAAATATCCACCCCTCCTCCTTTTTTCTCTTTGGTCGGCCCTAACCAATAATTTAAAATTTTCTTATTCCAAAACTTTTTCGCTTTTTTAACTTTTAATTTATCTTTTAATAAATAAGCCAAATAATACCACGAAGAGCCAGCCCATTGGGGCATCGTATTGGTTTCTCTTTTGGCCGGACCGCCGCAGGAGGGGCATTTCACATTGACCCATTCTTTGATGGTAGCTAAAGGCGATTCGCCAGTACCTGAAGGTTGATAATGTTTCACCATCGGCAATTTCAAGGGCAAATCTTTTTCTTTTAACGCAACATTGCCGCACTTTTCGCATTTAATAATGGGAATCGGCTCGCCCCAGTATCTTTGCCGGGAAAAAATCCAATCGCGCAATTTATATTGAATAGTTTTTCTGGCGCCAACATAAACTAAAATTTTATCTTTCACTTCTTCAGAAGGCATATTATTAAAAGGACCGGAATTAACCAAAATACCCGAACCAAGATAGGGCTTATCTAAAATGCTGTGAGTTTTACCATTCGGACTAATCACTTCTCTAATGGCTAAATGAAATGTTTTGGCAAAATCAAAATCTCTTTCATCATGAGCTGGCACAGCCATAATAGCGCCGGTACCATAATTCATTAAGACATAATCAGAAATCCAAATGGGAATTTTTTCCTGATTAGCCGGATTAATGGCATAAGCGCCTGAGAAAACGCCGGTTTTTTCTTTGGTTTCCGATTGTCTTTCAAAATCTGATTTTTGGCTGGCGGCTAAAATATAATTTTTAACATCTAATAAATAATCCGGGTGGATAATTTTTTCTAATAAAGGATGCTCTGGCGCCAAAACCAAATAAGTGGCGCCAAAAATAGTATCCGGCCGGGTAGTAAAAACAGTAATATATTCGGGTTTAGCCACCACTTTAAATTTAATTTCTGCGCCTTCAGAACGACCAATCCAGTTTTTCTGCATTAATTTAACTTTTTCCGGCCAAGCTAAAAGCGAAAGATCATTTAGCAACCGACTGGCATAAGCGGTAATTTTAAGCATCCACTGCCTTAGTTTTCTTCTTTCCACTATTGTGCCGCAACGTTCACATTTTCCTTCTACCACTTCTTCATCCGCCAAAACTGTCCGGCAAGCCGGACAAAAATTAACCGGCGTTTCTGCTTCATAAGCCAGACCTTTTTCAAAAAGTTTTAAAAATATCCACTGGGTCCACTTATAATAATTCGGATCAGTAGTATTGATTTCTCTCTGCCAATCATAATTAAAGCCCAGGGACTGAAGCTGCTGTCTAAAATGTTTTATATTTTTATCCACCACCAAAGCCGGATGAATTTTATTTTTAATCGCGTAATTTTCCGCTGGCAAGCCGAAAGCATCCCAACCCATAGGATGAAGTACATTATATCCTTTCATCAAATAATAACGGGTT
>Ga0315282_10013150_pt1 | contig 12521 bp, 11 predicted proteins | sample YL17G07_20_MG_FD_203693 | JGI IMG/M metagenome (GOLD analysis project Ga0315282, IMG submission 203693) | Sediment microbial communities from Yellowstone Lake, YNP, Wyoming, USA - YL17G07_20 | ecosystem: Environmental > Aquatic > Freshwater > Lake > Sediment | place: USA: Wyoming | collected... | reverse complement strand
AGTTGGCTTTCGGGCCGCGCAACCTGAACCACCCATCTGTGCAGATTGAGAAAGACGTGCGCTGGGCGATTGAAACCGTTCACCTGGCGGAAGAGCTGCCCACCCCGCCGCTGGCGCTGTCTTTTGGGCAGCAGAAGCGCATCAGTATTGCCGCCGTGCTGGCGATGCGCTCGCGCATTTTAATAATGGATGAGCCGACTGCAGGACAAGATTATTGGAATTACCGGGCGTTTATGGATGCCATCCTGCAAATGCCGGGTTTTGATGCGATTCTCTTTATTACCCATGATGTTGACCTGGCGGTAATTTATGCCAACCGGATATTGCTGGTGTATAACGGCAGCCTGGAGGCGGATGGCCCGCCGCAGGAAGTGCTGGGCGATGAAGAACGTCTGCGTCGCTGCCGCGTGCTGCCGACATCTTTGTTGAGACTCAACCTGGAATATCTGCCGCGCACCGGGCGTTTTATGCGCGCCGAAGCCTTGGCCCATGTTCCTTGAAGGGAGAGGAGGTATAATAGCAGAACCTTATTGTCCAGACCAGTGTTATCATAATAGTTAGTTAACAAATTTTTCTTCAGGAGGAGGATCACCATGCAAAAGAAATCTCTATGGAAATTTGGAACGCGTGAAGTAGTGTATGCTGCAATCGGGGCGGCCCTGTATGCGGTGCTGTCAGTAGCCACCAACTTCCTGCAGATTCCAGCGGCGGCCAATGTATCGGTGCGTCCGGCGGTTGCCATTCCCATGTTCTTCGGGTTGGCTTTTGGTCCCTGGGTGGGTTTGATCTCGGGCCTGGTCGGCAACTTGATCAGCGACTTGATCTCAGGTTACGGTTTCTGGCCCTGGTGGGACCTGGGGAACGGCCTGATGGGTCTGCTGCCTGGTTTAATCTACCCACTCATTGTCAATTTCAAGTCTGCCAAAGACTATTTGTGGGCTGAGATCATGGTTGTGGTGGGTTCATTTGTGGGCATGTTCGTGGCTTCATTGAGCGAAATCTGGGTCTCCGGCGTAGATTTCTCTACCAGCATGAGCACCAACTTCCTGCCCGCTTTCATTTCCAACATTATCAACGGCCTGATCCTGGTGCCGATCTTGATGCTCGCTTACAGTGCCATCGTCTCGCGTTCGGGGCGCTAAAAGCGCCTTTCGCATCAGGGCTGTCCTGAAAGATTAACGCCATTCTAACCTGTACTGGCAAGGGTGGGCTTCACACCCGCCCTTGCCCATGACAGTAAAATGATCACGAGTTGTTTTCAGACGGCCCCAGGATCGCTGAACATATGCTTGTCAGCTTCAGTTATCGCATTCGCAACAGCCTGATGGAGCGGATTGACCCACGCGCCCGCTGGATTTTTTCGATTCTGGTATTATTTGCTATAACTACTTTTTGGAATATCCGTTATCTGGTGTTCTTTTTTGCATTATCGATGGCCTGGTATTCCCTGGCGCGTTTGACCTGGAAGGAAACCCGCCGGGCGTGGTATTTTGTCTTCTTCCTGATGTCGATGATGATCCTGGTGAATACGATCATTACCAGCGCCGGCACCATTGGCGGGGTGATCAAGGGTGGGCACCCGGTGCTGGTGCTCAATTGGCAATTCATCCATTTTACATTGACCATTGAGCGGCTTTGGTTTGCACTTACCCAGGTGGTGCGCATCCTGTCCATCTCGGCGCTGTTCATTGTCATTCCCTTCGCGATGGACCCGCGACAATACGGCGTCACTTTCCGTGGGATGGGGCTGCCCGACAAAATCGCTTTCTCGCTCGATCTGGCTTTCCGCTTCGTGCCAACCCTGGGACGCGATTTTCAGATCACCCTCGATTCCCAACGAGCGCGTGGCTACGAGGTGGAAAAGGTCAAAGGTGGGCTGCTGGCTCAAATCCGCAAAACGGCTCCACTGGTGGTGCCGGTCACCATGAATGCCATCCTGAGCGGAGAAGATATTACCAACGCCATGGACCTGCGCTGCTTTGGCCTGCGCGCACGCACCTGGATCGAGTCTTTGAAATATCAATGGTATGACTATGTAGTAATCGGCCTGGGCGTGGCCCTGCTGGGTGCATCGATTATATTGGCATGGTTGGGTTATGCCAAATTCTGGGTTCCCCCGCAGTTAATCGCCCTGATTCAATCTTACTGACTTCTGTGTTGCTTTAAACACGTAAACCTCTACGGCGTATTCCCCTGCACCCAGGCCATATCGTACACATCCGCCCCCGTGCTGTCCATTTTCACCAGCTGAAAATCAGGGGCGCGCGCCGCATACAGGTCGGCGCCGCTGGTAAAAAGCAGCAACTCGCCCTGGGTTGGGCTCCAGCGCGGGTAACTGGATGGCTGGTCAAAGATTTGCTGTGCTGCCTGACCGGGTAACTGCACCCAGACTCCCGTTTGTTTGATGGCGCTGCTCCAGACTATTGCGCCCTGCGGGTTGAACGTCAGGCTGCCATCGGTTGGACTTTTGATATTGAAGGCGAGTGATCCATCCAGCCGGATGCCCACCGTTTCACCATCATAAGTCTGTGCCACGAAAACCTGTCCTGTATCAAGCCAGCTAACCCGGCTGATATCTCCTTCATAGACTCGCCGGGGGGTATTCTGCCCGGCAGGCAGCAAGAAGGCGCCCTTCTGCGCCATACCCGGATCGGCGATGGTGTCTACCCCGGCAAATAAGACGCTGCCACTTTGCGGATCAAGTGCAGCGTTTTGAATACATTCGCCTGCATAAAGCACCACGCTTTTCTGGTTCAGGATATTCACCGTGCGCAGCAGCTTCCCGCCGCAGGGTTGGCTCCAGGAATATACGATGAATGTAGCTGGGCTGATCCACCCAAGCAGGTTCTCGCCAGAACTTTGCGGCGTATAGAGGGTATATACCTACCCATCGCTGGCGTGCACTGCCCAGGCGCCCTGCATCGAAAATCCGGCGCCCGTCCCAAAGGTGCTGGCGCCAAAGTGAACGATGTACTTTCCATCCGGCGACCAGGCCAGGCTGTCGAACTCGGCCATGGCGCGCCCGGCCTCGAAGTTGCTGTCACCGATGCTTTCCGTGGGACCAGGCTCGGTAGACTTGGAGGTAAGGGCTGTTATGGCTTTATCTTCACCGCCAGGCAGCGCCAGCAGGTGCAGGGTCAGGCCGTGAAGCTGGTCCTGCCCATTGGAAAGGATGAAGGCGAATTGATTATTCGAGGGAGAAACCCCGCTGTTCAGCGCCCGTGGCACCACAATTGCCTGCTGGGTGAGTTGTTTCAACCCGGAACCATCCGGGTTGGCAGCCCACGGGCCGCTCGATGTGGATATCAGCAGCCACAGGCCTTTTTCAGCCAGCTGCGGAGTTGGCTGCGGCAGGCTTGTTTGAGTCGACCGGGGAAGCACCACTACCAGTTCTTTGGTCGGCTTTACGGTAGGCCGGGTTGTTGGTGTGGCTTTTTTGGCCGGCGGACGGATTGCAGCGGGCAGCACAGACTCGCTTGTGGCAGTCGGAGCAGCCTGGCTGGCGCTCGTTAGGGTTAGAAAGCCACAGCTCATGCTTAACCCCCCAACAATACCAGTACCATCAAGGATGGTAAAAAAGCCCGGCGCATACCTGCAGGACTGTTCATGGTAATTCCCCTGTTTACTTCTAAAATGCCCTCCTGGACCGGTATTAGCTTTCTTCTGCCTGATTTTCCACCTGGGCTGCTTCTTCTTTTTCCTCCATCTGGGCTACTTCTTCCTTCTTCTCTTCTGGTTCATAAGGAGGTGAGGGATATCTTTCGCTGGCGCCCGCTTGCATCACTTCGCTGATATCTATGTTGTAGCGCACCCCCGTCATATCGTTGTATTGAAAGTAATCTGACTCCCAGGCCGCGCCGATCGAGCCGGCCAACGTGCCGATGCCAACCGGGAGGTAGCTGTCCAGTGAAAGTTGGTAGGCAATTTTCCGCCCATCCCGGCTGGCAGGCCGGAAAGTGTGGATGGTACGCAGCTCACCGCTGTCCATATCAAAGTTGAGCGTGAAATACCACCGCTCACCCTGTTTGAATGGCACACCCACTTTGACAGAGTTCTCTTCCACTTCCTCGAAAGTAATTTCGGGATTGCTGATCAAAGCGGATGGTGAGGCCATGATCGTAAACAACCACATCATTACCCATTCACTATTATCGATATTGGCATTCTCCAGCTCATCCTTGCTCATCACAAACCGGCCATGACCTTTGCGCAGTTCGTCGCCACCTTGCAGCATGCGCCGACTGAACCAGGTAATGGTAGTGCGCATGACAAATTCCTTGCCAGGGACCAGGTAGAGCGCCCAGCGGAAGGGTGCCCAAAGTGGGCCTAACTTGCCCATGTACCGCACCACAATCCGGCCGTTTCCCCAGGCGGTCGCCGTGGCCGGCAGCGGCACCTTCTCGCCATAAGCCATTTGAAAGAAGCGTTTGAGTGGGGCTGGCAGGTTTTCAGACAGCGGCTCCTGCTTGAGCGGGTCGGTGGGTTCCAGCTCAGGGGCAACCGGGCGCGGCAGGAAACGGAACCCCACCCAGTACAGGAACGGAACGGCAATTAAGGCGACGACTGCAATTATCACATATTCTAAAATATTGTTCATGGCAGGATTCCTTTGCTTAATTTTACCCGATTAATTCAACTTTTCAGACAACCCCTCCAAATCCGGACTTTTTCACGCCGGGCATAGACGGCACTAAAAAAACATAGAAGGTTTTTAATCGGATATACCTTATCATGAAATAAGAAAAAAAATGGAAAAAACCAATCGCCTTGTATCCATCGACCAATTCCGCGGCTTCGCCATCATTTTAATGGTGCTGGCCAATTTTATGGGGGGGATCAATTCCGTCCCACCCTGGTTAAAACATGCCCATGATATCGGCCTGACCATGATCGACCTGATCGCCCCGTTCTTCATCTTTGCCATTGGCCTGACTTATGCCGGTTCCTTCCAGCGGCGGGTGACCCGGTTTGGTTTGGGCAAAGCCATCGAGCATTTTGTCCGGCGCTGGCTGACTCTGTTTGGGATTGGCGCCCTGATGGTGGCAGCCGAGATTGTAATTTATGATCCGGCTGAATCGAACTGGGGTATGCTGCAGGCGATTGGGGTGGCCTGACTGCTAACGCTGCTTACTTTGCGCCTGCCCACCTGGGGTCGGGCGGTCGTCGGGGTAGGGCTGCTGGCGATCTATCAGGTGATGCTGGATAACTTCTGGCTGGCGGGTGTGTTGGGCTCGCCCCATGGCGGTTTCGCCGGCTCGCTCAGTTGGTCAGCCATGCTGATCCTTGCTACTGTCCTGGCGGACCTGTTCCACGATACCCGGCGCGGCCGCAAAGTGTTCCCATGGGCATCCCTGCTGGTGCTGGTATTGGGCGTGGCGCTGGCATGGTGGGTGCCGGTAAGTAAGAACCGGGTTTCTTCCACCTATGTCCTGATCAGCCTGGGGGCCAGCACGCTGTTATTCTGGCTGTTCGACGGATTGTGCGATGGGCGCGGCTTGATATTGGAACATCTTTCCGTGTGGGGAGAAAACCCACTGCTGCTGTATGTGTTGCATTATGTATTGCTGGGTTTTTTGGTGCTGCCCCCCATCCCTTTCTGGCATATTGAAGCCCCGCTTTGGCTGGTGGCTATCCAGGCGGTCGGCTTGCTGGCCGTCTTGAGCTGGATTGGTTTCGTCTTCCGGCGTAAGAAGTGGATATTCAGCCTGTAGGGTAAAGCAGATAACTAAATTCATTTAGTTTATAAATGAGGCCATATAACAGAACCCAGTTCACTGGCTGTTTCCCGCCTGCCCCTGCCGCCGAAAGCGCTGGCGGGTAAGGTGGTAGTCATCAGCGGGGGTGGGCGCGGCATCGGGCGTGCCATGGTAGGTGCCTTTGCCTGGCAGGGGCAACCGTCATCATTGCAGAAATCGCTGATTCCGGGTTAGAGACCGAGCAGATTGTGACCGCTGAAGGCGGTCTGGCGCGTTTCATCCGTACGGATGTTTCCCATAAAGAATCGATAACTGCCCTGGCGCGCCAGGTGAGCACGGCTTACGGCGCGGTGGACATTCTGATCAATAATGCTATCCTGTGCCCAACTGGCGGCGTTCTAGAAATGGATGTGGCCCTATGGGACCGGGTGATGGCAGTCAACCTGCGCGGCACGTTCTTGATATGCCGGGCTTTCCTGCCGCAGATGGTTGCCCGTAAGCAGGGTACTGTGATCAACATGATCTCGCTGGATGCCCTGCCCTATCTCTCGGCTTACATGGCTTCCAAGGCCGGTATTGCCGCCTTCACCCAATCATTGGCGGGTGAGGTGGGCGAAAAAGGACTGCGGGTGATCGCTTTCGCGCCCGGTTTTGTGGATACCCCCGGGCTGCGGGCGGCGGCTGAGGGCCTGGCGCCCCACATGGGCATCAGCGTTGATGAGTTTATCAAGATGCCCCTCCGCCCGGCCTATCCCAACGGCATGCCGGCGGATGACGCTGCCGCCGCGGCAGTCTACTTAGCAGCCGCGCTGGCAGATGAATACCACGCCGAACAGGTGACCGGCTACACCGTACTGAAACGCGCCGGGCTGATCCAGCCCGCAGAAGCCGGACCGGGACTGTCAGTTGCGCCGTTTTCCTCTTCTGCGGAAGCCGCACCTGCCTTGCCGCGCGCCCTTGACCGGTCCCAGAAATTGTTAAAAGTGATCGCGGACTCAGATGCCGAGTTCAATAAGCTGCCGGTGTTCGTACGCCCGCTGGCACGCCAGAGTTTCAAGGCCAAAAGCGGGCAGAGTGTACAGGATTGGAAGCGTAGCCTCGAAGTGCTGGTGGAACAGGTCGAGCAGGCCGTCTCCGGCGGAGAAGATGCTGCCTTGCGCGCCGGCCTGCCGCGCCTGCGCCAGTTATTGGGCAAGCTGAACGTCTATTATCACGATGTCCCGGCCGAGACCGGTCGTTTCACCAAAGATGCTGCCCTGCTGGCCGAGGTCCAGCGCATCACCAACGAGCGCATGGAACTGATCCACGACCTGCTGCTGGCATTAGAAATGTGATAAAGGACTTTGCTTGACTTTCTGCTCAATATTTGTTAGACTCAACCCATCAAATCTAAACTAAGAAAGGAGGCGCACAACCTAATGACAGTCAAAATCTTGCAATCCTGCGAGTTTTTATTGAGTGCGCCTTCTGGCGAGAGGGTTTGACTTTCTGACCATCTTTTAACGTAACGTCAACCCGCCACAGGCGCACACTGCCCTGTGGTTTTTTATCGCCTTATTGCTGGCATTTCACCTGCCACAGGGAACTGGTTAAAAATCCTTGTGGCGGTTTGGTTTAAACCCCCACAATCGAGCAAAAACGTACATAAAACAGAGCAAAGATGAGCAATCGCCTTAAGAACATACAAATTGACCAGTTAGAATCGTTGGAAGAACTGAGCGCCCCTGCGGCGCGTGTCAGGCATGTGCCGCACCCCCGCCCTCTCAAGGCTCACAAGCCGCGCCCAATCGCCGCTCCGCAGCCTGAAATACTGGCTAAACTGAACGAGCAGAATGACGACCGCGGCTCCTTTGATTTCACTTACAGGGCCTCGCGCTACGAGGCCGGCTGGCTGACCGATTCGCTGGGAGGCCTTTTTGAAGCCCACTGGTTCGATGACGTGCTGCGCATGATCAAGGGCGGTAAAGAGGCCTCGGTTTACCTGTGCCAGGCCAACCCCATCACTCACTACGATTACCTGGCAGCCAAGGTCTACCGCCCGCGCCAGTTCCGCAACCTAAAGAATGACCATCTTTATCGTGAGGGAAGGGAAAACCTGGACGCCAACGGTCACGTGATCTTCCACGAGCGCGAAAGCCACGCCATTGCCAAGAAGACCGAGTTTGGCCTGGAGCTGCTGCATACTTCCTGGATCGAGCACGAATTCTTGACCCTCGAAATCTTGCACAAGGCCGGGGCGGATGTTCCAGTGCCTTATACCCGCGGCAACAATGCCATCCTGATGGGATACATCGGCGACCTGGACCTGCCTGCTCCCACGCTCAACACCGTAGAACTGGCTCACAGCGAGGCGCGCCAGCTTTTCCAGCGCGTGCTGCACAACATCGAGCTGATGCTCGCCAACGACCGCATCCACGGCGACCTTTCGGCCTTCAATATTCTCTATTGGGATGGCGATATCACCCTGATCGATTTCCCTCAGGCCATGCAGCCTGACCAGAGTTCCAACACCTACCGCATCTTCGAGCGCGACGTCACGCGGGTGTGCGAGTACTTCGCCGGGCAGGGCGTGCCTTCCAACCCCCGCAAACTGGCGGCGGACTTGTGGACCGGGTACCAGCACCGCCTGTATCCGGAAGTCGATCCGCATTTCCTGGATGATCAAAGCGAGGATGACCGCCGCTATTGGGAGCGCCAGTCCAGAACCCGCTGAGGCTGGTTTGCCAACCGCTAGAAAATGAGACTTCATCAGAACCCCGGTTTCCGAAAGGCCGGGGTTCTGTGATACTATTATTTTTAGACATGTTTCCATTATAATAAAGAAATAATCAATTGAATTTAAGTAATATATGGTATCCAAGGGAAATATAAAATGCAAGACTATGAAAAGTTGGGTGTTTTCTACCTGGGACGTGAATATGACCTGGCGAATAAGTCATTGAAAGATGATCTGATCCTGTATGATTCAAAAGACCTGGTGACCCACGCCGTTTGCGTCGGCATGACCGGCAGCGGGAAAACCGGTTTATGCATCGATCTGATCGAAGAGGCCGCCATTGATGGAGTGCCATCGATCTTGATCGACCCTAAGGGCGACCTGTGCAACCTGCTGCTGACTTTCCCCAACCTGGCAGCAGGAGAATTTTTGCCATGGGTCAACCCTGATGATGCCAGGCAAAAAGGGCTTTCCATTGACCAATACGCAACCCAACAGGCCGAAATGTGGACGAAAGGCCTGGCAAGTTGGGGCGAGGATAGCACGCGTATCCAGCGATTAAAAGCTGCGGCGGATTTTAAAATATACACTCCGGGCAGCAATGCCGGAATTCAAGTGTCCATCCTCAAATCATTTGCTGCTCCTGATCCTGCGGTGATCGATGACAGCGAAATGATGCAGCAGCGGGTGAGCACAACCGTGACCAGCCTGTTATCTCTGGTGGGTATCGACGCTGACCCCTTCCAGAGTCGGGAACATATTTTCCTTTCTAACATCATCGATATGACCTGGCGAAATGGGCAGGATTTAGACCTGGCTGCCTTAATCCAACAGGTGCAAACCCCGCCGATCTCTAAGATCGGTGTGCTGGACCTCGAGTCTTTTTACCCAACCAAAGAACGCTTCAGCCTGGTGCTGGCGCTGAATAACCTTTTGGCCTCTCCAGGTTTTAATTCCTGGATGGTAGGGGAACCGCTCGACATTGGCCGTATTCTTTACACGCCGGAGGGAAAACCGCGCGTCTCGATTTTCTCGATTGCCCACCTGGGTGATGCTGAGCGTATGTTTTTTGTGGCGCTTTTGATGAATCAAATCTTGAGCTGGATGCGCACTCAGCCCGGTACGACCAGCCTGCGGGCGATTATCTACATGGATGAAATCTTCGGGTATCTTCCTCCCATTGGAAATCCACCTTCCAAGCTGCCCATGCTGACCCTGCTTAAACAGGCGCGGGCTTTTGGCGTGGGGATTTTACTGGCCACCCAAAACCCGGTTGACCTGGATTACAAGGCTCTTTCGAATGCTGGTACCTGGCTCATCGGCCGGCTGCAAACGGAGCGCGATAAAATGCGCCTGTTAGACGGGCTTGAAGGTGCCTCAAGCAGCATCGGGATGCAGTTCAACCGCCAGGAGACCGAGAAAATCCTGTCGGGGCTGGGCAGCCGGGTATTTCTCATGAATAATGCCCATGAAGATGCCCCGGTGGTTTTTCAAACCCGCTGGACATTATCCTACTTGCGCGGCCCGTTGACCCGTGAGCAGATTAGAATTTTAATGGATCCGCTTAAGCCAGACAAGGCACCCATACCTGCTGCCCAACCGGGTGTAGGAGTAGCCATACCTGCTGCCCAACCGATGGTGGGGGTGGCCATGCCTGCCATGCCCGTTACTCCGGCCGCGGCGCCTTCCCGCCCTGCTGCCAGCCAGCCCCCCGCCTTAGCTCCGGATGTCCCCCGCTTTTTTGTGCCAACCCGCGGCTCCGCTCCGGGTGGAAGCGCTCTGTATTACGTCCCTAAGATTTTGGGTGCAGCCAAGGTGAACTTCGTTGATACGAAAAACCGCATCGATGCCACTCAAAGTGTCATTTTCCTGACGCCACTCACCGACTCAGCTATCCCGGTGGATTGGGAAAATGCAGATGAGGTGCATATCGCCCTCGCAGACCTGGAAAAAGTTAACCGGACAGAAGCTCAATTTGGCGACCTTCCGGCGGCAGCCACCCAGACCAGGAACTATACAGCCTGGGGTAGAGACTTCGAAGACTGGTTATACGGCACGCAAAAGATCGATTTGATGAGAAGCCCGAGCCTGGGAAAAGTCTCTCAGCCCAATGAGGTTGAACGTAATTTCCGCATCCGGGTCCAACAAGAAACACGTGAGCTGCGTGACCAGACGGTTGAAAAACTTCGCCAAAAATATGCTCCCAAGATTGCCACCTTGAACGAACGCATTCGCCGCGCCCAACAGGCAGTGGATCGAGAAAAAAGCCAGGCCTCGCAGCAGAAACTCTCGGCGGCTGTTTCGGTGGGCGCCACCATCCTGGGGGCGCTGATGGGCAGGAAAACACTGGGTACTTCTACCCTCGGCAGAGCATCTACCGCGGCGCGTGGAGTCAGCCGTGCGGTAGAGTCCGGCAAAGATATTGGCAGGGCGTCGGATACGGTAGAAGCGCTGCAGCAGCAGCTTAACGAGCTCCAGGCCCAATTTACGGATGAGTCGAACAACCTGGTTGCCAAGTCCGATCCCCAAACCGAAGCACTTGATTCTATCACCGTCAAACCTAAAAAAGCGGATATTACGGTCCAATTGGTGGTGCTGGTATGGGTGCCGCATTGGAAAAGCTCTCAGGGAGTTCTGGCATCTGCATTTTAAAAATGAGGTAAACCATAGACCCAAATACAATCTTGAGTGCGTTGCCGGCTGCTGGTTTAAATGAGGTCAAGGCAGATATCCAGAAGCTTTTACGGGAATCGATCCGCCTGACGGCCAGCCCACAGGATGGGGTGCAGCTTCCGCCGGGTTCCTCCCGGCTGGGTGGGCTGCCTGACCTGCCCGGCGGCATCGCCTGGCCTGTCTGGAAGGGCGTTCCCATGTCATTCGTTGCCCAAATCCGTTTGGAGGATCTGGCGAATCTGGCTCCAGCCCAGGAGCTGCCTAAAAAGGGGCTGCTGGCTTTCTTCTATGACTCAACCCAGGAAACGTATGGCGCTGACCCGGCTGACCGCGGCGGCTGGAAAGTATTCTTTTTCCCGCCTGCCCCGGCTGCGGGCGGCGGCTGGCGCTTATGGGGTAACAGGCAGGCCGAACTTGCTCCGGCTCAGACCCCGGCCGTCCTGCCGCCCGGCGCTCGCTTTAAACCCTGTTTGTTATCTTTTGCGCTGGAATTGAGTTTGCCCCCCGCTCCGGCGCAGGTGATCCCCGGTCTGAGCTGGTCTGAGGACCAAATCCAGCATTATGAAGACTTCTACACTGGTTTCCCGAATGCTGAAGATCGCCGGCTGCCCCATCACCGGATGTTCGGCTGGCCAAACCAACTCCAGGACGATATGCAGCTGCAGTGCGCGCTGTATGCGAATGACATTCCTTCGGTCGACGACCCACGGGCGGCTGAGGCTGCCCGTCAGAAAGATAACTGGCAGCTTCTGCTCCAGCTAGACAGCGACGACCAGGCCGATATGCGTTGGGCATCTTACGGGATGTTGTATTATTGGATCGAGCGGGCAGCGCTCCAACTCGGCCAGTACGATAAAACCTGGCTGGTTTTACAATCAGGATAGCTTGAATCAATAGCCTAAATCAGGGACCCATGACACGCAGGAAAATCGTATCTTTGCTGTTTATAATTGCAGTCAGCATCATAATAACCTCATGTTCTCTGGATGGAACCTTAACGCCAACCGCCAGTCAACCACCCACCAGTGACCAGCCGCCTGTAGTTACCCAGCCGGTCTCGAACCCAGCCACACCGCAACCCGTGATTCATTGGGGCAAACGCACGAAGACTGCCGGCTGTAAGGTACGGGGACCTTTGCCTGATCCGGCTTGTACTCCAGGCGACCTGATTAAGCCGTTGGTAACCAGGGATGATATCTGTGTCTCCGGCTATTCCAGTGGGGTGCGGGATGTGTCTAATAGCCTGAAGGAAGAAGTGTATGAAGCCTACGGCATAAAAAAACATTCCCCGGCGGAATATGAAATAGATCATTTCGTCAGCCTTGGATTGGGCGGCTCGAACGATATCTCAAACCTGTTCCCCGAAGCAGCCGAACCCAGGCCCGGTTTTCATGAGAAGGATAAAGTTGAAAACTACCTGATTGACCAGGTCTGCG
>Ga0315282_10013149_pt1 | contig 12521 bp, 13 predicted proteins | sample YL17G07_20_MG_FD_203693 | JGI IMG/M metagenome (GOLD analysis project Ga0315282, IMG submission 203693) | Sediment microbial communities from Yellowstone Lake, YNP, Wyoming, USA - YL17G07_20 | ecosystem: Environmental > Aquatic > Freshwater > Lake > Sediment | place: USA: Wyoming | collected... | reverse complement strand
AATTATAGTGTCACTGAAAGGTTTATCCTTTTAGTTCGAACTCAGTTGATAAGAAAGCTTGAGACCTACATCTTCTCGATATGGAATCGAAATTTTCTCCTTAAATTTGCCTTTGGCAAGTATCTTGCTGAACTCTTCAATTAATGGCTCTTTTCTAGAACAGAAAATCACTTCATTTCTCTCATTTGTCCAGACTGTCAATCCTCTGGTTTTTCCTTTATGAATGAGATGCAAGAATGTGTTTTCTTCGTCGATTTGTAGCATGGCGATTGCGTTAGAACCTTTCAAAGCACAGAAAAGTGTGTACAAGGTTTCGTCAACATCACTGCGAAGGGAATCATCCCCATAAGTGGATACACAGAGTTTCAGAACACAACTTCAATTCCAGTGACTACTCCTTTAGGCGAATGGGAAATAAGCTATCCGATACCAGTGCCTATTCCTGTTGGGGCACTCGTCATAGTTGTCACGGCTATACCAACACTCTACATCAACGCTTCAGTGGCAGCCAATGTGGCGTTGACGGGACCGGCGATAGCTTTTACGCCGCCACTCACATGGAAGACAGACGGAGCCATAGTAAACGTCACTGTCATACCTGTTGACGCGGAGTTAGGCGATGAGATCGTGGTTTCCGCTGAAAACTTCACTTACAACTGGAACGCATCGCTAACCGTGGAACTCAAGCTTCAAGGCATACACTTGATAACCAGTCCAGCCTACTGGTTTGAAACTCCTAGCTTGGAAGCAGACGAATCCGTGACCGTGTCATTCAACATTCAAGTGATCCCAGAGTTTACAGTTGCAGTTCTGATGATAACTTTCACGCTAATAACGTCAGCAGTTCTCTTAACGAAAAGAAAAGACCACATAAAAATTAAATAAAACCCAAACCCAAATGAGATTTGAAATCTTTATTCTATTTTCACAAGCTTTAATGGGAATGTTTGACATATCAAACTCAGGCACTCAGCATGAACACGTGTTACCATTGTGGTAGAACCATTGAAGACGAAAACCTGATGGTGATGAAAGAGATAAACGTAGGCTTCCTAGAACTCCAGAACACTCGCCAACCCTTCCATTCAGAATGCTGGAAAAAATGGCGAAGAGAAAAAAGAATGACAATGATAAAACAGTTGCTAGGAATCTTTATCGCCTTCATGATGTTTCTCGTAGCTCTGCATTTTCTAACAGGCTGGCCTTAACCCATTTCGCTTAGGTGTTGAATTAAATTTTAGCACATACGAGTAAACCTATTCAAACAGGTGCATATTGGAGCAGTATAAGTGATGATGGTTGAAACGGAAGAATGCTGCCCCCTATGTCGCGGTGGCAAAGCAATGAGGCACAGCATTAGCATCACTTGCGATGGAAAAAGCTACACTTTCCCCTATCCGTTGTATTACTGTATTTGGCATGGCTACTTTATTTGGAGAAGAGGGAAACACAAACTATTCAACTTCTCTAAACACCAATGTGAAGCCATTAGAGTAGACGCTTTACCTTCCGAAGTACTGACGTCCAAACTTGAGGACTACCTGATTGTGGAGATGGAATGTCCATACTGCAAGGAAACATGGAAACAATACGATAAGACGTGGACGACTCAGAGTGGGGAAGTAATCTGTCCATTCGACGGAGCCAAGATACCTAAAGAGAAAGCGGTGGTAAAAAAGTGAATCATAATTCTCTACTTTCTGTCAAGTCCATTAAATTTTAGCGCACGCACATGCTGTTGCACTTTCAGAAGAAATCGCAGAACGGATAGTTCAGCCTCTCGCCTAAGCCGAAGTCTTTCCCTCTTCTTTTCTGAACACGTAGATCAACAGTTTCCCGTCGCGATATCTGAAGCCGACCTTCACTTCCGCTTTCCTTCTCCCTTTTTATTGCTCTATTTTTCGTTTCAACGTATTGTATGGTTTTGTTGGATAAAACAGTTTTGATTTTCAGCGCTTCATGAAAAATACCGTGTTTTTAGGAGTACCCGACTTTTCGAAGCCTTGTTTTATCCATAAGACGTATGTTGTCAATATATACGGCGATGACAAACTAGATCGCTGTCTGGCTTCTCGCAAGGACCACAGACCCCAGCGACGGCACAAACCCAGCCATACTTTATTGCGATTATGTAAACTGCACTGTCACGGTTAACGGAATCACATACGTGGACGTTGTCGGTGTTCAGGATGCAGACATTGTAGATGTTAAACCCTTCATCTTTTGCACTGAGTTCACCTTAAAATCATGGTCCTTCGAAGACATCGGAGGAGTATTTTAGAAATAGTGTAGACATACACGTACCATCTCATACGTTAACAAGGATGTTCACTAAAACAAATAGGAGATTTATGCGTAAAAGATGTTTTTGTGTTTTAGTTACGTTAAATGTTTTCTTCGGCAGACTAAGACAGCCAGTAGTGTTGCTATCATTAATAGAAACAGACATCATGTCTCCAAAGTGACAAACTAAGTATGGTTATTCGTTTCCTTTAAGCCTCTGATGGTTGGCTTTAATGTTGTACGAAACATTTTTCCACAAATTTTATAAAGCGATTATGAAGACAACTATAGAGTGAAGGGAGAGAGTAAACTTTCATCGCAGCTTGCTTGGCTTCTGCAGAGAGCATCCCAGAAGCCGATGAGCAGGATTCTCTAAAGGCTCATGAGTCCTTCAAGTGAAAAAGAAAGAGAAAGGAGAAATAAGAATTGAAGAAAAAGATTCTTTCAATGGCTATTCTGTTGATTGTCTTGATATCGGCTATGTTTGGTGTAACTCAAATTGTAAAAGCTGATGTCGACATCCCCGTCACGAAGTTATATCAAAACGACTACGCACAAAAGATGGACAACTCCACACAGACCATCGCCGATTACGGGTGTGGGCTGACTTCCGATACGATGCTCTATAACCAAGCTCTAGGGGCCCAAGGACTCCACGTAAAGAATCCTGACGGAAGTCAAGGGGCTATCATCTCCTATACACCCGCAGAGCTAAACACTCTGCTAAACAACTATCGCTACGTGGAGACGGGTGGCGTAGACAAGGGGAAAACCAAAAATGGCTGGGGTGTGACGATTGGGGCTGATGGCAATCCGATCGGTTCAAGCACAGATATAAACGAGGGTGCGCTGCGTAAGGCAGTCGAAAGTGATACAAAAAGCCGGTCATTCGAGGGCCAAGGACTTGTAGTGAAGGCTTGGCCTACATCGGAACGGGATAAGGATATACCCGCTGGCGGTGTCACTCTCGATGAGAATTATATGAAAGTTCTCGACGAATTGAAGGCCGGTAGACCGGTGGTCGTTCGCACTTATGATGATAGACACTGGGTACTTGTGAAGAGCTTCACGCAGGTAGCGGGTCAGCCTGAAGGAAGAGGCAGATATGACATTGCTGACCCTTGGAAGAAGGAAGATGGCAGTTCGATAGAGTGGTTGGACGATCCTGATTACCAAAACAAGATATGGGAAAGGAGCACGGGCGTCTTCCAAAAAGGAGGTTCCCATGACCCCTATCAAGTACCAAGTGATTACTGGATAGATCCAGAATATCTTTATGACCCAGAGATGAATCCAGATCAATATGGCCCTCAGTTGTTTGAACCAAGCTTCCCATTCCCACCCCCTGAAGGCGGTGTCGGTGGTGTTAGTTTTCCAATAAATGTTGTTCCAGTTGATAAGTTTGGTTTGTTGGCTCCTTACATCGGCTTAGCCTCAACAATCCTAGTCGCAACAGCCGCAACAGCCATCTACGTCAAACGTGTTAAGCGTAGAAAAGAGAAGCAATGAACACCATTCATTTTCCCCTCTTTTTATCTTCTAAAAATCAAGGTCATCATATATGAAGAGTAAAAAGAAGCCCTTGGGAACTAAAGCTCAAATCAGAGCTCAAAAAGAAAGGGAAAGAAAAATATCTACAGCCATATTCACAGCCCTAATCCTAATAGTTATTATGTTTTCAGCCTATTTTGGTTATTCTCTGCTAAGCCAACCCCAAAGCCAAACAGAAAACCCAGAACCCTTGTCTTCACAGCCTAAAGCAGCCATAGTAGACCAGTTGAGCCTAACATTTCCAAACCAAACTTTCATAGAAACAGCCACAAACACCCTAAAACAAGCAGGATACAGCGTAGACTATTACCCAGGCGAAGAAGTCACGGTGGAATTCTACAGGAACCTACCAACATACGGATATAAAATAATAATTTTAAGGGTACATTCCTCAGCGACAGGGGCTCAAGGAACAGAAAGCCCAGTAACCCTTTTCACCTCTGAGCGTGAAAGCCAAACAAAATACGTTTATGAGCAGTTAACTGACCAACTTATGAGCGTTGCTTATTCTAAAGAGGAGAGAGAAAAAGGAATTACATATTTTGGAATAAGCCCACCTTTCGTGACCCAAAACATGAAGGGCAAATTTCCAAACACCATAATTATTATGATGGGATGCGAGGGCTTAGACAACCCATTAATGGCTGAAGCGCTCGTCGAGAAGGGAGCAAAAGTTTACATAAGCTGGAATCAACCAGTCTCAGCATCCCACACAGACACAGCAACCACACAATTGCTGCAACATTTCCTTATAGAAAAACTAACACTAAAGCAGTCCGTTCAAGAAACATTCAAAGAAATCGGCTTCGACCCAATATACAAAAGCCTACTAATCTATTACCCACTTGAAGCTGGAGAACAAACAATAAAAAACATTAAAAGGTGAAAGCCAAAAACTTCGACAATCCAGAGTTTCCACATGTAGCCGCAGTCGCCGTGTTATGCCTCGCTGAGGCTAGCCTGCTCTTATACTTCAAAAAGAAGGTGTTATAATAGTAGTGACGTTTCTTAAGACGCAAGACCAGGACGTTACTTCAAATTCCATTCGAATTCCATGTACTTCTAAACATGAGTTCCAAACCTGAATCTACTAGTTTGTCATCGCCCCACTTTCACGGCAACTCTAGCGTTTCGAAGTGTTGCATCCAGCTTCTTTAAAAGCTCTATTTCTGTTTCGTTCTCAGGGATTATGCGGATCTCAATTTCCATATTTACTCCCTCCTCTTAACGCCTAAAAGCTTCAAACAACAGAAAAAGAGGGGGACGTTTAGATCCCCTTGTACACGCAACCGCTTTCTCCCCTCTTGAAGCTTCCTATTTTTCACCTTTCACCCATCTGTTTCTCGCTTTTTCTTAAGAAGCTCTATATACTCTTCAAGAGATTTGCTTATGTCCCAGATGTGAGGCTGAGCCAAAAGAAGTTTCAGGTAGTCGCGCATGTATTGTTTTTCAACATAATACCACAAGACAACAAACGGACTAGCCATCACTGCAAATATGAAGCATGTACCAAAGAAACCTGCCTGCGCCACCAGAGCAACATAAATCATGAGAAGTGGATATAATGCGATTATTGCAAGCATACAAAAAAGGGGAATAAGAAAGTTGTCCATCATGGCATCACCTAGAGGCAGAGTATGTATCCGTAGGTTCCGCAGTATAAAACAAATGCAACGAAGATGGAAGTAGCAATAGGCAACAGCTTCAGCAGCGATTTCTTATTCATTTAGGCACCCACTTCCAGTAGCTGTCAGGATTTTTATGGAAATACCACGGAGACCGGTGAAGGCGAATATTGTATTTACAATCTTCGCACCAATTCTGACTTATGCCAGCCACACACACATCCTTTCCCACATACCATACCCAGCCATCTTCAACCCAGAATTCAATGTAGACCATTCTATACGACATTATGCAGTCATCAAAATAATGCGGGTCACTTTCATCAAAGTGGTCTTCAGCACCGAATATGTGGCTAACCTCGTGCCTCAAAACGTTATCATCAGCCCAATAAACATTGTAAGTCATGAGTATAACTCTCTTTGACACAAGTGTGGCGCCAACACAATCAATACTTTGTCCAGTAAACGCTATTAAAACATCTATGTAAGACCCGCTTAAACATGTCTTCTCGCTTTTGAAGCCAGTTTGAGCTATTACCTCGTTTATTAAGTATATTGTAGTTTGACCTGCTGTGCTACTCCATTGACCAAAGTCCACTATGATTAAATCAATGTTAAATGTATCCGCAAGTAAATCGTCTCCACGCTCGATTACCGAATATGCATAGTCCTGCCAAGAAACTGATTGAAACCACGTTGTTGGATAGTTTTGGCTTCTAAACTCTTCATCTGCCACCACCCAAACATATATCGGCGTATACCACTCATAAGGGTCGACTGGTTGTCCAGGATATTCATACATTCCAACATTTGAAACATTGCTACTCTGTGCCGCTGGTCCAACTGAAGTTGAAGGTGGAATAACGAAATGGTCTTCGAAATAGAAGCCTTCCTCGGAAGAATAAGCCATTTGAATAGTATTCATCATAGATGCAATCGCTGTGATAATTGACAAGACCCCTATAATCAACGGCTTCCAGTTCATTTTCTCACCTCAGTGGGTCTTTTCATCGTTCTTTTTAACTCATATACGCCTAAAGACATCCAGCATCCAAGCAGTGAGACTCCAGAAGCTCCAACAGCAGGTCCAATTGATTGCGAATGTCTAATTGCCCACAACTCTTCTGGTGTCCAGAAAAGGTCGATGAACATATTGTCTAACTGTGCTTTCTCAAATAGATAATAAGTGCCGTTATATTTGTAAACACCATCTGTAATTGGAATAGAGTTCCACTCTTCCCACTCTTCCTTTGCGAAGCGTATGAAATAATATTGGTTTTCTATTGCATCCTTAACATATGGATGGAGCGGTTCTGCAAGTTCTCCACAGTATTCGCCAACAAATGTTTCGTTGAATACCAACTCACTTTTTACATAGTATGTCCATTGCCATTCAGACTCATTTGCAGTTGGATGAACTTCCAACGCTCTGATGTAACAATCGTATGGACCAAGACCTAGAACTGCTCTTGGTGAAATTGGTTTTTTAGGTGAGGCTTGTATCTGAGCATATGCGTAGTTAACAACTACAATCCAAACACTCGTTGCTAAAAGAAGTGCTATACCAGCCAATTTTAACTTTTTCAGCTTTCCTCACCCTCCTTTTTCTCGTATTCATTCTCTTTCTGCCCCTTCAATTGGGGCTAGGCGGTGACGCGCCTCCAACACATTCAGCGTTGGCTTCTTTCTTTTCCACATCTCTCACCTCTCTTTTCCTTCAGAAACACAAGCATAAACAGATGGAAACTTGCTCACGACATGAGCAAATTCCTCTTCACCACATGGACTTATTCATTCTTTTCCTGTTCCATCAGTTGAAGTAAAGCGTATTCGATAGCATGACTGCGACTCGCAAACCTCAACTTCTCAACTTGCCGGTCTATCCAATTCACAATGTCTTCTCTAACCGTGACTTGAAGTCTTTTCTTAACCATTTCAACCAAACATTGTTCACTTCTGTTCATGCTTATTGCCTTTATACTCATACATACACTATCATACACAAAGTATAAATACCTTTGCCTACACTGATATACACAGACATACACAAGAGGTAAGATATGAAATGAAGGCCAAAGAACTTAGGAAAGCGCGGTTCGAAATAGTCATCGCCATGCTGAACGACGACCCCCAGTTACGCGAGCAGCTCAAAACATACTTCAAGTGAACAGCGATGTTGATTCGGAAATCCCAGTTGAGAATGGCTCATAACAATCTCTTCGAGTGGAATCCTGGCAATGGGCGATGGTACTCGATAAACCGTCGCAACATCGTCTTCTCGATTCCAGCGAGTGTTCAGAGAGTCTTCTTCAACGCGATGCTCCAGGGAAAAACAGTCAAGGCGACGGCGAAGTATTCGAAACCCCAACTACACGTTCTCTCAATTGACCCGACTGGCATATCAACGATTCCAGACACTATCTCTTCATTTATTTTTGTTTCTGTTCTTGACCTGTACTCATAAAAAAGGAGAAAAGAATGGTGCTATTGCTTCTCTTTTCTGCGTTTTACACGCTTGACGTAGACTGCTGTTGCAACTGTAGCGATCAGGATTGTTGAGGCTAAACCAATGTAAGGAGGCAACGAAGCACGATCACTGGCTAAAAACGAGATTCCACCAACTGGAACGTAAGGTGTAACTTTGAAGCTTCCCCAGACTGTCTCAGGCATGTTGATTGGACTACCGTCAATCCTTATATTTGGTGTATCAAGTACCACAATATATGTCACGTTGTACCATCCTGTCATACTATTTAGATCAAAAACGAATGTAGTAACGTTAAAAGGAACAGTAGTATTTCTGTAAGCTGTCCAAGGACCAGTCTCCGCTATCCCACCGAGAAAGTCAATAGAAGGCCCACTCACAAGGAAGTTGAAGTCTGTTAAATAACCCCCAAGGTTAAAGGAACCCCACATTGACCCTGATACAGAGACATTGCCATACAAGAAAATGGGGTTGCCAGCACCCAAATCGACCCAGCTTTTTGATGAGTCGAAGGATCCACAGAAAGATTCCGTCACAGGGTCTATTTCCTTTACTTCTATGCTAGCGGAATGTTTATTATATTCTGTAGTTGCTATCTCGCCGTCTGTAATTGTTACGGGCTTTCCATTCTTATCTATATACTCCAATTTTTTGAATTTTATCTTCGTTTCAGTTTTGGAATAGTGCTCAAGCTCAGCTTTCCCAGATATTTTTGCCTCAGCCTCTTGTATGTCAATAGCTATAGTGCTCATGTACAACATCGCTACCAAAAACACTAACACTATTTTCTTATTCAATAATTAGACCTCCATTGGTTATGTAGCTTTTCTTGTTCTTTCTTCCTTCTTATGTTCTTGGATGTCTTATTTCATTGCGCTTTTTGTAAGCGCTTTGAAGGGTGCAAATCCTCGAGAATCCTGTCCATCGGCTTCTCTGATGCTCTCTGCTCAAGCCAATCACGATAATGTCGGAAGTTTGCCTCTCCCTTCACTGAATAGTTAGCTTCATAACCTATTTAAAATTTGTGTGTGCACTAAAATGCGGTGCAAGCATGACAGGCATGACTTTCCAAATCTGAGTTTCTCTTATGGCATGGAATAATTCTGGAAGAAGCTAAAAAAGCACTAGGCCACGGATAGGGGGGACCATGCGGATGAGTGGAAAAAGGAAGCTTGAAAAAATACGCTAGAAAACTGAAAGAAAAACAAGCAACAGGCTTGACATGATGAGACGGCGTGAATATTTCCGCATAAGGCAGTATGCTCGCAGATATGATATAGATAGCGGAAAATTCATAATTGCCATAAGCTTTATGACGGCTCCTCCAGAGGCAACTGAAAGGGTCGTGGGTGTTGCTGAGGGCTTCGGATTAGGCTTAGACCAGTGGGAAAAGTTTCTTGTCTTTGATGATGCCGAGTTCCGAATAGACGCTACAGACATTGTGTACATCACTGGAGATAGCGGAAGCGGAAAATCCATTCTACTTAAGGCATTGGAGAAAGACATCAGGCAAGACATGGGCTTAAGCTGCATTAACATTGCGGATATCCAGCCGAATCTTGACAAGCCTCTCATTGAAACTATCGGCAAAACCCTTCACTAAAACCTTTCTCCCATGTTCTCTTAAAATCTTCGCCCTGCCTTTCAGCTTCAGAAACAGTTTTCTGCTCAGATATCTGAGCACTGTTCTGCGTAGTTATCTGCCGAAGTGACTTCGGCACCAAGTTTCCATACGTGAATTTGCTAACGCCGTTAGCAAGTTTCCATCCATGAACCTATTAACGCCGTTAATAACTTTCCATCAATTTTGTTTTCATCAAGTTTCCATCAAATTCATGGTGAATACTCATTCTCTATGTAGAAAATGTGGCTTCCGTAATCCCTGCGTATTCCATCAGCACACATAATATGTTAAATAATATCGTAAAATCGCAGAGCCGCAAAACAAGCCCCAATTTCGAAAACAAGCCTTTAAAACACAGTTCCCTAGAGGTTCTCTAGAGGTTCTACCGTTTGTTTTTGGCGTAACAAAAACCGTCAAACAACGTGACATGTACCACTATTAATCGTTACAGAAAAAGCATGAAGATGAAAGCTTCTAAGCGAATATTCTCTTGGCTTTCGTTGGTGCCACGCCCACGTAAGGCGCGGGTGCGACCTTCTTGCTCTCTGGTGTTGGCGGCATGAATTCTACGCCATAAGCGATTGCTGGCGCCTGTGGATACTCAACTGTCAAGTCTGCTGGCACGGTCAAGCCCTCGTAAACTCTGACTCCCTGAATTCTGTCGATGACGCTTATGTATGCTGTGCGCTTAAACTTGCCTGGTTCTTCCACTTCCAGGTTGAAGTTTATTTGGGGAGCGCCTACGAAACGGTATTTTCCTTCGCCTGAGCTGACGGTGTACAAAATATGCCAACGCACAGGGCTTGGAAGGAGCTCTGTGGCGCGTCATCTCCGCAACCTCGTCTCGTCGGGACTAATTTCAAGGACAGTCTTTGGAGAAATACCGCTTTACGCCATTAACAAAGGTGATTTTAAAGCGAAAGCTATGATTGAATTTTTTGCCAGAATAAAGCTGTAGCTATTGCTTGAAACTATTGGCTATTTTTCAGTATTTAGTGTTTTGCTTCCTCTCAACTCTTCATTCGGATTATTCGATCGCTAAAGCTCTTCAATTCCCGTTACTTCTTCCTCTTCTTCAATCTCCGGCACGGTTTTCGCAAAATCTACAGTTATCTCCTTTACGCCCTTATTTAGAGCTTCAACAGTGATCCTGCCAAAACGTGAAAGGAAACGCCTAGGATGAAAATTGCATTCAGTAATGACGTTTTCAACAGCATCTGCTGTAAATGGATAAAATTTTGATGAAGGCTCAAATGACGGATCTCTAAAGTACTTTAAATGGTGGAACACTATATCTTTGCATTGTTCAGTATCTGGCTTACGTGTAAGAACGGAAGTATATCCTCCTGGGGCTAGAGGAAAAGAAGCAGAAAGCCCAGCTACTGTCCATGCCTGACTAATTTTTTGGGCAGATTGCTGATGCGTCGTAAGTATTAGCGTGTAAAAGCTGCTATTACTTGCCTCGTTTCCAGCTCTAAAGAAAGCTATGCCAAAATCTTTGATGACAACAATTGCACCGACGGCTTGGTAACAGTCACGATTCCAGGAGACATAAATGGCGATGGCATGGTTTTCTGGCAAGACCTGCTAGAGGTGCTTGTGAACTATGGAAAAACTGTTCCACCTGCACCACCAAACGCAGACATAAACGACGACAATCAAATATTCTGGCAAGACCTCCTCGTGGTCCTAGTCAAGTACGGCACAAGCGACCCATAACCCCCTTTGTCATTCCCCTAAACAAATATTGCTTAGCCAGTTCTCGGCGAAACAGACCTAACAGACAACAATTGCACCGACGGCTGGATACTAATAACAAAAGTCGGCGATTTCGGTGGCAGCTTACCACCCACATGGTTTGCTTTCGACGACAAAATCGATGGCAAAGACCTAGCGCTATTCATAACAGCCTACAAAGGCTTAGTCCCGCCAGAAGCCATAACCCTAGCCGATCTAGGCGGCGGCCTACCACCAGCATTCTTCCAAGTCGACAACAAAGTAGATGGAAAGGACTTGGCATGCGGGGGGTGGGATTTGAACCCACGAAATCATTAAGTAGGATAATTATTGTATGAGATGGACTTGCACCCGTTTGGGTGCTAGTCCCGAGGAGACTAAGACCTGAAGTCAGGCAAGTCTGACGTGCGCTAGCATGTATGCATTATTCTTCAAAGAAATTTTGTTTTCTTCTGCATGCATGCATAACGATTGTACATTGTTATCTGTGCCAATCGTTTGGGTTGTTTGCGGCACTAGGCTCTGTGCTTTTTGTCATTGTATCTTTGATACCTTATAGGAAGATGCATGCATGCAATTGCCGAATTATGTCTATTTTTTAGCGGTTTTTTCCTAAATAATCCCAAATTATTCCCTTTCAGTTTTTTAGCGGTCTTTTCATTTCGGAAGAAGGTCCAAATCCTCGGTTTTGCTTTAGGCGAGTTATTGGGACGAAAGTTTACTTGTTCTGGCGAAATCCTGTTTCATGGTAAAGAAAACAGGGCATGTTTATTTTCTTCTTTTGTGTGTTTTGTGTCTAGCTGTTGTGATAGCAGCTGTTAATATTGCCACTATTGCCAGATAGAGCGATGAGGGTTTTTCTGTTGTGGGAACTTGTATTGGGATTGAGTAGCCTCCAACTGGGACAGTTGCAGTTGTTATGCGGGCAGCGTCCGATTGTGCCGTGTTGCTCTTGGCATCTGTGACTTTAAGGTGTACATAGTAGATTCCGCTTGTTGTGGGTGTGAAGGTCCATGAGGCTGCTGTTGCTCCTGAAACTGGATTGCCGTTAAGATACCATTGGTAGCTGTATGGGGTGTATCCGCCGGAAACTGTGGATGTGAATGTTATCGATTGACCTACGTTTATTGACGCTGAAAGCGGGTTTATTGAAGCTGAAGGTGGTGGGCGGTGAGTGAGCTCGAAAACAGCCTTTAACGTGTGGTCTTTATCCATA
>Ga0315282_10013148_pt1 | contig 12521 bp, 7 predicted proteins | sample YL17G07_20_MG_FD_203693 | JGI IMG/M metagenome (GOLD analysis project Ga0315282, IMG submission 203693) | Sediment microbial communities from Yellowstone Lake, YNP, Wyoming, USA - YL17G07_20 | ecosystem: Environmental > Aquatic > Freshwater > Lake > Sediment | place: USA: Wyoming | collected... | reverse complement strand
ATCAACCTGGCCAAGCAGCTCAACATCCTCTTGGGCAACCTGGGCGTGCCCGACAATGCGATGATAATGGACCCCACCGCCAGCAGCATCGGCTACGGCATTGAATACTGCTACTCGGTCATGGAGAGGATGAGGATGGCCGCCCTGACCCAGCAGGACGACAAGCTCCAGTTCCCCATTATCTGCAACCTGGCCAAAGAGGTATGGAAGATAAAGGAAGTAAAAATCACCGAGGCGGAAGACCCCAAGATGGGGAATGCCGCGAAAAGGGGTATCCTCATGGAGGCCATGACCGCCATGGTGGTGCTGCTGGCCGGGGCTGACGTACTGGTGATGAGGCACCCGGAGGCGATTAAGCTTGTCCGGGAAATGATGGCAGACCTGACCGCCAAATAAGGAGGGGTGAAGGCAATGGCAGAAGAAAAGAAGGAAAAGACCAAGGAAGTAAAGAGCATTGACCCGGCTACCCTTGACATGATTGCCAAGGCAACGGAGGAAGGGGTAAGAACCGTTTTTGACCGCGCCGAGAAGATAAAGCCCTGCCCCATCGGCGCCGAAGGCAGCTGCTGCAACATCTGCGCTATGGGGCCGTGCCGGGTGCCGCTACCCAAGGGCAAGGAGGAGACCCCCGAAGAGAAGCGGGCGCGCACCGGCGTCTGCGGGGCCACGGCGGAGACCATTGCCGCCCGCAACTTCGTGCGCAAGATTGCCGGCGGCGCCGCCGCCCACTCTGACCACGGCCGCCGCGTGACGGAGGCCTTCAAGCTCATGGCCGAAGGCAAGGCCAAGGACTTTGAAATCAAGGACGAGCAGAAGCTGCTGAAGCTGGCGCTGGACCTGGGCGTGGCCATCGGCGAGCGGAGCAACCGGGAAATCGCCCTGGACATCGCCCGAATCTGCGAGGCGGAATTCGGCAAGCAGAATGGGGAAATCGTCTTCGGCAAACTGGCCCCCCTGAAGAGACAGGAAATCTGGCGGCAGCAGGGTGTATACCCGCGCGGCATTGACCGCGAGGTCGTCGAGCTGATGCACCGCACCCATATGGGCGTGGACCAGGACTACAAAAACCTCATGCTCCAGGGCACCCGGGCGGCGCTGGCCGATGGGTGGGGCGGCAGCATGATAGCCACCGAGCTCCAGGATACCATGTTCGGCACGCCGGCGCCTATCCTTAGCTCCATCAACCTCGGCGTCCTGAAAGAAGATATGGTGAATGTTATCATCCACGGCCACGAGCCGGCCCTTGCCGAGATGCTCGCCGTCGTCAGCCAGGACCCCGAAATTGTAAAGTATGCCCAGTCCAAGGGGGCCAAGGGTGTAAATTTGGCCGGCATGTGCTGCACCGCCAACGAGATTCTCATGCGCCACGGCGTGCCCATCGCCGGTAACTTCCTCCAGCAGGAGCTGGCCATCGTCACCGGGGTGCTGGAAGCCATGGTCGTTGACGTCCAGTGCATCATGCAGGGGCTCCAGGACGTGGCCAGTTGCTTCCACACCAAGCTCATCACCACCGACGAGCGCGCCAAGATTACGGGCGCTACCTACATGCACTTTGACGAGCAAAAGGCCCGGGAGTCGGCCAAGGCCATCATCAAAGCGGCCATTGATAACTTCCCCAACCGGGGCAAGAACGTCCGCATCCCGAAAGAGAAAACAGCGCTCATCGCCGGTTTTTCCCACGAGACCATCAACTACCTGCTCGGCGGGTTGTTCCGCGCCTCCTACCGGCCCTTGAACGATAATATCATCAACGGCCGCATCCGCGGCCTGGCCGGGGTCGTCGGCTGCAACAACGCCCGCGTCACACACGACAACGCCCATGTGACGCTAATTAAAGAGCTCATCAAGAACGACGTGCTGGTGCTCTCCACAGGCTGCGGCGCCATGGCCGCCGCCAAGGCGGGGCTGATGGTGCCGGAGGCCGCCAGGGAGTTCTGCGGGCCGGGCCTGGCCGAGGTCTGCGAGGCCGTGGGCATACCGCCGGTGCTGCACATGGGCTCCTGCGTGGACAATGCCCGCATCCTCATCGCCGCCACCGCCGTGGTCAAAGATGGCGGCCTGGGCGACGACATCAGCGACCTGCCCGCCGCCGGCGCCGCGCCGGAGTGGATGAGCGAAAAGGCCATCTCCATCGGCCATTACTTCGTGGCCTCCGGCGTCTTCACCGTCTTCGGCGCTACCTGGCCCACCATAGGCAGCAAGGAAGTCACCGACTACCTCTTCAAGGACTTTGAGGACATTTACGGTGGCAAGTGGGCCTTTGAGCCCGACCCCATCAAGATGGCCAAGCTCATGATTGAACACATTGATAAGAAGCGCAAGGCCCTGGGCCTGGACAAGGCCAGGGAGAGGGTGCTCTACGATATGGCCATGAGGCGCGAGTTGGAAAGCTAGGCCATATAGCGATAAGGAGGGTTGAATAATGTCCAAGATAATTGCGTCGGCAGCCATCAGGGGCGCTCACAAGATTGTTGCCCAGGCGGAGAAGAAGTGGCAGGAGGCCATGGACAAGCACGGCGCTAAGGAGCCGGTAGGATTTCCCAACACCGCCTACTATCTCCCTATCATCTACGGCATTCTGGGCATGAAGGTAGAAAAGCTGGGTGATATGGAGGCCGTGCTCAAAAAATGCCGGGCCATACTGCCACCGCCAGTCAAAGAAGAACACCCCCTCCCCTACCTGGCCCCCGCCCTTGATGCCGGCATGGTCACCTTCTGGGCGGAGGAAATCATAGAGGCCATCAGATACCTGGAGACGCCTAACTTCTACCTCAGGGGGGAGGACGTTACCGAAGAAAATATCTGGCTGGGTGCGGCTGACGACGTCATCATGAGGAAGAGGGGCGTGGAGTTTGTGGACGGCACCGCCCCCGGCTTTGCCGCCGTACTGGGTGCCGCCCCCACCCCCGAGATAGCCAAAAGCATCGCCGAGGAACTCCAGAAGAAGAACCTCTACGTCTTCATGGCCAGCGAAAATGGCGGCGAAAGGTTTTCTGAGCAACTGGTCAAGGCCAAGGTACAGATTGGCTGGCCAACCAGACTTGTCTCCTACGGGCCGGACACCAGCGCCACCGTCTTCGCCATGGGCTTCGCCACCCGGGCGGCCATGTCCTTCGGCGGTATTGAGGCTGGCGATTACCGCAAGATACTGATTTATAATAAAGACCGCATCTTCGCCTTCGCCATGCCGCTCGGCTTTGTCAGCGACGAGTGGTACGCCAACGGCGCCGGCGCCATCAACTGGGGCTTTCCCGTCATCGCCGATACCCCGATACCCCAGGTCCTACCCACGGGCATCTGCACCTACGAACATGTCGTCGCCAATGTACCCCATGACCAGATTGTCTCCAAGTCTATTGAGGTCAGGGGGCTGAAGGTCACCGTCAGTGAGGTGCCTATCCCGGTAGCCTTCGGGCCGGCCTTTGAGGGGGAGAGGGTACGCGGCGACGACATCTACCTGGAGTGTGGCGGCGGCCGGACGCATATGGTGGAGTGGGTCACCAGCAAGCGGATGGAGGAGGTGGAGGACGGCCGGATTGAGGTTATCGGGCCTGACCTGGATACCATACCAGCCGGCTCCCGGCTGCCCATGGCCATCAACGTGGAGGTGGCCGGCCGGCAGATGCAGGACGACTACGAGCCCATCCTGGAGCGGCAGATACACCACCTCATCAACTACGCCCAGGGCGTGATGCACATCGGGCAGAGGGACATTGCCTGGCTGCGCATCAGCAAACAGGCCGTGGAAAAGGGCTTCAGAATCAAGCATATCGGCTCAATCCTGCACGCCAAGCTGCACCAGGACTTCGGGCGTATCTTTGATAAGTTACAGGTGAAAATCTATACCGAGGATAAAAAGGTTGATGAGATACTGGCCAAGGCCAGAGAGATTTATCATAACAGGGATGCCCGCATTGAGGGCATGACCGACGAGACCACCGAGACCTACTACTCATGCACCCTGTGCCAGTCGTTTGCGCCCAGCCATGTCTGCGTCATCAGCCCGGAGAGGACGGGGCTCTGCGGCTCTTACAACTGGATGGACTGCAAGGCCGCCTACGAAATCAACCCCACCGGCCCCAACCAGCCGGTACCCAAGGGCGAGGTTATTGATGCCAAGCTGGGGCAGTGGAAGGGTGTTAACGAGTTTGTCGCCAAGGCCTCGCGTGGCAAGATAGACCACTACAACTTCTACAGCATCGTTAAAGACCCGATGACCACCTGCGGCTGCTGCGAGGCCATCGCCGCCGTCCTGCCTATGTGCAACGGCGTGATGACCGTCAACCGCGACTATACCGGCGAGACCCCCTGCGGCATGAAGTTCACTACACTGGCCGGGACCATCGGCGGGGGCCTGAGCACCCCCGGCTTTGTCGGCCACGGCAAATACAATACCACCCAGAGGAAGTTCCTCACCGCCGAGGGCGGTTTATTGAGGATGGTCTGGATGCCCAAGATACTGAAGGAGGAAATCGGCGAGCGCTTCAAGAAGAGGGCTAAAGAACTGGGTGTGCCTGACCTCCTGGACAGGGTCGCTGATGAAACGGTGGGCATCACCGAGGACGCCATTCTTCCCTTCCTCCAGGAGAAAAAGCACCCCGCCCTGACCATGGACCCGATACTGGGCTAAAAAGGAGGCTATAGTATGCCACTGACAGGGATAGAGATTTTCAAGCTGCTGCCCAAGACAAACTGTAAGGAGTGCGGCGTGCCCACCTGCCTCGCCTTCGCCATGAACCTGGCGGCGGGCAAGGCTGAACTCTCCGCCTGCCCCCATGTCTCCGAGGAGGCCAAGGCCAAGCTCTCGGAGGCATCAGCGCCGCCCATACTGCCGGTGACCATCGGCAGTGGTGAGCGGGCCCTCAAGGTAGGCGGGGAGACCGTCATGTTCCGCCACGAGAAGAGGTTTGAAAACCCGCCGGGCCTGGCCATCCTCATCAGCGACAATATGAGCGATGCCGAAACTGACGCCAGGCTGAAGAAATTCAAGAGCCTGCAATACGAAAGGGTCGGCCTGAAGCTCCGCCCCGACCTCATCGCCATAAAGGCGACCTCGGGCGATGCCCAGAAGTTTGCCGCCCTGGTGGGCAAGGTAAAATCGGCCAGCGATGGTAACATCATCCTGATGAGTGATAATCCCGATATTCTCTCCGCCGGCGCCAAAGCCTCTGCCGACCGCAAGCCGCTGCTCTACGCCGCCACCAAGGACAACCTGGACAAGGTGGCCGCTTTAGCCAAGGAAACGGGCTGCCCGGTGGCCGTGAAGGCCCAAAGCGTGGCGGAGCTTGCCGAACTCACGGAAAAGCTGGCCAGTGCCGGCATCAAGAACATCGTCATGGACTCCGGCTCAAGGACAGTCAAACAGGCCTTCCAGGACCAGATTGTCATCCGGAGCGCCGCCCTCACCAAGAAGTTCCGCCCCCTGGGCTACCCCACCATCGTCTTCCCCGCCGAGATGACTGATAACCCCATGAAGGAGGCCCTAATTGCCTCGGTATTTATTGCCAAGTACGCCGGCATCATCGTCCTCTCGGACTTCAGCGGGGAAAGCCTCTTCCCCCTGCTGGTAGAACGCCTGAATATCTATACCGACCCGCAGCGCCCCCTGGCCACCACCCAGGGTATCTACGAAATCAACAACCCCAACGAAAATTCGCCATTTATGGTCACCTCCAACTTCTCGCTAACCTACTTCATCGTCTCCGGCGAGATAGAGAACAGCAAGGTGCCCAGTTATCTTTATGTCAAGGACACCGAGGGGCTTTCCGTCATGACAGCCTGGGCCGCCGGTAAGTTCTCCGCCGATATCATCGGCCCGGCCATCAAGAAGAGCAGCATTGACAGCAAGATTAAACACCGCAAGCTGATTATCCCGGGCTACATCGCCGCCGAAAGCGGCGGGCTGGAGGAAGAGCTGCCCGGCTGGGAGATTCTGGTCGGCCCCAGAGATGCTGCCAACCTCCCGGCCTATCTTAAGACCTGGAAGTCATAAGGAGGTAGCGATGTTCCTTATCGGAGAAAACCTGAACATTATCTCGCAAACCCTCGGCCCGGCCCTCAAGGAGAGAAAGGCGGGGCCTATCCAGGAAATGGCCAAGGCCGAAACCAAGGCCGGCATTGACCTGGTTGACCTTAACATCGGCCCGGCCCGCAAGGGCGGGGATGAGCTGATGGACTGGGTGGTTAAAACGGTGCAGCAAGTCACGGATAAGCCGCTGTCCCTGGATACCACCAATTTGGTGGCCATGGAGGCCGGGCTGAAGGCCTGCCAGGGAAAGGCCCTTATCAACTCGGTCTCACTCCAGGCAGACAGGATAGGGAATGGCCTAGCGCTGGCCAAGAAATACAATGCCGACCTCATCGGCCTCCTGTGGAGCAATGATGGCATGCCGCGCGATGTCAACGAAAGGGCGATGCATACTGTTGATTTCATCTACAAAGCCAACGAGATGGGCATTACCAACGAAAGGATATGGATTGACCCTATCGTCAGCCCGGTATCGGTGGAAATCAACCAAGTCAAGGCCTGCCTGGAGTTCATGGGCATGCTTTCCGAAATTGCCCCAGGATGCAAGTCAACGGTGGGGCTTTCCAACATCTCCAACGGCACACCCACCCCCCTCCGGCCCTGGCTGAACCGCACCTATATGATGATGCTGATGCGCAAGGGGCTTTACTCGGCCATCGTGGATGCCTTTGACACCGAGCTCATCAGTATCGCCCGCGGCCAGAGAGCCGACATCGTCAACCTGGTGCACCGGATGATGGACGGGGAGAGGCCGGACCCGGCCTCACTGTCCCCGGAGCTGGCCAAGTACGCCAAAACAGTCCGGGTGCTGATGGGCGAGTCGCTCTACTCCCATTCCTGGCTTGAGGTATAATATGACCAAGGAACGCCTGACAATGGCGGCGCCGAACGTGCGTGAATATGCCCATAACCTGGCCTATAACCTCGCCCGCGAGCAGCTGGCCGGCCTTGACGATATAGAAAAGCAGTGCCTCCGCAGCGGCACCGAGTACCGGCCCACGGAAAAGGCCGTCATCATCAGCTACCTGAACCAGCCCTACCGCCTCAGCCTGCCTGATGGTGAGGTCTCCGGCATGGCCGGAGGCGAGGTGCCCCTGCGGGACAAAATCCTCATCCTGCATTACTTCACTCGGGCCAAGGGCACGCCCTTATCCAACAAGATGATAACCTACCAGGAACTAGTTGAGGGCATTAACTACTACCCCACCTTCTTTAAGAGGGCCATCAAGCCTATCGTCAATCACTTCGGCAGCGAGCCCGAGCAGCTGCTGAAAACCGCCGAAATTCTGGGTGGATACCAAGCCGATTACGGCGATGTTGCCGTAACCATCCATGCCTTCAGCCGGGTACCGGTGACCCCGGTCCTCTGGAAAGGTGACAAGGAGTTTGCTCCCGAAGGAAACATCATGTTTGACAGCACCATCCCCGACTACCTACCCACCGAGGATATTACCATACTCAGCGAAGTGATAGCCTGGCGGCTGGTCAGGCTGTTAAAATCATAATAGTACCGAAATTGCTTAGCCTAGCGTGAGGTAATGATGGCCGAAGATAATCTGTCCCAGGCTGATGTCCAGGAGAAATTAAAGGAGGTCTTCACCCAGTACGAAGGCGAAAGCCACGAGCTTATCCCCATCCTGCAGGAGGCCCAGAAGGCGCTTAACTACCTGCCAGCGGCCGCCATAAAAGAAATCGGCCGCTTCCTGCACCTACCGGAGAGCACCATCTACGGGGTCAGCACCTTCTATGCCCAGTTCAAGCTGAAGCCCCAGGGCCGGAGGATAGTCAAGGTATGCCGCGGCACCGCCTGCCACGTGCGGGGCGGGGCCAGGATACTGGCCGAGGTGGAGAAAACGCTGGGCATCAAGGCTAGTGAAACGACGGATGACCTGGAGTACTCCCTGGAGTCCATCGCCTGCTTCGGCTCATGTGCCCTGGCGCCGGTGGTGGTGGTTGATGACGAGGTCCACGGGAGGGTAACAACAAGCCAGATAAAGGATATTATCTCCGGCAAGAAATAGCAAGAGGTGAGGCGGTGAACTTTGCAGAAATAAGAAAAAAGGCGGAGGCGGAGTGGGCCTCCCTGGAAAAAAGCCCCAGGCCCCACATCATTGTGGGCGCAGCCACCTGCGGTCGGGCGGCGGGGGCCATGGCCGTTATTAAGGCCATCAAGGCCGAGCTGACCAAACACAAAATTGAAGCCGATATTATGCAGGTCGGTTGCATCGGCACCTGCTATGCCGAGCCCCTGGTGGATATCGTCAAGCCGGGCCGGCCGCGCCTCTCTTACGGCAACGTTACCCCACAAATCGTGCCCCAGCTTGTTGAAGACTACCTTATCAACGATAACCCCCGCCCCGATTTAGCCCTGGGCACGATGGGTGAAGGCAACATTACCGGCATACCCAACTTCTGGGAGCTGCCGATGCTGAAACCGCAGGTAAGAATCGTCCTCAGGAACTGCGGGATTATTGACCCAGAGAAGATAGAACATTACATCGCCCGCGGCGGCTATAGCGGCATCATCAATGCCCTGAAGATGACGCCGCAGCAGGTGATTGATACCATAAAAAATTCCGGCCTGCGCGGGCGCGGCGGCGCTGGCTTTGCCACAGGCACCAAGTGGCAGCTCTGCCACGACACCCCGGGCAAGACCAAATACATCATCTGCAATGCCGATGAGGGCGACCCGGGGGCCTTCATGAACCGCTCGCTCCTGGAAAGCGACCCGCACGCCGCCCTGGAGGGGATGCTTATCGGCGCCTATGCCATCGGTGCCAAGGAAGGCTACATCTACTGCCGTGCCGAATACCCCCTGGCCATCGCTCGGCTCAAAACCGCCCTCAAGCAGATGGAAGAGTACGGGCTCTTGGGCGAGCATATCCTGGGCGCTGACTTCAGCTTCCACCTGAAGATAAAGGAAGGGGCCGGGGCCTTTGTCTGCGGCGAGGAGACAGCCCTGATAGCCTCAATTGAAGGTAAGCGCGGCATGCCCCGCTCCCGCCCACCCTTCCCGGCCCAGTCCGGGCTTTGGGGCCAGCCGACCAATATCAACAACGTGGAGACCTGGGCTGATGCAGCCGTCATCCTCCAGCGCGGCAGCGACTGGTACGCCGGCTACGGCACCGAGAAAAGCAAGGGCACCAAGACCTTCGCCCTGGCCGGGAAAATCAACCGTACCGGCCTCATTGAGGTACCCATGGGCATACCCCTTCGGGAAATCATCTACGGCATCGGCGGCGGTATCCCCAATGATAAGAAATTCAAGGCGGTCCAGACCGGCGGCCCCTCCGGCGGCTGCCTGCCGGCCAGCCTGTTGGACCTGACCGTGGACTACGAGTCGCTGGCCCAGGCCGGTGCCATCATGGGCTCCGGCGGCATGGTCGTCACGGACGAGGAGACCTGCATGGTTGATTTCGCCCGCTACTTTCTCTCCTTCACCCAGGCCGAGTCCTGCGGCAAATGTGTGCCCTGCCGTATCGGCACCAAACAGATGCTAGATATTCTGGAGAAAATCACCCGCGGCCAGGGCCAGCCGCAGGATGTTGACCGGCTCGTCAGGCTCAGCCAGTCGGTCAAGGCCGGCTCCCTCTGCGGCCTGGGGCAGACGGCCCCCAACCCGGTGCTGACCACCCACAGGTACTTCGCCGAGGAGTACGACGCCCATACCAAGGAGAAGAGATGCCCGGCGCTGGCCTGTAGTGCCCTGGTCAGATACTACATCCTGCCGGACAAGTGCCAGGGCTGCGGTATATGCCTGCGGGAGTGCCCGACCGAGGCCATTGCCGGCGGTAAGCGGCTGGTGCACGTCGTCAACCAGGAGAAGTGTATCAAGTGCGGCACCTGTTACGATGTCTGCCCGGCGAGATTTGGGGCCGTGGTCAAGGTCTCCGGAGAAGAACTTGATGTCCCCAGCCAGCCGGTGCCGGTTGTGGCGGGAAAGCCCTAGCCTGCTGCTTCCACCCTAAAGCCACCCTCCCCCACCAGCTCCACCAGCTGTCCTTCAAGCTCGGGGCACCAATTGACATGGACATTGGCCAGCCTGAGGTTGGTGACATCGCCATTACTAATGATGTTGAGTTGCACCTCGTCCTGGCCGGGGAAGCCCTTGATAACGGCTATAATCCGGTTCAGGTGGGCGATATCCCGGTTCTCATCATCGGTTTGGCTGATGTTGACCACCAGGCGGCGCTTCACCGCCGGCGCAGCCTTCGCCGCCTCACCACTCTTCTTCTCAAGTGGTGCCGGCAAAGAGACTGCCGGCGGCGTCTCCCCCAGAGCCGCCTGGTAGCGGCGCACGCTGTCGCAGCTTAGCTGCACCTGGCTGTCACGCAACCTGACCTTGCCCTGCACCACCAGCTCGCTGCCCTCCTGCCACAACTCACCGGTCTCGGCATAGACCTTGGGCCAGACCATCACCTCCACCTGCCCGCTGAAGTCCTCCAGGACGGCGCTGGCAAAAGAGCGCCCGTCCCGCGTCAGCAGATAGCGCGCCGAGGTAACCCGTCCGGCGACGACGACACCCTGCCCCTCCAGCTCCACATCAATCTGCCCGCAGAAGGTAGCCTCAGCATCCTTGAGCACCGGACTGAAGGGCTTCTCGGAGAAGGCCACACCCAGAAGCTCCTTCTCCCAGGCCGCCTTCTCCCTATCCGTCACCTCGGCCGGCGGCATGTCAAGCTCGGCCAGGGGCACCGGCGCCGCCTGCCCCCAGAGGTCAAACATGGTGGCCTGCCCCGTCTCGCGCAGGCGCTGCTCCCGCTGCACCAGGGAAAGGATACGGGCGATGCTGCTAGCGAGGGTGCCGCGCTTCTCCAGGGGGTCCAGGGCACCCGCCTTAATCAGGCTCTCCATCACCCGCCGGTTGGCGGCCTTGAGGTCGGCACGCCGGCAGAGGTCCTCCACAGACTTAAAAGCCCCGCCCTTCCCCCGCTCGGCGACGATAGGCTCAACCGCCCCCGTACCCACATTCTTGATGGCCGCCAGCCCGAAGCGTATGGCCAATTTGCCGCCGCCCTCCTCTATGGAGAAGTTTACCTGGCTGCGGTTGATATCCGGCGGCAGCACCTCAATACCCAGCCGCCGGCACTCGGCCACGGCGCTGGCCACCTTCTCCGTCTGGCCGGCATGGATGGCCAGGAAGGCAGCCATATACTCGGCGGGATAGTTGGCCTTGAAGTAGGCGGTCTGGTAGGCGATAAGAGCATAGCTAACGCTGTGCGCCTTGTTGAAGGCATAGCCGGCGAAGGGCTCAATGAGGTCAAAGACCGCCGCCGCCGATTCCTCGGAAAACCCCTTTCCCCTGGCGCCGGCCAGGAAGCTGCGTCTCTCCTTCTTCATCACCTCGGCTATCTTCTTGCCCATGGCCTTGCGGAAGATATCGGCCTGCCCCAGGCTGTAGCCCGCCAGCGCCCGCACGATGAAAAGCACCTGCTCCTGAAAGACAATCACCCCGTAGGTCTCCTTGAGGATGCCCTCCAGGGCGGGGTGGGGATAGCGGATAGGTTCCAGGCCGTGCTTGGCCCGGATGAAGGTAGGTATGTGCTCCATAGGCCCGGGGCGGTACAGGGCGACCATGGCAGCAATATCGCTGAAATTAGAGGGCTTGAGGTCTTTGATGTAGCGGCGCATGCCGGCCCCCTCCAGCTGGAAAACACCGGCGGTTTCACCGGCGGAGAGCAGCTCGTAGGTCTTCTTATCGTCTAGGGGGATATTAAGCAGGTCAATCTCCAGGCCGCGGTGCTGGCGGATAATCTCCCTGGCCCGCCCCAGGACGGTCAGGTTGGCCAGCCCCAGGAAGTCCATCTTCAGAAGGCCGATGCGGGCGATGTCCCCCATGGAAAACTGGGTCATCACCGCCTCCTGGCTATCGGCACGGCTGCCCCGCTGCAGCGGGACGTACTTCGTCAGGGGCTCTCTAGAGATGACGACGCCGGCGGCATGGGTGCTGGCATGGCGGGCGATGCCCTCCACCCTCTGGGCAGAATTAACCAGGTTGCGCACGATGTCATCTTCATTATAAATGACCTTGAGCTCGGCGTTCTCATCTATGGCCCGGGCCAGGGTCATGCCCAGGGCATTGGGCACAAGGCGCGCCACACGGTCAACATCCCCGTAGGTCATGCCCAACGCCCGCCCCACATCCCGAATAGCCGCCCGCGCCCCCAGGGTGCCGAAGGTGATAATCTGGGCCACATGGTCCTGCCCGTACTTGCGCGAGACATAGGCGATGACCTCGTCGCGGCGGTCGTCCTGGAAGTCCATATCAATATCTGGCATCTCCTTGCGCTCAATATTGAGGAAGCGCTCAAAGACCAGGCCGTTCTGAATCGGGTCAAGGGGGGTGATGCCTAGGCAGTGCAGGACAATGCTGGCGGCGGCGCTGCCCCGGACGCCGAAGAGGATATTGTTTTCCTTGGCGAAGGAGATGATGTCCCAGACAACCAGGAAGTAGTTGGCAAACTCGGTCTTTTTGATGACGTCCAGCTCGTAC
>Ga0315282_10013147_pt1 | contig 12522 bp, 7 predicted proteins | sample YL17G07_20_MG_FD_203693 | JGI IMG/M metagenome (GOLD analysis project Ga0315282, IMG submission 203693) | Sediment microbial communities from Yellowstone Lake, YNP, Wyoming, USA - YL17G07_20 | ecosystem: Environmental > Aquatic > Freshwater > Lake > Sediment | place: USA: Wyoming | collected... | reverse complement strand
CGTGTCCAGCAGGGTACGCCTCTTCCGCGCGGCGGCGATGATCGCCTCGCGCGCCTTGTCCGTCCGGCCGTCAAGGTCCACGGTGCCGTTGCCGGCGGCTGCGATGCGTTCGAGCGTCTCCGTGTCCATGCCGGGATGCGCGAATTCGGCGGGCGAGTCAACGGACATGAACGACGCCGTGCCTTCCAGCCTGGCCCCCGCGACCTCGGCGTTGACGGCAACACCGTACTCGCCCTTCTCCGCCGGCCTGTAGACCGCCTGATAGACGCCGTCTTCGCTGAGCACCCACGGCAGGTTGAGCTCCTCGGTGTTGCCGAACGGGTCTTTCACGCGCGCGAGCACCCGGGCGTCGTTGGCCGGCCGGTGCGCTTTGTCGAGCACCTGCGCGGTGAGCGTCACCGGCTGGCGCACGCCGCAGACCGCGGCGTCGGTGCTGACGGAGAGGAATTCCTTCGAGCCGACGGCGAGCCAGCGGATCATCTGCGCCCAGAAGCGGCGGAAGCTGTCATCGTCCGCCTTGCGCAGCATCTTCCAGCGCCAGGAGTTGGCGGACGCAAAGGCCGCGGTGCGGCCGGCGCCGACATCCTGCACGGCCAGCAGAATGGGCTTGCCCTTCCACTCCGCCTCGGACCTGGGCGCCGTGGGCGTCGCGGCCGCCGCGGAACCGGGATGCACGCCCAGGACGCGCGCGGCGGGCTTGGCGCTGAAGAGCGGGTTGAAGCCTCTGAGCGGCGGCATCAGGGCCCACTGGCTGGCGTTCTCGGACGGGTCCGCGGTCAGTTTGAGAATCTCGTGCTCGGCGCCGTCTCTGGTGATCTGGAACGAGAACTCGCTGTCGTCGAAAGCCGCCGCCACCTTGTCCGGTTCGAGCGACACGGGCAGCAGGTCGGCCACGGGCGTGCCCCTGTAGCCGCCCAGGTTGAACGAGTTGACGCCGCCCAGCATCAGCAGTCCGCCGCCGCGGACCTTCACGAAATCGGCAATGAGCTGCATCTGTTCGGGCGTGAAGAACGACGCCTCGATGTCGCTCAGGATGAGCGCCCTGAAACGGCCGAGCTCGGCGGCGGTCGTGGGGAAGCCCTTCGAGATGACGCTGTCGTCGTCGCCTTTGTGGTAGAAGCGGCCTTTGCCCAGACGCAGCAGCGTGACGACCTTGAAGTGGCGGCTGTCCCACATCGCGCGGCGGACGAACGCGTATTCGTGGCGCGGCGAGCCCTCGATGAACAGCACCTCGACGCGCTTCTCCTCGATGTCAATCTGCAGGTTATGCCTGTTGTTGTCGAGGACCTTCTCGCCGGACGCGGGCGGCACTTCGATGAGCAGGCGCGCAGCGCCTTCCTTCTCCGGAATGAAGCTCAGCTTGACGGTGACCGGTTCGTTCGCCGACGACAACGGCACGGGTTCGGTCTTGAGCAGCACCATGTCCTGGTAGAGCCGGAGCTGCAGCGGGTCCTTCACCGAACCGCGGTGGATGAGCACGGCGATCTCCACCAGCGCGCCAAGCTGCGCGCGGCGCGGCGCGCGCACGCCCATGATCTTCACGTCGGGCGCGTCGGCGCGCTCGCCGAAGCCAACCGTGTGGACACACGCCCCGCGCGCGGCGGCGTAGCGCGCCATGACCACGGGATCGGCGGCCGCGGTGTCCACGCCGTCGGTGAGCAGCACGATGGCATCGAGCGGCGAGCCGCGCGTGGACTGCGCGATGTCCTTCAGCGCCGCGGCGAGCTGCGTGCTGTTGTCGCCGGGCACGAGCGCCGCGAGATCCTCAGGCTGCACCTGGCGGGTGCTGTTGCCGAAAACGAAGAGCCGCACTTCGCCGGCGTCGGACAGCGCCGAGTACAAACCGCCGCTGCCAAGCACCGCCTCGCGCGCGCGCTCGGACCGCGACCCGCCTGCCGCGCCGCCGCTCAACGACATGCTCCTCGATGCATCCACGCCGATGGCCACGACGCCGCGGTGGTCCTCGCGCCTGTGCGTGCGCAGGACCGGCCCGAGGATGACGAAGACCAGCAGCGTGACGGCCGCGACGCGCAGCGCCAGCAAGACAAGCCGGCGCGCGGGCTGCAAACGCGCTTCGCGGCGGTACATCCACCAGCCGAAAGCGCACAACAGGGCGAAGCCGAGCAGCAGCAGTTCCGGGCGAAGATGGACGCTCAGCCCGAACTCCGCTTCGCGGTAGCTTTCCACAGGATGCTTGAACAACCACTCGAACACAGAACGCCCTCAGACGGCTATTGGCTATCAGCTACTGGCTATTGGCTATTGGCGCGCACGGCTGCTAATCCAATAGCTGATAGCCAAGGGCCAATAGCCAACAGCCACCAGCTACTTCTTCTCTTCCTTCGACAGCTCCTCGTAGTACGCCGCGACGGCTTCGCGGTATGCGCGCGGGATGTCCTCCTTGCGGTAGTTGCGCAGGGCCTTGCCCTCCTTTTCCTTCGCGACCTTCGCACCGAGCTCTTGCTCCGCTTTCTCCAACGACCTCAACAGCGTCCGTACTTGCTCCAGGCTGCGGGGAAAGTCGCGCTCAAACGCAGTTTTCACGCCCGACGCAGCGGCGCCAAGCTGCTTGCTGGTCTCCGGCACGAGGTGCTCCAAGCGGCGCGCAATGCGGCCGGTTTCGCCGCCAAGCTGTTCGGCGGATTTGTTGAGCACCTGGCCCCAGCTCGGGCTGACGCCGTTCGTTGCGGCTTGCGGATCAGGAGTTGCGGCGTGGCCGTCGCCGGCATGCTCCTGAGCCTTCGCTGCCGCCTTCTGGTCCGCCGTTGGTTGCTGGCCAGTGGCGCCTTTCTCCTGGCCCTTGGCGTCGGGCTGACCGTTCTCCGTCTTGCGTTCTGCGTTCTGAGTCTGCCCTTGCTGGCCGGCGGCAGTGAGCGCCGTCTGTTCGAGGCGGCGGGCGGAAGCGGCGAGTTGCTGCACGGCGCGGTACGCGCTTTCCAGGCGCGAGGCGTCGCCACTGGCCAAAGCGCTCTCAGCCGCGGTGACGCGCTGCTGGGCGGCGTCGAGCGCGGACTGGACCTGCGACATGGACTTGGTGGCGGCCTGCGCGTCGCCTTGGGCGAGTTTCATCGCGGCGTTGACGACGGCCTGCTTGGGCCGGTTCTTCTGCATCTCGGCCGCGGCAGACGCCAGCTCCGCCCGCGCGGCGTTTTCGGTGGTGCGCGCGGGCGAGGCCTCGCCGCCCGCGGGCCGCGCGAGGTCCTCGATAGCGCGCTGGACTTCCTCGACCTGCGGTTTCAGCCTGCCCTGTTCGACCGCCAGCGCCTGCGCCCGTTCCTGCTTGACGCGTTCGGGCGCCGGCGTGCCGTCGGCGCTCTTACCGAGCTGCTGGCTCTTGCTGATGAGCTCCTGCTGCCCGGCCTGCATCTTGCCCAGTTGCCGCTCGATGGCCGAGACAGCGGCGGCAAGCGCGCCTTCGCCGGCGAGGCCGGCTTCGTGCAGCGCGTTCTGGATCGCGCGTTCCACCTGTTTGCTGGCCGCCGCGGCGTTCTGGACTTCGCCCTGGCGGATGAGGTCGGCGGTCTTGGTGGCTTCGCCGGCGGCTTTGCGGAACGCCTGCTGGGCCTGAGTGGGCTGGCCGTTCTGAGGCCCCGTTTCCGCGAGCTTGGTGGCGAGCTTGTTGAGCTCGCGCGCAATGCCTTCTTCTTTGCCGGCGAGTTCGGTCTTGGCGTCCGGCTGTGGCTGCTGGCCGCCCTCCGCGCCGGCCTGTTGCTGACCCGCCTGGCCCTGGTTCTGTTGGTCCGCCTGCTGGCCGGCCTGGGCCTGGTTCTGCGGCTGTTGTCCGGCCTGAGCCTGATTCTGCTGGTCAGCCTGTTGTTGGCCGGCCTGCTGGTCGGCCTGTTGCTGCTTCTGTTCCTCACCCCCAGCGGCGCCGGCCATGGCCTGCAACTGCTGCGTCACCTTCTTCTGTTCGGCGTCAATCTTCTTCACGGTCTCCTTGGCGTCTTCGATGATCTTGCGTTTGTAGAGGCCGTTGTCCACTTCGTCCGGGGCAGTGACGCCCATGGCCGCGCCGATCTCCACGATCTTCTCAATGCTGCCCGCGGCCTTGATCTCGTCGAACGGCGTGCCCTTCTCGTTGCCTGGCGCAACGCCCGCCAGTTGCTGCTCGCCCTTCAGCACTGCAAGCTGGTTCATGATGGCGATGGCTTTGCGGAGTTCCTCGACGGCCAGGCCGGGATCGTGCTTGTCCATCAGCATCCCATAGCCGCGTTCGACGATGGCGTTGGCCTCGTCGAGGAGTTTCTGCTGGTCGGGCGTCAGCGTGACGCCCTTCGGCGGCTTCAGTTTCGCCGGCCCGGGGCGCGGCGTCTCTGCCGCGCACAGCGCCACGGCCAGCAGCAACGCGATTACAGCAAAGCTTGAGTTTCTCATACGGCACCTCTCACTCGTCACTCGTCACTGTTCGGGCGGCCCTTCCAGGGCGCGGCCGATCTTCTCACTCTCTTTGGCGAACTTCTCCTTGGGCATTGTATCACGTTTGGTGTGCAGTTCCCACGCCGCGCCAAGCACGTTCAGCAGGGCGGGGCCGGGATAGCCGTGAGCGGGCATGACCGGATGGTAGCCGTAGGCGGAGAACGTCTCCCACGCCCGCACCGTGGCGGTGTACACGTCCGTCGAGGTCACCTGGCCCTTCGTGTCCTCGGCTTCGATGTGAAAGACGATGGTGTCACCCGCCTTCGCGTTGGGCCGTTTCTCCATCTCGACAACGAACTCGGCAAGCTTCTCCTTGATCACATGCCCCGTCGCGGTGCACGGCAGACGCTGGATCTCCTCTTTCTCGCTGTTGAAGAACGTGTGCAGGCGCACTTCCTTCAGCCCGACGGTGTCTTCGGCCTTCGCGGAGAAAACGGCCTCCTCGAGCGGATGGACCTGCTCGTCCATGGTTGGGTAGACGAGTTCCAGTCTGGGCGGCTCGTCCTTGAGCGCCCGAATGGGGAAGCGCGCGGGGAAGGAGAGCGCGTTGTTGTGCGTATCCGTTGCCCGGATGCCGTAGTCGCCGTCGGCGCTGACAGCGAGCGTGCCGGTGGCTTCGCTGCCCGCGGCCTTCATCGGGATGCTCTGCCCATTGTCAAGCGCCAGTGTTCCGCTGCGCAGAGGCCCCGACGCCACCAGGGTGACGTCCACGGTCGTGCCTTCAACGGCCTCAATGCTGCCGTCCATGCCGCTGACGGTGCGCTCCTGCATGCCGGTGTAGGCGGGGAACTTGTAGCGCAGCCGCAGTTCCTTCACCGTGGCGGGGTCGTAGACCGCGATCTTGAAGACCGGGGATTGGTGTTCCCGCATGGCCACGCGGTACTCGAGGTCGTCCGTGATGTCGCGCAGCGCCTGGGCGAACGCGCCGGGTTTGGCGGCATCTTCTTCCAGGGGCAGCGCGCGCCATTCGCCGCCGCTGGAACGAAAGCGCACTTCCAGCGGCCCCGTGATGTGATTGGGCACGGCCTGCACGCGCAGCGTCCCGCCGCGCTCCACGTCGGCATCGCCCGGCGTGACGGCGAACTCGACCTGCACGGGCAGGCCGGCGCGCGCGGCTTCTTCGAGCAGGCGCCGCTGCTCCTCTTCGGCCAGGCGCCGCAGGCGCTCGGCCTCAAGCTCGTCGGGCGTGGGCGGCAGTTGCTTCCACGGCGTCAGGACGCGCTGCAGTTGGTGGCCGAAGAACTGTGGCTTGACCGCGACTGCGCCGAGGAAGAAGGCCATGAGCACCGCGGCAGCCAGGGCGCGGCGCGTCAGGCGGCGCCGGTCAATCACGCGGGCGAAGTCAATCCGCGCGGCGCGCTCGAGGCATTCCAGCACCAGCGCGTCCACCAGCTCGGCTTGCAGTCCCGCTTCGCGCGGGCGGCGGGAGTATTCCACGGCCGAGACGAGCGTGCCCTGCAACTGCGGGTAGCGGCCTTCCACGTAGAGCGCGATGTCGTCGTCGGCAAGCTGGCGGCGCAGCGGCGCGGCCATGCCCCAGACGGCGAGCGCAACGACGATGCCGAGCGCCGCGGCCAGCAGCGCGCCGCGCGCCAGGCCGGGGAGATGGTAGATAGCATCCAACGCGATCAGCGCCAGCACCACGACGATGGCGTCGGCGGCCAGAAGCGCGAGTCCCTTGAGCAGTTCCGTCTTGCGCCACGCCACGCGGACGGCATCGAGATGGGATTGGAGGTCAGCCATGCGCACCTCCGGCTATTGGCTTTTGGCTCTTGGCTATTGGCTTCTGGCTACTGGCTATTCGCTTTTGGGTATTGGCAACGGGCTCTTGGCTCTTGGCTATTGGCTTCTGGCTATTGGCTATTGGCTTTTGGCTATTGGCAACGGACCTGCGGCGCGGCGGACGGCGATCTGTCGAACACGCAGCAAAGTCCCCATAGGCCGCCTCGGATTCCTGGACCGACGCCGCGTTTTGCCCGGCCGCCGCCCCCCAGCACGCAAGCCGCTGCGAGCGGATGAAGGCGTTGAGTTGCCTGAGCAATGTTGTTGAGACTTCACGAAGGCGCGGAATCAGATCGTCGCTGAACAGCTTCCGTCGAATGCCGACACGGATCCAGTGTTGGGTCTCGGTGAGCGAGCCGCGGGCGTAGGTCAGAAAGTGCGTGCCCTCCTTGGGGTACCACCTGCCCACGGCCTCGGCGATGTTGCCGCCGATGGAGTCCACCGCGTCGAGCATCTGATCGCGCAGACGGCCGTAACGGCGCAGGTCCCAGCTTTCGGAAGCGTTCCAGAGCATCTCGGACAGCTCCTCATAGCGCCGGTAAATGTCCAGCTCCCAGAATGCTCGGCCCTGCTTGCCGCTCATCACCCTCTTCCTTCCCAACCGCGCCGCCGAAAGCCAATAGCTGATAGCCAGTAGCCAATAGCTATTTTCGCGACGCCATCCCCGCCAGCCACAACTCCAGCGCCAGCAGCACCGCCAGCGCACACAGGCACCACCAGCCGACGTTCAGGCGCCGTTCCGCAGTCAGCTTGTCGCCGGGCAGCAGGACGCGCTCGAAGCCGCTGGCGGACTTCCTGAGCTCCGACTCGGCCGCGGGGTCGAGCAGCTTCTGCAGTTCCTGCGGGTCGGCGGCGGTGAGATCGGATTCGCGCGGGCCGGCATTGGCGGCATACAGGTCCGTCCGGCCGTCGTGTCTGACCTGGTAGATCCCCGGCTGCGCGGCGGGGAGGCAGAGAGTCTCGCTCGCAGGCGCGCGCTGTTCGGAGCCGTCAGGCAGCAGCACGCCGGCCCCCTGCGGAACGGTGATTGCGTCGCCGGCCGCGAGGGCGCTCTGGTCTTCGCTGCGAGCCAGCAGCAGCCGCAGGCTCTCCTGCACAAACGGCACGAAAATAGCGCGCAGCGGGAAATCGCCGGTGCGCGGGTCAAAACCCGTGGCCAGGAGCATGATGATGCCTTTGCCGCAGCGGCCTTCCAGCAGCGCGGGGCGGTTGTCGTTGAAGCGCAGGATGACGTGCGACGCCTGTGTGTCTTTGAGGTCCCAGGAGCCGTGGAAGCGCGCGGTGGTCACGTCACCGCCGCCCTCCGTCACCAGACGCACGACAAGGGGATGCCTGGTGTCCGCCGGCACGAGGAAGATGTCGTCGGCAGGGACGGCCCACGAACGCAGGCGCGCGGGCATGATGCGCCCGAGGCCGGCGTTGAACGCGGCGACGTCCACGTTCTCGGCCAGGCCCACCAGCAAGCCGCCGCCCCCGCGCAGGAAGCCGGCGAGACGGTCAACGTCGGCGCTCTGCATTGCGCCGGCCTGCGCCAGGATCACCGCGTCCACGCCGTTCAGAGGCGGCAACAGGTCGTGGCTCTCGGCCTGAAAAGGACTGTCGGGGCCGGCATTCAGCGCGTGCGCCAGGTAGAATACGGCGTCGAGCGCATCCTGGCGCTGCGCGCCGGCGGCGGGGCGGACCACGGCCACGCGGACCTTGTTCACGACGCGCGCAACGAAGTAGAAGCGGTCGTCGTCCGGGAGCGCGGACGGCGCGCCGACGATCTGCAGTTGGCCGGCGTGGCTCCCGATCTCGCGGACCGTCCCCGTCAAGGCGACCACCGTCTCGCCGTTCTGGGGCAGCGCCAGCCGCCGGGCCGCGAGCGGCTTGCCGTCGCACAGCAGCCGGGCCTCAACGTCGCGCGCCTTGCCGCGGTTGAAGACGCGCGCGGAAACGGTGAGGTTGTTGTCTTTGGGCGTGATGTCGGAGGAGAACGCGCTGCCTTCGACGGCGATGCCGTCATTGTCGGCCCGCGTGCCGATGGGATGCACGTGGAACCTGTAGCCGCTCACCAGGCGGCGCACATCGCGGTTGCGCGACACGCCCGAGGCCTGGAGATCGGAGACAAGATGGACGTCGCCTCGGCCTTTGCGCTCCGCCAGCCGCTTCAGCACCCTGTCCAAAGCCGCAAGGATGTCGGTGGCGCCGCCGCTTGGCTTGGCCCGCGCCACGGTGGCGAGCGCGTCGGCGCGGTCCTTGGCTTCGTAGACGGCAACGCCGGCGTCGTCGGAGAACGTCACGACTGTCACGGCGGTGCCGGGTTCAGCCGCCTCGATCAGCGTCGCGGCTTCCGCCTGCGCCGCGGCGAAGCGCCCGCTGAAGAGCATGGAGCGCGAGACGTCGAGCATGACGATCAACTCGCGCCGCGCCGCGCTGCCGCCGCGATCGGCGAGGAACGGGCGCGCGAAGCCGGCGATAAGCAATAACACGCAGGCCATGCGCAGGACGGTGAGCAGCCGTTCCAGCCAGCGGTGGCGCGTCAGGACTTCACGGCTCTGCCGGCGCAGGAACCGCACGGCGCTGAACGCCACCCTCTGCACCCGTTCGCGCAGCAGGAAATGGAGCAGCAGCGGGACGAGAGCCAGCAGGGCGAACCAGAGCAGCGCGGGGTTGAGCCAGGTCATGGAGCGGCCCTTCCGAATTCAAAATGTAAAATGAAAAATGCAGAATGGACAGCGCAGAAGCGCGATGGCCGCGATCGCTCATTTTTCATTCTGCATTTTGCATTTTGCATTGGTCAGCCCGCCTTCGCGCGTTTGTAGAGGTATTCGGCAAGCGCCACGTCGAGAGGCATGCGCGTGTCGAAGAGGGCGTGGTCAATCTTCAGGTCGGCGAGCGCGTCGCGGATGGCCGCCTGATGCGCGTTGAACTCCTTCAGGTACTGGCCGCGTATCGAGCGGCCCGACGTGATGACTTTCTCGCCGGTCTCCAGATCGCTAAACTCGGTAACCTGTTCGAACGGGAACTCGATCTCGTGGGGGTCGAGCACCTGGAAGACGATGACGTCGTGCCCGGCAAACTTGAGGTGCTGCAGTGCGCAGGAGAGCGCCGCGATGTCGCCGAGCAGGTCGCTGACGAGCACAACCAGGCCGCGCTTCTTGATGGCTTCGGCTACATCATGCAGCGGCTGCGCAAGGTCGGTCTCCTGGCCGGCCTGGCATTCCTCGAGCGTGCTGAGGATGTGCTGCAGATGGCTCTGCCGCAGGCGCGCCGGCAGGAACGTGCGCAGAGCGGTATCGAAGACGGCGAGGCCCGCGGCGTCGCGCTGGCCCATCATGAAGTAGAGCAGGCAGGCGGCCATGCGCGATGCGTACTGCAGCTTGGTGAGGGGCTGCGAACCGTAGGCCATCGAGCCGCTGGCGTCCAGGACGACGTGGCAGGCGAGGTTGGTCTCCTCTTCGAAGAGCTTGACGTAGTAGCGGTCGGTTTTGGCGTAGACCTTCCAGTCAATGTGTTTGATGTCGTCGCCGGGCGCATAGGCGCGGTATTCGGCGAACTCGACGCTGAAGCCGCGATACGGCGACTTGTGCAGGCCGAGGATGAAGCCTTCGACAACGGCCTTGGCCAGCAACTGCATGCTGCTCAGCCGCGCCAGCGTGGCGGTGTCGAGCAACTCAACCTTGCCTGTCGCACTTTTCGCCATCAGCACACCAAATCAAAGTTCGGCTTTCGGTGTTTGCACCGCTTCGAGCAGTCTTCTCACGATCTCGTTGCTGTCCACCTTGGCGGCGTCGGCTTTGAAGTTGACGACGATGCGGTGCCGCAGCACGGGGTACGCGACAGCCTTGATGTCGTCCACGGACACCGCAAGGCGGCCGTCCATGGCGGCGCGCGCGCGCGCGCCGGCCAGGAGGTACTGCGAGCCGCGCAGGCTTGCGCCAATGGACACGTATTGCCTGACGAAATCCGGCGCGTGCGGCGACGCCGGCCGCGACGAGGCGGCCAGGCGCACCGCGTACTTCACGATCGGCGCGGCGGCGGGGAGCAGGCGCACGATTTTCTGCGCCTGCAGCAGGTCGGGGCCGGTCAAGGCGGTCCGCAGGTCGGCCTGCCGGTTGGAGGTGGTGCTGTCGAGGATCTGGAGTTCCTCGTCCTTGGCCGGGTAACCGATGAGCAGGCTGAACATGAAGCGGTCCTGCTGCGCAAGCGGCAGCGGGTACGTGCCTTCCTGCTCGATGGGATTCTGCGTTGCCAGAACGAAGAACGGCTCCGTGAGCTTGCGCGTAACGCCGCCGCTGGTGACCTGGTGTTCCTGCATGGCTTCCAGCAGCGCGGCCTGCGTCTTTGGCGGCGTGCGGTTGATCTCGTCGGCCAGGACGATGTTGCTGAAGATGGGTCCGGGGACGAAATCGAGGGCGCGCTGGCCGTCCTTCTCGCGCAGGAGTTCGTGGCCGACGATGTCGGACGGCATCAGGTCCGGCGTGAACTGGATGCGTTTGAAGGTGAGGGCCATGGCGCGGCCGAGGCTGGAGATAAGCAGCGTCTTGGCGAGGCCCGGAACGCCGGTGATGAGGCAGTGGCCGCCGGCGAAGAACGTGGTCAGGACTTCCTCGACAACCTGGTTCTGGCCGATGATGACTTTGCGCACTTCGGCCAGGACCGCGTCATGCGCGGCGCGGATGCGCGCGACGTGGTCCTTGCCGAGGGCGGCGGATGGCGGAGCGGTGGTTGCAGCGGTCATGTCAGTCTTCCCCAAGCTCGTTGGTCCCTTTCCCTCTGCGGCTGTGGTCGGCTATTCGCTATTGGCTATTAGCTGTGGACGCGCGCTCCCAATAGCCAATAGCCAATAGCCAATCGCTACGTCTTCACACTCTCCAGCAACAGGCCCACAATGCGGTCGGGCTTGACGTTGTCGTTCTCGGCGCGGAAGTTCACGCCGATGCGGTGGCGCATCACGGGCAAGGCGACGACCTTGACATCGTCGGCGGTGGCGACGGCGCGGCCTTCCAGAGCCGCGCGCGCCTTGGCGCCGAGCGCCAGGTACTGCGTGGCGCGCACGCCGGCGCCCCAGGCGACGTACTTGCCGGCGGCTTCGATGGCATCCGGCGTGCCGGGCCGCGAGGCGGCGGTCAGGTTGACGATGTACTGCTGCACGGCCTTGGGGATCGCGACGTTGCGCACGGTCTGCTGGAAGCGCAGCAGGCCCTCGGCGGCGACGACCTGCGGCACGGCATCGAGCAGCGCTATCGGGTCGGTGCCGACGACCTGGAGTTCCTCTTCCTCGGACAGCGTCTCCATCTCGACGTTCAGCATGAACCGGTCCTGCTGCGCCTCGGGCAGGGGATACGTGCCGTCGGTTTCCAGCGAGGTCTTGGTGGCCATGACGTAGAACGGCTGGGGCAGGGGGCGCGTCTGGCCGCCGGTCGTCACCTGCCGTTCCTGCATGGCTTCCAGCAGCGCGGCCTGGGTCTTGGGCGGCGTGCGGTTGATCTCATCGGCCATCAGCAGGTTGGTGAAGATCGGGCCGCTGACGAAGCGCGCGACGCGCTTGCCGGAGCGGGAGTCTTCTTCGAGGATCTCCGCGCCGGTGATGTCGGACGGCATCAGGTCGGGTGTGAACTGGATGCGTTTGAAGCTCAGCTTCGCCGCTTTGGCGAGGCATTGCACGAGCAGGCCCTTGGCGGTGGCGGCGCCGCCCGTCAGCAGCACGTGGCCGCCGACGATCAGCGCGACCATCACGTGGTCAATGGCCGCGCGCTGGCCGACGACGACGGACTTGAGCGCCGTGGCCAGCGTGGCATGGAATCCAGCCACAGCTTGCAGATCCTTGTCCTCCGGCATCGGATTCTCCAGAGCGTTGTGCGGGAGCGAACCGGACCAACACACGCGCGCCCAACCTGCCGCAACGTCCCGTCCTTGCGCACGCGTGCGTATCCTCTGTATGTACACCTGCCGCTACGGGGCATTCCTATCTTTTTCGAGAGGCGGGGCCGCGAGTCGAGCTTTGTCCTTGCGTTTTGCGCGGCGCTCCGTATTTTCCAGTGTGACTGCCATGGACAACCAGCCCGATGCGAACCCTCCGCTGACTAAAGCCGCCGCGAGCGGCGACGCAGCGAACGCTCCGCCAGGCGCCGCCGACAACGAGCCGCCGATCTTCAGCGGCTCGGTATCGCTGTGGCTGGGGTTCAGGACGTACGTGGCTTCCGCGCTGCTGATCCTGGTGAGCGTGGCGGCGGCGATCTGGGGATCGCTGCACCAGGCGTCGGCGCTGGGCATGCCGGCGCTGGTCGTGGGCGTGGCGCTGTTCCTGGCCACGGACCTGATGCTGGCATACACAATCTT
>Ga0315282_10013146_pt1 | contig 12522 bp, 11 predicted proteins | sample YL17G07_20_MG_FD_203693 | JGI IMG/M metagenome (GOLD analysis project Ga0315282, IMG submission 203693) | Sediment microbial communities from Yellowstone Lake, YNP, Wyoming, USA - YL17G07_20 | ecosystem: Environmental > Aquatic > Freshwater > Lake > Sediment | place: USA: Wyoming | collected... | reverse complement strand
TACCGAATCCGCGCCCTCCAACGTCATAGGGTCTTTACCTAGTGAGTCAAAAGCCACCCTAGCCTTCACGCTTGGAGTCTCCGAATGACGTCACTCAGCAAACGTGCTCTGCTGGCCGCAGCTGTCTTGGGCGGGCCGGCTTCAGGCGGAGGCATCGGAGGAGCGGCTTCCGGAGGAGGCATAGGAGCACCCTCTTCCATCGGCGCGCCCATCGCGCCCGGAGGAACCTCGCCGCCGGTAGGAGGAGGCATTGGCGAAGAAGCAGGAGCCAAGATGCTCATCAGCAGTTGCTTCAGATCTTTCAAGTCAGAGGCCATAACGGCAATCTGAGCATTGATGTCCGCCTTGCCGCCGCCTTTGCCACCTGCGCCTTGCTGCTTGCCTTCACCGCCGCCTGCACCACCTGCGGCAAGAGCTGGAGCACCGGCTGGCGCGGCTTGTGGCGCACCACCGCCCATTCCGCCGCTGGACACGGCTTGAAACAACTGCATCAGGTCGTCCAGTGACACCATCACCGGTTGCCCGGGAGGTGGACCGGCCGACGGGTCTTGAGGTGGAGCCGGCGCCGCAGTGGCATCGGCTGGCCCTGCAGGCCCAGCCGGAGGAGGGGCTGCGGGCGCCGGCATTCCTTGTTGAACATTGGGGTCTTGTTGGACTACGCCGGTTTGGTCCATCGGCACGAAGGAACGCTTATTGAGCGTTTCCAATTGCCTTCTTGCCGCTTTAATCAATTCAGGATTGAGCATCATCTGTTTCTCCTCACATCTGCCGATCCACGCCGGCCGGCGTGAATTATCAACTCTCTCGGCGCATCCGGCTAACCCGCAGCCGACAACAATTTAACACCTTTTCTGAGATTAGCAACCTTTTCCAAAGCCTGCAGGTTGCTCCAGTGCCAGCAGCATTCTACTTGCAGGAGGTCTGTGTGGTCAAATAAACGAACAGGAACAATGTGGTCTGCGTGCCAGTAAGTTCCATAATTCTCGATGTGCACATTCGGATCGTCGCTGTTGGCAACGAGATGCAGCATGAGTTCGTCTGGTTGAAGGCCGACCAGCTCAAACGTTCGTTTTGATTTCGCCCTGCCGGACAAACTTGCGCACAGCTTGGTTCTAATATTACAAGCCAGTCTAAAATTAGAATCGGTGCGCCATTTGCGTCGTCTATTTGCATTAACTTCGGGTCTATGTGTCCGTCTGTATTCATTTTCCCGTTTCCGACAACAGTCTATATTCTTCTCCCGATATTGTCTGCACTGCAGGTTAAGTTTGGCGCGGTACTGTTGATGGTATTTTCTGGCGCGCTCCTTTAATTCCTTTGCATGATCTTGATTGTATTTTACATAAACTTCCGGATGCGTTTCACGATAATGTTTACTGCTGCGGCCGCGTTGGTCTTTGTGCGCCTCGTAATACTGTTGGCTTTGCTTTAAAATTTTACCTTTGTGCGCAAGGTAGTACTGCCGATGCCGCGCAGATCGTTCTGCCGCGTGATCTTGATTATATTTTTTATTATACGCTTTCCTTTCCGCTTTATGCGTCTGCCGGTATTCTTTATAGTACTCCTTAAGGTCGCACGTCATATTTTAGTTCCTTTAATTTCAACTGGGTCGTCAATTCTTAGTTCGCCTTTTCTGTACGCTCTGATTGCATCGCCGGCCGTTGCAAACAACCGTTTTGGCTTATCGCTTTTCTTTGACGCCAAGAAAAGTCCAAGCACAAACTCCATCGACGGCAAATAGTGAGTTTTGAAGTCGCGAGCGGCAAACAGGTTCTTGGACGGCAGCATCTTCTCTCTGGCTTCCTTAACCGCTTCGTCGGAGACTGGAACGTGGAAGTTGCAATTGTCGCCGTCAAAATCCATTCCGTAGCCCTTTGTCACTACTGGAGATACCTGTAAAGTCTTGCCTGCAACCATTATGGGCATGGCGGCCATGAAGTTGTACTTATGCAGCGTAGGCGCCCGATTGATCAGCACAGGGCGGTTTTCCAACTCCGACAGCATGGCCTGCTTGGCGACTTCTTTCTTATCCGCCACGGCCTTGGCGGCGTCCATTGCCGGCATGCCGGAACGCACAAGGCGACGCACGATGAACGGCCGATAAATCGTCCACGCCAAATCTTCCGGCAAACCAACTTGATCCATCGTCAAATCCGGATTGGGTGTAACCGTAGTCCGGCCCACAATGTCCACCGGCGTACCAATCACCCGACGTTGAAAATTTCCGGCTTTTGGCGTGCCGCCAAAAACATGCGCCAACAGGCCTTTGACGTTCTTATCGATTGACTTGGACCCGATGGGGTCGCCCAATCCAGTTACAGCCTCATAGGCTTTATACAACCGCAGACGCTCTTCCGCCGTCTTGTCGATCGGCAATTGACTGGTCAATCGAGCCAGAGAGCTGTTGGCCTGCATCAAGTCCTTATAGAGGAAGTTGGGATCGGCCGTCAGCAGCATCTTGTCCGTCTTGACGATCGGCCGAAACATCGGCGGCAAAACCGGAACCTTGTCCATCATGAAGTCAACCGGATGCGCGCCCTCACGCTGCATGGACTGCAGATAGCCCAACACCTTTACGGCGGCATCCCGCTTGCTCTTGGCTCCGCCTCTAATGGTCTCTTCGGCTTCCGTGACGGCCGCGTTTACGTCTATTCTGGAAAGCAGGTTCTTGATGCCTTGTCCGCCGCGCTCGCCCCGCAGCTCTTCGGCACCGGACAAAACGGCTTCAAACTTCTTATTGGTCAATCCAAGAATGCGGCGAATGGGGTCGGCAAAAATGGGATTGGGCAATGGCTCACCAAGTTTTATAGAGCTCCACCGGCTTCCACCATGCCCGCCCGTCAAACCGACATCAAACAATCCGCCAGGAACGGGCTGCAAGTCATCGCCCTGAACGGTGTCCGAAACCGTAATCGTTCGCCCTTCGGCCATCTCGTCAGCCTGCTTGTTGGTCATGCCGAAGAGATGAAGCTTGTCGCCGGTCTTCTTGATGTTCACGCCGGCAGCCTGCAGTGTGGCCAAGAACTTCGTGTAGACCAGCGGGATCTTCGGAGCGGCCGGCGTCACGCCCATTCGGAAGTTGCGCCAATACTCGTCGTTGCGCTGTCCGCGAATACTTTTAGCATCCCTTAAAACGTTGCGAGCGTTATGCGCAATGAGCGCGCCAGTTTCCATTCCTGCAATCCTCTTACTACCTGTCATAGAACCACTTGCAGGAATGTTGTCTATCGTGTAGCTTCCAAAATCCCGCGCGCGGGATTTCGATTCTACAGTATGGTGAAGCTTATAGAAATATCTGTCGCCGATCAAAACATTGGGAATGGCTGCGCCGGAGGTTGGATCGGTCAGCGTCTCCGTGTCAGTCATTCCGTTCTTCTTCAGCTCCTGTGATACGAAGTCGACCATCGAGCCTTTTGAGAAAGACGGAAGGACGTAAGGCAAGCCTGTTTTCCTAGCGATCTTCCCTAGTAAAGCTTCGTATACTTGAGACGGGTTGCCACGAGACAACACGCCCAAGGGATTCAAGAGCACATCGACCGCATTGCCGTCTTTATCCGTCGGCATCTGCGAATCTGGAATGACACGGCTGATTACGCCCTTATCGCCACAACGTCCGGAAAGCTTGTCCGCCTCTTCCATCGGCGCGAACGCTTTAACGGTGACGTTGAAGCCGCCTTCCTTGGTGGGAAAGACGTCGGTTACGATGCCGTCGGCATTGTGCTTCCAAGTTACAGAGGAATCTGTGTACAACGGTTTCTTCCCGCGATGCACCGCATCGTAGGAAGATTTGTTGACGGCCAGCATCAGCGGATCACCATACTTCACTGTTTGGCCCGGACGCGCCAAGCCTTGTCCGTCAAGCTTGCGAAGCTGATCGTCCTTGAACGTCGTCGGGAAGACGGCCAAGAATGACTTGCGGCTGACTTCCTGTCCCTTCTCCGGCTCAAAGACGTGTTGATACATATGCTCCGAAGACAGCTTCTTGGCGGCAGATTCGGAGATACAGATTGCGTCCTCAAAGTTGGCGCCCATCCACGGCAAATAGGCTGTCCGCAGATTTTTGCCCAAAGCCAAGTGGCCTTTGTCGTCGGTGTAGTTGCTCTTGGCCAGCAGCGCACCCGGGCCCACGCCATCGCCTACATGAACCACAGGCGTATTGCTGAAGACCGTTTTGCGGTTCAAGGGAAAGTTGTCATACAGTTCGTGTTCGTGCGTCTTGCCGTTAACGTCCCGCACGATGATCGCAGACGGCGTAATGTCCATCACTTTGCCGGCAACCTTCGACCGCACGGCGCCCATCTGCTCGCCGAACTGCTCCTCAAAACTTCGCCCGTCTTCCGCAGCCGAACGCACCAACGGAGCTTCGGCGTCCTTAAGCGGCAAAGCCTGCGACAAAAAGCGCGTGGCCATCGACAGCCGGCCGCCTTTGACGTTGCCGATCATCGGCGTCAAATTGGACGCTGAAGTAAACATTCGAGTATGCGAAGGCAGGGCATAATCAACCGCATCGCGCGAAACGTAATCGATACGCTTGGAGCCGTCCATCACCCGCACGACTTTCGAATCACCTTCCAGCTCTCCCGGAAAGGCAATCTTAACCTTGGCGGCCTGCTGCGGCGTGATGAAATCCAACTTGCCGGTTTTGGGATTCAAGACCTCAATCATTAAGGAATTATTAGGGCCTTTGTACGCGCCGTGAGTCAAACGCAAGTCTATGCCCGCACGAGAACTTTCCGGCGTCCGGATTAAATCTAGAAAACCAAACTGACTCGGCCGAACGTTGCGGCTTTCTTCAGTAACAACGTCGGTCGAATGCAGTCCGCCCTCACCCATCTTGGTGACTTTTTGATTGAGATCGAGCATCTCAAACGGATTGACTTCCTCGGCTGACTGGCCCAGCCCGCTTTTCAAAAGCAGCGAGCGAACCTGATCGGTCAACGCCCCGCCCTGAATCTTCGAGAGATTGCCGTGAAGCGTAGCCTTCCAAAGAAGTTTACGGGACGCTTGGCCGGCGTCGCGTTCGATGCGTTCGGCGAACAAGTCCTCCGGAGTGTGGAACGTTTGGAACTCCAAGGAGTCGCGATCATCAACCTCTCCCCGACCTTTGGACAAATCAATCAGCCGTTTGGATGCCGCCAACATCGTCGGCGCGCCGGCATTGGCAAATGGCTTGCCCAGCGTAGTGGTGGTTACATCGCCGTCCAGCTCCGACTTCTCAAAAGCAGTCCGCAACTTCTCGCCTTCAGGATCGGCGGCAGCAGTCTTCTCGGCTTCCGCCAAAACAGCCTCGTTCTCTTTTACGTCCCGCGTGTCCAGAAACTGCGCATACGCCCGCGTCACCGCCCGCGCATCTGCGGCTTCCATATTAGCCTGCAGCAGCTCATTGCCCCAGTGTGCGCCGATGTCTCTATCCTGCAGGCCCATAGCCCGCAAGATGGGATAGAGCTTCAAGGTCGACTGCCCAACACCGAGACGAAAGACGCCCGTCTCCGGCTCCATATAAACACGGAAGGAACGACCGGTTCCGGGCTTGACGTTGAAGTGGGCTTCAAGCTCGCCGCTCTCTCGAATGCGATGGTAGACTCCGGGCTTCAGCCGCTGCTGGTTCGAAATTGCGTACTCGCTGCCTCGATGAATGTATGTGCCGCGTTGCGTAAGATAAGGAACGTGAGCAATGACCGCGCCTTTCTTGCGGTCAACCTCTTTGCCGGCCAAATCCTTCAACACCCAATCGCCCATCAACTTCTTTTCGATCGTACCACCGCCCAAAACAGCCTGCTTCTGTTGTTTGATGGTAAACGGCTTGGGAGAGTCGTAACGCAGGTTTTCAACTCCAAGAGCATACCGCTGATTGGTCAATGGAAAACGCTTCTGGACGGCGGCCAAAGTGCCGTCAAAGATTGCCTGACGGGTGGCGTCGTAATCGCCGATCTTCCGCAAGGGCTGCGGAGCTGCAAACTGATCATCGAGTAAGGCCATCTTTTTCTGCCTTTACAGTGGTAGAAATCGGACCCGACCTTCGTCCACTATTTTTTGCATAATCGGCGCAGCGCGCGGACTGTAAAAACCTTTTGGCAAACCCTTAAATGGACTTTTAAAGGGCAGTCGAGCCGCCATATATGCTCCGGCTCTTATATCCTTAACGGGCATTCCACTGCGCCGCAGCCCGGAATATAAAGCCGTGTTTCTTTTACGCTCCATTTGTCTTGCTGTATCTTGCATGCTCCAAATTGGAGTATTATTTTTATACTCTGCTCCAGCATTGAAACGAAGTTGCGCGCGGTTCCAAGCTCGACCACCTTCCGGAATAGGCGTTTTGCCGTACGCGATTCCGTAACGTTTGAGAAAGCCCAATTCTCCTGCTTGGCGGCGGATTCGTATCATTTCCGCCGCTTCGCCCGGATCTACTTGTCCTGTTCTTATCAACTCAGATTCTCCCAAAATCACATTAGGATGTGCATGTAAGCCGCGTCCAGCAATAAGATCCCCAGCGCGCGCATTAAGTCGTTGGTTCAATCGCGGATCATTTTTTGCCGCATTTTCCAACATTTGTAAGCGCCGCGTAGCAAGTTCCGGAGAATTAAAAAGACGCTTGCCCATAAACAACGGACTTGGGTCCTGCACAGCAGCAGACGCGCCGATAAATTGCGGCTGCAACGTACGTATTCGTTGCGTGTTTTCTGCCTCCAACAGCTCATGCGGAATAGCAAGCGTTTCTATGTTTTCTTTGCCGAGACGACTCGGGTCGTAATGTATGGTTTTTTCTATAGGACTATAAGCAGCAAGCGCTTTTCTGTCAGCGGCTACATTTATGCCCGCGCGTCTGGCCGCACCTAAAGACAGAGCGCGCTGTAATCCGCGAAAATTGCCTAAGCGGCTAAAAAGAAGAGCCTGCTTAACCAACCAAACGCCGGCATCCATTTTATATCCCAATTTTTGCCTTCAGCGCCGCCATCATCATTCGGTAGATCGCATCCGTCGACATGTTAAGCATCGTCAACGGCGTTTCTTCCACCACACGATCCAGCATCTTCTGAATATGTTCCTTTATGGTTTCTTTGGTCTCTACCTTCTTGGGCATAGAAACAGGCGGCGCCTCCAGTTGCTTCTGCGCCGCCTGCCGGCCGATGTCATAAGCCGGAGGAAAAGAGGGCGTAAAACTCACGGCTCAATCTCCCCCGGAGACTTATCAGGCAGAACATCGGTTGGTTCTTGCCCGGACGGCGAGGCTTCCATATTGAGCGGCTCAGCCTGCACAGCCCCCCGTTGAGCTTGAGGCAGAACGTAAATTGGCGTCGGATTCTCGCGCATCCGCTCCCTGACCGCCGACTCCAAAGCCTTGGCTTCAATGCGTCTCGGATCGGCACGAGACATTATATTGTAACCCAAAAGGTCGCCGCCTTTACCCAACAGTCCGGCCGCAGCCAAGTAGTAGTTAAGGAGCTTGGCGGCATCGCCCTCTTCCATGAAGGCTTCCTTAATATGCAACTGGGCCATGCCATCCAGAAACTCGCCGGCCGTGGAGGCCTGTTTGCCGCCGGTCATTTCGGCGCTCAAAGCCTCTTCAAACTCCTGCTTGGCTTTAGCCACTTGCACGTCCAGTTCCTTCTTCTTTATATCGTTGGCTACAGCATCGGCTTCATCCCGACCTTTGACAAAACTCGTCGGAATGCCGACGGAAAGTGCCGGCCCAAGCCAAGGAACAGTGGCGGGATCGGAAGTCGTGCGCATCAGACGTTCTTTGTCCAACATGAAGTTCTTGCGCAAGTCTTCATATTGATCACGAAGAGTATCCATAAAGCCCGCCGCCTTCTCAGGCAGTGCTTCCACAATCTCACGACCCGGTTCAGTGGGGTGCCCCTGCAGAACGTCAAGCAGCTTCATCGGCTGCTGGCCCATACGATGGTTCCAGCCGGCCATATAGGCGCCACCGGTATATTCGTCAATCAGCTCGCGGGCCTTACGGAGCGCTTCTTCCTTCGATGAAGGGATTCGAGAATGAAGCCTCGTCTCCTGCGCCGCCAACTGGTCCTGCCAGCTGCTCTGCGCCATTTCCGCCAGCTTTGCGAACGATCCCATGTGCTTTAATCTCCTGCGGATTATAGGCGAAGTACAAGCCCCATCTGATGAACACCCGCCAATTCTTCAGCTGCTCGTCGTACCGCAAATCTTCCTTGGACAACACTCCGTGGCCGTTGGCAATAACCTGAATTACACGATCATACTCCTCTTTATCTTCCGGCTTGCTCAAATCAAATATGTCGACAAACGTTTCCACGCCTTGGCGGGGTTGAATGGCCTGCGGATCGCCTTCTCTGAACATCCCCGGAACGCCGCGATACGGCACTCCTTGCCAACCCGGAAAATGAACCTCCGGCGAAATGTCCAATCCGTTCGTCGGACTGGCCAGTCGCTTGTCGTAGCGATCGCCCATTAGGCCCCCCTCATCGCCATCCGGTTCCTAATCTCGTTGGTTAGCCGGCGGTACAAACCAAGCGTTTCCATCTTGCGCAAGACTTCAATGTTCTGCGCCGGAGGGGTCTCAAGGTATTCCCGCAAAGCCCCGTGCGCGCCGCCGACGGCCAATGGGCCCCACAAAGCCAAATTGCCGGCCGTGCCCAGCGCGCTGCCGCCAAGTTCCAAACCTTTGCTTAACGCTTGCCCACCAAGACCAACTGTTCCGCTGATGGTCTTATCCATCAACTTATCAATGTCAAGAATGGCATTCTTGGTAAAGCTGAAAAATTCATTGGGGGTTAGACCAAGCTCGGCAACCTTGGCCAGAAAGCCAAGTTTGAAACACTCGGCTCTGTCGGCCGCCGTCTTGGGCGTGCGCTCGGGAAATATGCGCTTGCTCTGAACGGCCGATGGTTTGCGGCCCAACAGGTGCGGCGTGGGCGCCTTGCCCCGCTGGCCGGACGGTCCCATGCTGTCGGACAAGGCGCTTACTCCCGCGCTGCCGGCCAGTGGTGTGGTTACAGTGGCGTTCATAGGCACCGTTTTATCTCCGTCAGAACTGCGGCCAGTTCGATCATTTGAGCCTGTTTATCTGCTGAGTGTTTGGAAAATGCTTTCTGCGCCAACAGGTTGGCCCCAATGCCGCCAACGATTCCGCCGGCAACTCCGGCCGCAGGAATGGTGGTTAAACGTTTCATGATTGTCGGCGCGATATTGCGCCTGAAAGCCGTTTCGGCCATTACCTTTCCGCCCAACGCTCCAAGATGCGAGCCCACACCCGTAGTGGCGCCGATCGCCGCACCAGTAATTGGATTTTGCTGATAAAGCGGTGAAACGGCTGCTCCGATTCCGCCGCCCAACAAAGCGCGCTCGGCTATCGTCCCTGACGTCATCCACGTCAAAACTTTGGCCAAACGTTCCACGTTTTCGTCCGCAGAGGTTTTCAAGGTTTGAGGTGCCTTTCGTTTTCCCTTCCACCATTGTCCAATCGGCCCGCCGACGTTCTTGCCCAAACTGCGCAAAATGGCGCCGCCACCGACAAAAGATGGGATATTCAGCATGGCTGACTGCGCAACGGATGAGTCTTCGTCCGGAAATACAGATGCGCCAACACCGGCCAACGTATCCTGCAATACCGGCCGACTTTCCAAATACTTGGCCGCGCCCAGCAGCTTCTCTCCGCCACCATGAACTGCCGCAGCCAGCCCGCGCCGCGCGGTATTGAAAGACGTCTTATACCCCAGTATTTTGGCCAACTGCTGTGTCAGCTTACCCATTGGACTCAACATATAAGGAACCATAGATGTCATAATGGAACCGAGAATGGCTGCTTTCTCCGCCGCCGATTTTTGCCGCCAAGAGCCGGTTTTAAGATCCAAAGCAAGCGGAAGAAAGGGCTGCTCCGTCGGCGCAGGCACCGGAGCTAAAGGAGCATACATTGGACTCGGCTTGGACAACGGCATGTTCTCCGGTGTTGCCGCTGCTCCCCAAGGCGCCGACAGGATATCCTCTCGCGAGCGATCGTAACGATACGGAGTCATGCTGCGCGCAGGCACCGCTGATGGTCGACTGACGCCGCCCCACGGAAGTTTCTCAGTCTTAATCATCTCCGACTGAGCCGCAGGATTCAGAGGTTTAAGTGGATCCGTCAGTCCTAACCTAGACAACAGCGGTCGCGGAGCAGGCGGAACAGCGGGTTTCGGCGGAATTGTGGCTGGAGACGGTGGAGGCATTTAAGTGTCCTTAAGCTTGTGCGTCGCTGGTCGCGGCTGCGAGATATGCAGGAAGCGCTTCAACGGAAAGACCGGCGGCAGCAGCCAAATCTTCCAGCTTTACACCGGATTGCTTGAGAAACAAATCAACACCAAAAGCAAAGCCGGCGGATGCTTCCTTCTTCTCTTTCTTTTCCGGCTTCTTTTCGGACTCCTCTTTCTTCTCGGGTTTCTTTTCTGCTGGTGCAACTTTCTTGCCAACCGCATGTCCTGCGATGCCGCCAGCCGCAGCACCCGCCGGAATACCAGCGCCTCCAGCAACAAGTCCGGCTCCTAACGCCGGCATTCCTGAGCCCGGTCCATGAGGAAGGCGGCGCCCGATGCGACTTGGATTCAACAATTTATAGCCTTCGTAGCCTCCGTGTAACCCACCGATCCCGCCTGCGATGGCGCCGGCGCCCATTCCTGCGCCTGTGGCTGCTCCTCTAACTGCTCCACCAATTCGGTCTTCCGGATTTGTTATTGCGCCAAGTCCTCCACCAAGCGCGGCAGAACCGCCTACAGCACCTCCCAGTATTTTAGCCAGCGCGGCAGCATTTGAAGATAGGCCCAGCAGCGCCGCCTTCCTCATCGCTTCAACGGAAAGACCGGCGGCAGCAGCCAAATCTTCCAGCTTTACACCAGACTGCTTGAGAAACAAATCAACACCAAAGGCGAAGCCGGCGGATGCTTCCTTCTTCTCTTTCTTTTCCGGCTTCTTTTCGGACTCCTCTTTCTTCTCGGGTTTCTTTTCTGCTGGTGCAACTTTCTTGCCAACCGCATGTCCTGCGATGCCGCCAGCCGCAGCACCTCCCAGTATTTTAGCCAGCGCGGCAGCATTTGAAGATAGGCCCAGCAGCGCCGCTTTCCTCATAGCTTCGACCGACAGATTGTGTTCACTACAGAATTGATCGAAACCGGCTTTGAAGCTCTCGGTCTTCGGAGCCTGTTGCGCCGGCGCAATGGGTTTCAAAGAAGCCGGAGTTCCTCCTTGAGCCGCCGGAATGGACTTCTGCGGCATCGGCTTGTTTACCGTGCCTCCGGGCACTTGGCCGGCATTGGGCGCCAGCCCAGGCATTGGGCCGGACATCGGCGGCCCGAAACCACGCTTCTGCAGTATTTCGTGAATGACGGATGCTTTCTTTTTGCTCACCTTCTCCGGCAACTTCTTGCCTTTCGAAGCTTTGTCCCAATGCTCAACTGTTGAGGGAGAGATTTCGCCACGGTTCTCCGCCGCATGGAAGAACCTTCTTTGGCGATCAGAAACATACGGCATTGGATTACTCCTCACCATTGGTCGTCGCTAATGACGCCGGATTTGGCCGTCGGCACAACTGCAGGATCACCCTTCGTTCCCGGCTCAGGCCGAGAAACCACGACACCGTCGGGTCGAGTATAAGTTATGACTTTGGCCGGGTCAATAGGCACCTGATAAATTATGTCGGTTGTTGGAGCTAAGCGCAGTTCGGCTTTGATGATAAGCGGCACGGTGCCCAAAGCGGCCACCTGAGCCACATTCTGCACCACGTAACGCTCGCCGTTGTCGGCTTTCATAAAGATGTCGCCGGCATCCAAATAGGGATAAGAGACGCCTCGACCCACTCGGTTCACGTCATTGGTCTGGCCAACGTTCTCATCACGCTTCAAACGCCGACCCCAGCCGGCCTCAAAGACAAAGCGATAGTCAACGCCCGGGAAGTAGCCGCCGATGAAGCCCGTACCGCAGCACTCCACGCAAGACTGGCCGTGTTGCGGCTCCTTCGTATCGAAATCCAAACACTTGGTGCAGGGACTGCCCCACCGTCTGCGCTTCAGAATGTAGCCGCCGCCGGTGATGTTGGTCCGCTTGCGGTGCCTAAGGTATTCACGCCGAAGAATGTCTCTCGCAATCAACCAATCGTGTCGAGAAAGACAGCCATTGGCTTGATAGGGCTGACTGTAATACACCTGCGGCTCGCCTGTAGAAGGATCGATCACGCTTGGAAGTACAAGCCGAACACGGTAATAAAAATAGTTGAGCTGATCGTAGGTTCGCTGCAATTCGTCAGAAAGCTGACAGCCGTCGGCAATCGGAGACTCGGACAGTTCTTCCCATTCGTTGGTGCCGGGCTCTCCGGTTTCTACATGGAAAATAAACGGCCCGACAGCCGTAAATCCGGACTTCAGGCCCCACTGAATCAGTGTGCCGCCAAGCGGAACGGAGATGACCCCTACACGGTTAAAGACATCACAAGATAAAGACATGCAGGCTCCATTATGGCAACAGTCGATGACCAAGCAGCGGCCCGCGCAGCATCGACGATTTGATTTTAGG
>Ga0315282_10013145_pt1 | contig 12522 bp, 9 predicted proteins | sample YL17G07_20_MG_FD_203693 | JGI IMG/M metagenome (GOLD analysis project Ga0315282, IMG submission 203693) | Sediment microbial communities from Yellowstone Lake, YNP, Wyoming, USA - YL17G07_20 | ecosystem: Environmental > Aquatic > Freshwater > Lake > Sediment | place: USA: Wyoming | collected... | reverse complement strand
TCCAAAGGGTCGCTAAACAGATACCGGCCTTCAGCCGGTGGAGGGCAGAGCCACCCCGTGCCAGCGCGCTTCAGCGTGGCTTCTCGAACCGCTTCAGCACAGGGTTTCCCGGTCTTCCCCGGCTGAAGCCCGCTGGGCAAGCCCGGCTCGAAGCCGGCTTGTACCGGGGGGAGGGAACGTATCGCGTCCACGCGCTGAAGCACGTGTCTAACAGTGAAGCCAGCTAAAGCCCGGCAGCACTTGGTGGGCAATTCTGTTGGGTCTGGTAGCTTTGTCAAGATGCGCCCCTTGCCGAATGAGAGTGGTGTAGGCTGTCAGCCCCGGCAAATCGCCGGATTGAACAGGCCACCCCCCTTCTTGCCAACATTCATCGTCGAGCCAGGCTTTTCGCAAGTCCCTCTTAGCGTGGCTTGGCGACTGTATAGGGCGTGTCAATGATGAACAGGTTGTTCGTCTTGTCCTGCTCCGGGACCTCGTTCCCGCGGTCTGCCTCGACCCCAAAATAGTATTCGCCCGGCGGGATGTCCGGACTCAGGGTCAGGCGAAAACGCCACAGGTCCGCCGATCCACCAGCCTTAACTTCAACACTCTGAGACTGGCAGGCAAAGCAGTTATGCTCGAAAGGCTGGCGGTGGCGCGAAAGCCAGAATTCGATCCAGCATCGCGCATCCTTTTTCCCGGTGTTGACCAGATACCCTGCGACCGAAATCCCTCGGCCTGGAACCAGCTGGAATTGAAGTACTCTGATATCCTTGAAATGAAGCTCGGCCAATTGCGACCGGGTCGTTGACTCTGCGATGTCGCTCACTCGCGCCGCAGGCGTTGGTGTGAGCACAGGCGGGGCTGGCGGCCGAGCGGGAATCGCGGGTCGGGGAGGTTCGGGCAATTCCTCGGAAACCGGCTTGACCGGCGGCGTTGTCTTTGGCCCGGGCGGACCGGCCGGCCGACGGGTCGTGGCCAGCTGTTCTGCCAACGCCTCAAGCGGCGATGACGGAGGCGGAGGCGGCAGCAGGACCGTTCGTTCGGGCGCTCCTCGGATCAACTCCCACGAGTCGTTTAACAGCTGGCCCGAGAGGCCGCCGAAAAGCAGAACCCGGCGCGTGATCGGAATGAAGACGAACCCCGCGCCTTCCCGAAAGGGCGGCGAGTGCAGCGGCATGACGCGCGACCACTTTGCCCCATCGAACGACCAAAGTTCATCGCCTCCGGGCGATCCGCCGAAAAGCAGCGTGCGCCGGCCAATCGGATCGTAGGTCAGGCCGAAACCCTTCCGCGGCGAGGGCGCTTCGGGCGATTCGACTTGCCGCCATCCCGCCTCTCTCAGCTCCCAGGTCTCATTCCTCAGCTTGCCGGTGAAGCCGCCGAAGACCACGAACCGCTCGCGCGCCGAATCGTAGACCATCTGGTGATACTTCCGCGGCGAGGGCCCTCGCACGTCCAGCTTCATCCAGTCCATGCCGTCAAATTGCCAGACCTCATCGCTTAGAACCGGCAATGGGCTGTCGCCGGGGGGCAGCGCTTCGCCGCCGAAGAGCACGATGTGGCGACTGTTCGGATCATACGTCATGGCGCCAAAGCCGGTGATCGGGGGCCGGTGCTCGCAACGACGGCGGTTCCAGCGCACCCCATCGAACGTCCAGGTATCGCGGTTTCGCCCGCCATAGAGAACCGCCACGCCGCGATAGATATCGTAGTCCATCATGTAACCCGAATCGGCCGGCGGTGCCGGAACGTCAATCCGTTTCCAGGCGCGCCCGTCGAACTCCCAGGTTTCGTTGCAGTTCGACTGGTTTTCCAGGAATCCGCCGAAAAGCAGCGTGCGTTGCCGGTCGGACTCATAAGCCATCAAAGGACGGAAACGCGGCGAAGGCGGATTGGCCGGCTCCAGCCTCCGCCATTGCGGAACCGGCAATTCCGGAACGTCTTCGACCACCCACGACGATCCGCGATCGCCAAGCCCGAGCGTCGCCGAGGTGGCCGGCAGCGTTGAGGAGGTCAGCACCAGGGGGCCCGGCGCGAAAGGTGCCAGGGGCGAAGTGGTTCGCGGTTCCACGAACCTCGTCGTCAAGATTCGCGTCGTCGCTGGAGCAGTGGAGAGGCGCGGTTCAACGGTTTTGCGAGACTTCGATCCCCACGTGAATTGACTCGGCTCGGCCGTCCCGACCAATCCGAGGACCAACAGCGCGGCAGTGATGCGACTGATCGTTGTTGCTCTTATCACGACAACACCAAGACACAGAAAGAATGAGTTTCACCGCGGTCAATCGCCGCAACCGAAGGGAGCGGGGTTCGGCGTTCAGGGTTCGGGGTTCGGGGTTTAGAAGAAAACGCTGCCCTAAATTCTACCGGCCCCTGGCCCTGGATCCCCACGCCCCTCTCGCACGCCAACGAACGCACGCGTACCCAAACCGCATCCCTCGACTCGCTCCTACTTTTCCCTTTCGCCTTCCCTGAAACTTGAAACGTGCCGTTCTCGCCCTTCACGCCGCCTTGCCGACTTTTTTCATGTACCGTTCATACGCTTCCTGCTCCTGTGTGCGATACATTCGCAGGCGTTTCATCATCTCGTCGAAGTCAATCAGGTGCGCGTCGAACTCGGGGCCATCCACACAGACAAATTGGGTTTTCCCGCCGACGCTCACGCGACAGGCCCCGCACATCCCCGTTCCGTCTATCATGATCGTGTTGAGGCTGGCATAGGTGGTGATCTTGTGCGGGCGGGTGACCTCGGCCACGGCCTTCATCATCATCGGCGGCCCGATGGCCAGAACATAGTCGAGATGTCGGCCCGAGGCGATCAGCTCGGCCAGCGCCACGGTCACAAAGCCCTTCTTGCCGTAACTGCCGTCATCGGTGCAAAGGATGACCTCGTCGCTGGTCGCGCGCATCTCATCTTCCATCAGAACATAGCGCTTGTCGCGGCCGCCGAGAATCGAAATGAGATAGTTGCCGATTTCCTTGAGACGTCGCGCAATGAGATGGAGCGGCGGGATGCCGGCGCCCCCACCGACGCAAACCGCCGTGCCGAACTTCTTGATGTGGGTGGGGCGGCCGAGCGGACCGACCACGTCGGCCACCTCCTCGCCCGCGTTCATGGCGCACAGCTTGGCGCTGGTGACCCCGACTTCCTGAACCACGGTCGTCACCGTGCCGCGCGCGCGGTCCACGTCGGCGACCGACATCGGTACGCGCTCGCCGTGCTCGTCGGGACGAAGAATGATGAACTGCCCAGGCTGATGGCGACGAGCGATGTGCGGCGCTTCCAGCACCAGCCTGACGATCTTCGGCGCCAACTCAGTCCTTTCAAGAATTCTGTTCATTGTTGCGGTGATTTCCTTTCAGCGTTCGGCGCGTCAATCTTCCGTCGGAATAATTGCGCGACGGCCCTTCTGTCAACAAATCGTTACAGGGGAAGAAAAGGAACGCCGGCGGCCTCGCCGGTGCCCTGGATCAATCGCTAGCGGACGTTCCTTGCCCTGTTGCCGGGGCCAGTTTTCCAGTGCAAGGTTCCAAAGCACCGGCGAGGCCGCCGGCGTTCCAATTTTGTGTTGACCGTCACGTCGGAGTCCCCATGATGCCCGTGACGTTGTGTAGCGCACGCTGGAAAGGCGGCGGCGTGCGCCGAAACAATCGCAGAACCTCGGGATGGAGACCAATAGCGAATGGTCCAGTGGACGCCGGTGCCGGTGGAAATCTCGTGTTATCCGCGTGGATTTCGCGCCGCGGGAATCACGTGCGGACTCAAGCAATCGGGGCGGCCCGATCTGGCACTGATCGTTTCCGACACGCTCGCCCAGTCGGCGGCGATGTTCACGCAGAACCGCTTTTCCGCCGCGCCGGTCACGGTTTCGCGCCGCCACGGCCAGGCCGGCGCGCGCGCCATCATCGCTTCGAGCGGCAGCGCCAACGCCTGCACGGGCGAACGCGGCGAGCGCGACGCGCTGGCCATGTGCGAGGCGACCGCCCGCGCCATCGGCGCCGCGGCCAACGAAGTCTTCGTTTGCTCGACCGGCGTGATCGGTGTCCCGCTGCCCGTCGAAAAACTCGAGTGGGGAATCCCGCGCGCGGCCGAAGCCCTCAGTCCCACGGGCTGGGAAGACGCCGCTGAGGCGATTCGCACGACCGACGCCTTCCGCAAAATGGCCGGCGGCCACTGGTCGGTCGGCGATCGCGACGTTCGCCTGATCGGCATGGCCAAGGGCGCCGGAATGATCCATCCCAACATGGCCACGATGTTCGCCTTTCTGGCCACCGATGCCCGCGTGGAACCCGCACTGCTCAAAACCGTCTTGCAGTCCGCCGTTCGCGACTCCTTCAACAGCATCTCGGTGGACGGCGATACGAGCACGAACGATACAGTGATTCTTCTGGCCAATGGTCAGGCCGGCAACGCACCGATCGCGCCCGCGACCGAGGCGTGCGAACAGTTGGAGGCCGCGGTCGGCCAGGTCTGCGGCGAGCTGGCGCGGATGATGGTGCGCGACGGCGAGGGCGCGACCAAGCTGGTCACGCTCAAGATCCGCGGCGCCCGTTCGGACGACGAAGCCCGACAGGCCGCGCGCACCGTGGCCAATTCCATCCTGGTGAAAATGGCGTTTCTGGGCGAAGATGCCAACTGGGGGCGCATCGTCGCCGCGCTGGGAAACGCCGGCGTCGAAGTTCGCCCCGCGGCGTGCAGCGTCGGGTTCGATGGGATTCACGTTCTCGACCGCGGCCAACTCGTCGCCGCCGACCAGGGAAATCTTGCGGCCCTGCTCAAAAAACCCGAATTCACCGTCGCACTGGATTTGGGCACCGGCGGCTCCGGACAGGCCGCCTTCTGGACCTGCGACATCTCCGATGAATACGTGCGGTTCAACGCGCACTATAGAACCTGAACCGAAGGATGAAGGCTGAAGGATGAAAAAAGAACTGCGCATGATTCATCCGAAATCTATCCGGCCACGGTGCATCAACCGAGTGTCGGTGATCGGTTGTGTCATGGTTCTTTCAGTCCTGGTCGCCGCGTGCGGAGGCAGGAAGAAAGCCGACGACGGCACGATTTCCAATTACCGGGCCGATTTTCGGTCGGACAAGGAACTCGCGTTCTGGAGATGTTACGACCAGGGCAAGTGGGAGGTCCGCGACGGCTGGCTGGTCGCCGATGCCCGCGGAACCAGCCCCAGCCGCACGATTCTCTGGCTCACCTTCCCCCTGCCCGAAAGCGTCACGATCGAGTTTGAAGGTGAATGTCTGGACCGGCCGGGCGAGCTGGGCTGCTTTCTCTACGGTGATGGTCGCACCTACTCCGGCTATGAGATCTCCGTCGGAGGAGACAACAAACGGCTGGGCATCTACAAGAGCGCCAAGGACGGCGACGAGAAAACCCACAAGCGTCTGGGGCGCGATACCATCCAACTGGTCAAGGATCGCAGTTACGCCATCAAGATCAAAAAGTACCGGGGCTCGATTCGCCTCTACGTCAACGACGATCTCTTGCTCCAGGCCTCCGACCAACAGCCGATCACCGCGCCGGATCACCGCTTTTTTGGCCTGAGCACGGTTGGAAATCTTGTCCGCTTCAACAATCTCAAAATCGAGGCCAAGAGATAGATCAGGAGAGAGCGAAAGATGAGCGCATCGTCAGCCGAAAAAGTCGTCGCAGGAGCTGACTCGATCGAACTGTTGATCGAACGGGCGCGCGTCCTGGTCGAGGCGCTGCCCTACATTCAGCGTTTTGACAACAAGACGGTGGTCATCAAGTATGGCGGCCACGCCATGGTGGACGACGAACTGAAGGCCAACGCTATTCGCGACATCGTGTTGATGGAATCGGTCGGCATGCGCGTGGTGATCGTCCACGGCGGCGGTCCCGAAATCACGCGCCTGATGAAGAAGTTGCGCCTCAAGCCCAAGTTCCTGAACGGCCAGCGCGTGACCGACGAAGAAACGCTCTCGGTCACCGAAATGGTCCTCGACGGCAAGATCAACGGCGAAATCGTCAACGGGATCAACCTGGCCGGCGGACGCGCCGTGGGCTTGAGCGGCAAAGACGCCGGCCTGATCCTGGCGCGGCGCTACCGGCCCACCGGCCCCGATGGCCAACCCCTCGGTGACATCGGCTATGTCGGCGAGGTCGAACGGATCAACCCCGAGATTCTCGACGCGCTCGACAAACACGAATTCATCCCCGTCGTCTCGCCCCTCGGCGTGGACGCCGAAGGTCAGACTCTCAACATCAACGCCGACACGGTGGCCGCCGACATCGCCGGCGCCCTGCGGGCCGCGCGCATGATTCTTCTGACCGATGTCCGCGGGGTCTATCTCAATCCCGAAGACCCCTCGACGATCCTCACCGCACTCCCTGTCGCTGAATGCGAGAAACTGATCGCCGACGGCGTGATCACCGGCGGGATGATCCCCAAGGTGCGTTCCTGCCTACGCGCGCTGGCTGCGGGTGTCGAAAAAACTCACATCCTCGACGGCCGAATCCCCCACGCCCTGCTCCTGGAGTTGTTCACCGATCGCGGTATCGGCACCCAAATCATTAGCTGAAAACCTGTCTCTCCTCGGTTTTTCGGGAATTACGCCACTGGATCTTCACCGCTCATTTGTGTTGTAGTCTACTCAGGACAAGAAGCCACTCCGTGACGGCATTCACAGACTTCCTGACGAGTAAAGGGGTGCCTCCCTCATTGAACCCCGGAAAACAATACTGATAATGGCTCCGATTGCGATTTGGTTGACGCTTTTCCCCATCCGATACATCAACCCGATGTATTTGATTGACTGGCAGGGTGACGTGCTCATGCACCTACAAACGAGGAGTCTCCGTAAGTCTGTCCGCCGCCGGAGGCGGCCCGCTAATCCACGCTCTTTCAGACGCTGCCATTTCGTTCCGACTGTCCGGTCGCTCCTTCCGGCCCATCTTCTTCAAAACCGCCGAGCCTTTTGGTCGAACGTATCCGAGACCCCGCTCTGCTCACCGAACTGTCGGCCATCCGCGAAGTCGCTTTCCTCTATCCCCCCGGCACACTGGGCGTGCGCAAAGGCCACATCACCCTCACCCGCATGTCTCCCCGCCAACGAAAACTCGCCCAAGTCTTTGACATCGGCTCTGTCCTCGCGGGGGAATACACCCCATGCGATCTTGATTCTTCATCCGAAAGAACTTCATCACCGAACTCGAGCATAAGGAGTAAGCTCAGGCTAAGACGTTGGTCGTAAAGGGAATCGCGCCCCAATAGGCAGCGCGTCGTTGTATGCCAAGGTTTTAGCGCACCGGCGAGGCCGCCGGCGTTCCAAAGCGTTTTAGCGCACCGGCGAGCCGCCGGCGTTCCACCTTGAAACTTGAAACCGGTGAGCGGCCTCAGCCGATCACCTGTTCTTTCTCCGGATCGAACAACATCACCTTGTTCTCGCGATAGGCCTTCACGCTCAGGCCGATGGCCACCATGACCTTGTAGCCCGCCGCGGCGTTGAGGTTGCACTCCTTGCGCGACCGCACGCATTCGAGGAAATTCTTCATGTGCGGATAGGCGTCCCGCGGCTCGCGCTCGAACGCGATCACTTGTTCCTTCACCTCTTCGCGGAACGGCTCTTCGGGCGTGATGGTCAGGGTGTTTTTCCCAGGCTCTCCTTCGCTTCGCTCACCGCTGAACGTGATCGTGGCCTTCTGTCCGCGAATCGTCTCCGGCACCCGCGTCTGGTTCACCTGCGTGGACACCAGAACGGTGCTGTGGCCGGTGGGATAGTCAATCAGAACGAGAAACGTGTCGGGCACCTCGCGATGGTCGTTCTTGAGATCGAAGACGTAGTTGCCGCCGCTCGCGACCACGCGCTTGGGGAACTCGAACCCGAGAGAGACCTCGTGATGGCCCAGCGCGTGATAGAGCAGGTCGGTGGCCTGCCCACCCGAATAATCCCAGAACTTGCGGAATCGGAAGAAGCGCTCGGGCTCCCAGGGCCGTTCGGGCGCCGCACCGAGCCAGGTTTTCCAGTCCACGCGATCGAGCCCCGTTTTGTCGGGACCGGCGGTCTTGTCAATCGGCCAGTTCCAGTCGCCCTTGCGATCATTGCGATAGCTGCCCGTCTGGCTCCAGATCAGCTGCCCGATGCCGCCCGACGAAATGACCTCGTGGGCTTTCCAGAAGCGCGGCTCCGAGGCGGACTGTACGCCGATCTGCGTGATCCGCTTGGTTTCGCGAGCCACGCGCGCGACCTCTTTGGCCTCTTCCCAATACAGCGTCATCGGTTTTTCGCAATAGATGTCCTTGCCCGCTTTCATCGCGTCCATGCTGATGCGGGCGTGCCAGTGGTCGGGAGTCGCGATCGCCACGGCGTCGAGGTCGGGATGAGCGAGCAACTCATGGTAGTCTCGATAGGCCTTGCCGTTGCATCGCTTGGCCGCAGCCTGCAATCGCCGCTCATAGACGTCGCACACGGCTACGACCTCGATGTTGAACTCGTACTTGTTCTTGAGCGTGAGCATTTCGCCCAGGATGGCGCCCCCGCGCCCTCCGACGCCGATGACGCCGAGGTTGAGGCGGTCGTTGACGCCGATGACGCGCGCGGGGGCCGGGCGAATCATGCCCGTGCCCAGCAGGCCCACGGCGGCCGTTCCGAGGGTCGAACGTTGAATAAACTGGCGGCGATTGATGCTGCGGTCCCTCATGCTTCGCTCCTCTCTTCGAAGTTCCTCGTTTCACCTCTTGAAAAGGCGATTCCATTTCTCTTCGAGCGCCCTTTTCCGTTCATCCGGCGAAGGACCGGCGTTCCTGCGGTCGGCCATCTCGAACTCCTCGCAAGAATTGGCCGCCACCTTGTTCGTCGGATGGTCCGCCGTCGAACTGGTACAGCTCTGCGCTTTGATCGGATCATACATCCGGCAGTTGAGGCAGCAGTACATGTCCACGCCGCAGATCAGGCAGGTCTCGTTGCGACCGGGTTCGCGACATTCCTCCCACGCCGCTCCACAGGCATGACAGGACTTCACGGGCTGTTCCTCCACACGTTGTCCGACCGCGCGGGGCCCTATCGAGCGTCCCCGCAATCGGGTCCACTCTTCATCGCGGAACCGGTGCGCCCGACCAAAAAGCTTTGACAGTCGGCGCGCCGGCCCCGAATTTCTCCGCGCATAACTTCGCGCCAAAACGCGCCGAAGTCAACCGGAGAAACGCATGCGGACCCATCGAGGGAGTTGCGAAATGCCGGGTTTGATGTTGTATGTGGGCAAGAAAGGTGGGGGGGAGTGTCCAGTCCGCCGTTTTTCGCGAGTTGACAGCCCAGGGCACTCTTCTTTCGCAACTCCCTCCCGTCGGGCGGGACGGCGCTCACCTCGAAAACGCTCGGTTCTGACTCTTGTGGCTCTCTTGCTGGCCGCGCTCTATCTGTCCCGGGTGATGACGCCCGCTCTTGCCGCCCCCGCTCCGACCTCCCCGTCAAGGGCGACTCTTGCAACGACGGCTCCAACCATCGGCACGATCCACGGCGAATTCGCCCAGACCGGGAAAAAGGCCGAAAACAAAGTCGCCCGCGTCATCCTCTCGCTGGTCATTCTGTTGCTGGCGGCGAAATTGGGCGGCGAGATGGTCGAGCGAATCGGCCAGCCGCCGGTCCTGGGCGAACTGGCGCTGGGCATTATCATCGGCAACCTCAACCTGTTCGGCTATCACGGCCTGGAATACCTGAAAGGCGATGAAGTTCTGGCGATCCTGGCCGAGGTGGGCGTGATCCTGCTGCTGTTCGAAGTGGGACTCGAATCCAATCTGCGCGAAATGGCCGCGGTGGGCTTGTCCTCATTTCTGGTGGCCTGCATCGGAGTGGTCACGCCGTTTTTCCTGGGTTGGGGCGTGGCCCACTGGTTCTGGAGCGACCTGGAGGCGCTGGTGGCCCCGTCCATGCGTGCCGCTGTCTCTCCCTACGCCACCTATGTGCAGATCTTCATCGCTGGGGTGTTGTGCGCGACGAGCGTCGGCATTACGGCGCGCGTTCTCAAGGACATGGGGAAAATCCAGCTCGCCGAATCGCGCATCGTTCTCGGCGCCGCGGTGATTGACGACGTGCTCGGGCTGATCGTGCTGGCCGTGTGCGTCGGAATCGTGGGCGCAGCCACCGGCGGCGGGGAGTTCCATTCCCTTGACATTCTCTGGATTATCCTCAAGTCCTTCGCGTTTTTCCTGGGCATGGCCATTTTCGGGCCGTTCCTGGCGCGGCCGATCTTCAAGCTGATGGCGAATTTCCGCGTGAAGGGCATGCTCCTCACCACCGCGCTCATGATCTGTTTCATCGCCTCCTATGTGGCCAGCAAGATCGGCCTGGCGCCGATTGTCGGAGCGTTCGCCTCGGGCCTCATTCTCGAAGACGCCCACTTCAAAGCCATGCCGGAGCGCCGCGAGCATCGCCTCGAGGAGCTGATTTCTCCGCTGACGATTTTTCTGGCGCCGATCTTTTTCGTTCGCATGGGGATCCTGGTTGACCTCTCGGCGTTCGGCAATGTTTCGATTCTCGGGTTTGCGCTGGCGCTGACGGCGGTGGCGATCATCGGCAAACAGGCCTGCGCGTTGGCGGTGGTCGAACGCGGCCTCGACCGCATCGCCGTTGGGCTGGGAATGATTCCGCGGGGCGAGGTGGGGCTGATCTTCGCCAACGAAGGCACGAAACTGATGGTCAACGGATTCCCGATCGTGGACCCCAATGTTCTCTCGGCCGTGGTGATCATGGTCATGATCACCACGCTGGTCACCCCGCCGGTGCTGAAATGGAAATTCAGCCGGACCGACCGAATCAACAGAGCAAACACGGCGTGAGTTTCAGGTGAAAAGCAAGAATGGGGAACCCCAGATTTCATAGTGCGTCCGCTGATCGCGCCATGGAATCTGTGGTTCCCTTGGGGTTGTCTTGAAACTTGAAACGTGAAACTTGAAACCTGAAACGCCTTCTCGTCTTTCGCCCTTCGTCCTTCACCCTTCGCTCTTCGCCCTTTTCCTCAAAGCGATCAGCGATCCCGTCACGATAAACGCGAGCGACAACCAAACACCAGACCGAAACGGCGTTCCCGAAAAAACGCGAAGGTACAGAAGCGCCAGAAACGGTGTGATAAAAGTAAGACTGCCGAAAACAGCCGTCGAGCCGCCCGCCAGGGCTTCGAACCAAAGAACATAGGCGATCCCGTTGACCGCGGCGCCGAGATAAATCAGCCGAATCCACGACGCGGCGCTGGGCCACTGTCCGGCGCCATGAACGATCAGCGCCGCCCCAAATACCATCGCCCCAACCAGCGAATAGAACGACATGGCCAGAAGCTTATCGTATCGAAGCCGTTTGCCCAGCACCGAGAACAAGGCCCAACACACCGCGCCCGCCGCCGCGCTGACGTAAGCGTAGAGATTCTGGACCGTCGGCGTTTGCAGGTGCCAGCCGAACGAAACGCCTTTGCCCGCCGAGAAACTCACCGGCCAACCGATGAAAATCCCCGCCGCGCCCAGAAAACTCAGCCCCACTCCGAACCATGTCCCGGTGCTGTGGCGTTCGCCGAGGATGGGTCGCGAGAAGAGCACCAGGAAAACCGGCCAGAGGTAGTTGACCACGTTGATTTCGTCGGCCGGCGCAAAGCGGAATGCAAAATAGTAGAGTGACGTGTAGCCGACGATACCCAGCAGCCCCATGCTCACGATCGTAGCCCAATCGCGCGGCGACCACGATCGCACCCGGCGCAACCGCCCCGTGGCCGCCGCGACGCTCATCAGCAGGAGAACCGCGAAGCCGCTCGCCGCGGTCAGGACGACAAGCACGGCGACCTTTTCGCGATACACATGGTCAACCACCGTGGGCGTCGAAGCCCACAGCAGCACCACGGCGACAAAGTAAAGATACGGGCGGACCGTCATTTTCGAGTACAACCGCTCGATCCTTTCTGGCTTCTTTTCCGCCGCGATCTTCTGGAGGAATGAAACGCGATGTCAAGCGACTGGACTCTCCACTCGCTCGTAGTCCCGCCCTTCAGGCGGCAAAAGTGGCGCAGGCTAACTACGCCTCAACGCAATAGAGGGGCCAAATCATTGCAGATGTCAGAGGGAGCAATTTTCAGCGGCCGATTCCGAGATACCAGGCCCAAAACCAGCGCGTTTTGACGCGTCGCGGGAACACCAGCTTCTGCATCCCGCGCCGAACAACGCTATAAGGCTATTCTGTAATTCGCCAGATAGCTGTTCGGCGGGCGGATCCACGTTTCCCGTAACTGTATATCGGGCCGGAACCCATTCCGGCCGGAAACCCAACCATCGCTATACCGACCTGTGGAGTGCGGTCAGCTTGCTGCCGCTGTTCTGCGACAAAGTTCTGTCGGCAAATCTCCGTTTGAGACTCTTCCGTCCAGACATCCGGCCATTTTGCGAAGATCTTCTCCCGTGGACGAAGTGGACGACATGGACGGGATGGACTTTTTCCGGTGCATGAGCGGATGTCCACGACTCTCCCCCCTCTTTGGTTGCGGCTCAGGGCCGCTTTAGAACAACGGTAGCCAGCTGACCGCACTCCACAGGT
>Ga0315282_10013144_pt1 | contig 12523 bp, 9 predicted proteins | sample YL17G07_20_MG_FD_203693 | JGI IMG/M metagenome (GOLD analysis project Ga0315282, IMG submission 203693) | Sediment microbial communities from Yellowstone Lake, YNP, Wyoming, USA - YL17G07_20 | ecosystem: Environmental > Aquatic > Freshwater > Lake > Sediment | place: USA: Wyoming | collected... | reverse complement strand
GCCGGGCTACTCCTCCTGGCAAGGCCGGAAACAGCTCGAGACCGAAGGGCTGCAACTGCAGCCGGACCTGATCCTGATCTATTTCGGCTGGAATGATACCTGGCCGTTTCAAGGCGTGCCGGACAAACTCCAGCGCCCGGCGCAAGGGAGCGTGCTTGCGATCCGCGGGCTGCTCAACCGCCTCCGGCTTTACCAGCTCGAAAACTGGACGGTGGCCAAGGCGCGACCGGCGCTCTCGGCTCCGGCCGAAAAATCCAGGACCTCCGGGTCCGCGATCTGCCGGGTCTCGCCCGCCGACTATCGCGACAACCTGCGGGCCATGATTCAGGCGGTCCGCGGCCGGGGCGGCGAAGCGGTCCTGATCACGGCGCCCACCGGAGCCCGGAGCGGGTTGGAGCTGGCCCCTTACCTGGTGGCGGAAGGCATCGTCTCGGATCCCGATTGGGCTTTGGCCCGGCGGCGCGAGTATAATGAGGCGGTGCGCGAGGTCGCGGCGGCGGAGCAGGTCCCGTTGGTGGACGCGGCGCGGGAACTCGAGCGGCGCCGGGAGCCCGGGCTTTTTGGGCGGGATAATATTCATTTGAGCAATTCCGGTCTGGCGCTCCTGGCCGATCTGATCTTCCAGGCCGCGCGCGAGCGGATTTCCAAATCGTCCGGCGAGAGGTAGTTTAAGCGACCGATGGAGAAGTTTTTCTGTCCGGAAAGCGTGGTGGTGTTCGGGGTTTCCAACCGGCCGGGCAACCTGGGCACCGGCGTGATCCACAACCTGCAGCATTTCGGGTTTTCGGGCCGTTACTATGCGGTGGGCCGGGAAGAGGGGGAAGTGCTGGGGGTGCCGATCCATGTCTCGTTGGACGAGATCGAGGATCGGATTGACCTGGCGGTCATCCTCACGCCCACTGGAACCATGCCCGAGGTCTTCCGCCAGTGCGCGCGCCGGGGGATTTCCCGGCTGATTATCGAGGCCGGCGGCTTCCGCGAGTACAAGGACGAGTTTCGCGCGATCGAGGACGAGCTGCTGGCGATCTGCCGCGAGCACGGGATGCGCTTCATCGGCCCCAACTGCATCGGCACCATGAACTTCGCCCGCCGGATGTGCCTGCACTTCTCGCCCCAGAAAATCTTGCCGCGGCTGGGCGGGGCCGGGCTGATCTCGCAAAGCGGCGGCATCACGGTGTGGTTCAGCCATTTGCTCAGCCAGGAAGGCGTGGGTATCAACAAGGCGGCTTCGGTGGGCAACAAGCTCGACGTGAACGAGACCGATCTGCTGGAGTACTTTTTGCGCGATCCCGAGGTTGAGATCCCGATCCTCTACCTGGAAGGTTTCAGCCAGGGCCGCCGGCTGTTTGACCTGGCCCGGAGCTCGGACAAGCCGATCCTGGTCTGGAAGAGCAATGCTTATCCGCAGAGCGCCCGGATTGCTCATTCGCATACCGCCGCGCTCCTGGCCGACGACCGGGTGGCCGACGCGGCGCTCCTCCAGGCGGGAATCTATCGCGGCCGCGACGCCCGCCACTTCACGGTGGCGGCCAAGGCGCTGGCGCTCAAGCCCATGAAAGGGAACCGGCTCATGATTATCGCGCGCAGCGGCGGTCACGCGGTCATGTGCGTGGACCGGGCCGCGCGGCATGGCTTCGAGCTGTTGACTCCGCCGGCCTCTTTTTTGGAGGCCATCGCCCGGATTGCGCCGGAGACCCGGATCATCCGGCAGAACCCGCTGGACATCGGGGACGTGTTCGACTCCTCCTGCTACGACTGGATGGTGGAGGCGGCGCTGGGGATTCCGGGGATGGACGGGCTGGCGTTCGTGCAGTTGCTCACGCCGTTGGAAGATAACCGGCACTCGGAGGCGATGATGCGGCGGGTGGTGCAACTGGCAGCCGCGGCCGAGGTGCCGGTGGCGATCGGCTACATGATCCAGGGCGGCGACACTGCCGCTTTGAAGCAGTCGGTGGATTATCCGGTGTTTGACAACCCGGACGATACTCTGGACGCGCTGGCCATTGCCCGGGATTACTGGCGGATGAAAGCGCGGGCCCGGAGGCCCCGGCATGATGAAGCGCCGGAGCGGGATCGAGCCGGCGCGGCCGCGCTCTTGGCCCAGGCGCGCGCGCCGCTTTTACCCGGCGACCTGGCCCTCAAGCTGCTCGAGAGTTACGGCATTGCGACGCCGGCCTGGGTCCGGGGCTCGACTGTGGAAGAAGCCGGCCGGCTGGCCGCGGAGATCGGGTTCCCGGTGGCATTGAAGGCGATTGCGGCCGAGTTGTCGCACAAGACCGAGGCCGGGGCGGTGGCGCTGGACCTTAAGGACGCGGCCGCGGTCAGGGAAGCGGGCCGAGGCATGGTGGAGCGGATCCGGCAGAACCTGCCGCCGGCCAAGATCGCGGGCTTCCTGGTGCAGAAGATGGGGGGGCCGGGGATCGAGCTGATCGTGGGAGGCAAGCGCGACCCCAACTTCGGGCCGGTGGTGATTCTGGGCCTGGGCGGAATTTTCGTGGAGGTGCTGAACCAGGTGGTGATCCGGCTCCTGCCGGTGGACCGGGAGGAAGCGCGGGAGATGATCGCAGAGCTGCCCGGCGGCGCGCTGCTGCGGGGCGGCCGCGGACAGGCGCCCGCGGACCTCGAGGCCCTGGCCGACCTGATCCTGCGCGCCGGCCAGCTCTTAGTGGACCATCCCACGATTCAGGAGCTGGACCTCAACCCGGTCCGCGCGTCCGCATCCGGCGCCGAGGCGCTGGACGCGCGGGTGATCGTGGAACCCGACCAGACTCAAGCCAATGCAAGGAGGCAACCATGATCCCGATTCTTTTATTTGTGGGTAAATCCGGCTCGGGCAAGACCACTTTGATGGAACAGGTGATCGCGGAGCTCGGCCGCCGCGGCTGGCGGGTGGCCGCGATCAAGCATGCGGCCCATCAGCTCGATCTGGACCGCGCCGGCAAGGACAGCGCGCGTTTTTTTGCGGCCGGCGCCTCGGCGGTGGCCATCGCGTCTAACGATCAAATTGGGTTCTATCGCCGGACTGCGGAACCCTGGCCGGCGGAGATGCTGCGCGACCGGCTGCTGGAAGCAGTGGACTTGGTGGTGGGGGAAGGCTTCAAGGAGGCGCGCTGTCCCAAGATCGCGGTGATCCGGGAGAAGGTGGGGGTGGACGAGGAAGTGGAGCGGGCGGGCTTGCTGGCCATCGCCACGGATGTGGCCGGCCCGCTCGGCCCGGCCGGCTGGTCCGAGGTGCCCCGGTATGCGCTGGACGACGTCCGGGGACTGGCGGACCTGGCGGAGTCGCAGATTCGGGTCCAGGCGGGAAAGCGGGAGGTTACCCTCTACGTCAATGGCCGGCGGATCGTGATCAAGGCTTTTATCAAGGATTTTTTTCTGAATACCATCGGCGCCATGGTGGATTCGCTCAAGCACACGGAGAACGCGCGCCGGATCGTGCTCATGATTGACCGGCCGGAGCGGAGCACGGGAATGGCGGAAGACCCGGAGTAATGGAGCCGGTCCCGAATATCGAAAAAAAAAGGGGGGAAAGGGTTGCCCCTTTCCCCCTGCAAGTCCGGTTGGGCCGGAGTTAGAACTTCACGCCGGCCAGGTTGGGAATGTCATCAGAATTGAGGGCCGTGCAGCCGGTGATGGCGGTCACGGTGAGGGTGCGGAGCTTGGGGTCAAGCTCGAGGGTGATCTTGCACGGAGCATTGGCCGGAACCCCGCACCTGTTGGCCTCGCCGGCGCCCTTCTCGTAGGCGCTCAGGTTGTAGATGGGATTGCCGCCGGCGTTGATCCCGACCAGGTGGATGCCAGAGCGCCCCTTCTGATCGGTAACCGCCACGATCCCGGCGCCGGGGCCGGCAAAGGCAAAGTCGCCGTCCTCTTTGTCAAGCCCGCCCTTGAATTCACCCTCGCCGGTTTCCCAGACCAGATTGTCGCTGCCGTCCAGGTCGCTTTCGAAGTGGAGCTTCTCAATCTCCATCCCGCCAATCGGGGCTAAATGAGCTATGGTCTTCGGATTAACATGATTCGGTCCGCCCCTGGTGGTGCCATAGGCCGGGTTGCCCCGGGGATCCAGCACGGTGTATTGCATGGCCTGGCCGCGCAGAGTGAGGAAGGGTTCGGTCGCGGGGTCCGGAGTCCCGGTGGTGTCCCAGATCATGGTCAGGTTGTTGTACCGGGTATGAATGACCTGCTCGTCCACCCCGCCCTTGCCGTTGTGAACGGTGACCGAGCCGTTGAGCACGATGTCCACCGGCGCCAGGAAGGAGCCGAGCCGAGTGCGGGTGATGAAGGGATTATAGGGCATCTCCAAATGCAAGGTGACATCCGCGGGAATCGGCACGGTCTTGAAATCGGAGAACGAGCCGTTCGCGCACTGGACCGCCGTCGTGAAGGTGGGCGTGGTGGTCAAGAGCGTGCTCGAAGCATCCCAGTAGGCGCAGGGGATCGGTTTGGTATTGCTGCACGTTCTATGAATCACGTAATCATGAGCGACTCCATTCACGGTCCCGGGACCGCCCTGGAAGGAGCAGGAGAAGGCGGGAGGGCCCCCGCTGGTGGTGACGGTTTTCACATTCCAGGCTTGAATCTTGCTCACCGTGCCGTTGGTGGTGCTGTCGGTGCAGGCGCTGGCGCCGCCGAATACCGTGTTAAAGGTCCCGGTGGTATTGGTGATGACGGTGGTCAAGCTGGTGGCCACGTTGGTACCGATAAAGGTGAACATAGTGGGGCTGACCACGGCGGAGGTGTTGACGTTCACCTGGCAGTCGCTGAACTTGATGGTGAAGCTGGAGCCGCTGCTGGCGCACTTCACGGTGTCCACCCCGGGGTTAACGCAAAGCCCGTTGCAATGGGGGTCGGTCACCGGATTACACTTGTCCTCCAGCAGGTCGGGGACCCCGTCGTTGTCGCTGTCCTGCTGGCAGGGGCTGCGGTCCACGCTGCCGGTCTTGCTGGCCAGGGTTTCCAGCTTGCTCCCCAGAGCCTTCCCGGGCAGGGGCACGCTCCCCCGGAAGCCGGCTCCCGGTTTCAGCGGATTCGCCGGCAGCCACTGGGTATTTATGATTTGCTGGGCCGCCATCACGATCGCAGCTTTGTCCACTTGGCCTTTGAGCTGGGTGGCCTCATGGGAGCCGCCGCCCTGGAAGGCGATCCAGGCAGGGTAGCTGGAGTCAACCGTTGTCACCGGGCCGAACTGTTTATCCACGCTGCGGGCCAGGCTGACCGGAATCCAGAGACCGCCGCCGCCCCCGCCGCCTTTGTTTCCGCCGCACGCGGGGAGCAGGAAGGCCGCCACCCCCAACATTAAAACCAGCCCAACTAATTTTTTCATTCCCTTCTTCTCTATTCCGATATTAGTCCACCTTCCAGGGTTCTTCCAAACACAATAACCGAGCTTATAGTATTTCGACCGCTTCCTTTTGTCGGGCAGGGTAGGAGCGGGTTTCAAACCCGCCCCTACAGCGGAACCTCGAGGGACCTGACCTTTTCATGCGGTCGAAATAATATTAGTCAAATCCCGTCAGGTTGTCAATTTTGAAAGTCCAGATGGGCGTGGTCCAAGTGTTGAAAGGCATTACGGTCTGTGTATTCACCGTGGGATTGCACTTTATCTGCCGCGAGCCAAAGCAGGTCTCATTCACTGCTTGTCCACGCTCCGGGCCAGCGTCCGGGGTTATCTTTTTGGCGGTTCGGGGGACCCATTACCTGAGCTTATCCCAGAAAGTTGCCTTGGGCGCTTGGATTTTACCGGGAAACCATCCTTGCGGGCCCCGGATCCATTGCTGCTCGACCGTGACCACCTTGCCGAAGGGGAGGATGTCATCGGAGAGGAAGGTGATTTTGACCAGGGCCGCGGTCGGGGCCGGGGTGATCGAGCGGATGGTGTAAGCCAGAATACGATTTTGCTCGAACCGTCGCGAGCGCATGGGCGGGAGCGCGGTATCGAGAAAATCATAATAAGCTTCCTGGCTCGGGAAGCGGGCGCGGATGTCGGGCTGGTCGTAATAGCCGTCCAACTGCTTGAGTTTGAGGAAGTCGTAGAAGCCGGTGACGGCTTGCCAGAGATCCGGGTGATCAGGGTAGTTCTCCAACGCGGGCTTGGGCCGCATCCCGCACGCGGAGAGGAATACAAACGCTAAACCGGCAATGATCCAAAGGCGGCTCGGTTTCATGCGACGACTATAGCAAAGAATCATGGCCAGGGCAAGTGACGAAGCAGGAAAGTTCTTAAACACCAAGGCATCAAGACACAAAGCTCAAAGAAAGGAGCTGGTATCAAAGCGCTCTATCAAGGCCAATTTGCGGATTGGGAATGTAGGGGCAAGGCTTGCCTTGCCCTGGATCAGGGCGGGGCAAGCCCCGCCCCTACCCCGGATGTATCCGGCATTTACCGCTTGACAGAGCAGTAGGGCGCGATCCGGACTTCATAGCCGAAGCTCCTTCGGAGGAGTAGGCTTGGATTCGCGCCCGATTCCGTCGATGGAAAGGGCAGGTATCCAAACTATGCCTATGGTTTCAGGCAGAGAGACGATTTTCGATGTCGAATTTGACCACTAGATATAGGGTTGATTATATCAATATATACTATGGGTAGATATAATGGCAGATTATAAAAAAATTTTTATGGGTGCATATAGAAAACTCTTGACAACGGAATGGAGTTTCTTTAAATTAAAGTGGAGCAAAGTGGCGGTTTATGGCGAAAAATGGATAATATAGTTGCCACCCGAGCGCCGGTTCGCGTCTTCCGCGGCACGTATGAGCACAGCATCACGCGGCAGGGGCGAATTGTTTTGCCGGCGCGCTTCCGGGAGGTTCTGGAAGAGCGGCAATGCCGGACGGTGGTGATGGTACGGTTCAAGCACCGCCTGGACGTGTTCCCTGAGGATGAATGGCAATCCCAGGAGGAGCAGCTCCGGCTGTTGGACCAGAACGATAAGCGGGTCTTTGCCTATGTTCAATACATCGAAGCCAACCAATTCGAGGCGGACGTGGATTCGCAAGGTCGGATCCTGATTCCTCCGCGCTGCCGGACGGCCCTGGGTTTGGACGGAAATCTGGAAGTAGTCTTGAAAGGAGCGAACTCGCACTTTCAGATCTGGCCCCAGCCTCGCTTTGAAGAGTCGTCGCGGCAATGGGAGGAGAACTTTGAGGAGAATCAGTCCTATGTGGCTGAGTTCAACCGCAATCTCAAAAAGTAGGACAGACCTTCATGTCTGTCATTAGAAATGACGCGATTCTTAGTAGGACGGACATTCATGTCTGTCATTGATGCCCGAAACCTTGAAAGATGTTCCATGAACCCGTGTTGTTGCCAGAAGTGCTTGAAGATTTGGCCGTCCGGCCCGGCCAGGTGGTGGTGGATGGAACGGTCGGCGGCGGCGGCCACACCCAGGCGCTCTGCGAGCGGGCGGGGCCGTCCGGCAAGGTCATCGGCCTGGACCGCGATCCGGAAGCCCTGGCCGAAGCTGCTCAGCGGCTCCGGGGTTATGGCGACCGGCTGGTCCTGATTCAGGAAAATTTCGCCCGGCTGGGAATCGTCCTGGACGGGCTCTCAATTGTCAAGATTGATTCGGTTCTGCTTGATCTAGGACCCTCGCTGCACCAGCTCAAAAGTGCGGAACGGGGGTTCGGCTTCGGCCAAGAGGGACCGCTGGATATGCGGATGAATCCCGCCGAAGCCCAAGGAGCAAAGGAATTGTTGGAAAAATTAAGTCTCGCTGACCTGGAGCGGCATTTCCGCCAGGCGGGTGAGGCGCGCTGGGCTCGGCCCATTGCCCGGGCCATTGTCCGCCGCAGAGAAGAAGGGCGGCCGCTCCAGACCACGGCCGAGCTGGCCCGCCTGGTGGAGGAAGTCGTCCCCCGCCGCTCCTGGCCGCGCGAGATCCATCCGGCCACCAAGACCTTCCTGGCTTTGCGCCTTCTGGTCAATCAGGAACTGGAAAGCCTGGAAGCCGGGCTCCAGGCGATTCTGCCCCGGCTGAAACCCGGCGGCCGCCTCGCGGTGCTGACCTATCATTCCCTGGAAGACAGCCTGGTCAAGGAATTTTTTCGGCGGGAATCGCGCGGGTGCATCTGTCCGCCCGAAGTTCTCGGGTGCCGGTGCGGGCACCAGCCGCAAGTGCGTCGGCTGACGCGCCGGCCGGTCCGGCCGACGGAAGCGGAGTTGGAGCGCAACCCCCGCGCTCGGAGCGCGAAGCTGCGGGTCGCGGAGAAAGTGGGGGCGTGATGACCAGCGCCGTGGCGACTGGCTTGAGGAGTTCAGGGACTCTCACCCGCCAGCGGGTGAACCAGGGTCGGGTTCTCCTGCCGACGATGGTGATCGTGGTGATGCTGGTCGGCGCCAGCTTATTTTATGTCTGGTGCCGGCTGCAGGCGGTGCACCTGGCTTACCCGCAAACCCGGACCGCGTTGAAAATCCAGGAGCTGGAAAAGGAAAATGAAGAGTTGCGCGGGGAGGCGGCCCGTTTGAAATCACCGGAGCGGATCGAGCGCCTGGCCCGGGAGCAACTGGGGCTCAGCTACCCCTCGCCCGAGCAGATTCGAATTTTGGATCTGGAGCCTGGTCCGGTCCAGGTTTCAGCAAAGAGTTTCAAGTGAAGTTCCGACTCAGCCTCGGCGGCGTCTCCGGGAACCTTGCCCGCGCGGCGCGGGGCGGGACAAGGTTTGGGTGGATGCGCGGGCGGTGATGGAAGCGGAAGCGGACATGACCACAGCGGAAGCGGAAGCGAAAGCGGAAGTGACTGGCGGATGCGACTGGCCGGCGGGCGTCGCTGAGGCTGAGTCGGAAGCAGGGGCATGGCCTGCCATGCCCCTGCTGGAACGCGGATGAATGCCCAGATCGGGAAATGGGTTAGAATACGGATCTTCATTATCCTGGTTCTGTTTTATGGCCTAGCCTTGACGATTTTGGCCCGGGCCTACCAGTTTCAGGTCCTGCAGGCCGCTAACCTCCGCCGCAAGGCCGACCAACAATACCACCACCTGGTGGAGATCCCGGCCCGCCGGGGAATTATCTGCGACCGGGACGGACGCGAGCTGGCCGTGAGCCGCCAGACGTTCGCGGTCTGCGCCCGACCGGACCAGATTCTCAATCTCTCCGAGGCGTCCCAGCGCCTGGCCAAGATCCTGAACCACCCGAGCCGCGATCTCCTGAAGCTCCTTTCCTCCTCCGATCCCTTCATCTGGGTGGACCGCGAGGTCTCACCCGAGGTGGCCAGGCAGGTCAAGCTGTTGAACCTGAAAGGCATCGAGCTCCTGCCGACCAGCCGGCGCTATTATCCCGGCGGTTCGCTCGCGGCCCATGTCCTGGGCTTTGCCGGGGTAGACCAAGAGGGCCTCAAGGGCCTGGAAGGGATCGAGTATGCCTATGATGAATTGCTCCGGGGCGAGCCGCGTTACCTGGTCACGGAGCGAGACGCGCTCGGCGAAGTGATTTATCCCCGGGACGAAACCCTGGACCAGGAGAATCGGGGAGCCGATTTGGTCCTGACCCTGGATAAATCGCTCCAGTTTATCGCCGAGCGCGAGCTCAGGCAGGCGGTGACCGCGCACCGCGCCAAGGGAGGCTGCGTGGTGGGGATGGACCCCAAGACCGGCGAGATCCTGTTCATGGCGGGCGAACCCAGCTTCGGCCCGAATGATTTCGGCCATGAAAATCCCGCCAACTTTCGCAACCGCGCCGTGGCGGACGTCTTTGAGCCGGGCAGCACCTTCAAGGTGTTCCTGGCCGGCGCCGTGATCGAAGAAGGGGTGGCCCATGCCTCGGATGTTTACGATTGCGAGAACGGCGCGTATACCATTTATGACAAAGTGATTAGCGATCTCGAGCCGCACGGCGACCTGACCGTGCGCCAGATCATCGCCTATTCCAGCAACATCGGGGCCAGCAAGCTGGGCCAGAAGCTGGGCAAAGTGCGGTTCTACCAGTACCTCACCCGCTTCGGCTTCGGCAGCCGCACCGGGATTGACTTCCCCGGCGAAAGAAGCGGCGCGGTCCATCCCCCCAAGTACTGGTCGCCGGTGGGGGTGGGCACCATCTCCTTCGGCCAAGGGGTATCCGTCACCGCCCTGCAAATGGTAACGGCGCTGTCGGCCGTGGCCAATGGGGGTGTGCTGATGAAGCCTTATCTGGCCCAGCGCGCGATTCGGGCCGATGGCACCGAGGTGGTCCTGCACCGGCCGGAGCGGGTGGCGCGCGTGCTCTCGGCCGGCACGATCAAGGAATTGACCTCCATCCTGGAGAGCGTGGTGCAGGGCGATGGCACCGGCAAGCGCGCGGCCATCGAAGGCTATCGGGTGGCCGGCAAAACCGGCACCGCCCAGAAGAAGCTGAAGGGAATTCGCGGCTATGCCCCGGACAAGTATGTTTGCTCCTTCATGGGGTTCGTGCCGATCGGCGACCCGCGGCTGGCCATGATCGTGGTCATTGACGAGCCCGAGACCGATCTGGCCACCGGCGGCCGGCTGGCGGCGCCGGTCTTCCGGGAGATCGCCCGCCAGGCCATGGTGCAACTGAAAGTGCCGCGCTCGGACGGAATTTCTCCAGCCATTGCCAAGAGCGAGCCGGAGCCGGAAGAACCCCGCGAGCCGCGGGGCGAGGCGCTGCTCAACTCGGGGCGGGAAGTGTTGTCTAAACTCCACGAACCCTCGAGCCAGGTCATGCCCGACCTGACCGGCCAATCTTTTCGGCAAGCGCTCTCGCTCCTGGCCGGGGCGGGAATCCCGATCCAAGCGGAAGGATCCGGCCGGGTGATCGCGCAAGAACCTCCGGCCGGCTCGAGCCTGGCCGAATGCGCGCGGGTGGTGGTGCGGTTGCAGCCGTGATGAAAAGTGCACAGTGCACAGTGGAAGAATAAGGAAGATTGCGGATAGAAATGCGGTTATCGGAGCTCATCAGCCACTTGCCCGAAGTTGAAGTCCAGGGCAATCTCGAGGTCGAGATTCGCGGGATCTGTTACCATTCCGGCCGGGTGAAGCCGGGAGACCTGTTCGCCGCGGTGCCCGGCACTCGGCGCGACGGCCATGAGTTCATTCCGGCCGCAGTGAAGAACGGCGCCGCCGCGGTCCTGGTGGCGCGGAAACTTTTTATGGATCTTCAAGGGAAGCAGGCATTCTTGCCTGCGATCATGGTCCCCAATGTGCGCCTGGCCATGGGGCAGTTGGCCGAGAGGTTCTGGGGCACTCCCTCGCACAGCCTCAAGCTCGTGGGCATCACCGGCACCAACGGCAAGACCACCCTGACCTATCTTCTGGAAGAGATCGTGCGCCAGGCCGGGGGCCGGCCGGGGGTGATCGGGACCATCGCCAACCGCTGGGCCGGGAATCTGGTGCCGGCCAGCCAGACCACCCCGGAATCGGTGGACCTGGTGCAACTGATCGCGGAAATGGCCCGCGCTTCGGTCACTCACGCGCTGGTCGAGGTCTCGAGCCACGCCTTGGATCAGCAACGCGTGGCCGGGCTCCATTTCAGCGCCGGGATCTTTACCAACCTGACCCATGACCATTTGGACTATCATGGCGAGATGGAAGCCTATTTTGGGGCCAAGCGGCGGCTCTTCACCGAGGTCCTGCCCGGCGCCTGGGAGCTGGACCGGCCGCCAAACCTTGGTCCCGGCCCGGCCGTCATCGCCCTGGATGATCCTTACGGCCGGCGGCTTTTCCAGGAATTGAGCTTGGCCCTGAGCTTCGGGGTCAAGTCCAAGGACGCCCAGTTTCGGGCCAAGGATATCGAGGCCGGTGTCCAGGGGATTCGCTTCCGGCTGGAGGGCCCGGGAGGCGAGTGCTCCATCGCTTCCCCGCTGCTGGGCCGGCACAACGTCATGAACCTGCTCGCCGCGGCTGCCGCCTCCTTTGCCCTGGGTTTTTCGCTCGAAGCGGTCCGGGTCGGGGCCGAGCGCCTGGCATCAGTGCCGGGCCGGCTCGAGCCGGTGCCGAATAACCGGGGCATCTCGGTCCTGGTGGATTATGCCCATACCCCGGACGCGGTGGCTCATGCCGTCGCCGCGGGCCGGGAACTCTGCTCGGGCCGGCTGATCTCGCTCTTTGGCTGCGGCGGCGACCGGGACCGGACCAAGCGGCCCTTGATGGGCCGGATCGCCAGCCAGGGTTCGGACCAGGTGGTGGTGACCTCGGATAACCCCCGCACCGAGGACCCGGAGCGAATCATCCGCGAGATCGAGGCCGGGATGGCGCGGAAGAATTATCTCGTCGTCCCGGACCGCGGCCGGGCGATTGCCCAGGCTCTCGAGCTGGCCCGGCCGGGCGACCTGGTGCTGCTCATGGGCAAAGGCCATGAAGATTACCAGATCGTGGGCGAGACCAAATCCCATTTCAACGACCGGGAAGTGGCTGAAGAAATTCTCAGCCAGACGCGAGGCAAGGTTTGATGCGGTTGCGAGCACACGAGATTGCGGCCATCACCGGCGGCCGGCTCCTGGCCGGTAATCCCCAGGCCTGGCTTCGCGACATCACCACCGATAGCCGGACCCTCCAGTTCGGCCAGTGCTTCCTCGCCCTGGTCGGCGCGCAC
>Ga0315282_10013143_pt1 | contig 12524 bp, 8 predicted proteins | sample YL17G07_20_MG_FD_203693 | JGI IMG/M metagenome (GOLD analysis project Ga0315282, IMG submission 203693) | Sediment microbial communities from Yellowstone Lake, YNP, Wyoming, USA - YL17G07_20 | ecosystem: Environmental > Aquatic > Freshwater > Lake > Sediment | place: USA: Wyoming | collected... | reverse complement strand
ACGTCTTTTTCATGGCAGGCTTTTTGGTGAATTAGAACTTCGCCGATTCGCCCTCCCTTGTCAGCCTGCGTTTCGAGGGCATCTGCGAGTTGTTGCTCAGTAATAATGCCATCGGCTAATAGAATTTCGCCCAACAATCGGGCCATTTTTACTCCTCAAATTTACCCATTTGGCAGCGATATGCTTTACTGTTTGGTCGGGTCTTCATCTAAATCCGATGAATTGTCCTTTTGCCCGGAGCCGGATTGATCCTGCCCTTCAGGAGGTTCTTGGGGGTTATTTGTACTACTAGGTTGATTGACATCTTGGCTTGGGTTTGGCGTAATCCCGCCTGCCTCTTCTAACGCCTTTCTGAGTCGCGGATCGGTCTCGATCTTTTCTGTTCTGGGCACGCTATATGGATTTTCTTTGGCGGTTACGTGGTTATCATTTAAGTCGTGGAATTCCCTATCACGATCCGGAATGCGGTTCATTTCGCGGAATTTTTCAATCCGATCATTTGAAATCCGCGTGACTTCTTCAAGGTCAGCTGCATCCTTGACAACATAAGGAGTAATAAAAAACAACAGGTTCGTTTTCTCCACTTTTCTCGTCGAATCTTTAAATAAGTAACCGATGATGGGGATATCACCCAGCACAGGCACCTTTGTTTCTGTCCACGAAATGTTATCTTTCATCAGGCCGCCGATGACCACGGTTTGTCGATCCTTGACCACAACCATCGTATCCGCCGATCTCTTGGAAGTTGTTACACCCACTTGAGACGCTGAAAGTCCTTCCGGAGAAGCTGTGACCTGGCTCGATTCCTGATAAATCTGCATCCGGACATAATCGCTATCGCTGATCTGCGGCGTGATTCTCATTGTAATACCCACGTCCTTGCGTTCAATTGTCGTCGTGGGATTCGTATTATTGGCGGAAAAAATCTGACCGGTAATAAACGGAATATTATCTGCTACTACGATTTCCGCTTCCTGATTATCCATAGTAAGCAGCGACGGCGTTGAAAGCACATTTACATCGCGATCAGTAGCCATCGCTCTAAACAAAGCGCCGATATTCGGATATTTCTGGCCTCCGATAGTGATAGTACCATCCGCTGCACCGATTGCAAAACCGGTAATGCCCAAGGGGTTAGTTGCGGCACTTTGAATGCCGCCATAATTTGTGCCGCCAATGATCTGGATGCCTTCTTCCGTCTGTTGAGTTGTTGAGCGGAATTCGAATCCCAACTCCAACCCGCGCTCCATGGTGATTTCCATAATTAAAATTTCAACAAATACCTGGCGCCTGGGAATATCCAGCTTATTGATTACCTCCTGAAGGATTTGGAAATCCCGATTGGATGCGATAATCACCAATGAGTTTGTTGCCGGATCTGCTGTGATGCGAACCGCTCCATCAAAATCCGCCAAAAAACGGCCAGTAGTTTGGCCGATGGATCGCAAAGGATTGCTCCCGGTACCGCCTGAGCTGCCGAGGCCGCCTGAAAGCCCTCCTCTGGAACTGCCAAGACCTTGGCCAACACCAAACCGAGAACCAAGCTGTCCGGCAATTGAACCGGCTCGCCCTTGATTTGAATAACTTCCATAGCCTCCTCTGCTCGTTCCAGTAGGTGTTCTTCCAGTTCGAGAAGCAACTCCTTGACCGCCAGTTCCAGTGGATCCCGCCAGATCGGCCAATACGCCGGCCAAATCCGTTGCATCGGCATTCTGGCAATACACAACATGGATCTTTCCTTCACCCCAGGGCAGCGGCGTGTCGAGTTTTTCAACCAAATCTCTGATTTGTTTTATGCCGTACTTACTTGCTTTGATAACCAAGCTATTCGTACGGTCATCCGGAATTATTTTGGTGATCTGCTGATTTGGCACCGATGCGGATTGCGTTGGATTTACAGGTGTTTGTTGAGCGCCGGGACGCCGACCTAACAACCTGTTTCCGACAGGGGCTTGTTGCGTCTGTCTGCGAATATCGGACAAACGACGGCCTGCGCCTCCGATCGCACTTGTAGCCGCCGCCATTTCGTCCTCATAGAGTTGGAGAATCACGTCAGCCAATAAGCTGGCGGAAGCATATTCGATGGGGATTACTTCAATTTGCTGTTCTGTGCCTTCAATATCAAGCTTCTGAATTATTTTAAAGAGTCGATTTACGTTGGAGGCGGTATCCAAAATGATCAGAATATTCGCAGGTCCGTACGCAAAAATATTGCCGTCGGGGCTCACCAATCCCCTAAACGAATTGGCAATGTCCAGCGCATCCAAGTTGGTTAAGGGAATCAACTGAGTGATGATCTCATCCGTCGGAGCCGGAGGTTGAGTTCCTTCCGTAACGGTCCTGATCGGATTATATTGAGCATCTTTTTTCGAAATGATCTTGGTTACCTTGCCCACATCTACGGTCGTCAAGCCGTTGACTTGAAGGACGCTCAAGAAAATGTCGTATGCTTCTTTTGCCGTGACCTTGGTAGGAGAGATAATCGTGATCGTACCGACAACCGCTTTGTCGATCATAAAATTGCGGCCGGTCATCTCAGCCATGGTCTTGACGATTTCCTTGATATCTACATCAGTGAAATCAAGGGTTACAAGACCTTCATTGTCTTGTCTCATCGGCAATTTGCCGTTCTTTTTGGCCTCTGCAGACTCTACCTCGCCGGAGTCGGAACCTTTGTCTTTATCTCCCTCTCCTTTGTCCTGCGCGACAGCCTTTGCGGCGGGCAATAAAAGGAACCAAACAGCCAGAAAAAACATTAGATAAAATACAAAATGCCTTATTCGCATCGCGATCCTATCTCCTCGGATCCGAAGTGAATCCCATAAAGTTTCCTAACGAACTGCATAAGAAAGCGACTGCGAAGAGCCGCCCCTTGTCACATCTATATTGATTGATTTTGCGTTTCGCAATACCTCAAATACCTTTAAAAAATCCTCAGGTCCGTTGAACGTGATGCCGTTGATATTACGAACGACGTCGCCGTCTTTAATCCCGATTTTATCGTATAAGCTGTCCTTTTTAATATTCGATACTTTGAATCCATCAATCTTGCCGTTTTTCAGGTTGGGCATGATTCTGGCTTGGCGCATAAGCTGCCCCATATTATCAAATGCATTATCGACCATGCGCCTATCGACGACATAATCCCCATCGGTATATTTTTTTATGCCTTCAGCGACGTTTTCGGCCTTTCCGCCTGTCCCGGATCGCAATTTTGCTGCAAGATCAAATTCGGGCAATTGAAGGACTTCGATTTTGCCTCCACGATCAATACTGACTTCCCTGCGTTTGATATCTACTATCTTTCCGCCGGTCTCCAATTGATCTCCTACCCGATAAATTTTTATCGCACCGCCTGCTTTTGTCTGAATTAGAGCCAAAGATTTTTCCAGGGTCCACGCTACAGTGCCGACCAAGTCATATTCCGTATTAATCGGCACAATCTCTCCTTTTTTTTCCAGCGATGCGGCTAAAACCGAAGCGGAATTAAAAACATCCCGCTGTAAAATTACATTGTAATCCTCGATTTTTGGTGGAGCATTGGGAATCCATTGTTTAAGAGCTTGAACATCCACTTTAGGCGGTTTTTCAATTTTTGATCTGATTTTTGTGTTAACGACAGAAGCTGATAAAAAAGCAACCGCCACCACAAACGCGATGTTGATCAGCCAAAAATATCTCTTAAATAAATCAGCCGGAACCATATCTTATCTTTATCTGGCCTCCATAAAAGCGGGGTAATTGTATTCAACGAGGTCATGCAATGCAAGTTAAAACAATTACCCATTTATTAATAGGGATAAGCACAATGTATGCCCAAGTACAGAAGGTCTTTCAGACCTGTATTCCATGGACTTAAATGGATACTGTGCGTATTGATTTTCGCACAATCCTCACGACTGCGAATTTATTTACTCAATTTCTTAATGCTGACATTTGATCTTTCGGTATAAGGATACAATTGAATTCGAGATGAAAATTGCCATCATTATTTGGTTACATCTTTCCAGAACATCTCGAATTCTTTTTTAAGTTTTTTCTGTGTAGCTTGAATTTCCCGCAATTGATCCGGCGTTGATTTTGACTCTTTGATCACGCTTAATTTGAGAATTTTCTGGTCTTTTTCGCGCTGAAGATAATGGTGAATAAGATCCCATGTCTTATCGTTCATATCCACAAATTCAATTCCCATTCCCGAAGCTGAAGGATTCAATGGATCAGTCGAAGGCTGTACCCTCGCAACTTTTCCATGAACAACGATCTGTTTAGGCGCCTTTGCAGATTCAGGAGATGAAAAAGAAACCAATGAGAGAACCAATTCTATCTTTGATCCCTGAGACAAAGGATTATCGGTCACAACGAATGCGCCATCGCGACTTATATTTCTTGTTTCATAAAATAAATGAACGGTTTCTGGGGTCTCGGAATAATCCACAGCTAACAGAGCATCAGATCTTGGGTTTTTTCGTTTTTCTTTCATCATTCAGAACCACCAATCTATAGGAATTTTCAACATATTATTTAAAGAAATTTTGGCGAAATGTACTCCACCTGACATTCACGTGTCAATGAAATAGTACGATAAATTGTATAATTTTCATCTCATGACCACATTATGAGGTATAAAACATAATATTTATAAAAACAAGTCAATTTCCGATTTTGGGAGGGTCCTCATATTGATAGAACATCGAATAGGGAATTCCACGCGCTTTATTAATGATCCTATAAGCTTCTGCAGATTCGGTCCACTTTCTTTCAAAAGTCTCAAAATCAACCCGAATCAACCCGAATCGCATTGAATATCCATATGCCCATTCAAAATTATCCAATAATGACCAATGTAGATAACCGCGTACATCGTACCCTTGTTGAATTGCAGATGCTACTTGGTAAAGGTGTTCAAGGGTAAACCAAATTCGTTTGTAGTCATCGGTTGTAGCGATCCCGTTTTCCGAAATAATCAACGGCAAACCATAAGAAGATAATTCTTTGATCGCTTTCATTATCCCAGACGGGTCGACCTCATTTCCGTTGTCTCCACGAATTTTGGGAAGATTTGCCGGATCACACAGAAAATCGAAAGGGAAATAGCAAGGTACTGCATGAATGGGGTTCAAAAGCAACGGCAAATAGAGCACTTTGATTCCGTTGTAATAATTGATCCCTATCATGTCCAAGGTTCCTTTTAATTCCGGATAAAACCCTTCAGGCGGATAAACGTTTGTATTGTCGAGTTTGCCGTTGAAATCCATGTCAAGTTGTCCATTAACGACGGCGTTAATGAAATTCAAATGGTAGAAATAATCCCAATTACTTGCAGCTTGCTTATCTTGCAAGTTATTCTCTCGGCACGGCCCTACTGGGCTGATTGCAAATGCAACGTAAACCAGCGAATCCACTCCGTCGCCATCTGCGTCGACTTGATCATTTTCTTTTATGGCATGATAAGCGCCTGCATGAGCCAAGGCCATGATTCCGAAAGCTTGCATGGAATGCTGCAGATTCAGAAGCTCGCCGCCGGGATAAGCGTCCATTAAATAGGTTCCTGAAAAATATACATTCGGCTCATTGATAGTGATCCAATGATCTACCAAATCTCCATATTCTTCAGCCATTCTGGCTGCATAAGCGGTGAAATCGTCGATCGCCTCAGGTCTGAGCCAACCGCCCAATTCATGAAACCAGATCGGATTGGTGAAATGGTGCAATGTCACTACAGGATTTATACCTGCTTTGCGCAACGCCTCGAAAACTTTGCGATAATGATCCAACTCCTTTTGATCGTATACGCCTCTCTCCGGTTGTACTCTGGACCATTCAATCCCTGTGCGAAGGAGCTTTACCCCCATTCGCGCAGACAATCGAATATCCTCTTCATATAACTCATAGCTGTTATCTGCTTTGCCGCAAGGTTGATCGCCCCCTCCGTTCGCAACCCATTCTTCATAATCGGAGTTATTATTCCCGCCTTCGGTTTGATAAGCGCTCATAGCAACGCCGAATTGAAATTCTTCGGGAAAAGAAACAGCCAATAACGTATTGGATTCTGTAGAGAGTGAAGTCGAACCCTCGACTGGTTCATTGTTAACGTCACCCCGGTCGCAAGCCATAAAATTAAATAGAAATATGAATACAAAAATAAAAATGAGGCCATGTACAGCTTGTGGCGAGCATAGTCGAACCATAGCCTGTTCTCCTTACTTTACATTATATGTTTCAGCTTACGATTTTCCGAATAATTTTGAATAAAAATCTTATAAAAAATTCCAGTAGTCATTCAAATTATTTCTTGGAGATTGCAATGAGATAAAAAAGATATCTTGACCGATTGCCCAGTGAAGGTCTTCTTGCCGAAAAACGGAGAGGTTCCATCGGTTACACGAGACATTGTTACGGGAAAAGGATTTCGGCTTAAATGGGAATAATCCATACTCTAAAAGACAAATTGCACGTTTATTAATAAGTATTTAATGTAAATCTAAAAAGGAGTTACAATTCTCGTGGGAGGGTTGCAAAATGAATTTTTTAAAAAATTCTTCTGCCTTGTCCGACTTTGCTTGCCTCAAGATTTTAATCATAATGTTGATGACTTTCTTGTTATTCATGGCGGCATGCACTTCTCAGGATGATGACGACCAATCCGGAAATAATATTGACGACGATTCGGGGGACGACGATTCGGGAGATGATGATTCCGGAGACAACGGTCCTCCTCCATCATATAAAATCATTTCCGGAACATGTGAACTTTTATGGTGGGCGAATGGAAAAGCAGCCGGCGCAACACTGGGTCGTCTTGTAGCTGGAATCAGCGATGTCGACAGCGACGGCATTCCTGATGTTCTGGCTGTCTCAAGTGATCCGCCTACGCAAAATACGATTATCCAGCTTCGCAAGGGTAATAACGGCAACTTGATAAAAGAAATATCCACTTCAGTAACCGTCTGGACCCTGGCTGTTGTTGAAGATTTGGATGGTGATGGCATTCCGGAAATTGCTGTTGGGGGGGCTATATATTCTTCAGGCACGCTAAAAGATGATGACGATGTCGTGTCCGATGACGATGCCGAATATCATGTCCAGGTTTTATCCACCGGGTCAGCGGATATTATTTGGGATAGAAAAGCTCCTGATAATGAAATAGAATTCGGATCAAGCGTAGCTGCCGGAGTGGACTACAATGAAGACGGCAAACCCGATCTAATCGTCGGATCGCCTTTTCCCAGCGCAACAGAGCTGATTCCAGGATATGTCCATATTCTGAATATTCTTAACGGCGAGACATTGATCAGGCTGAATCCGCCTGCGAATGCTGCGGAGTCTTTCGGCGCACCTGTGGCTCAGGCATCGGATATAAATGATGACGGAAAATATGATGTTTTTGCAGGAGACCCGCGCGGTCCGTCTAATTACTACGGCGCCGGAACCGTGAGCGCACTTGCTGTTCCGGATAGCACAGTGCTTTGGACCGTTCAAGGTGATGTAGTCGGAGATGAGCCGGATATTTTAGGCGATCAGATTGCAACTGCCGGAGATATCAACGGCGATGGAGTCGTCGATCTGCTGGTAAGTGCCCATAATCATCCCACACAGGATTGCGGCGAAGGGACGGGAAAAGTCCTGCTGTTGAACGGAAAGGATGGTTCACAATTATGGTCCGTCGAAGGCAGACGCTGCAACGAGAATCTTGGAATCGGCCTGGCGTCTGCAGGCGATGTGAATGGCGACTTGGCGCCGGATGTAGTAGCAGGCGCTCCATCTCCGCCGTTCCCATGGATCGTTTTAGGATTGGGCGGCAGGTTCACAATATTAAACGGCGTAGATGGTTCGGTGATTTTTGATGTTGAGAGCATCGTCGGAGAGAATGATCAAAGTGACTTTTTTGGGTCCTCTGTGGCAAGCATTGAAGATGTAACCGGAGATGGAAAATCAGAGGTCATTGTCGGCGCGCCGAACACAAAACCAAATGGACTTCAAAATGCGGGGACAATATCTGTATGGACCTGTCCCGATTAATGGCTGTTGCAAATGGGATTTCTTTCAAATGGTCCGATTATGCTCGCCAAAAGTTACGGAAATAAACCCAAGAAATCATGTATCAAATTTCCATATATTACATCTCTTGCGCATGATGCTTCATGGTAGTAAAATTCGCCACTTGTTTTAAAGAGGGGTAGCCAATGATTATCGTTTCAGTACTTCACGTGATTGTGTGCATCGCATTGATTTTAATCATACTCCTGCAAGCCGGCAAAGGCGCTGATATGGGTGCGATCTTCGGCGGCGGCGCTTCAAATACATTATTTGGCTCTTCCGGCGCAACAAGTTTCTTTACAAAACTTACAACAGCGGCAGCCATTATCTTTATGTTGACTTGTCTGTCTTTGGCTTGGTTGTCGTCCCATACTTCGTCGATCATGCCGATAAAAGCGGATGTGCCTATGCCTGCATCTCCTTCAGGAGGACAAAAACCCCAGACGCCTACCGCAGGAGAAGCGGATAAAGCCCAGAAGCCCGAATCAAAACAGGGGGGGAGCGCGGCTGTTGAAGAAAAAGCGGCCAAAGAAGATGAAGAAGGTGAAGGAAAGATTGATGAAGACAAGGGTAATTTGAAAGAAAGTAATTCGAAACCTGCCCAGAAACCGGCAGCCTCAGGTCAAAACCAGCCTAAGAATGAATGAAAAGCGAATTAGAAGGTCTATTAAGTCATACTTGATCACATAGTATTGATTCAATATGATAATAAATGGTCATAATATGCAGAAGTGGTGGAATTTGGTAGACACGCCATCTTGAGGGGGTGGTGGGCGACGCCCGTGGGGGTTCGACTCCCCCCTTCTGCACCATCTGAGCATAGGCCACCATATTGGCGGCATTGGTTTTTGTATTGCTTGTCGGGGCGTAGCGCAGCCTGGTAGCGCACCTGCCTTGGGCGCAGGTGGTCGGAGGTTCAAATCCTCTCGCCCCGACCAACAGCTTTTTAAGCAAAAAAATTAAACGATAAATCTCTTTAATCCGGTTCGTCGGGATGTCCGACCAGCCTTTTATTTTTATTGATATTCTTTCAGTCAATTATTCGAACAATAGAACGGATATGGCAGGAAAAGGGCCTGTTTGCGGTACGGCTTATTTTTTTATGAATCAGAAGATGTAATGATCAAAAAAGATTTCGTCTTGCCTCCTCCGAACAATTTCGGCAAACTAAATAAAAATTGGCCGCCCTTGGGGAGGGCGGCCCATAGCATCGCAGCTCGGAACGGGCTGTTGGAGAACAGCCCGGTTGGTTGGCGAGCGGGGTTGGGAGAGCCCCGCCCGTGCGGGAATGGAGAACTAGTAAAACGACTCAATCACCCGAAGGCGATCGTCGTCCTCAACACCTCCTTTCAGCGAACGAACTAAACTATCAATCTGCTTGCCGACGCAAGAACGTCGGGATATCGTATTCATCCTCGTCTACTCTCCTTTTTGATCCATTTCGGCCGGCAACGGCAGCCACACGGCTCTTCAGCCATGACTTTTGAGATCTTTCATCAGAAATGATCGGCTCTTTTTCACCGTTCCAATTTTTCGGGCTGGAAGCCTTTTGATAAGTTTCATCCGTTTCCGTCTGAGCGGGATCGGGAGGATTTCTATAATTTTGCCAAGGTTTATTATTTTGATTCTGTACCTGGCGCTCCTTTGAAATTTCCTCGCGATGTTGAGCCATCTTTTGATTCAAATAACTGACTTTTGATGAATTCTGATTCGCAGCGGTATAGGTCCCTGGGAGAGATCCAGCCTGAGGAGTCGGAAAACCGGTAGCGATCACCGTTATTCGCAGTCTGTCTTGCATGTTTGGATCTATTACTGCGCCGAAAATAATGTTTGCATCAGGAGAAGCAGCATCTTGAATCAATGTCGCGGCTTCATTGATTTCGATTAACGACATATTCGGGCCGCCCGTCACATTAATTAAGACCCCTTGTGCGCCTTCGATGGCTACATTCTCCAACAGCGGGCTTGAAATCGCCTGGTTAGCGGCTTCAATTGCTCGATTTTCGCCTGAAGATTCTCCTGTTCCCATAAGGGCCAATCCCATCTCGGCCATGATGGTCTTCACATCAGCGAAATCCAAATTGATCAGGCCTGGCACAACAATCAAATCGGATATGGCTTTGACGGCTTGAAGCAAAACTTGATCCGCACGACGGAAGGCATTCAACAAAGGCATGTCTTTGCCGGCTAATGCAAGCAGTTTCTGATTTGGAATTGTGATTAAAGTATCTACATATTTCCTTAATTCCTGGATACCTTCTTCGGCCTGACGCATCCGATGCTTTCCTTCAAATAAAAAAGGCTTTGTGACAACTGCAACAGTGAGTGTCCCGACCTCTTTGGCAATCTGCGCCACGACAGGAGCTCCACCGGTACCTGTTCCTCCGCCCATTCCGGCAGTAAGAAACACCATATTGGCGCCGCTTAAAACATCTTTGAGCTGATCTCTGGAAGCTTGCGCCGCTTGCTTGCCGACTTCCGGGTTTCCACCTGCCCCGAGACCTTCACCCAGTTGAACCTTGATTTGTGCGGGACTTGACGAAAGAACCTGGCGGTCCGTGTTGGCGACTATAAATTCAACGCCGTCAAAACCGCTTTCGATCATCGTGTTTACTGCATTCCCGCCACCACCACCAATACCGATTACTTTCAGTATTGCGGGTCGAACGTCCTCGACCATTTGAAACATATCTCACCTCCCGTTCCCAAGGCTGTCGAGCTTCAGCCTCAGAACCAACCGATAAAATTTAAAAGAAATCGCGAAACCAATCGCGCATCTTTCGCCATACTTGTTCCAGAGACGGGGCTTCCCTCTCCGGTTTGAACTGATTTTCTTCCGCCCCCAATACGGCCAATCCGATTGCAGCGGTCATTGAGGGCGAGTCCGCGACCTCGACCGGCCCGTGTATTCCAAGCGGTTTGCCGATCCGCGCCGGCAAGCCGAAAATACGCTCTGCTAATTCATCAATGCGCGGCAACATCGCGCAGCCTCCGGTTATAACGACGCCTGTCGCACCCTGCCTCTTGAACCCGCTATCCGCTAGTTCTTCGAAGGCCAATTGGAATATTTCTTCAGTACGATTCTCGATAATCTTGCAGGCAATACGCCTATTGATATCAATCGTCTCTCCTTTGGAAACCTCCACTTCCACCTTCTCGCCTTCCATATCCTCAGTGGCAACCGCAGATCCATGCCTGCGTTTAAATTGTTCGGCTGTAGGAAACGCAGCAATTTGCAGACAGTGCGCCAGATCTTGTGTAATGTTTATTCCGCCGAACGGAACCATCGCAGAACAAACCACATTGCCGAATTCATAGACCAAAATATCCGTAGTGCTGCCACCCATATCGATCAGCACAACTCCATTCTCTTTTTCATCCGATGTAAGGACGGTTCTTGCCGCGGCCAATGGGGCAAAAGTAATATTTTCCACCCGCAAATTGGCCAAATGACAGCAGCGGGCCAAATTAGCTACCGCCAATGATAGAGCCATTATGATGTGGCAATGAGCCTCCAAACGGTTTCCCAGCATGTTCATGGGATCAGCAAGCCTATTTTGTCCATCCAAGACATAATCCCAAGGCAATAGGTGTAAAATCTGACAATCCGGCGGCATATCGACCGTACCGGCTGCATTTAATACGCGTTCGATGTCCCGCTCGGTGACTTCTCCATATTTGGTTCGCGTGGCTCCGTGTGAATTAAACCCTTTGATATGAGTACCATCAATGCCGATGACGACCGAACGGATTTCACAATTAGAAGTCAATTCGGCTTCTTCAACGGCTTTTGAAATGCTGGCTAATGCCTCTTCATTTTTGACGACCATTCCTTTATTTATGCCTTTGGATGGATGCGAACCTACTCCGGTTACAATAAATCCATTTTCGGACATGGTTCCGACCACGGCTGCAATTTTTGTGGTCCCAATATCCAATCCGACAATCAGCTCAGAAATCTGACCCATTGTTCAACCCACCTTTTCGACCTGACGAATAACCGCTTGGCCAGGCGTCAGCAAATCCACTAAGCGCAATGTCATGCCGCGCTTCTTGGCTAAATCCAACACAGCGGCAAGATTCCGAAGTTTTGTAGAAAAGTCTTTATCGCCTATCCTTATTTGGATTCCTTTTTCATTTGTTATCAGGCTGTATCCAAGTTGAGGCTCATAGCGGACTTCCGATATTTGAGAGATCGGCAGTGCTTTTTGGGATTCAGCAAGCAAAAGCAACTTAACGGTCTCTTTGAGCCGCTCCATCATGTTTTGAGTGCGCTTGCCGCCTTCCAGGAAATCAGCCCTCGTAAATCCGGTCAGTATGGGAAAATCACGCGGATCGCCCGATTCAACACGCTTAAAAACCATCGCATGATCGTCCACATAGTACAAATCATCCAATTGAATAAGCGCCATCGGACGATGTTCCTCAATGAAAACGATTATTTTGTCCGGCAATTCACGGCGCACAGAAACGCGACGAACCCATGG
>Ga0315282_10013142_pt1 | contig 12524 bp, 8 predicted proteins | sample YL17G07_20_MG_FD_203693 | JGI IMG/M metagenome (GOLD analysis project Ga0315282, IMG submission 203693) | Sediment microbial communities from Yellowstone Lake, YNP, Wyoming, USA - YL17G07_20 | ecosystem: Environmental > Aquatic > Freshwater > Lake > Sediment | place: USA: Wyoming | collected... | reverse complement strand
TGCATCTTCCCTCCGGCGGCAAGGTCCCCCCCTTGACGCGGTACACCCATCTGATCGTGACCGGCTCCGAGGCGTCCATCGTGCATCCGGAACCCTGGTTCGAGATCGAAGACGCTCTGGTGCGTGAAGCGGCCATGCGCGGGCTGGCCGTGCTCGGATCCTGCTTCGGGCACCAGATGCTGGCCAAGGCGCTCTCGGGCCCCGAGCACACGGCCGCCTCGCCCGCGCCCGAGGTTGGCTGGATCGCGGTGGAGATTCTCGACTCGGACCCCCTTTTCGAAGGGATGCCCAACCCGTTCCACGTGTTCGCGTCGCACTTCGACGAGGTCCGGTCACCTCCGTCGCCGTGGCGCGTTCTCGCACGCAGCCCGGGATGCGGCGTACAAGCCATGCGTTACGGGGAGAAGCCGATCTGGGGGATCCAAGCCCATCCCGAGATCCCGCCCGAGCACGCCCGGGTTCTCATGCAGGGGTTCCTGGATCGCCATCCTGAAAAAGAGGCCCTGATCCGACCGGCGCTCGACTCGATGCCGCTGGACGACCGCGTGGCGCGAGGCATGGTGAGCCGATTCCTCACGTTCTGATCATCGGGACTATGGCTTGATATCCTTGATCATCTGGTGCAGGGACTTCTTCGCCGGCTCGTTCGGGGAGATTCCGGCCCGGGCGTAGCTTGCCCCGATCTCGGCCAGGGCCACCGCCTTTCCGGACTCGTAGCTGATCGTTCTCGCCGCCTCGAGCGCCCGGCTCAGGATCTCGGAGGCCTTGCCCTTGTCGCCCGATTCGGCCGTCTTGACGCCCATCCCGGCCAGGGCCTTGGCCTCGAGCTCCGGCTTCTGGAGCGCCTTGATGAGCTCGAGGCCCTTTTCGATCGCACCCGTTTTCACGAAAGCCAGGGCCAGCTCGTCGAGGACCTCGGTCTTGGTGGTGGTGTCCTTGATTTCGTTCGCGGCCTCGCGCGCCTGATGGAGAAGCACTGAAGCGTCGTCGCCCTGGCCGGCCGCTGCGTACCGATCCGCCACCTTGACGAGGGCGCTGGCCCGGAATCCCGGCCGCTCGATCGCCCGGATGAGGGTCAAGGCCTGGTCGAATTGCCGCTCCTTGGCAAAGGCATCGGCCACCACAGGGATCGTCTTGTCCTTGTACAGGGAGGCCATGACCTTGCCGGCCGAAGCCTCCTGGCGGACGATGATGCCGATCACTCTGAGAGCGTCGGCCAACCGTCCGGTCTCGGCGCACCAGACCGCGAGCTGGTTCAAGGTGGAAAGCCTCGACGGGACGTGCTCGATCCGGGCGGTCACTTCCAAGGCCTTGTCGAGATTGCCTTTCCCGGCATGGTTCAAGGCCAGCTTGGCGAGGACATCGCCCTCGGGCTCCGGCTTGCCGATGCTCCTCGCGAGAACCGTCGCCTGATCGAACAGTCCGGACTCGGCATAGGCCCCGGCGATCCGGGCCAGGACCTCGGCCTTGGACCAGCCGACGTTGGCTTGGTTCACCGTATTGCTCGCCGCGGCCAGGATCGACGCCGCTTTCTCGGTCTCGCCGGCCCGGCCGAGGCCCAGGGCGACCAGGATCTGCATGTCCACCTTGCTCGCCGGAACGTCGATTTTTTCGGCCGCTTCGATCGCGGCCGAGAGGATCTTCTGGGCGTCGGGCTTTTTCCCGGCCTTGGCGAGCGCGGTCCCGAGCTCGGCGAGGGCCTGGGTACGAAACGTCTCGAGGGGTATGGACTCCGAGATGGTCCGGGCCCGATCGAACTGGCCGGCGTTGGCCGCGTGCCCCGAGAGCTCGGCCAGGGCCATGGCCTTGTGAAAGACATCCAGGGAGCTCGCGAGCGAGATCGCCCCATCGTACTGGCCTGTATCCGCGAGCAGGCGGATGATCTCATCCATGGCCTTCTCCTTGCCCGACGGAAGGTTGATGGTCTCGGCCACCAGCACGGACAGGGCGAACGGGCTCGTCTCGGCCTCGGCCTTCTGCTTGACGCGGTCCACCACGGTCCGCTTGAAATCCTCCCACGTGCTTCCGCCGATCCGGGCCTCGCCGTTCGTCAGCTTCTCGGCGATGTCCGTGGAGCCGTACTGGGACATGATCCGTTTGAGCTTCTCATGGGCCTGGTTCGTGAGCTCATAGGCTTGGGCATAGCTCTCGTCCGAGACCACCTGGGCTTTGAGAAGGATCTGCGACGCCTCCTCATAAAGCTTCTGAGCCTCTTTGTCCTTGCCGCAGCCGGCGAGGCCGAGGAGCAGCGCGAGCGCGACGACATGGGGTCGGGTCATCGTCGGTTCCTTTCTGAATCGTCGAAGAGCAGGAGACGGTTCGAGCGTGAGCGGCTCTCGCCCACCGAGGTCACGCGGATGGCTGGACGATCGCGGACCGGACAGGCGTTCTCGCATGCTCCGCAGCCGATGCATCGGTTCGGGTCCACGACGGGCTTCGAAAACCCCGCTTCATCCGTGGCGCCGGTCTCCTGGTGCTCGGCCCCGGAGATCGCCTTGGGCGATACCGGGCAGAACTCCTCGCACACCGAGCAGCTCCGGTTCATGGCCCAGGGCAGGCAACGTCCGCGATCGACGAAAGCGGTTCCGATCTTGACCGGAATCCGTTTCCGCTGGGCCGGCGTCAGAGGCATGAGCGCACCGGTGGGACAGACGTTCGAGCAGCGGGTGCAGCTTGCCTCGCACGGTCCGAGCCGGGGGATCACCACCGGCGTCCAGAACCCCTCGACCCCGGCCTCGGCCAAGGCCGGGTGGAGCGCATTGTAGGGGCAGATCTTCAGACATTCGCCGCACCGGATGCATCGGGCCAGGAGCTGCTCCTCGACCCGGCTGCCCGGGGGCCGGATCCGCTCGGGACTCGGCCGATCATCAATCCCGAATGCGCTTCCGGCGCGCAGGATGGGGGGGACGGCCACGCCGAGCGCCGCGCTCGCGAGCACCCGGCGCCGTGAGAGGTCCGGCGGCGTGGACTCGGCCACGGACGCGGGGACACGGGCGCCGAGCGCGAGCACCCCTTCAGGGCACGACGCCTCGCAATTCAGGCAGATATGGCACTCGGCCTTGAGCCAGAGGGTGTCGCCGTCCGGGCCGCACGCCCCGGCGCATCCCTCGAGACACCGGTCGCAATGCGTGCATTGCTCGTTCTTTTTCGAGAACCCGAGGAGCGACGGCCAGCTCGCGAAGCCGAGCAGCGCGCCGAGCGGACACGCGTGGCGGCACCACCATCGGGGCCAGCGACGCGCCGCCATCAGCAGGCCGAGGAGCAGGAGCCCGCAGATCCAGGCGCCGCTGAACTGCGCAGGCTCATTCCAACGTCCGACCGGATCGACGAGCTTGGCGAGGAAGATGAACCCCAGGCCGAAGTCGCCGAAAAGCGGGACCGTGGCCTTGCCGAGGGCCGAGAGCACGGACGAGGCACCGGGCAACCAGGAGAGCAGGAGCCCTTTCTCGGTGAGGGCGATCGGGTCCAGATCCGCGCCCAGGGTGGAGCCCAAAAGGGCCGCGCCGAGGCTTGCGAACAGCACTGCGAGCTTCACCCCGCGAAGCCGGACCGAGCGGTTGACCTGGATCACGGCCTTCTTGGGCCGGATCGGCCAGACTGCGGCCGCGATGGCCTGGAGCGTGCCGAGGGGGCAGACCCAGCCGCAGAACACGCGTCCGAGAAGGGCGGTCACTGCGACAGTGACCAGGGACCACGCCATGACCTGGTGGACGCGGTGGCTCGCGACAAGGGCCAGGAGCGCCGCGAGTGGATCGAAATGGAAGAACCACCGCGAGGAGACCCCCACGAAGAGCACGAGGAAGATCGCCTGGCTCGCGCGCCGGGCAAGCCGGAGCTTGACGATGATCCGTCTGGGCGCCTGGCTCAACCCGCCACCTCCGTGACCTGGAGCGACTCGATGCGGTGGTTGCCCACGCCCATGGCCGCCGCCTTGGCGAGGTACGCGACCTCGTCGGGCTTGCGGTGGATGTATCGGCAGACCCAGGTGTCGGCCGCCACCGGATCGCGCGAGAAAACCACGCGGCCGGGCGACTCCACGTCGCTCGGCTGTCCGCCCGTGGGGCCGTTCCGGACCATCGCGCGCGTGGCGTCCACGATGTTGAGCGGAGGCCTGAAGGCCTTGCCCAGCTCGGCGATGCCGAGGTCCATGTCCTGGTGGAGCCGGTTCCGGCCCTTTCCCAGCACGCCGTAGAGGTTCTTGAGCGAGGCGGTGAGGATAGACATGGCGTGGTGCTTGGCGATCGGCACGTTGATGAGCACGTCGGCCTCGGCCACGGCCTTGAGCACGGGAAAGACCTTGAGCGCCTGGCCGCCGAGATCCATGTCGACATAACTCGAATCGTCCGGGAGCAGCACCTCGGCGCCGGCGTCGGCCGCGGCCTTGGCGATGCCGCTGTGGTCGAACACCAGCCTGGCCTCGTGGCACGGGTTGTCGGTCACAACCACCCGGCCGGCGCCCGCCTCGCGGCAGAGCCGCACGATCGCGGCCACCACCTCGGGGTTGGTGTTGGCCGCAAGCTCGGGGGTCCGGTCCCACCCCATGTTGGGCTTGATCACGACGCGCGCCCCTTTGGATACGAACGCCTTCATGCCCCCCAGTGCCTCGAGACCGGCGGCCACGGCCTTGGAAGGCGCGCCCGAGGCCACGACGAGCAGAGGGGGCTCGGCCTGGATCCAGGACGGCTTGAAGGTCTTTGGCCCATGGCCGGTCTTGATGGCTGAGCCTTTCGGTTCGTACGCGATCGCGGTGACGGCTCCGGACGCGGCGACGACAACGCCGGCCTTGCCGAGGCGTTTCAGGAATTCACGACGATCGCATGGGCTGTCGCTCATGGATCCAAGGCTATCCGCGACACCCGAGGCTGTAAACATCAAACGCCTATATGAGAACCCCGCCTGCCAGGGGGGAGGTACTACTCCAAGCTTTCGCAGCACCTCCCCCCGGCGCGGCTTCTACATTCTCTGATATCTCTGTTCCAACAATGATTGTAGAAGGCCCGGTGTGGGTGTTCCGAAAGCCTGGAGGGACACCCCGCCGGGCCGGATCATCAGAGGTGATCACGTATTATTCTTGGCTCATGCGGCGCCGGAGGAGCACCAGCTCCTTGACGACGTGGGCGAGCCTTTTCGCGTTCAGGACCTTGGATTGTCCGCCGCGCCTCGGCCTCGGCGGGTCGATGGCCACGGAGACCACGCTCCGTCCGGCGCGGAGCGCCAGGATCGGGAGCTCGATGTTGTAGAAGAAGGAGTCGCTCTCGGGCCTGAGCTCGGACACGAGCGATCGCCGGGCCACGTAGAAGCCGTGCGTTTGGGGGTCGACGCCGGCGATGGCACGGGTCATGCCGCGGAAGAGGAGCGAGAGCGAGGATCGGATCGCGCCGTCCCCGCGGTGCCGGTAGGTGGAGATGACGAGCTCGGCGTGACCCAGGCTTTTGAGAAGATCGCCGATCGCCGAGGCCGGGATCTGGCCGTCGGCCGGGATCGGCGCCACGAGCTCCGCCTCGGCTCCGGCGAACCCGGTCTTGAGCGCGGCGCCGATGCCGCGGTTGGTCTCGTGGTGGACGGCGCGGATGCGGGAATCCGCCGCCGCGATCTCGTCCATGATGCGCCCGGTCCCGTCGGTCGACCCGTCGTCCACGAGCAGGATCTCCCACGCGAGCTTCTCCACCTCCAGAAACGCGCGCGCCTCCTCCACGGTCTCCCGCACGGTCTCGGCCTCGTTGAAGCCGAAGATCACGACCGCGAGGAGTGGAACCGGATCCGGGGGGGGCTCAATCATTTTTCCTTCCTTCTTCTCCAATTCTCAAAGCCTCGGCGAAGAGCTCACCGTATCTAAACTTCGGCTTGCTTTTATCATATTTATCTCTGTAGAAGCGTCTGAGTGCCCAGCGAAGAAACCGGGGCGACCCCTGAAAATGCAATTCCTTCTCGAATTCCATCGGGTATCGACGTCCGGAATTGAATTCGTCCCATAGCTCCTCGGCGACTCCGACGAGCCAGCGACGTTCGAGCATGCTTCTATCGCCGAAATATTGCGCTACGGTGTGATCGTGAATTGTTTTTGTGTAGCGAATCTCGTACTCACGAGGATTTCTATATATTTGACTTCCCAGCATGAGTGCGTAGTGGGAGAAAGTGCATTCTCCGAGACTTGATTTAAGCGATCTGGCGTATTCGATTGTCTGAAGTACGTCTTCGCGTGATTCACCGGGAAATCCGATGATGAACCACGCGGAAACGAAGATTCCGCTCCGGTGAGCATCTCGTATCGTTCGTGCGGCGTCGTCAAGGTCGACTCCCTTTTTCATTTTCCGAGCAGTTGCCGGACTCCCCGTCTCCGGGCTTATCCAGAGGAATCGGCAGCCGGCCTCGTGCATCAGCTCCATGTCTTCCCTGACCATGTCCGGAAAGACTTCGGCAATCCATGCAATATCCAGCCTCTCCTCGATGATCATTCCGCATAGTTCACGCATTCGTCGAGGATTTGAATTCAGCAGGCTGTCCGTAAACATGAATATCCGGCAACCATGTCTGTCTTTTCCGTGTTTCAACTCTTCGATTACGTCCTGCAGACGGCGTTCGCGATATTGCCCGGTGACCGAATTTTCAACGACACCGCAGAAAGTGCAGTGTCGATTGCACCCGCGCGTTGTCGCAATCGGCAGCATGGGGAGCGGATACCGTCGAAGATCGATCTCTCCGAAGTCTGGTATGGGGATCCTCGATGCTTCCAAATTCGGTGGCGACGGGTTTCGTTGAGCTACGCCTTCGCGCATGCATATGGCACCCGGAACCCCGTCAACTGGAGTGCCATTCTTTGCGGCGAGCACCGCGTTCAGAAGTGGAATCTCTCCCTCGGAGCTGATCCCGATATCAAACGCGTCCGAATACGTCTCGAGAAAAGACTCTCCAGCAATGGTGATATGGGGACCACCAGCAATGGTCACGATACCGGGAATGTCGTGCCTGAGTCTCCGGGCCAATCTCACAGATGCCTGCAGGTTGGGATAGGCAATAGTCATCCCGACAACGCGGGGTCTCGATCGCATTATCGCTTCGACAACGGCGCCTTCCTCGCCGGGCATGGATCGGCTTCCTTGCTGTAAGGCAACGTTGAGATCGATCATTTCAGATGTGATCCCGCTGGCTGCCAGATAGGAATTCAAGCACGCCAGCCCGAGGGGAGGCATCGGGGTGTCCCATCCCGGCGCAAAGATCAAGGCTACATCGATATCTGTCTTCGCCATCCGTTCACTTCAAAGCAGGATATCATACGACGGAATGAGGTTCAAACAGATGTTCTTTCCGCTCGGATCCGGGAGATGGATAGGAGATCCATTGACCCGGTCCGGGGGAGTCGTTACCATTCGGGTGGAGGAGGGGGCCGCATGAGCCGGATGGAAAAGGCGATGATCGTGGCGATCGGGATGTTGATCGCCGTCGGGGTGTGGGCCATCGAATCGAGGGTGAAGATGCCGACCGAAGCGGAGTTCAAGGTCCTGCGCGAGGACATGGTGAAATACCAGATCCAGGACCGCGGGGTACGCGACCAGCAGGTGCTCGCCGCCATGCGCAAGGTGCTGCGCCACGAGTTCATTCCCGAGGAGGAGCGGCCCTTTGCCTACGAGGACCATCCGCTCCCCATCGGCCTGGACCAGACCATCAGCCAGCCCTACATCGTGGCCTTCATGACCGAGGCGCTGCTCCTCAAGCCCAAGGAGAAGGTCCTCGAGATCGGCACCGGATCCGGCTACCAGGCCGCGGTCCTCGCCGAGATGGGGGCCGAGGTCTATTCCATCGAGATCATGAAGCCCCTCGGAGAGCGCGCCGCCCGGGACCTCGCGCGGCTCGGCTACGGCCGGGTCCATCTGCGCATCGGCGACGGGTACGAGGGGTGGCCCGACGCCGGGCTTTTCGACGCGATCGTCATCACGGCCGCACCCCCTCAGGTTCCGAAGCCGCTTCTCGACCAGCTCAAGGACGGCGGCCGGCTCGTGGCGCCGGTCGGGACCTACTACCAGACCCTCATCCGCATGACCCGCGACCAGGCGAAGCTCCGCACCGAGGAGCTCTTGCCCGTGTCCTTCGTTCCCATGACCGGCAAGGCGCTTCACTGACGGGGGGATCGGCCGGTTTCTTGACGCCGCAGGATGGCTCTGACACTTTATAGGGCATGAAGGGAAGGTATTTCATCCCGGTCATGGTGACGGGCATCCTCGCCGCGTGCGGCGGCGTGTCCGACGATTACGATCTGTGCGTGGACGTCGAAAAGGCGAGGTGCGAGCGCCGGGCCGCGTGTCAGGCGGACCCGAAGTACGCGGACAGCTTCAAGGGATTCGACCTCGAGAAGTGCGTCGACTACTATCATGAGATCTGCCGCACCCGGGATCTTGCGGATACCATTGATCAGGGGGATGCCGCGGACCAGCTTCCCAAGTGTCTTTCGGCCATCAAGAAATATCCCTGCTCGCGGCTCTATCCGGTCGCCGACACGTCGATCGCCGAGACCCTCCAGAAAAGCCTCCTCGCCTCGTGCCCCTTCCTCATCAAGGAGAAGAAGAGCGACAATGGGAGCAGCAGCAACGAGACCGATGCCGGAACGTCGACCGAGTCGTGCGATGTGTTCTCGCAGAACTGCTCGGACGACGCCAAGGCGTGCTACCCCCCGGCCGAGAACGCCAGCGGGACCGACGGCAGCTGCCTGTCCAAGGGCGACAAGGCCATGGACGACGCGTGCGGCACGAGCTCCGAGTGCGGCAAGGGCTATTTCTGCTTCAAGCCCGAGGGGAGCGATTCGTCGGCGTGCTCCAAGATGTGCGACGTGAAGGACGGCGACCCCGGCTGCCCCGGCGGATATGATTGCGTGGACTCCACCGTAGGCTCCATCGGCTACTGCAAGAAGAACGCGTAAGACCTCTTTAATTCTTCGGGATCAGGTCCTTGCCCGCGTCGCAGGCCACCTTCACGTTGGTGGGTCCGGCCGTGGTCTCGAGGATCTTGAACTCGACCCGCCGGTTTTTCTCCCAGGCCGCCTCGTTGTGCTCCGGATCGATGGGACACCGCTTGCCGTAGCCGGCCGACCGGAGGCGCTCGCGCTCCACGCCGTGGGAGATGAGGTACTCCATGACCGACGCGGCCCGGTCGTGCGTGAGCTTGATGTTGTATTCCTCGTCGCCGCGCTCGTCCGCATGTCCCTGGATCTCAATCTTCATGATCTGCGGGTTGCCCTTCAGGGTCGCGGCCACCGCATCGAGGATCGGGAAGGATATCGGCTTGATCACGGCCGAATCGTACTCGAAGTAGATCTTGTCCAGGATCGTGATGTCCGTGTCCGATATCAGGACGCGGCCCTGGTCCGGACATCCGTCCTCGTCCTGGTACCCGTTGAAGGTCTCGGGGTCGTTGGGGCACTTGTCCCGGACGTCAAGGATGCCGTCCTTGTCGTTGTCCGGGTCCGGGCACCCGTCCGTGTCCTCGAACCCGTCCAGGTCCTCGGGATTGTTGGGGCACTTGTCCCGGATGTCCGGGATGCCGTCCTTGTCGTTGTCCGGGTCCGGGCAGCCATCGGCATCCTCGAAGCCGTCCTGGTCCTCAGGGTCGTCCGGGCACTTGTCCACGTCGTCCTTGAGGCCGTCGCCGTCCCGATCCCCGACTTTCTTTTCGGGACACCCGTCCTCGTCCTCGATCCCCTCCTTGTCCTCGGGCACAAGCGGGCACTGGTCGTCCACGTCCAGAATCCCGTCGCGGTCGTTGTCCGGGTCCGGGCAGCCGTCCGTGTCCTCGTACCCGTCGAAGTCCTCGGGGTCGTCAGGGCACTGGTCGATATCGTCCTTGATGGTGTCGGCATCCCGGTCGCCGATCGAGGGCTCGTAGATGAATCCCAGGAATACGCGGTACATGGGGGTGGCGAACCCGCCGGTCGGGATCCCGCCGCCGCCCCCCACGATCAGGTACGAGCTGTGCTCCACGAAGACCTTGACGCCGGCCAGGGCTTCCATGGGCAGATAATCGGGCATGAAGAAATCTCCGCCCAGCACCGTGGCGCCGATGTATTCCACCACGAGGTCGATGGTCTGGGGCACGATCTGGAAGCTCGCGCCGGCGCCGAACGTCAGCTCCGGCCCGTACGCGAGGAGAAGGGGAGATCCGGAAAGATCCTCGGTCTGGGCCTTCACATCACCGTAGCCGATGGGGAAGCGCACCCCGGCGTTGAAGGCGAGCCGGAGCCAGCGCTCGACCTCGGAGTCCAGGATGCCGTTGGCGATGAGCGTGGTGTACCCCGGCTCGCCGGTCAGGTTCTGATCGTCGCTCGAGGGAAACTGGGCCTGGAACACGGCCGCGAGCCCTACCGGGTGCCGATCCGAGCGCCAGAACCGGAGCTTCGTGTGGACGGAGATGTCGCCCACGTTCTGCGAGCTCCAGCTTCGTTGTCCGTTATCCCCCACGGCCGTGGTCCCGGAGACGATGGCGATGGGCACCTGCACGCCGAGCACGGCCACGTTCGCGAGGCCCAGGTTCGCGTGGAACACCCCCTGGATGGAGGTGTCCACCTTGGTGCGATCATCCTGGCTTTGGGGCAGCTCCACGCCGTAATAGATGTTCTGCGCCATGTCGAGAATGAGGCCGAAGCTTACGGCCAAGTGGGGCAGAATGGGCGACGAGTTGATGGTCACCAATCCCTTGGAGTCCACCGCGGGCCTGAAGATCCGGAGCTCGAGCCCTTTGTCCTTCACCGGTGCCTGGGCCTCGGCTCCGGTCGCGGCAACCATGGCGAGGCAGAGCCAAAGGCCGATCAGTCGAAAACGGAATCCATCATAGATCATGGGACCTCCCTCGGGTTTTTCAGGTCTCCATACCATAAAAATGAAAATCGATCTTGTTCAAGCTTTTCTTGACGCCTTTTTAAGCGCTTCTTAGTATGAAAGGCTGGCTTGCACCCTTGAAATTTTTCGGGGTGCACGAAAGGGTTTGAACTATCCAACTGCGGGCGGGACCGATGAAGTCGGTCCTTGCCATCCGGTGGTCGAGGCGGAACGTTGGCCTTCAACAAGAACAAAGCCATCGCAAATGCCCAGAAGCTGGCCCAGCGCGGCCAGTTCGACAAGGCCGTGGCCGAGTACCTCCGCGTGGTCAAGGAGGACCCGCACGACATCCGCACGTGGCTCAAAATCGGCGACATCTACACCAAGATGGGGCTTCGGCCCGAGGCCACCGCCACCTACCAGAAAGTCGCGAAGTACTATTCGGACCGGGGGTTCCACCTCAAGGCCGTGGCGGTCTACAAGCAGATCCTGAAGCTCGACCCGACCCTGTTCCAGATCCATGTGAGCCTGGCCGAGGCCTATGAGAAGCTCGGATTGGTGTCCGACGCCGTGGCCCAGCTGGAGGAAGTGGCTGACGCGTACCTGAACGCCGGCCGGTCGACCGAAGCCCTGAACGTCCTAGGGCATCTCGTGTCCCTCGACCCGAACAACGTGGCCCATCACATCCGGCTTGCCGAATACTTTTCCCGGGAAAACCGGAAGGACGAGGCCGTCAAGCATTTCACCACCGCGGCGGACATGCTGTACAAGTCCCAGCGGTTCGACGACTACACGAAGGTCGCGGAGCGGCTCGTTTTCCATCAGCCCCAAAATCTCGGTCTGGCGCGAAGGCTGGCCCGGATGTACCTCGACCGGCGCGATCCCAAGCGGGCCCTGTCGAAACTGCAGCACTGCTTCAAGGTGGACCCCAAGGACCTCGACACCCTCACCCTTCTGGCCGAGGCGTTCAACCTGATCGGCCAGAAGCACAAGACCGTATCGGTGTACAAGGAGATGGCCAAAATCTTCGAGGAACGCGGGGATCTGGTGAGCCGCCAGAACGTGCTCGAGACCATCTGGCAGATGGCCCCGGACGATCCGGAGGTGAAGGCGGCCATGAAGGGGATCACCGGCCTCTCCGGCGTCCGCGAGGAAGATGTCGATGCGGCCGAGGCCGAGGTCGTGCCCGAGGAGGAGATACCGGAGCTTTACGAGCACGAGATCGAGGATGTGGGGGAAGAACCGGCAGCCGAGGCTCCGGCCAAGGAGTCCACCAAGGACGTCGAGCGTATCCTCACCGAGACCGAAGTGTTTCTCAAGTACGGTCTCCGGGACAAGGCGATCAACCACATCCAGCAGATTTTCGACATCGACCCCCTCAATATCCATGCCCGCGAGAAGTTCAAGGACATGCTCGTCGAGATCGGCGATATCGAGAACGCCCTGAAACAGCTTTTCTATCTCGTCGATCTCTTCACGCAGTCCCAGCCCGAGGCGTCGATCTATTACCTTCACGAGGTGCTCAGGCTCGATCCCGGAAACCATCGGGCGCGGGACAAGATCGTCGAGCTGGGAGGGGTCTTTCCGGACTGGTTGCCGGATCAGGAGGAGCCGAAGCAACCGGGTGCGAAAGGTCCGTCCCCTGCCGTGGATGTTTCCGTGAGGGACGAGGCCTTGTCCGTGAGGTTCAGCGAGGAGGAGTATTCCGTCAATCTCAACGAA